>Ga0207646_10003689_pt1 | contig 17099 bp, 19 predicted proteins | sample KBSK5502metaG_FD_184343 | JGI IMG/M metagenome (GOLD analysis project Ga0207646, IMG submission 184343) | Corn, switchgrass and miscanthus rhizosphere microbial communities from Kellogg Biological Station, Michigan, USA - KBS K5-50-2 metaG... | ecosystem: Host-associated > Plants > Roots >... | reverse complement strand
CTGCCGCGTGCGGGATCTGATCCGCTACATGGCCAGGTCGCTCTAGCCCGCAGCGACTCGGGCGGGGACTCCGGTGGCGAAGCTCAGCGTCGATCAGCTCGACCTGTCCGGGAAGCGCGTCTTCCTCCGGGTGGACTTCAACGTGCCGCTCGACGACGGCCGCGTCGCCGACGACACGCGGATCACTGCGGCGTTGTCCACCATTCACTGCTGCCTCAAGGCCGGCGCGAGCGTCGTGCTGGCCTCGCACCTGGGTCGGCCAAAGGGCAAGCCCGACCCGAAGTACTCGCTGGCGCCCGTGGCGACGCGCCTCGAAGAGCTGCTCGGCCAGCCGGTCCCCTTGCTGCCCGACTGCATCGGGCCCGAGGTTGAGTCGGCCGTGCGGGCGCTCGGCCCGGAAAAAGTGGCGCTGCTCGAGAACCTTCGTTTCCACGCCGAAGAGGAAGCCAATGACGAGGGCTTCGCGCGCGCGCTGGCGGGACTCGCGGACGTGTATGTCGACGACGCCTTTGCCGCCGCTCACCGCGCCCATGCCTCCATTGAGGCGATCACACGCTTCCGGCGGCCGGCCGCCGCCGGACTGCTGATGAGCCGCGAGCTCTCCGCGCTGGGGCGGATCTTCGAGAGCCCGGAGCGCCCGGTCTGGGCCATCCTCGGCGGGGCGAAGGTTTCGGACAAGCTGGCGCTGGTGGAGAGCCTGCTCGACCGTGTGGACGGGCTGCTCGTGGGCGGCGGCATGGCCTTCACGTTTCTGGCCACGCTGGGTCACAGCATCGGGCGCTCGCTGCTCGAGCCGGATCGGATCGAAGGCGCACGCGCCGTGCTCGATCGGGCGCGGGCCCGGGGCGTGCCGCTCAAGCTGCCCGTCGACGTCGTGGTCGCCGCGGGCGCGGACGACGCGGCGGGCGCGCGCACGGTGGGAATCAGGGAGATCCCGCCGGATCTGATGGGGCTCGACATCGGCGCGGCGACAATTTCCCTCTTCGGCGCCGCCCTCAAGGGCGCGCGGACCGTGATCTGGAACGGGCCCATGGGTGTTTTCGAGAAGGAAGCCTTCGCCGCCGGCACGCTCGCCGTGGCGAAGGCCGTGGCCGAGTGCGGCGGCTTCTCGGTGATCGGAGGCGGCGACACGATCGCGGCGGTTCACGCGGCGGGCGTCACCGCGCGAATCGGCTACATCTCGACGGGCGGCGGAGCGTTCCTCGAGTTCCTGGAAGGCCGCACGCTGCCAGGCGTGGCCGCCCTCGACGACGCGGCCTGATGCGCATCCCGCTCGTGATCGGCAATTGGAAGATGCACGGCGGGCAGGCTGAGGCCCGCGCGCTGGCCCAGTCGCTGCGTGACGGCCTCAAGCGCCCCCGGGGCGTGGAAGTGGTGGTGTGCCCGCCGTTCACCGCGCTCGCCGTGGTGGGCGACGCGCTGTCAGGCTCGGCCGTCGCCCTCGGAGCGCAGAACTGTCACTGGGAGCCCAGCGGGGCGTTTACCGGCGAGATCTCGCCCGCGATGCTCGCCGAGCTGGGATGTCGCTGGGTGCTGCTCGGTCATTCGGAGCGGCGCCACATCTTCCGGGAGACGGACGAGGAGATCAACCGCAAGGTGGCCGCGGCACTCCGCCACGGCCTCCGCCCGGTGCTGTGCGTCGGCGAGACCGCCGACGAGCGCCGGCAGGGACTGACCTTCACCGTGGTGGAGGGCCAGCTGCGCGCCGGTTGCGCCGGCCTCACGGCCGAGGACATCGGACGGTGTGTGCTCGCGTATGAGCCCGTCTGGGCTATCGGCACGGGCGTCAACGCGACGCCGAGTCAGGCGGCCGAGGTGCACGGGTACCTGCGCGGACTCGTGTCAGAGCTGGGCTCCAAGGAGCTCGCCCAGTCGGTGCGCATCCTCTACGGTGGCAGCGTCAAGGCAGAGAATGCCGCGGTCCTCACTCAGGAAGCGGACATCGACGGAGTGCTCGTTGGCGGCGCCAGCCTCCAGGCTCCGGGATTCATCGCCATCGCGAAAAAGTCCGCCGCTAGGACCGGCGGCGCAAAGGAGTAGACATGTTCACCCTCGTCGTCATCCTCCACGTGATCGTGAGCCTGATCATCATCGGGCTGGTGTTGCTGCAGGCCGGAAAGGGCGCCGATATCGGCTCGGCCTTCGGGGGCGCCGGCAGCCAGGCCGTCTTCGGCTCCATGAGCACGCCGACGGTGCTGGGCAAGCTCACCACGGTGGTCGCCGTGCTCTTCATGGTCACGTCGTTCTCGCTGTCCGTCCTCTCCCACAAGCGAGCGGCCTCCATCATGCCGTCCTCAGCCCCGGCGCCCGCGACGGCGCCGGCTGCTCCCGCCGGCCAGAAATAGCATGGCCCAGGCGGCCCGACGCCTCGCGGCGCTCCTCGTCTACGGAGCCTGCGCGCTGCTTGCGGGCTGCGGCGGCGACGTCGAAGGCAAAGTCGACGAGCTGCCCGTAGGCTCGGAGGCGCCGGCGTATGGCGATACCTTCGTCCAGGCCTCCATCGGCGACATTGGAGGTCTCATCCCCAACCTGACCTCCGACCAGTCCTCCCACGAAGTGGGGAGCATGATCTATGACGGTCTCGTCAAGCAAGACAAGGACCTCAATATCGCGCCGGCGATGGCCGAATCCTGGACCTTCAGCAAGGATTGCCTGACGCTGACCTTCAAGCTGCGCAAGGACGTCAAGTGGCACGACGGCCAGCCGTTCACGGCCAACGACGTGCTATTCACCTGGAAAACGATCACCAACCCCAAGACGCCCGCGCCCTTCAAAGACGGCTTCCTCCAGGTCAAGGACGTCGAGGTCCTGGATCCGCATACCGTGCGCGTCACTTATCCCAAGCCCTATGCCCGGGCGCTCGAGACCTGGGGAGAAGACATTCTGCCCAAGCATCTGCTCGAGCCCTATGTCGCCGACGGCAAGCTGAGGGAGTCGCCCCAGAACCGCTTCCCCATCGGCACGGGCCCATACCGCTTCCGGGAATGGAAGCCCGGCGAGAAGGTGGTGGTCACCGCCAATCCCGACTATTACGAGGGCCGCCCCTATATCGGTCGCATCGTCTACCGGGTGATCCCCAGCCAGGCGACGATCTTCCTCGAGCTCAAAGCAAAGGGCGTGGACTACAGTCTTCTCGGGGCCTTTCAGTACAGTCGGCAGACCGAGTACCCGGCCTTCCGCAAGGCGTACAACAAGTACCGCTATCCCGGCACTGGCTACACCTTCTTCGCCTTCAATCTCAAGGACCCCCGCTTCGCGGACAAGCGGGTGCGCCAGGCCTTCGCGCATGCCATCAGCAAGCCGGAGCTCATCGAAGGCATACGGATTGGGCTTGCCCGGGAGGCCACGGGTCCCATCCGGCCCGGCACCTGGGCCTATACCGATCAGGTCAAGCGCTACGAGTACAACCCGGAGAAGGCCAAGGCGCTGCTGGCGGAGGCGGGATGGATAGATCGAGACGACGACGGGGTCGTGGAAGACAGACAGGGGCGGCCCTTCACGTTCACGATCCGCACGAACCAGGGCAATGACGAGCGGAGAAAGATCGCCGAGATCGTCCAGCAGCGGCTCAAGGCCATCGGCGTCAATGCCGACATACAGGTGATCGAGTGGGCCGCCTTCATCAAGGAGTTCGTCAAGCCGCGGCGCTTCGAGGCATTGGTGCTGGGGCTCGGTACCGGAGTAGACCCGGACCAGTACGTCATCTGGCATTCGTCCCAGACCGCGCCCGACCAGATGAACCGCACGGGGTATTCCAATCCCGAGGTCGATCGTCTCCTCGAGGCCGGCCGCGCCTCCTGCACCCAAAAGGACCGGATCCCGTACTATCACCGGCTCCAGGAGATCCTGGCCGACGACCTGCCGATGATCTTCCTCTACTACGATGAGAGGCTGCCCGTCGTCTCCTCAAGGTTCCGCGGCATCGAGCCCGCGCCGGCCGGCATCTTCTATAACTTCAACCAGTGGTATGTGCCCAAGTACCTTCAGCGATATACCTCCGGCTAGATGGCGCTCTTCGCTCTCCGCCGGCTCCTGCTTGCGGTCCCTCTGCTGATCGGCATCACCTTCATCTCCTATCTGGTCATCACGCTGGCCCCCGGCGGCCCGCTGGACTTCCTGACCCCCGACGACCCGAATGCCTCGCCGGAAGTCAAGGAGCGGCTCATCAAGGAGTTCGGCCTGGACAAGCCGATCCCCGTCCAGTACTGGAACTGGCTGACCCGTGCCGTGCGGCTGGATTTCGGCCGGTCATTCCTCCCCGACGGCAAGCCGGTGCTGACCAAGATCGGCGAGCGCCTGCCGATCACGCTGCTGCTCAACTCCGTCGAGATGCTGATCATCGTCGGGCTGGCCGTGCCCATCGGGGTGCTATCGGCCACGCGGCAGTACTCCCTCTACGACAAGGTGACGACCGTCTTCGTCTTCATCGGTTTCGCGACGCCCGATTTCTGGCTGGCGCTGTTGCTGATGACGCTGTTCGGCGCCCAGCTCGGCTGGCTGCCGATCTCGGGGCTGCGTCATCTGAACTGGGAGTACCTGCCATTCTGGCGCCAGCAGTGGGACTTCGCGAGCCACCTGATCCTGCCTATCACGGTCGCCACCTTCGGCGGGCTGGCCGGGTTTTCGCGCTACATGCGCCAGAGCATGCTCGAGGTGATCCGCCAGGATTACGTGCAGACGGCGCGCGCCAAGGGCCTCTCCGAGCGCGTCGTCATCAGCAAGCACGCGCTCCGCAACGCGCTCCTTCCCGTAGTCACGATCCTCGGCCTGTCGCTGCCGGGACTTATCGGCGGGAGCATCATTGTCGAGACGATTTTCGCGATCCCCGGCATGGGCCAGCTGATGGTGCAGTCCGTGTTCTCCCGCGATTATCCGGTCGTGATGGGCAACCTGGTCATCGTGTCGACGCTGACGCTCGTGGCGAACCTGATCGCCGACATGGCCTACGGGCTCGTGGATCCGCGGATCCGGCTCGGCGGCCGCCGAGGGCGGCGCTAGCATGGCGGCCCGCGGGACGGCGCGCGGGGAGATGCGCCAGTTCTGGCGGACCTTCTCCCGCAACCAGCTGGCCATGTGCGCGGCGGGGGTGGTCGGGTGCCTCGTCCTCATCGCCGCGCTGGCTCCCGCGCTGGCGCCCTGGGATCCCAATACTGTGGACACCAAGCGGATCCTCGCCTCGCCGTCGAAGAGCCACTGGCTCGGGACCGACGCCCTCGGTCGGGACGTGCTCTCGCGCGTGCTCTACGGCTCGCGCGTGTCGCTGGCCGTGGGATTCGTGTCGGTGGGCATCGCGACCCTCATCGGCGTCCTGCTCGGCGCCGCCGCGGGTTATCACGGCGGTCTCGTCGACAACTTCATCATGCGGCTCGTGGACCTGATGCTGGTCTTCCCGCGGTTCTTCCTGCTGCTGGCTGTGCTGGCCTTCCTGCAGCCCCGCATCTGGACGATCATGGCCGTGATCGGCTTGACGGGCTGGATGGGCGTCGCGCGGCTGGTGCGCGCGGAGTTCCTGACGCTGCGGGAGCGCGAGTTCGTCATCTGGTCCGAGTCCATCGGCGCCGGCGCGCTCCGGGTGGTCTTCCGCCACATCATGCCCAATGCGATGGCCCCGGTGCTCGTGGCCATGACGCTCGGCATTCCCGCCGCCATTCTCACCGAAGCCGGTCTGTCGTTCCTGGGGCTGGGCGTCCAGCCGCCCCACGCGACCTGGGGCAACATCCTCAACGACGGCCGCGACTATATCGAGATCGCGTGGTGGATGACGCTCTACCCAGGCATGGCGATCCTCGTCACCGTGCTGTCCTACAACCTGCTCGGTGAGGGGATTCGCGACGCGCTGGACCCGCGACTCAGGCAATCGCGGGCCGGCCGGCGCGTTCGCGTCGGAGGATAGGCGCTCCGCTCGGGCCACTCGATTGACAAGGCGCGAACGGGCGCGGCATACTGTGCGCTCGTTGACGCCCAAGTGGCGGAATTGGCAGACGCGCACGTTTGAGGGGCGTGTGGGGCAACCCGTGGGGGTTCGAGTCCCCCCTTGGGCACCAACCCTCCGGAGATTCTCAGCGTCGAGGGCTCCCGGCAGCGACGGGAGCCCTCGGTGTGTTCCCCCGTCTTGGCGGCTTGTGAAAGCTATGCCATAATGAAGCGGGCAAACCGGGAAAAGGACAAGAATAGATGGGACTTTCGCTCCCCCTTCTCGATGCGCCGCATCCCACCGACTCGCGCAAGCCATCCTGGCTGAAGGTGCGCGCGCCGGGTGGGCCTCAGTACCTCCGGCTCAAGGGCCTCATGAGGCAGTGGAACCTCCATTCGGTGTGCGAGGAGGCGCATTGCCCCAATATCGGCGAGTGCTGGGAGGACCTGACCGCGACCTTCATGATCCTGGGTGATGTGTGCACGCGCAATTGCGGCTACTGCGCCGTGACCCATGGCAAGCCGGTCTGGGAGGATCGTGAGGAGCCAGAGCGCGTCGGGCGCGCGGTTGGAGAGCTGGGGATCGAGTATGTGGTCATCACCTCGGTGAATCGCGACGACCTCGCCGACGGCGGCGCCGCGCACTTCGCCGCCACCGTGCGGGCCATCCGCCGTCACGCCGCCGGCTGCCGGGTGGAGCTGCTGATCCCCGATTTCCAGGGGAACGGCGCCGCGCTGGCGTCCGTGATCGAGGCCGCGCCGGACATCCTCAACCACAATATCGAGACGGTGCCGCGGCTCTACAAGGTCGCGCGCCACGGCGGCCGCTACGAGCGCACGCTCGAGCTCTTCCAGCGGGCGCGCCGCGCCGCGCCAGCGCTCGTCACCAAGTCCGGCATCATCCTGGGGCTGGGCGAGGAGCGGGACGAGCTACTGGAGACCATGCGCGACCTCCGCGCAGCGGATGTCAACCTCCTCACGCTCGGGCAGTACCTGAGGCCGTCGCGGGAGCACCTGCCCGTCGCCCGCTACTACCATCCCGACGAGTTCGCCGAGCTGGCCGAGCGTGGCCGCGAGATGGGCTTCGCCCATGTGGAGTCGGGCCCCCTCGTGCGCTCCTCGTATCACGCCAAGAAGCAGGCCGAGGGCGTGGCCGCGAGGGGCTAGCGATGGAGTACCTTCCCATCCTCATGGTGTTCGTCATCGCCGCGGCGGTAGCCGGCGCGCTGCTGGGAATTCCCGCGCTGATCGCGCCCGCGCGCCCCACGGCAATCAAGCTCGAGCCGTTCGAGTGCGGCAAGGATCCCGTAGCGCTGCCCGAGGGCCGCTTCGCGATGAAGTTTTCCACCATCGCCATCTTCTTCATCATCTTCGACATCGAGCTGGTCTTCGTCTGGCCGTGGGCGGTGCTGTACCGGCGCCTCGGCTGGTTCGGCTTCGTCGAGATGATGGTCTTCCTCGGGATCCTGATGCTCGGCTTCCTGTATATCTGGCAGAAGCGGGGGCTGGAATGGGAGTAGGCGCCTTCTTCACGTCCAAGCTGGACGAGGCCATCGGCTGGGCGCGGAAGTACTCCATCTTTCAGTACCCCTTCGTCACCGCGTGCTGCGGCATGGAGTACATGGCCACCGCCTGCTCGCATTACGACGTCGATCGCTTCGGCGCGGGGCTCCCGCGCTTCTCGCCGCGGCAGGCGGACGTGCTCTTCGTGGTGGGCACCATCAGCCACAAGATGGCGCCCGTGCTGAAGCGGGTCTACGACCAGATGTGCGAGCCCAAGTGGGTCGTGGCCTTTGGCGTCTGCACCTGTACGGGCGGGTTCTACGACAACTACGCGACCGTTCAGGGGATCGACACCATCATCCCGGTGGACGTGTACATTCCCGGATGCCCGCCGCGCCCCGAGAGCGTCATCGACGGCCTGATGAAGCTCCAGGACAAGATCGCGGCCGGGACGCAGCGCTACTAATCCCGCCGGACCGGCCGGAGGACGGGCGCCACCGCCAATGGACGGACAGGCAATTCTAGCGCGGCTTCGCGGGTGCTTCGGCGACCGCGTGACGGCGACGCACGACTACCGCGGCGACCACACCGCGGTGCTGGCGCGCGAGGCCATCGTTCCGGCGCTGCGGTTCTGCCGCGACGAGCCCGACCTGGCCTTCGACCTGCTAGCGGACCTCACCGCCGTGGACTACCTCACCTTCCCGGGCCGCGAGGACGGCCCGCGCTTCGAAGTCGTCTACCACCTGTACTCGGTCGCGCTGAACCATCGGCTGAGGCTCAAGGCTCAACTGGAGCAGGACGACGCCGTCGTGCCGACGGCCACGGGCCTCTGGCCCATCGCCAACTGGCTGGAGCGCGAGGTGTGGGACATGTTCGGCATCCGGTTCGAAGGGCATCCCGACCTGCGGCGGCTGCTGCTCTACGAAGAATTCCAGGGGCATCCGCTTCGGAAGGACTACCCGATTACCCGACGCCAGCCTTTGATCGGACCCAAGGTGTAGTGCGAGACGAGGCGTGGCCCGTTCTTCGAGCTGAGCGGCAGGCTGGGGCTGCGAGGCGAGGGCTGGGTCAATTCCGCAGGCGTGGTAGTTCGAGGTGAGCGGCAAGCCGCGAGCCGAGGGCTGGGTAGGAGCACGACGAGGTGAGCGCTGAAATGGTTCGGAAATAGTCATGCCCGAGCGGACGACGCGCGAGCTCTTCCTCGGTGAGGGCGCAGGCACCGGCGCCGGCAGCCAGCACCTCTATGTCAACATGGGCCCGGCGCATCCGGCCATGCACGGCATCATCCGCATCTTCGCCGAGCTGGACGGCGAGACCGTGGTCAAGGGCGATGTGGAGATCGGCTATCTCCACCGGGCGTTCGAGAAGGACTGCGAGGCGGGCCCGTTCAACAATGCGATCCCGTACACGGACCGGCTCAATTACGTTTCGCCGCTGATCAACAACTTCGGCTACGCCTCGGCCATCGAGAAGCTGCTCGGCATCGAGATCACGGAGCGGTGCCGGTACATCCGGGTCATCATGAGCGAGATCTCACGGATCTGCGACCACCTGACCTGCGTCGGCGCCAGCGCCATGGAGCTGGGCGCATTCACCGTCTTCCTCTACATGATCAAGGCGCGCGAGTTCCTGTGGGAGCTGGTGGAGGACGTGACCGGAGCGCGGCTCACGATCTCCTACGGGCGCGTGGGTGGCGTCAAAGCCGACCTGCCGGCTGGATTCGACGACAAGGTGCGCCGGGCCTTCACGGAAGTCCGTCAGGTGCTCGAGGAGGTGCACGCGCTGATCACCGGCAGCCGCATCTTCATGGACCGCATGGTCGGCGTGGGCGCGCTCTCGCGGGACGAGACCATCGCCTGGGGCATTACGGGCCCGCTGCTGCGCGCGGCCGGCGTGCCCTTCGACCTGCGCAAGGCCCAGCCCTACTGGGCCTACGACCGGATGGAGTTCGAGATCCCGCTCGGGAAGAACGGCGACAACTTCGACCGCTACCTCGTGCGCATGGCGGAGATGGAGCAGGCCATGCGCATCACTGAGCAGGCCCTGGACGGCGTTCCTGGCGGCGCCATCAACGTGGACTTCGAAGGCCGCCCCATCGACCCGGCCAGCTACGTGGACTTGGGCAAGCAGGGCAAGACCGAAGGGCTGCTGCTGGTGCCCATCACACTCTCGCCCAATCTCCAGGGGCAGGGGCGGCGGGATCAGGAGCGCGTCAACGTGCATGACAAGCGCGTGGTCCTGCCTCCGAAGGAAACTGCCTACGGCTCCATCGAAGGCCTGATGAACCACTTCATGCTGGTCATGGAAGGCTACGGCATCCGCCCGCCCGCCGGCGAGGCCTATTTCCCGGTGGAGGGTGCCAATGGCGAGCTGGGCTTCTACGTCGTGGCGGACGGCTCCGACCGCCCGTACCGCGTCCGCTGCCGCCCGCCTTGCCTGCCGCCCGTGGCCGCGCTGCCGCGGATGATCGAAGGCCAGATGGTGGCCGACATCATTCCCACCTTCGGATCAGTGAACATGATCGGAGGAGAACTTGACCGCTGACGCCAAGCGGCCGCAGTTCGCCGCCAAGGAGCTGGAAGAGGTGCGCCGGCTGCAATCGCTCTACCCCGACAAGCGGGGCGCGCTGCTGCCGGTGCTCCACCTGGCGCAGGACACCTTCGGCTATGTCTCGCTCGAGGTCGAGGTATACGTAGCGGGCCTGTTCGGTCTCACGCCGGCCCACGTCCATGAAGTGGTGACCTTCTACACCATGTTCTTCCAGCAGCCGAAGGGGCGCCACGTGGTCGCCGTGTGCCACAACCTCTCCTGCCACCTGCTCGGCGCCAAGACCATCATCGACCAGCTCACCGAGCGGCTGGGCATCGAGGTCGGGGAGACCACGGCCGACGGCCGGGTGACGCTACTCTCGGTCGAATGCCTCTGCGCCTGCGAGCAGGCCCCGATGATGCAGGTGGACGATCGGTACGAGGGCAATCTGACGGCCGACAAGGTGGAGCAGATTCTGAGGTCGCTGCGGTGACGGACGAGAAGATCTTCACCCGCAATTTCCACCTCTCCGACTCGCATACGCTGCGCGTCTACCGGCAGACCGGCGGCTACTCGGCGCTCGGCAAGGCGTTTCAGATGGAGCCCGCCGCCATCACCGAGGAGATGAAGCAATCCAATCTCCGCGGGCTGGGCGGCGCCGGCTTCTCCACCGGCACCAAGTGGTCCTTCATTCCCAAGGGCTCGACGGCGCCCAAGTACCTCGTCGTCAATGCCGACGAGGGCGAGCCCGGCACGTTCAAGGACCGCTATCTGCTCGAGCGCGATCCGCACGCCATTATCGAAGGGATGTTGATCGCCGCCCGCGCGATCGAGTCGCACCTGGGCTTCGTCTACATCCGCGGCGAGTACGTGCAGCCGTGGCGGATCTTCAGCGGGGCGGTCCGGGAGGCGTACGAGGCCGGGCTGCTCGGCAAGAATATCCAGGGCTCGGGCTTCGACTTCGACATCGTGATCCACCGCGGAGCGGGCGCGTATATCTGCGGCGAGGAGACGGGCCTCATCTCCTCGCTCGAAGGTAAGAAGGGCTGGCCCAAGCTCAAGCCCCCGTTCCCGGCTATCAAGGGCGCCTTCGGCCAGCCCACCATCGTCAATAACGTGGAAACCCTCGCCGCCGTCCCACACATCATCAACCGCGGCGCCGAGTGGTTCGCGGGTCTCGGCACCAAGAGCCAGGGTGGCACGCGCCTCTACTCGGTGTCCGGCCACGTGGTCAAGCCGGGCGTCGTGGAGGCGCCGGTTTCGATCACGCTGCGCCAGCTCATCTACGACCGCTGCGGCGGCATCCGCGACGGCCGCAGGCTCAAGGCGGTGGTGCCGGGCGGCTCATCGGCGCCCATTCTCACGGCGGACGAGATCGACGTGACCATGGACGTGGATGGTCTCAAGAATGCCGGCACCATGGCGGGCTCGGCCGGCGTGATCGTGATGGACGAGACCGTGTCGATCCCGGAGGCGCTGATGGTGGTGGCGCGCTTCTACGCCCACGAGTCGTGCGGCCAGTGCACACCGTGCCGGGAGTCCACGGGATGGATTTACAAGATGGCGCACCGGATCGTGGACGGCAAGGGGCGCAAGGAGGACCTCGACACGATCCTGGACGTAGCCAAACGCGGCGCCGGGACGACCATCTGCGCCTTCTACGACGGGGCGGTGGGGCCCTACATCAGCTACATCGAGAAGTTCCGCGACGAGTTCGAGGCGTTGATCAGGAGTGGTGGCGGTGCCTAAGCTCACCATCGACGGCAAGGAGCTCGAAGTCGCCCCGGGGACCAACCTGATCGAGGCGGCCCGCCAGGCTGGAGTCGAGGTGCCGCACTACTGCTACCATCCCGGCCTCAGCATCGCCGGCCAGTGCCGCCTGTGCATGGTGGACATCGAGAAGAATCCGCGCCCGCAGATCGGCTGCAATACCGTCGCCGGCGACGGCATGGTCGTCCACACCCAGACCCCGCGGGTGCTCGAGACGCGCCGGGCCATCATGGAGTTCCACCTGATCAACCACCCGCTGGACTGTCCGGTGTGCGACCAGGCGGGGGAGTGCTGGCTGCAGATCTATTACATGAAGCACGGGCTCTACGATCCGCGGATGACGGACGAGAAGGTGCACAAGCCCAAGGCCGTCCCGCTGGGACCGCACGTCATCCTCGACGCCGAGCGGTGCATTCTCTGCTCGCGCTGCGTGCGCTTCTGCGACGAGATCACGGGGACCGGGGAGCTCGGCATCTTCAGCCGTGGCGACCAGTCGGAGATCGGCCTGTTCCCCGGCAAGGCGCTCGAGAACAAGTACTCGGGCAATGTCATCGACATCTGTCCGGTGGGGGCGCTCACCGACCGCGACTTCCGATTCCAGGTGCGCGTCTGGTACCTGGACACCGCCAAGTCCATCTGCAATGGCTGCGCCCGGGGCTGCAATATCGAGATCCACACCAGCCGCCGCCGCCCTCATCACAACCAGGGCCGCCGGATCGCCCGCATCAAGCCGCGATTCAACGCCGACGTGAACAGATGGTGGATCTGCGACGCCGGGCGCTACGGCTTCGGCCCGGTCGACGACGACACCCGCTTGACCTCTCCGCTCGCGCGCGCGGGCGGCAGGCAGGTGGAGACCACCTGGGACAACGCCATCGCCGCCCTCACCGCCGCGCTGCGCCGGCATCGGCCCGAGGAGATCGGGATCCTGGCCTCGCCGCAGATGGCCAATGAGGATCTCGTCCTGGTCAAGCGCCTGGCCGACCATCTGGGCGTGCGGACCCTCGACCACCGCGTGCCGCCGAAGGCGGCCGGAGACGAGGACAATTTCCTCATCCGCGCCGACAAGAACCCGAACTCCCGCGGCGCCGAGCTCATCGGCCTCGCGCCCGGCGCCGGCGGCCTCGATGCGCGCGGCCTGCTCGCGGCGGTCGCGGAGCGGCGGATCAAGCTGCTGTGGGTGTTCCACCACGACCTCTTCCGGTCGGCCTGGGCCGAAGGCGAGATTCGGGCGGCGCTCGACGGCGCCGGGACGCTCGTCTTCCAGGGCACCAATGCCAATGCGGTGAGCGCCCGGGCCCATCTCGTGCTGCCCAGCGCGGCCTCTGCCGAGCGCGAGGGCACCTTCACCAATTTCCAGGGCCGCGTTCAGCGCTTCCGCGCCGCCATCGAGCCGCTGGGCGAGGCGCTGCCCGACTGGCGCGTCCTGGCCCGGCTCGGCCAGGCGCTGGGTGCCACGGATCCAGCCTTCGCCGCCGAGCGGGCCGAGCAGATCTTCGCGACGCTCGCGGCGGCCGCCCCGGCTTTCGCCGGTATGAGCTATCGCGCCCTCGGCGACACGGGAGCCCGGGTCCGGTCATGAGCGGCCGGGCTCTGGATCTGCTCCTGCAGGCCCTGCCCGTCGCCTTCATCATGTTCGTGGTGCTGAACTTCGGCGGCATCCTGACCTGGGTCGAGCGCAAGCAGTCGGCCATCATGCAGGACCGGATCGGCGCCAACCGCGCCTCGATCTTCGGCATTCGGATCTTCGGGCTGCTCCATCCCCTGGCCGATGCCATCAAGATGCTCACGAAGGAAGACTTCATGCCGGCGCGGGCCGACCGCCTGCTCTTCAAGCTGGCTCCCTTCGTGTCGGTGTTCTTCGCGCTCACGGCCTTCGCCTCGATCCCCTTCGGCGACACGCTGCGGATCGCGGGGCGCGAGATCCAGCTTCAGGCCGTGACACTGAACGTTGGCATTCTCTACGTCCTCGCGATGCTCTCGATGGGCGTCTACGGATTGATGATGGCGGGCTGGGCCTCGGCCAACAACTTCGCGCTCCTCGGGGGCCAGCGCGCGGCCGCGCTGATGATCTCGGCCGAAGTCGCCATCGGCGCCTCCGTCATGGGTGTCGTCATGGTGTATGGTTCGCTGAACATGCAGGACATCGCTCGCGCCCAGGGCCATCCGCTGCTGCCGCAGCTCTTCGGGAACTGGATTCCGGCGTGGGGCATCCTGACCCAGCCGCTGGCCTTCGTGATTTTCCTCACGGCGGGCATCGCCGCCACCAAGCGGATCCCGTTCGACATGCCAGAGGGCGAGTCGGAGATCATCGGCTATTTCATCGAGTACAGCGGGATGAAGTTCGGCATGTTCGCGATGGCGGACTTCCTCGAGACGGTGGTGATCGCGGGCATGACCACGGCGCTCTTCCTCGGGGGCTGGCAGGTGCCGTATCTCCAGGCTTCGGGCTTCGCCTTCCCTTGGGGAGCCGAGGTGGCGCTTCCCCACCTGGCGGTGGTCGGCCTGCAGGTGGGGGCATTCCTCGTCAAGGTCAGCGCGATGATCTGGTTCCTCATGCTGATCCGCTGGACGCTGCCCCGCTTCCGCTATGACCAGGCCATGCGGCTTGGCTGGCTGGGACTCTTCCCGCTCTCCGTCCTCAATATCGTGCTGACGGGCCTCGTGCTGCTGGTCCTGGGGAAGGCCTGAGTCGTGGCCTCGCCCTACCAGTCGGGCAATGCGCCCATGGACTCGCGGCACTCGAGCCGGCTCACGCTCCGCCAGCGGTTCTTTCTCGTCGAGGTGCTGGTGGCTCTCGCGCTCACCGCTCGCCACTTCATCGTCAACATGGGCAAGCACACGCTCCGGGCGCTGGGCGTGAAGAGCGCCCACGGCGCCGTCACCATCCAGTACCCGGAGGAGCGCCGCCCTTACTCCCCGCGGCTGCGCAGCCTGCACCGGCTGGTGCGCCGCGAGGACGGCTCGCCGCGCTGCGTGGCGTGCATGATGTGCGAGACGGTGTGCCCGGCCCACTGCATCTACATCGTCGCCGCCGAGCACCCCAACCCCGAGATCGAGAAAGTGCCCGCGCGCTTCGACATCGATCTCGGCAAATGCGTCTTCTGCGGCTACTGCGTGGAGGCCTGTCCCGAGGACGCGATCCGCATGGACACCGGCATTCTCGAGTTCTCGGCCTACGACCGGGCGAGCATGATCTACACCAAGGAGATCTTGCTGGCGCTGGAGCCGGCGCGGGCCGATGGCGCACCCTCGTCCCCCGTGCCCATCCCGCCCCACCGCGTCCCGTCATGAGCCTCGTCGTCTTCGTGACCCTTGCGCTCCTCGTGATCGGCTCGGCGGCCGGGCTGATCCTGAGGCGCAATCCCATCCACGGCGCCCTGTTCCTGGTGATCAACCTGGCGAGCGTCGCGGCGCTGTTCCTCACGCTGCGCGCGGAGTTCCTCGCCGCGGTGCAGGTCATCGTCTACGCCGGCGCCATCGCGGTGCTCTTCATCTTCGCGATCATGGTGCTGATTCCGGGCCGGGAAGAGACCGGGCCCGACGCGCTCCGGAGCCAGCGATGGGCCGCCGTGCCGCTGGTGGGAGTATTCCTGATCCTCGTAGCCCTGGCGCTGCGCTCCATTACTCTGAGCAGCCCGGCGCGCGAGCCCGCGGTGGCGGGCGGCGTGGAGGCCATCGGTCGAGTGCTCTTCACCGACTACCTGTTCCCCTTCGAGCTGACCTCGGTGCTGCTGCTGGCGGCGATCGTGGGCGTGATGGCTCTGACGAAGCGAAGGGCATAAAATGGTTCCCGAGTCCTATTACGTCGCTCTGTCGGCCGTGCTGTTCAGCATGGGGGTGCTGGGGGTGCTGGTCCGCCGCAATCCCCTCGTGATCTTTATGTCCATCGAGCTGATGCTGAACGCCTCCAACCTGGCTCTGGTGGCCCTGGGCCAGCGCCACGGCACGATCGAGGGACAGGCGCTGGTCTTCTTCGTGATGTGCGTGGCGGCCGCCGAGGTGGCGGTGGGGCTGGCCATCATCGTGGCGATCTTCCGGATCCGCCGCCGCCTCTCGGTGGATGAGCTGACCTTGATGCGCTGGTAGGCAGGGAGGTTCATTGATGGCGCAGACCAGGACCGCGGTGCCGGCGAGCCGGCTCGACGCTGAGCTCGCCCGGCGGCTGATGGGCCAGATGCTGCTCATCCGCCGCTTCGAAGAGAAGGCGGCCGAGATGTACGCGCTCGGCAAGATCGGCGGCTTCCTCCACCTTTATATCGGCCAGGAAGCGGTTGCCGTCGGCGCCACCTCCGCGATCCGCCCGGACGACTATGCGATCGCCTCCTACCGGGAGCATGGGCAATGCCTGGCCAAGGGCTCCGACCCGCGGCGGATCATGGCCGAGCTCTTCGGCCGCCGCGACGGGCTCAGCAAGGGTAAGGGCGGCTCCATGCATCTCTTCGACAAGAGCGTCAACTTCCTCGGCGGCCACGCCATCGTGGGGGCCCACCTGCCGCTGGCGGCCGGCGCGGCCTTCGCCATCAAGTACCAGGGTGGCGACCAGGTGGTCGTGTGCTATTTCGGCGACGGCGCCGTGCCCGAGGGCGAGTTCCACGAGTCCATGAACCTGGCGGCGCTGTGGAAGCTGCCCGTCATCTATCTCTGCGAGAACAACCGTTACGCCATGGGCACCGCCATTCATCGCGCGCTCGCCCAGACCGAGATCTGGCGCTTCGCGGAGACCTACGGCATCCACGGCGAGGCGGTGGACGGCATGGACGTGCTGGCGGTTCGCGAATGCGTGGGGCGGGCCGTGGAGCGCGCGCGTCGGGACAAGATGCCGACCCTGATCGAGGTGCGCACCTACCGGTTCCGCGGCCACTCGATGCGCGACCCGGCCGGCGCCGTGTATCGCACGAAGGAAGAGGTGGAGCGGGAGAAGCAACGCGACCCCATCCAGGTCTTCACGGACAAATGCCTCAAGGAGGGTGTGCTCACCGAGGCCGAGATCAAGGCCATGGAGAAATCCGCGTACGACCTGGTCGACGAGGCGGTGGCGTTCGCCGAGTCCTCGCCCGAGCCGCCGCCTGAGTGGCTGTTCACCGACGTCTACAAGGACTGACGCCGTGCCGATCGACTTCGCCATGCTTCGTTCTCGGTCGCCGCGGGTCCTCAACGTACAACCGCGTACGCCTGCGGCCCGCGGCTCCCTCGGGCCTCGCCTGGCTCGTCGCTCGACCCGGCGAGGGGGGCTCAACGCATTACGTGTGCCCAGGAGACCGACGCCATGGCGGTGATGACCTATCGCGAAGCCTTGAACTTGGCGCTCAGGGAGGAGATGCACCGTGACCCGCGCGTGTTCGTCATGGGCGAAGAGGTGGGACTCTACGACGGCGCCTACA
>Ga0207646_10003688_pt1 | contig 17103 bp, 8 predicted proteins | sample KBSK5502metaG_FD_184343 | JGI IMG/M metagenome (GOLD analysis project Ga0207646, IMG submission 184343) | Corn, switchgrass and miscanthus rhizosphere microbial communities from Kellogg Biological Station, Michigan, USA - KBS K5-50-2 metaG... | ecosystem: Host-associated > Plants > Roots >... | reverse complement strand
TGTGGTCGGGGTGTCGGTGAAGATCAGCTCGGACCTGCCGATCATCGCCGAGCGGCCCTTTTACGTGAACAACTTCAGTTTTGGCGACGGCCCCATCCGGGACGGCCACGTCGCGTTCGGCGCCACTCACCCCGGCACCGAGTGGGATTTCGCGGAAGGCACCACGCTTCGCGGATTCAGGGAATACCTGACACTCCAAAATCCCAATTCAACGGTGGCTCATGCCCACCTCCAGTACCTGACCGATGTGCCCAACACCAACCCGCTGAAGTCGCTGACGCTTCCCGCCAACAGCCGCACCACGGTGGAAGTGTTCAGCGGAGACCGTAACTCGAATCCCAGCTGTACCGCCGGGGCGGGCGGGAGCTGCGGCATTGGGCTCGACATTGCCGGCGTGTCGCTCAAGGTCACGGCGGATCAGCCGATCGTGGCCGAGCGGCCCATGTACATGTACTTCAACTTCGGGTCGGGCCCCGTTCCGGGTGCCCACGACGTCGTGGGGGCGACGGGACTCGGGCGGCTCTTTGGCTACGCGTATGCATCCACCCTGGCCGGGGACAACGACTTCCTGACGATCCAGAACCAGGGCAACGCGCCCGCCAATATCGTGGCCACCTATTACACCAGCGTGGGGGGCAAGGTACGGACCTTCGCGGTGGCACCCTCCAGCCGGCACACCGTTGAACTCTTCTCATCCACGGAAGGCCCGGGGCCGGGCTACTACCCGCTCGGGATTGTGATCGAGTCGGACCAGCCGGTCCTGGTCGAAAAGCCGACCTACAGCCGAAACGCGACGACCTTGGGCGCCACAGACACGCTCGGATACACCCCAACAGGCTTTTGATTCAGCCCCCGAAGGAGGAGAACATGCAACACTCGTCCTGGACTCAACGCCTTACTGCCTTTGGACTGGCCTCGATCTTCGGCTGGCTTACGGCAGCTCCCGTGGCGGCTGACTGGCCCACCTATCACCGTGACAACGCCCGAACCGCCTTTGACGGCCAGCTGGATCCGTTCACCTCCGCCACGCCCGGATGGGCGTCAGGAGGACTGGACGGAAAGACCTACGCCGAGCCTGTGGTCGCCGGCAACAAAGTCTTCGTCGCCACCGAGAACGATTCTGTCTATGCCTTCGACGTGACAACCGGCCTCAAGCTGTGGCAATACCACGGCGGGACGCCCGTCCCGGGCGGCAACTTCTCCTGCGGCAACATCAACCCCAACGGGATCACCGGGACGCCCGTCGTCGACACCGCCACGAATCGCCTTTACGCCGTGATTACGGTCAGCGCACCAGGAACGACGTACGAGCTCGTGACGGTCGACACCAACACGGGGAACGCCATTGGCGCCCCAGTCGTCCTCAGCTACGTCGGCTTCAGCGTCAGCCATCAGGGCCAGCGCGGCGCCCTGGTATTGGCGAACGGCATGGTCTACGTGCCTTTTGGAGGGCGCGACGGAGATTGCAGGCCGTATGACGGTGTCGTGTTCGGCGTCCCGGTCAACGGCGGCGCCGTCATCCACTACACGACGCCAAGCAACGGTGCGGGGGCGGGCATCTGGGCGACCGGCGGCGTGGCGGCGGATGGATCCGGCAACCTCTATGTCGCCACCGGCAACTCGACATGCGTCTCCACCTATGACTACGACGATTCGGTGATCAAGCTCTCGGCCGGCCTGGCGAAGCTTGATCAGTGGGCCCCCACGGACTGGGCATCGCTGTCCTGCGCGGACAACGACATCGGCTCGAGCGCGCCGACGTTGCTCCCAGACCTGGGGTTGATCTTCATCCAGGGAAAAGAGTCGACCGGATACCTCCTGAGCCAGAGTGCACTCGGCAGCACCTTTAGCGGCAGCACCTTCAACGCGGGCGGCGAGGTGTTTGCCGGCGCGGGCTGTTCTGGCCGGTCGTTCGGCGCCTCGGCCTACATGTCGCCTTTCATCTTCGTCCCCTGCGATAACGGACTCGTCGGGCTCAGAGTCGATCCGGTCACCAAGACGTTTTCCAATGCGTGGACCGTTTCCAGCTCCTTCAGTGGCCCTCCGATCGTTGCCGGCGGCGCGGTCTGGAACATCAGCGGCGGCACGCTTCACGCCTACGATCCGGCGACCGGCGCGCTGCGCTACTCGCACGCCGTGGGACCGTTTAGCACGAGTTTCCCGACGCCCGGCGCCGATGGGGGCCGGATTTTCGTGGCGAACGACACTAACGTGCAGACCTTCCTCGTGGATCCGACCTGCACGACGGCGACCACACCAACCTCGACGAGCGGGACCGGGGCGACCAACTTCTACTTTGCCGAAGGCTTCACCGCGCCGGGCTTCAATGAGTGCCTGGCGCTGATGATGCCCAACACCAGCGGCACCGCGACCATCGACTACTGGACCAAGACCGGCCACACGCTGGGAACGATCGCAATGGTCGCCGGCCAGGTGACGACGGTTAGCGTCAATGCTGCTGTGGGCGCGAACCAGGAAGTGTCGACGAAGGTGAACTTGCCGGGGCCTGGGATCGCGGAGCGGCTGCTGAATTTCAATTTCGGTGGCTGGCACGGCTCGACCGACATCGTCGGAGTGCCGGCCACGAACACGGAGTGGGACTTCGCCGAAGGTTCGACCCTGAGCATCTTCAGCGAATATCTGACGCTGCAGAATCCAAACGGGATCGCGGTCCCGGCAACACTGGCTTACATGACCGACAGCGGCGCGCATCCCAGCAAGACGGTGAGCCTGCCGGCCAACAGCCGGACCACGGTAGAAGTGTTCAAGGGTGACACGACCAGCACCCTGGCGTCGTGCACGCCGAACGGCGCCGGGTCGAACTGTGGGGTTGGGCCGGGGATCGGCGGCGTATCGGTTAAGGTCACGACCCCCAGCGGACAACCGATCGTGGCGGAGCGGCCGTTTTACGTGAACGGCTACAGCTTCGGCGCGGGGCCCATCAACGATGGCCATGTCGCATTTGGCGCGAACGCCCCGGCAACCCAGTGGAACTTTGCAGAAGGCACCACCCTGCCGGGCTTCAACGAGTACCTGACCCTGCAGAACCCGAGCAGCACGACCGCGGCCGTCGTGACGCTGCGCTATATCGACCAATCCGCAACCGTGACCACCCGCTCGCTAAGCATCAATCCGCTGAGCCGGTTTACCGTCGAAGTCTTCAAGACCCTGTACGGCGTCGGTTCGGGCGTCACGGGAGTCTCGGCCCAGGTGATGTCGACGCTGCCCATCGTGGCCGAGCGGCCCATGTACGTCTATCGTGACTTCGGCTCCGGCCCGGTTGCTGGGGCGACCGACGTACTGGGCGCCACGGGTTTGGGCACTCTCTTCGGGTTCGCCGCGGCATCGACCTCGTTGGGCAACACGGACTTCCTGACGCTGCAGAACCCCAGCCCAACGAATCCCGCCAACGTCAGCATCGACTACTACACCGTCGGTGGAAAGGTCACCAAAGCGGTAACGGTGAACGCCAACACGCGGTTGACAGTGCCGGTGTTTGGGACCGCCAGCGGCGTCGGAACCGGCCGGGTCGTGCTGGGCATCGTGGTGACGAGCACCAACGCCGTACCGATCCTGGTAGAGAAGCCGACCTACAGCGCCAATGCCTCGAGCTACGGCGCGACTGATACCCAGGCCTACTCGCCGGTTAGCTTCTAAGCAACACGTCGGGAGCTGCCCGGTGACAGCTTCCGACCCTGGCGGCCTCCGCCGCATCCTTTCACCGCACGCAACGCCGGGCGACCCGCTGCGGGCTCTGGTCGCTCTTCCCGTCCTGATCAACTTCCCCGAGCCGGGGAACTATTGGTCGATTCGATCATGCCGATCGTCCCCAACGCGAGTCGCTGAAGCGCCCGCTGGCAGGATGGGCGACGTTTGCAATACGAAAGCGACAGCAAGGCTATCGCCTTGTAAGGAAGCGCAAACGCAGGTGTCGGGCGGATGGCCCGTTTAAGCTCTCGGATCGGGGAAGCCGTTTTCGGACCATGCAAAAACGCCTTCTCCTCACCATTTCCATTGCGGCGCTCGTCAGCGCCGGACAGGTCTTCATCATGCCGCCCGCGCTTGCCGCCGGCGGCACGAAGCCGGCTCCGAGCGTAAGGCCCTGGGTCAATCCGATCAAGGACGAGCACGTCAAGCCGTTGCCCGCGGGCGTCAGGGCAAGCAGCGCGCAGCACGGATTGCCGGCGCAGGAACCGCAGCCGACGGCCGGCCGCGGCGGATTGACGGGCGCTGAGCGGACAACGACCGCGCAGACCGCGGCCGCGGATACGAGCATCCAGTTCCTGACGAGGCCCTACACCACCTGGCACAACATCACGTCAGTCTTCGACCACTGCGTTCCCGACTACAGCACGGACGGGAAGGTCTGCCGCTTCGATGGTTCGGTCGGGTACAGGAGTAATGGCGTCGACCCCAGCTTCTCGCTTGGCTACGCGCAAACGCTGGGCGGCAGCGACTACCTCTACTACGACGGCCACAACGGCTGGGACTATTCGATGTACTACGAAAACGTCCTGGCGTCCGCCGACGGCGTGGTCCGCATCGCCGGCACCGATTCGATCAATCCCTGCTTCGGTCAGACGATCACGGTCGACCACCTGAACGGCTTTACCACCCGCTACGCGCATCTCTCCAAGATCTACGTCGCCTCCGGGCAGTCGGTCTCGCGCGGGCAGGTGATCGCCCAAAGCGGCAACACCGGCTGCAGCACCGGCCCGCACCTCCATTTCGGCGTCTACATCACGAGCTCCTGGACGGCCGTCGATCCCTGGGGCTGGTCCGGTGCGCCGGGCGCTGACCCGTGGCCGTCGGACCCAGGGAACCTATGGCTCACCGGCTACGCGCAGTTCCCGCTGCCGAGCGCACCCAGCAATGTCGTGGCGATCCCGGGCATCCAGTCGGCCCAGGTGTCGTGGACGCCGCCGTCGTTCAGTGGCGGCACGCCGATCACGAGCTACATCGTCAGTGCGTCGCCCGCCATTGCACCGGTTACCGTGTCGGGCTCGACGACCTCTGTCGTGATCGGCGGCCTGACCAACGGCACCTCCTACACCTTCACGGTCACGGCGGTCAACTCGGTGTCGAGCGGAGCCTCCTCGGCGACCTCGAACGCCGCGACGCCGAACACCGCGTCGACCTTCTACTTCGCCGAGGGGTCCACCAACCCCGGGTTCTCGGAGACCCTCTCCATCCTCGGTCCCAAGCAGGCGGGCCTGGCAACCATCGATTACTACACCCCGCAGGGACAGACGAGCACCGGCACGGCAGCCTTTACCGCCGGCAAAGTCACCACGGTCGACGTCAACGCAACGCTCGGCTCGGCCAGGGACGTCTCGATCAAGGTGACCTTACCCGTGCCTGGCGTGGTAGAACGAAGCCTCCATTTCAACACCGGCCTGTGGCACGGTTCCACCGATCAGATCGGGGTGTCGCAGCCGGCAACCGAATGGGACTTCGCGGAGGGGTCGACCCTGCCGTATTTCAACGAATACCTGACGTTGCAGAACCCCAACCCGACGGCCGTGACCGTCAACCTCAACTATTTCACCAGCGGCGGCGCTCACCCGGTCAAGACGCTGTCGCTGCCGGGCGCATCGCGGACCACGGTCGAGGTCTCTAGCGGAGATCCGGTGAACAATGTGGCCGGCTGCATTCCCGTGGGCACCGGTGCATCCTGCGGAGTCGGGCGCAACCTCGCAGGGGTGTCGGTGCAGGTGAAGTCGACGAGCCTGGCGATCGTCGCCGAGCGTCCCTTCTACGTGAACGCCTTCAATTTCGGTTCGGGGATCATTCGCGATGGGCACGATGATTTCGGCGCAAACGCTGCGGCGACAGTCTGGAACTTTGCGGAAGGGACGACGCTGGGCGGGTTCAACGAGTACCTGGCCCTGCAGAACCCGGGCGGCACGCCCGCGAACGTGACGATCAGCTTTCTTGACGGCGCCGGGTCGAAGACCGTCCGCACCCTTGCCGTGCCGGGCAACAGTCGGTCCACCGTCCCGGTGTGGGACCCTATCCAGGGGGTCGGGCCGAACGTCGCCGCGGTCTCCGCCCAGGTCACGTCCGATCAGCCGATCGTCGTCGAGCGACCGATGTACATGGTTCGCGACTTCGGCTCAGGCGTGGTGGCCGGCGCGACGGTCGCGGTCGGCTCCACCCGGCTCTCCACGCTCTTCGGGTTCTCCGCCGGATCGACGCTCGCCAGCAACCACGAGTACCTGACGATCGAGAATCCAGGAGCAACCGCGGCCAATCTCACCGCCACCTACTACACGGGCGGTGCCGCGGTCGTTAAAAGCTTCGCGGTGGCCGCGGGAAGCCGACACACGGTGGACGTCTCAAGCGCCACGGAAGGCGCCGGCAGCGGGTACGCCACCGTCGGCATCGTGCTCACTTCTGACCAGCCGATCCTCGTCGAGAAAGCCTCCTACGACGCCAACCCTGCGACCTACGGCGCCACCGTCGCGATCGGCTCCTCACCGGCGAGCTTCTAACGTAAACTTCACCGACCAGATGGCACGTGGTTTGGCGGAGACCGCGCGATCTCCCTCTACGGCGACGGAGCGTTCCGACAGGTCTCTTCCACCGGGCCTCGGCCCGCAGGTCGCGGCGGCTGAACGCGGCCGTGGGCTGCCATCCCTCGGATGGGTGCTGCTGCTGCCGCTCGTGGCGCTGCTGGCCTACCTGATCTGGCACGTCTACCAGCGGATTGACCCGACCCAGGGGTTCGACTACCAGGGACACCTCGATTACGTGCGGTACATCGATCTCAGCGCCTCGCTGCCGCTGGCCAGCCAGGGTTGGGAGATGTACCACCCGCCGGCGTACTGGGCGCTGGCCGCCGCGCTATTCGAAGTGATCCACCGCCTGGGCGCCAGCCTGACGTTGACCGATGCCGGTCAGGCCCTGGCCACGGCCTCCTGGATCCTCGAGGGTCTCGTGGCGGCGATCGTTGTCCGGGTCCTGGGTGGCAACTGGATCGGCGCGGCGACCGCGGCGGCCATGTCCTGGCTGCTGATCGGGCAATCGATCGTCGGAACCGCGCTCTACAACGAGACCCTGACCGGACTGGGGGTTGGAACGCTGATCCTGGGGGCGGCGCTCTGGTATCAGGGTCGGCGGAGTGGATTGTTTGTGATCGGGCTGGGCTTTGCGCTGGCCATCCTGTCCAAGTACTCCGGGCTGCTGGCGGCGCTGGCGGCGGTCCCGATCATCATCTGGCTCACGCGTGACCGCCTCATGCCAACGCTGATCGCCCTGCTACCGGGCACCGTCCTTGGGGCCCTCTTCTACGGTCGCAATGTCGTCACCTTCGGCACCCCGGTCCCCAGCAACATCGACCTCTTCAAGTTGCAGACCTTCGATTCGATGGGCTGGGGACACCCGGCCGGCTATTTCACCACGCTCAGCCCCGGTTATTGCGCCGCCCCGCATTCCTTTTGGATGGGGCTGTGGAAATGGCTCTGGGCGACGGACTGCTTGCCGATCGCGCCCTGGCGGAACGTCGTGGAGGACAAGCTGCTCGCGGTTGCCCTCGCCACCACCGTCATCATCGTGCTCGCCCTGCTGTGGGCATCCGTCCGGAGCCGGCAGGATCCGAGGCTTCTCATCCTCCCGGTGACCGCGATCGTGGTGATCGCGGGCGTGATCGCCTATAACCTCAAGTGGCCGGCCATCTCGAACGACAAGGGCGTCTACCTACTGGCGGCGATTGTGCCGGTGGCGGTCGTCGTCGGGTTGCTGGTCGACCGGCTGACCCATCGACGCCTGGTCAGTTGGCTGGCCTACGGCGCGATCCTGGGATGGTCCGGGTTCATGGTGCATGCGGCGCTGGGTTAGCGGCCTGTTCGCGATGGCGGTGCTGCTGAGCGCCTGCGGCCAGCCCGCGCCGTGGCAGACAGTCAACGTCACCCCCAGCGGCGGCGGCGGGGTTGCCGTCCGCCTCATATCAAGCCACTGGGTGGATACGACCCATCCCTGGGAACAGCCGCCGGCCGGGTTCGGCTGCGTTCAGTACGTCGTCGAGGCGACCGCGGTCGCTGGCGGCCGGCACGAATTGCGCGCCGAGCAATTCCGAATCACGGGGGCCGCCTCGGCCGCGGCGGCGGTGGGTCGATGCGACGCGCCGCAGATCGAGCCGACCTGGATCGGGCCGCAGCCAGTGGACCTCTCGATCAGCTTCCTGCTCCCCGCCGGCGGCAGCGTGCCAGACCTGTCCTGGCATCCCTGACGGCCGGCGGTTGACGCCGGCCCGGGTCCCCGTAAACTGGTGGCACAGATGAACCCCGAAGCCGGCCGCGAGCGCAGCCTGGACCGGCCGCTCGGCGTGATCGTGCCCGTCTTCAACGAGTCGAATACGCTGGCGCAGGTGCTGGATCGCGTGCTGCTGCAGCCGCAGGTCGGCCAGGTGGTCGTCGTGGATGACTGCTCCAGCGATGACACCGAGACGATCGCCCGCCAGTTTGCCCAACGGGACCCGCGACTGATGGTCGAACGCCACGCGTCGAACCAGGGGAAAGGCGCGGCGGTCCGGACCGGGCTGGCGGTCATCACGATGCCCATTACCATCATCCAGGACGCCGATCTCGAGTACGACCCGCTCGAGTACGAGGTCCTGCTCGCGCCCATCCTCGAGGGACGCGCCGACGTCGTCTACGGGGTGCGCGGCTTCGCCAGTCAAACTGCCTACTCGTACTGGTTCGTGATCGGCAACCGGCTGGTCACCACCGTGACCAACATCCTTTTCAACTGCTACATCAAGGACATGGAAACGGGCTTCAAGGCCATGCGCACCGACCTGATGCGGCGGCTGCGGCTGCGCGGCCGCCGATTCGGGATCGAGCCTGACATCACCGCACGGGTGCTGCGCCTCGGCTACCGCATCCACGAAGTGCCGATCAGCTATTACGCACGCAGCAGGGAAGAAGGCAAGAAGTTGACCTGGCGCGACGGCGTCAAGGCGCTCGGCTCCCTGCTCCGGCTCCGCTTCACCAGCTACCGCCGGCTCTTCGGCGATGCGGAGGATGCGTACCACACGGAGCGGCACCGGGAGCTCGCCGCGGCCCGGCGCCTTCCCGAGTTGAGTCCCGACCGGGTGGTCACCGTGAACTCAGGCGAGGAGCGGGAACGGGGGCGCGTGCCCCATCTGCCCTAAGGGGCTGCCCCGATAGGCAGGGAGCCATGCCTGCGGAGCCGTCCGATAAGGCCTTGTTCGCACTGGGTGGCGGACCGAGACTGGTCCCGTGCGCAAGAGGCGAGGGCTTGGCGCGGCGGCAGCGCTGTGCCTGTCGCTGACCGGCTTTGGCCTGCTGTCACCCATCCCGGCCGCTGCCGCTGACCTGACCGTCCAGGGGGTTTCGGCCTGGAACGATCCCCTCGGTGGCATCGTGCACGTGGTTGGCGAGGTCCTCAACAGTAGTGCCGTCAACTATCAGCCGGTTATGGTCCGCTGCACGCTGGTCGATGCCGGCGGAACGACGCTGATCGACACGAAGTCGATCGAGGCCAACATCCTGATGCCAAACGAGAAGGCCCCCTTCGACACTCTGTTCTTCACCGGGGCCGGATCCCACTCACCGAGCTGCGATGTAAGTGGTGCGCAAACGTCTTTCGAGCCCGACCACAACTTCACGGCCATGATCACCGCCGTGCAGTTTCCGGGAGATGGCTCTCAACATGTGGTCGGCACCCTGACCAACAACAACACCCTCAATACAGTGGCCGCGACAAATATCAGGGTCATCCTGACGTCCTACGACCCCGGCAGCCCCGGAACCGTCATCGACGAAGGCGTCGCCTGGGTCGATGGCCCGGTCTCGGCAAACGGTGGAACGGCGACCTTCGATCTCAATGCGAACACGACTCGTCACTGGGATACGAGTCCCGCTGACTCAGCAGTGCTGAGCGAGGCGCCGTCGCCGGCTGTGGTGCTGTCCACCGATACTCTCGCCTTTCCCGACCAGGTGCAGGGCACCGTCAGTGCCGAGCAAGTTCTCTACGTCCGCAACATCGGCACCGGGAACCTGACCTTCACCGACATCCCGACCTTTGGGGGGACCAATCCGGCGGACTTCGGCCGGGCTGCGGACGACCAGTGCTCGGGCACAACGGTTGGCCCTGGCGCCGTCTGCAGCATGGGCATCACCTTTACGCCGCAGGCCGTCGGCGCGCGGAGCGCGAGCCTGACGATCAATGACAACGCCGATGGCTCGCCAGGCGTGGTCACCCTGACCGGAAACGGCCTGGCTCGTCCAAGCATCGCCGTCAGCGCGACAAGCGTGGAGTTCGGGTCGCAGACGGTGGGCACGACCGGGCAGGCCGTCATACAGCTGACGAGCAATGGGCTTGATCCGGCATCGATCAACAGCATCCTGCTCGAAGACACCTTCGATTTCGGCGTCGACGGGTCCGCCTGCCTGCTCAATGACATACAGCCCGGCAGCGCCTGCCAAATCAGCCTCGCATTCCACCCACAATTCGACGGGCCGCTCAGCGGAACGCTAACCATCAGCAGTGACGCCCGACAGGACCCGGTGAGGATTCCACTGTCGGGCACCGGAACGCACGCGGTCCCGGGGGCGGCACTGAGCCCCACGCATCTCACCTTCGGCTCGCAAACCGTTGGCACGACATCGCCATCGCAAACGGTCACCCTGACCAACACTGGAATCGGCTCCCTGACCATTACTGCCATCACGTCTAACAACGGCGACTTCGTCGTCCAAACGAACGGTTGCGGGGCCACGCTGGCCAGTGGTGCCAGCTGCGGCGTTGCGGTCACGTTTACGCCGAGCAGCGCCGGCGCTGCATCGGGAACGCTGACGGTCACGGACAATGCGGGGTCCGGCTCGCAGATCGTCGCGCTGACCGGGACCGGCAGCACGGAAACGGACTTCTACTTCGCCGAGGGCTTCACCGCACCAGGCTTTCAGGAAAGGCTGTCCCTCCTCATGCCGAGTAATGATGGACAGGCGACGGTCGACTACTTCCTGAACGGTGCCGCGCCCATCACCAAGCAGGTCACGTTGGTGAGAGGGCAGGCGACGACCGTCAATGTCAATGATGCCGTTGGTCCGAATCAGGAAGTATCGATACGGGTGAAGCTGCCGTTCCCGGGCGTGGCGGAACGGATCTTGCATTTCCAGCTCGGAGCCTGGCACGGCTCGACCGACATCGTCGGGACATCGACACCAAGTTCCGAATGGGATTTCGCTGAGGGCTCCACGCTCGGTTTCTTCAGCGAATACCTGACGTTACAGAACCCAAATGGGATCGTCGTCCCGGCAACGCTCGCCTACATGACGGATAGCGGGGCCCATCCGAGCAAAACGGTGAGCCTGCCGGCCAACAGCCGGACCACGGTGGAAGTGTTCAAGGGTGACACGACCAGCACCCTGGCGTCGTGCACGCCGAACGGCGCCGGGTCGAACTGCGGGGTTGGGCCGGGGATCGGCGGCGTATCGGTTAAGGTCACGACCCCCAGCGGACAACCGATCGTGGCGGAGCGGCCCTTCTACGTCGACGGTTTCAGTTTCGGTTCCGGCCCCATCAACGATGGCCATGTCGCCTTTGGGGCCAACGCCGCGGTGACGCAGTGGAATTTCGCCGAAGGCACAACCCTGCCGGGCTTCAATGAATACCTCACGCTGCAGAATCCCAGCAGCACGACGGCGGCCAGCGTCACGCTGCGCTATACCGACCAATCCGGAACCGTCACCACTCATTCGGTGAGTGTCAACCCGCTGAGCCGGGTGACGGTCGAGGTCTGGAAGACGCTCTACGGCGTGGGCCCTGGGATCGCCGGGGTGTCGACCACGGTGACATCGACCCGGCCGATCGTGGCGGAGCGCCCCATGTACGTCGTTCGCGACTTCGGCAGCGGCTCTGTGGCCGGCGCAACCGACGTGGTCGGCTCGACCACATTTTCGACTCTGTTCGGGTTCGCAGCGGCGACTACGGTTTCCGGAGAGAACGACTTCCTTACGATCCAGAACCCCAGCACGACGACCGCCGCCAAGGTGCACATCACCTATTACACGGCGTCGCAGACATTTCCCCGAGACGCCGTAACCGTGAACCCGAATACGCGGTTGACGGTACCGATCTTCAGCGCGGTTTCTGGCGCACTGGGGTCGGGGTATGCCGGCGTTGGGATCGTGATCCTATCGGAGCAGCCGGTGCTGGTTGAAAAGCCAACGTACAGCGCCAACTCCGACACCTATGGCGCGACCGATACGCTGGGGTATTCGCCGCCGAATTTCTAGCCCAGTCTCACTGGCTGTGCAAATACCGCGACATATAGACCACAGATGCGAACGAATCGTGACGCCTATGTGAAGCGGGCAAAGCGCCATTTCCGCCCGCGTTACATGGGCAATGGCTTCCATCCGCGCACGCTTCGGAACGTTGGGGGCGACGGCGGTGATTGCTCTCCTTGCCGGCCCAGCCGTGCCCGCGGCGGCCGGCAGCTCCAACCTCCAGACACTGATCAACCAGGATCGCGCGTCCAACGGCGGGCTGGCGCCGCTCGCCTGGAGCGATTGCCTGGCGGCGGTCGCGCAGCAGAATGCACAGCGCATCGCCGCCCAGGGGTTCCTCTCCCATACCGATGGTCCCGAGCTTGGCCTCGCCTGCGGCACGGGTGCGACGCAGGCGGGCGAAAACATCGCGTATATCTCGAGCGGCATCGACGACAACCAGGTCAACACGATGTATATGAACAGTCCCGGGCATCGGGCCAACATCCTCGGTCCCTACAACTACGTGGCCACGGCCTGGGTGATCGCCCCCAACGGCTGGGCGTTCAACGCGGAGGAATTTCTCAACGCGCCGAGCCTTCCAGCCTGGCCACCGGCGGTGAGCAGTAGCTTTTATTTCGCGGAAGGCTTCACTGGCGGAGGCTTCAGCGAAAGCGTCTCGGCCCTGATGCCCAATCAAAACGGGTTGGGGACGGTGGACTATTACACGCCGGTGGGACACATGGGGACGATTCCGATGGCGCTGACCGCCGGCCAGGTGAGCGTTGAAGACGTCCTACCGGACGTGGGCGCCGACCAGCAGCTGTCGACCAAGGTCTCGCTTCCCGGCAAAGGCGTGGTGGAACGCACCATTCACTTCAACAACGGGACCTGGTATGGATCGTCCGACGTGGTCGGCGTCCCGCAGCCCGCGCTCGAATGGGATTTCGCCGAGGGGTCGACGTTGCCTCAATTCAGCGAGTACTTGACTCTGCAGAATCCGAATGCCACGCCGGTGACGGCCACGCTCAATTACGTGACCGACGTAGTCGGCGTACATCCGACAAAGACTCTGGTCCTTCCGGCAACCAGCCGGACGACCATCCCGGTCTTCATGGGCGACACCGCAACCACCGCCAGCTGCAATCCAGCGTCGAACTGTGGGGTCGGGCGCAGCTTCGCCGGCGTTTCGGTCCAGGTGCTGGCCACCTCGCCGATCGTTGCCGAACGACCCTTCTACGTCAACGGCTTCAGCTTCGGATCCGGGGGGATACGTGGAGGCCACGACGCCTTCGGCGCCAATGGGGCTGCCAGTCAATGGACCTTCGCCGAGGGCACCACCCTACCCGGGTTCAACGAGTACCTGACGCTGCAGAACCCTGGCCTGATCGCTGCCAACGTCTCGCTTCGCTACATGGACACCAGCGGTACCGTGACCACCCGAAGCCTGACAGTCGGCGCGCAGAGCCGGTCGACCGTCGAAGTCTTCAACCCGGCGCTGGGCGTGGGTCCGGGCGTGGTGGGCGTCTCGGTACAGATCACCGCCAGCCAGCCGATCGTGGCCGAGCGTCCGATCTACATGGTCTACAACTTTGGAAGTGGCGCGGTTGCCAGTGCACATGACGTCGTAGGCGCCACCAGCCTCGGCACGCTTTATGGGTTTGCCACAGCGTCGACCCTGGCGGGCGACAATGACTACCTCACCGTCCTGAATCCCAACGCCGCGGCCGCCCACCTGACGATCACCTACTACACGCCCGGCGGCGCAATCGCCAGGGCCGTGACGGTGGGCGCGAACAGCCGGCACACGGTTGGCATCTTCAACGGCGCCGAGGGCGCCGGACCAGGCATCGCCAACCTCGGGATCGTCGTCTCGTCCGACCAGCCAGTCCTGGTCGAGAAGCCGACCTACAGCGCCAACCCGTCGAGCTACGGGGCTACCGACACGGTCGGCTTCGCCAGCTCCGGTTTCTAACTCCCCGCCCGCCATGATCCGGCGTCCCTAAATTGCCTTGGTATCCTGACGGGGTAGTCGTTCGCCCCAAGGAGGATCTGATCATGGCCGTCAGTACCCAGGCGCGTCCCGAGTCCCGACCGACGACCCAGAAGAAGTGGGTGTTCCTGTTCGAGGAAGGGAACAAGGACATGCGCGACCTGCTCGGGGGAAAAGGGGCGGGCGTCGCCGAGATGACGCGCGCCGGATTGCCGGTGCCACCCGGCTTCACGATCACGACCGAGGCCTGCAACGCCTACTACGCCTCGGGCAAGAAATTCCCGGACGGGATGTGGGAACAGGCGATCGAGGCGCTCCATCACGTCGAGGAGAAGGCCGGCAAGAAACTGGGCGATATCAAGAACCCCCTGCTGGTCTCGGTGCGCTCGGGAGCGAAGTTCTCGATGCCCGGCATGATGGACACCGTCCTCAACCTCGGCCTCAATCCTAAGACGCTGGAAGGCCTTGCCACGCTGACGAACGACCGCCGCTTCGCGCTCGATGCCTACCGTCGCTTCATCCAGATGTTCGGCAAGATCGTGCTCGGCATCGAAGCCGAGAAGTTCGAGAAGCGGCTCGAGCTCGCCAAGGAGAAGGCGAAGGTCAAAACCGACCCCGAGCTGAAGCCGGAGCAGCTCGAGAGGCTGGTCAAAGAGTTCAAGGACATCATTCTCAAGGAGAGCGGTAAGCCCTTCCCAGACGACCCGCTCGAGCAATTGCGCGCCTCGATCGAGGCGGTCTTCTCGTCCTGGAACAACAAGCGAGCGATCGACTACCGCAATTTCAACAAGATTCCGCACGACCTGGGGACTGCGGTCAACGTGCAAACCATGGTCTTCGGCAACATGGGGAACGATTCCGGCACGGGCGTCGCCTTCACCCGCGACCCGAACACAGGCGAGAAGGTCCTCTACGGGGACTACCTGACGAACGCGCAGGGCGAGGACGTCGTGGCCGGCATCCGCACCCCACAGCCGATCGCATCGCTGAAGAAGGCGATGCCCGACGTCTACAGAGAGTTCGAGACCAACGCCGAGCGGCTCGAGAAGCACTACCGGGATGTCCAGGACCTCGAGTTCACGGTCGAGAAGCGCAAGCTCTGGATGCTGCAGACGCGCTCCGCGAAGCGCACCGCGCAGGCCGCGGTCAGGATCGCGGTCGACATGGTGGGGGAGAAGCTGATCAGCGAAGACGAGGCGGTCCAGCGGGTCGAGCCGACCCAGGTCGACCAGCTGCTGCACCCGCGCATCGATCCCAAGGCCAGGCCGAAGGTCATCGCCAAAGGGATCGACGCCTCGCCGGGCGCCGCCAGCGGCAAGGCGGTCTTCGATGCCGACCGGGCCGAGGAGAAGGCCAAGAAAGGCGAGGCCGTCATCCTGGTCCGAATCGAGACCAATCCCGACGACGTCCACGGCATGATCGCCGCGAAAGGTGTGCTGACGGCGCGCGGCGGCAAGACGAGCCACGCGGCCGTGGTCGCGCGCGGCATGGGCAAGCCCTGCGTCGCCGGCGCCGAGAGCTTGAAGATCGACCTCGAGAAGCGCTTCTTCACCGTCGGCGGCGTCAAAGTAAAAGAGGGCGACCTGATCACGATCAACGGGTCGACCGGCGAGGTGATCCTCGGTTCGGTGCCGATGATCGAGCCCGCCATCAACAAGGACCTCAACCAGCTGCTGCTCTGGGCGGACGCGCGCCGGCGCCTGGGCGTGTGGGCCAACGCCGACTACCCGCGGGATGCCAAGGTGGCGCGCAGCTACGGCGCCGAGGGCATCGGCCTCTGCCGCACCGAGCACATGTTCATGGAGCAGGAGCGCCTGCCGATCGTGCAGGAGATGATCCTCGCCGCCGATGAGAACGAGCGACGGAAGTGGCTGGCGAAGCTGCTGCCGTTCCAGCGCGAGGACTTCAAGGGCCTTTTCAAGGAGATGCACGGCCTGCCCGTCATCGTCCGGTTGATCGACCCGCCGCTGCACGAGTTCCTACCGAACTACGACGAGCAGCTGGTGAAGGTCACGACCATGCGCCTGAAGAAGGCGCCCAAGAAAAAACTAGAAGTGGAAGAGGCGCTACTCAAGGCGATCGAGGGGATGCGCGAGCAGAACCCGATGCTCGGTCTACGCGGCATCCGCCTGGGGCTGCTGTTTCCGGAGATCATCGAGATGCAGGTGCGCGCCATCATCGAGGCGGCCATTTTTCTCAAGAAGAAGAACGTCGACGTCAAGCCCGAGATCATGATTCCGCTGGTCAGCCACGTGAACGAGCTGCAGCGCACGCACGAGACGGTGCTCAGGGTCGTCAAGGAGGTCTTCGCCGAGCAGAAGACCGAGGTGGCGTACAAGTTCGGGACCATGATCGAGATCCCGCGCGCCGCGTTGACGGCCGGGGAAGTCGCGAAGGTGGCGGAATTCTTCTCCTTTGGCACCAACGACCTCACACAGACGACCTTCGGCTTCTCGCGCGACGACGCCGAAGGCAAGTTCCTGCTGAAGTACGTGGAAGAGAAGATCCTGCCGGTCAACCCGTTCGAGTCGATCGACCCGGCGGGCGTCGGCCGGCTGATGAAGATTGCGGTCGAAGAGGGCCGTCAGTCCCGGCGAGATATGGAGATCGGCATCTGCGGCGAGCATGGTGGTGACCCGGCCTCGATTCACTTCTGCCACTCGATCGGTCTGAACTACGTCAGTTGCTCGCCGTATCGTGTGCCGGTGGCACGCCTGGCCGCAGCCCAGGCCGCGATGGAGACGAAAGAACGGGACCGCTAAGCGGGCAAGTTCCCTCCCCCGCTTGCGGGGGAGGGTAGGGTGGGGGCCCTCGCACCCACCAGCCAGACCGTTTTCGGCTCCCGCCTGCTGCAGCAGCTGCTTCAGCGCGAGG
>Ga0207646_10003686_pt1 | contig 17106 bp, 16 predicted proteins | sample KBSK5502metaG_FD_184343 | JGI IMG/M metagenome (GOLD analysis project Ga0207646, IMG submission 184343) | Corn, switchgrass and miscanthus rhizosphere microbial communities from Kellogg Biological Station, Michigan, USA - KBS K5-50-2 metaG... | ecosystem: Host-associated > Plants > Roots >... | reverse complement strand
AGCCGCACGGCAGACCGTTGACGCCAGTCAGGTCGGCGCCGGTGTAGATTCCGACGACCCCCGGCGCCACCTTCGCCTTGGAGGTGTCGATCTTGCGAATCTTCGCGTGCGCGTGGGGCGAGCGCACGAAGTAGCCGTGCGTATGGTGCGGCGGGTTCACGTCGTCGGTGTACTGGCCGGCACCGATCAGAAAGCGATAGTCCTCCTTGCGGCGGACCGATTGGCCGATGGTGTTGAGATCGTTGGCGCCCATGATCTTATCTCCGCATGGCGGCGGCGCCCTGGGCCACCGCTTTGACGATGTTCTGATAACCCGTGCAGCGGCAGAGATTGCCTTCAAGCTCGGCGCGGATTGTTTTCTCGTCGGCGTTCGGATGGCGCTGTACCAGATCGATCGCGCTCATCACCATTCCCGGCGTGCAGAAGCCGCATTGCAGGCCGTGGCATTCCTTGAACGCAGCTTGCATCGGATGCATCTCGCCGTTGCTGGCGAGGCCCTCGATGGTCGTCACCTTGGCCGCCTCCGCCTGAACGGCGAGGATCGTGCACGCCTTGACTGCGTTGCCGTCGATGAGCACGGTGCACGCGCCGCATTGCCCGGTGTCACAGCCCACGTGAGTGCCGGTCAGCCCGAGATCGTTGCGAATGAATTCCACGAGCAGCGTGCGCGGATCGATCTCCGCGCGCTCTGCCTTGCCGTTGACGGTCATTGCAAGCTGAATGCCCATGTACAGTTCCTCCTAGCGGAGTGAATGAGGCGTCGACGTTGCCCGCAACGGCAAGCGCGGCATTGTGACAAATTGAAGGATCGCGCTGGGTCGACTCGAAAGATTTAATGATGGTACCAACGGCGCCCAGGGGAAGCAACGGGCTTCCGCTGGGCAGGCTCAAACAGGCCGACGTCTCGCAGCCGATCGGTGATCCGCTACCGCAACGCTAGATGCGGTGCCACCACGGCCCGAGCCGAGCGTCACCGCCGTCGCGAACTCGACGTCCTGGCTGTCGACGACCTTCGAACGAGAATTCAGGGATCCCGGCGGTGCCGCGGTTGCGACGAACGCCCTCGCGATGGCGATCCAAGCGAGGAAGAGTGCAGGCCGGCGCCGGTACGTGTGACGCATGACCATCGCCGCACCCGAAAAGCTACTCGTTGCGGATGAAGCAGCGCTTCTTGGCGCTTTCCTGCAGTTCGCGATACGACGCGATCATCTTGCGCGCGTCCTTCATATCGCGCATGACGCCCCCGCGTTCGCCCGCAATCGTAATGCCGTTCGCAACGGTGGAAAGATCGACCCACGTGCTGTAGCGGACCTTGTCGGCGATCGCGTCGATCGCGCAAGAGCATTTGTACATCGACTCCTGCTGAGGCGCCTTGCTTTCCCTCATGCAGGTGAGTACAAACTCGACCCGTGCCCGGGTCGGGAAATCATTCGCATGGGCCAAAGGCGCGGAGCAAAGGATCAACAACAAAGCGTATCGCGTTCGCATCGATGCTCTCCAGAGCGCGAGATGTATCTGGCGCTCGTCAATGCTCAATGGGAACCAACAAGGCGTGCGACTTCATCGTGCAGTCGCGCCGCAAGCTCTCCGTCCAGCTCGGCGAGCCTCGCTTCGGCGTGGCGTGACGCAGCGACATTCCCGACGGCTGCGTAGGCGAGCGCGAGACCGTACCACGCCGAGGAGTCATCCGGGGCGAGGCGCAACGCCGCGGTAAATGCGCCGACGGCGGCTTCCTGGCGATCGAGCTGTTGCAGCGCCTCGCCTCGAACACGCAGCGGCTCGGCGTCGTGCGGATTCGCCGACGACCAACGCTCGGTGAGCTCGACCAACTCGGTCCACCGTCCTTCGGCGTGAAGCGGCGCGGCGCGCATGAAATACGGCAGCGTCGCGACGTCTCGCTGCCAAAACGGCAGCGCGTCATGCAGCGGCTGGATGTCGGTCCATTGATCGTCCGCCGGCAAGCGATCGCTTATCCAGCGTACCGGCAATGAATAGTAGTTGCCGCTCGAACCCCGCAATCGAAACGTCAGCAATCCGATCAATGTTCCGGAGGCATCGAAAAGTCCTCCGCCGCTCGCGCCGGACGTGAATGCGGTGTCCGACTCGATAATGCGACCGCCGTCCAGTGCATGCAACGCGCGTATGCGGCCGAACCGGAGCGATCTGCCGGTTCCTCCGGTGAAGCCGAGCGCCGCGACTGCCTGCCCCACTTGCAGGGAATCCGGCTCGCCTAGAACAGCCGGCTTGCCTTGCCACGCCGGTACGCGAAGAAAGCAGAGATCATGGTTCGCGTCGGCATATTGTCCGGTGACCTCCCACAGGCGTCCGCCGCCGGAAATGCGAATCATCGCGGCGTTTCGAATCACGTGGCAATTGGTCACGACGATCGTGGGCCCGACCGTGACGCCGCTGCCGACGGAAAGCCCGCCTTGCTGGCGCTCGGCCTCGACTCGGACGACGCTGCTCGACACTGGAACAAAGGTCGCGGGTTGCAGCACCTGCGCCAAGGCGGACGGCGCAAACAGCAGCGGCGCGAGGATGACCGTGAGTTGTCGCCACACAATGGAAGCCGCGGACGCCATGATTCCCATGCTTGCGGATTTATGAGACGAAAAGCGCACGCGGGGAGCCAAACCTGTGCACTCTATTCGATCGGCTCGCCGCGCTCGTTTACCAACGGAACGCTGTACTCGCGCAGGATCGCCGTAATGGCCGCCTGATTTTCCGCGATGAGCTTCTCCACGGTCGCTTTCCATTCGGGTTCCCCGTAGCGCACGCCCATCGCGATTTCATAATCGAACTTGACGCCCGGCTCCGACTTGAGCGGAATCACGGTCAGGGCCACGTTCGTTACGCGCTTGGCGTAATAACTGCCGACAGGGCCCCACACGATCGCGGCATCGATCTTGCCCTGCGCCAGGTCCTTGTCGATGATGGATCCCGGATATTGGTCCGGATCCGGCGAAAGCATCGGGTAGGGCTTTGCCTGCGCTTCCAGCCCGTGCTTGACGAGCCACGCGGACGCGGGCGACTTGTCATAGATTCCAATTGTCAGCTTGTTGCGAAGATCGGGCGGCAGCGCGAACAGGTCGGAGCCAGCCCTCACCTGGTCAAGGCCTTTTCCCTTGGGATACACGAGCACATAGGTCGAACGGTAATACGGGGCGGTGGTCGACGCCTGGTCGTAACCGGCCGGAACGCTCATCACGATGTCACAGCGAAAGTCCTGGCCCGGCAGCTTGTATCGCAACGTATTTCGGATGAAATTCATGCGTTGTGGCAACGCATAATTTTGTACGGGCAATCCCAGCTTGCCCGCGAACAGCTCAGCAATCCGATTCTCGAAGCCTTCTCCCTTGTCGTTCGCGAAGGGAAGATTGCTCGGATCGATGCACGGGCGGAAGGCAGTGAGCATACCTTCCCCCTGCGCAGGGCCCGTGCCCGCGAGCACGCCGACGGCGCAGAGGAGCAAGTTCCGCCAGGTCTTCAGTTGGCTTCCTACTGGCCAGCGGCGGCCCCGCCTCGTTCCTTCAGCTCACGCACGCGGTACTGCGTGATGTCGCCGATCGCGCGGCCCTTGAGATACGCGTAGAGACCGTCGAAGTTTTCCACGACCATCTTGCTGGTCTTGAAGCTCGGCATCCCCTTGTCGAGGCGCCCTTCGGTCACCGCCTTGATGAAATCCTCCTTGCTGAGCGTCTTCAGGCTGTCCAACAGGGACGGGCCGACCAGCCCTTGCTGGTAGGCGCCGTGACAGCGATCGCACGCGGCCGCTCGCCAGGCGCGAAAGCCGTTCATGGTGACCGGGTCGACATAGAACCCGTCCACGACCTTGTACGGGGGAGGCAGAGCCGGCGACTTTTCCTCCGCCGATGTTCTCTCCGCCGGCTTTTCCTTGTCCTGTGCGCTCGTGTGCGATGCCGCAACGAGCGCCCCTGCCACGCCTAGCGCGGCGAACGTCCGTAGTAGAACGTGCTTGCCCGTCATTTGGACTTAGCCGAAGTGTCGCCCGTGACGCTGGGACCCCCGTGGCCCGAGATCGGTTCCGGGCCTGACGGTCCCAGCAACAAAGCGCCGGCGCGTCGTGCGCGCCGGCGCTCCGAGGGTGCTGCAAACCTAGTTCGGAAGCGCGAACACGGTCAGCGAACCGCCCAACTCAGTGTAATCGCGTAGCTCCTTGTAGCCGCCCACGGCACCGAGGCCGTCGGTGTCCTTCTCGAGCCCCGCCGCCATGCCGATGCCGGCCCAGCCGCCGATGCCCGAAAAGACCCCGATGTACTGCTTGCCTTTGTGCTCATAGGTGAAGACATCGCCGATGATGCCGGACGGCGTCTTGAACTTGAACAGTTCCTTGTTGATGTTGTCCGCGTCGACGCACTTGAGATAGCCTTCCAGTGTGCCGTAGCACGCGATACCGCCCGCGGTCACGAGCACGCCACTCCAGACCGAGAACTTCTCGGGCTTGGACTGGACGATCTTTCCGGTGCCCGCGTCCCATGCCACGAGATTGCCCATATGCGTCCCACCCGGCGCCGGGTACATCGACAGCGTTGCGCCTACATACGGCTGCCCTGCCACGTAATCGACCTTGAACGGCTCGTAGTCCATGCAGACATGATTGGTCGGCACATAGAACCGGTTGTTCTTCGGATTGAACGCTGCAGGCTGCTCGTCCTTGCTGCCGAGCGCGGCTGGGCACACCCCTTTGGTGTTTTTGTCGGGGCCATTCTTGGCGGTCGAGTACTGGGCCACCACCTGCGGACGGCCGGTCTTCATGTCGACATTGGTCGCCCAGTTCACCGCCGGGTCATACTTCTCGGCCACCAGCAGCGCACCGTTCGTGCGATCCAGCGTGTAGCCGAAGCCGTTGCGGTCGAAATGGACGAGCGCCTTGGTCGGCTTGCCCTTGACGTTGATGTCAGCCAGGATCATTTCGTTGACACCGTCGAAATCCCACTCGTCGAACGGCGTCATCTGGTAAACCCATTTCGCAACGCCGGTGTCGACGTCGCGCGCGAAGATCGTCATCGACCACTTGTTGTCGCCGGGACGCTGCGCCGGGTTCCACGTCGATGGGTTCCCCGTTCCGTAGTAGAGAAGATTGAGCGCCTTGTCGTAGCTGTACCAGCCCCACGTCGTGCCGCCGCCGATCTTCCATTGCTCGCCCTGCCAGGTCTTGAGCGACGAATCCTTGCCGACGGGCTTGAGCGCTCCATCGGTCCAGGTCATCGTCTTGTCCGGATCGACCAGCATTTCGGCGTCCGGGCCGGTGCTGTACCCCTTCCAGACCTGCTTGCCCGTGTTGATATCGTAGGCGGCAAGGAATCCGCGCACACCCCACTCGCCGCCGGAAATTCCGGTGATCACCTTGTCCTTGAACACATGCGGCGCATTGGTGTTGACCGCACCAACTTTCGGATCACCGTTTTTTACCGACCAAACGACCTTGCCGCTCCCGGCATCCAACGCGACGAGCGTACTGTCTGCCTGCTGCAGGAAGATCTTGTTCTCCGCATAGGCAAGCCCCCGATATACGGTGTCGCAGCACATCTGCGGAATGACCGCCGCGTCCTGCTTGGGTTCGTAGCGCCATTTGATCTTTTGCGTATCGATATCGATGGCGAACACCTTGTTGGGAAACGGCGTATGCACGTACATCACGCCGTTCACCACGAGCGGCGATCCCTCGTGCCCGCGCAAGACGCCCGTCGAAAACATCCACGCCACGTGCATCTTGCCAACGTTCTTGGCGTTGATCTGGGTGAGCTTGCTGTACCGCTGGTTGTACATATCGTTGGCTTGCATCGCGTGGTTTTTCGGATCGGCAGTCAGCTTTTCGAGATCCGCATTCGCCCCTACCACGCCGGGAACCGCCAGCAACCACGCCGTTGCCAACGCCCTGTTGAACCACGGCCTATCGACAATCTTCATACGTCCTCCTGTGGTCATCGCGTACTCATGCCGTTCGAAAACGTACCTGCGAGGTCCTACATCCGCCTGCTTGCAAGCATGTCGCCAGCCCGGTCAGTGTCCCGCTGGCATCTGACGAAGTCAACCTGACGACTACAACTCTGGGGCCACGTGCAAGGGAGACCCGCGCCCTTGGTGTTGCGCTGCAGCATCGGCGTATCACCGGGACAACCCTCGCCGCCGTCGGCCTGGCATTCGCCGCGACGCCAGCGCTCGTAGCGTTGGCTCGGCTGGCGAGACGGAGATGTTGCCGCAGTTGGGGGTGTTAGCCGCAAGCCGATTCGGCTGGTGCTCATCACGCGCCCGAGGCATGAGTCGTGTTCGGCGCGGCGGCTTTCAGCCGCGCCGGATTTCCCGTATCGGTGCATCGCAGCAGTGCCGCATCAATGGCGGCACGGTGCGGAGCCTGCCTGCGGACCCTACGGTCCGGACGGCAAGGGTTGGCCGGAAGCGCTTGCGGCGCTCAAGGCGACAAAATGCGTCCATCTCGTCCCCGCCTTCGGGAGGATCGGCAGCTGCGCGGATGTCGATGCCCTCGACCGGTACTTTGCGGCGCTCGACGGGGATGTGCGGCGCTCCTCGAAGCGGGCGTCGGCCTGGCGGAATTGCCCGCGCGCTGTGACCTTCCCGAATTCGCGGCGTGGGACGGTTACGCCGCGCTCCACGTCCAGAATGCATGCCGTGCCTATCTGAGAATGGAGCGGGACTCGTTCAAGGATTGAGATCGCGATGCCTGCCCCTTCCGGAACAAGGTCTGATAAATTTCCTGGACACGCCGCCGCAGCCGTTGCAGGCTGTGCGCACGATGGCACCATCGAGAAGTTCGTGCGGAGAGCATTGATCGACGCTCGCTTCGCGAGCGGGATCTGATTTGCAGAAAGCATAGGAGGGCAAACCATGGATGTTCGCGCAGCAGTGGCTCACAAGGCAGGGGCGCCCCTGGCAATGGAAACCGTGCAGTTGGCGGGGCCGAAAGCCGGCGAAGTGCTGGTCGAGATCAAGGCGACCGGCATTTGCCATACCGACGAATTCACCCGCTCCGGGGCCGATCCGGAAGGCTTGTTTCCCGCAATCCTCGGTCACGAGGGGGCCGGCATCGTCGTCGATGTGGGACCCGGCGTGACCAGCGTCAAGAAAGGCGATCACGTCATTCCGCTGTACACGCCCGAGTGTAGACAGTGCAAATCCTGCCTTTCGCGCAAGACCAATCTCTGCACGGCGATCCGCGCCACGCAAGGCAAAGGCGTGATGCCCGATGGCACCAGCCGCTTCTCGTTGGGTGGCAAGCCCGTGCATCACTACATGGGTTGCTCCACCTTCGCCAATTTCACCGTCCTGCCCGAGATCGCAGTCGCGAAAATCCGCGAGGACGCGCCCTTCGACAAGGTCTGCTATATCGGCTGCGGCGTCACTACCGGTATCGGCGCAGTCATCAACACCGCCAAAGTCGAGCCCGGTGCGAGCGTCGTCGTATTCGGACTGGGCGGAATCGGCCTCAACGTGATCCAGGGAGCGCGCATGGCCGGCGCCAACATGATCGTGGGCATAGACGTCAACCCCGCCCGCGAATCGCTCGCGCGCAAGTTCGGCATGACGCATTTTGTCAACCCGAAGGAAGTCCAGGGTGATCTCGTTCCTTATCTGGTGGAGCTCACCGGTGGGGGCGCCGATTACACGTTCGAGTGCATCGGCAACGTCGACGTCATGCGCCAAGCGTTGGAGTGCTGCCACCGCGGTTGGGGCGTTGCGGTGATCATCGGGGTCGCCGGGGCCGGCCAGGAAATCCGCACCCGTCCGTTCCAGCTTGTTACCGGCCGGGTGTGGAAAGGCACGGCGTTTGGCGGTGCGCGTGGCCGCACCGACGTGCCTAAGATCGTTGATTGGTACATGGACGGTAAGATCAACATCGACGATCTGATCACCCACGTCCTGCCGCTCGATCGAATCAACGAAGGATTCGACCTCATGCACGAGGGCAAGTCGATCCGCGCGGTAGTCACCTACTGACGCCGATCGTCGTACCAAGTTGGCATTTCCCGCGCGGAATTGGCACCCATTGCGTGCGGCTAGTTTTGGGTTCAGGATGACCCGGCGGTATTCGACGGCGCCGATGACTCGGCGGAAGAACTTATCGAGAGGAGGATATTGACATGGCAGCTCCAGTTTCCATCCATCCCGCGGTCGACAATGGCATCAAACCCGCGGCTCCAAACTTCGCTGGCGGCACACTGAATTGCAAATGTTCCGACAAGAAGGTCACCGTGTCGGTCACGAGCCAAAGCGCCCATAACCACGTTTGCGGCTGCACGAAGTGCTGGAAGCCGGCCGGGGCACTGTTCTCGCAGGTCGCGGTGGCGCCGCGCGACAAGCTCAGCGTGACCGCAAATGCGGACAAGCTTAAGGTCGTCGATCCGAGCGCGACCATCCAGCGATACGCGTGCAGCGGTTGCGGCGTGCATATGTACGGGCGAATCGAGAACAAAGGTCACCCGCTGTATGGGTTGGACTTCATCCATACCGAGCTGTCGCCCCAGCAGGGATGGTCGCCGCCGGAGTTCGCGGCGTTCGTCTCATCCATCATCGAGTCCGGGGCCGATCCAGCAAACATGGGCGCGGTCAGGGCGAGACTGAAGGAGATTGGCCTCGAGCCGTATGATTGCCTTTCGCCGCCGATCATGGATTTGATTGCCACGCATACCGCGAAGGCCAAGGGCGTTTCCGCTCGCGCATAAGGTCGCGCTTCAGACTCGGCGCAGCGGTTCCCCCAACTGAACTCAGCCTGGGCGCGTCGTAGCGCGCCCAGGCTTTCCCATGTCGGTGGCGATCACATTCCGCGCCACCGCGGTTCGAAGGACGGGTGTCGAAAGCGACGATCAAGGTGGTCACGCAGAACGTCTGCTTCGGCGGGGTTCAGAGCGTGCACACCCATGCATCGGAGGCAACGGAATGCGTGATGCGCTTCGGCGTGTTCCTCCCACCCCAGGCAGCGTCGGGCCGCGTGCCGGTGTTGTATTGGCTCTCGGGCCTCACCTGCACGGAGGAGAACTTCATCGTCAAGGCCGGCGCGCAACGCGTTGCCGCCGAGCTGGGGCTGGCGATCGTGGTGCCCGATACGAGCCCGAGGGGACTCGGCATTCCGGGCGAGGGCGACAGCTACGACTTCGGTCTCGGCGCCGGCTTCTATGTCGACGCGATGGAAGCGCCGTGGTCGCGCGGTTACCGAATGTATTCGTATGTCACGCAGGAACTGGCGGCGGACGTCGCGGCCACGTTCCCCGTGGACCCGAATCGGGTGGGCATCTTCGGGCATTCGATGGGAGGCCACGGTGCGCTCACCATCGCGCTCAAGAACCCGCGCCATTACAAGTCGGTGTCGGCGTTCGCCCCGATCGCGTCGCCTATGCGTTGCCCGTGGGGTCTGAAAGCCTTGAGCGGTTATCTCGGCCCAGACCGGGCTCGCTGGCGGGAATACGACGCAACCGCGCTGATCGAAGATCGCGGCTGGACCGGGCCGCCAATCACGGTCGATCAAGGAACGAAAGATCAGTTCCTGGAGAGCCAGTTGAAACCCGAGCTGCTGCAGGATGCCTGCCAGCGGTCCGGCGTTCCGTTAGACCTTCGCCTGCGCGAAGGTTATGACCACAGCTACTTCTTCATCGCGAGCTTCATCGAAGATCACCTCCGATTTCACGCGCGAAATCTTTAGATGGAGCTTCGCCCCGGCAATCTGATCCATGCGATTGTGCTTCTCGTCGTTGCGGTTGGCGTTGTGCCTTTGTCGTGCGCCGCCGACCTTACGGCTAACCAGGTGCGCGAGCTTTTGGCCAAGGCGGACCGCGACAAGCCTGCCGACCTGACGGGCAAGGATCTTTCCGATCTCGATCTCAGCAATATCGACTTCAAGCACGCCAATCTTTCCGGCGCCAATCTGTTTGCCGCGCGGCTCGTGTCATCCAATCTTGCGGGCGCGAACCTTGCGCGGGCGAATCTGAACGGAGCCTGGCTCATGGGGACGAACTTCGCGGGCGCCGATCTTTCCGACAGCTCGATGCTGAGCCTGGTAATCCTCGGCGGCCAGGTCAAGGAAAAGCCGAATTTCGCGGGCGCCAATTTGTCCGGCGTGCGGATGATCGCCGATCTCCCTGGCGCCGATCTGCATGGGGCCAATCTCAGCCGCGCCAAGGTTGGCGTCGATATCAAGAATCAAGGCATGGGGCAGATGCGCACCGACTTGAGCGGCGCGAATCTCGCGGGCGCCGATCTGCACGATGCGGACCTGAACCGGTCGCTCATGATGTTTGCCGATCTCAAAGGCGCCAATTTGCGAGGCGCCAATTTTTTCCGTGTAAAGCTTGCAGGCGCGGATCTGAGCGGCGCAGACGTTGCAGGTGCCGATTTCACGGAAGCCGACCTGGAAGGCGCCGTGCTCAAGGGCGTCAAAGGCATCGAGGCGGCCAGGGGAATGGACAAGGCGACGAACCGCGACAAGGCCGTTTATTGACTTATCCCGTAGAAGCCCAGGCATGAGTTCAATCGTTCTCAAAAGACCCCTGCGGCTTACCTGCACCGCCCTATTGGGCGCTGCCCTGTGGATTGCGCACTTGCAAGCGCATGGTGCAGAACTCAAGACCATTGCGATCCTTGATTTTGATCTCGTGGACGACCAGCACGAGCTGTCTCCCGCAACCATCGAATACCCGCGCCTGCGTGCTATCCGCGACCAGTTGCAAGAGGAGTTCGCCAAGAGCCACCTGTACCGCGTCGTCGACTTGGGGCCTGCCTCGGAGCTAATCAAGAAGTATCAGTCCGAGACGCAACTCCACACATGCAATGGTTGTGAACTTGAGATAGCTCGCTCGCTGCACGCCGACCGAGTCTTGATTGGCTGGGTCCAGAAGGTAAGCAATCTGATCCTCAATATCAACATTCAGATCGAAGATGCCGCAACGGGCGCCGTATTGCTAAACAAGTCTGTCGATCTACGCGGCAACACAGATGAGACCTGGAGACGCGGTGTGTCCTATCTGGTTAGGAGTATGGTCGAGAAAGGCCAAGGAAACCGTTAAGGCGTAATGACGAATGGCGAACATCCGCGCGGGACGCGGTCGGTCGGCCGCACTATGCCTGCCGCCGACGTGCGGCCCTGCGGCCAATCGCCTCAATTGAGGTTGGCGATGTACTGGGAAAGATTTTCAATATCGGCGTCCGACAGCGTGCCGGCGACGCTAGTCATGTTGCCCGCGTCGTTCGTACGCCGCTTGGCCTTGAAATCCTCGAGCTGCTTCTTGATGTATTTCGGATATTGCCCTGCGACGCGCGGGATCTCGTTTTGCCCGACGAAACCGCCGAGATGACACATCGGACATAGCACTGCATCCGAGATCTTGCGGCCCGCTGCGACCTTGGCGCCGTCGGCCTGGAACTTGATCGGCAGCGGCTTTTGCGCCGCGAAGTAATTCCCCAACGCGACCATGTCCTCCTGCGACAGAGTCGCCGCGATCGGTGACATCTGCGGGTCGCTGCGGCGTCCTTCCTTGAAGTCCTTGAGCTCGATGTAGACGTAACGCCAAGTCTGGCCGGCAAGGATTGGATAGTCGGGGTTCTGCGAGTTGCCGTCCGGACCGTGGCAGGCAACGCAGACCTGCGCCTTTTCGCGCGCCGTGGCCATCTGCGCCTGATCCATCTGCGCGTACGCGGGGAGCACGACCGCGGCGGTCGCAGCGCACACAAGGATCTTGAGCGTCTCGGGCACGGGCACAAAAAAACGGCTACCCGGCGTGACCCGGGCAGCCGCGATTCGTTCGGAGGGGGGCTATGGCAAGGTGAACACGAAGACGCTGTTGCCGCGCTTGGCGTCGATCTGGTTGTTCCCGCCCGCAGCAACGGCGACATACTGCTTGCCGCCGACCATATAGGACACCGCGGGTGCGTTGACACCGGCGCCGCAGTTGTACCTCCACAGCTCCTTGCCGGTCTTGGCGTCGAACGCCTTGAACCAGCCGTTGGCCTCGCCGTTGAAAACGAGATTGCCCGCGGTGGCGAGCACGCCGCCGATCAGCGGTTGCGGCGTCTTGACGCTCCAGGCGACCTTGCCGGTATCGAGGTTGACCGCGACCAGCCGCCCCGATTGCTCCTCGCTCGGGATGACCTTGAACGCGCCGCCGAGCCACAGCTTGCCGCCGGGGTACGGAACCTCCTCGACGTGATAGGTCATCGGCTGATGCAGATTCGCCGCGTAGGCGAGGTGCAGGCCGGGATTGACCGCCATCGGCGACCATTCCACGCCGCCGTTGGCGCCTGGCAGCATGCGCGCGCCGTCCTTGGTCGGCAGTACCCACATGTTCTCCTGCGGAACCATCGCCTCGGAGAAGCGGATCAGCTTGCCGGTGTTGCGCTCGTGCACGTAGATGTGGCCGGTTTTGCCGCCGTGGATGACCACGTCGACCATCTTGCCGTCCTTGTCGCGCGCCTGTGTCAGGACCGCCGGGCTGACGGCATCCAAGTCCCACACATCGTGCGCGATGTACTGGAAGTGCCACTTGTACGTGCCCTTGTCGAGGTCGATCGCGACCATCGAGTTGGTGTACAGGTTGTCACCCGGGCGGATCCCGCCGTAGAGGTCGGGGGAAGGATTGCCGGCGAGGAAGAATACCGTCTTGGTCTTCCTGTCGATCGCGGGAGTCATCCACACGCCGCCGCCGAGCTTGTCGAAGAACGAGCTGTCCTTCGCGAAGGCGGCCTTTTCGGCCTCGATGTTGCGATGCATGTCGCGGCCGGTGGCATCGTTCTTGGCCCACACGCCTTCGTGCCCCTTGTCAGGGATGCTGTAGAAGGTCCATAAGAGCTTGCCGTCGTTGGCGTCGAATGCCTTCAGGAAGCCGCGAACGCCGTACTCGCCTCCGTTGGTGCCGATCAGCACCTTGCCCTCCACCACCGCCGGTGCCATCGTCTCCGAGTAGCCCTTGTCGGGATCGGCGATCTGCGTTTCCCAGAGCAGCTTGCCGGTCTTGGCATCGAGCGCGACCAGCTTGGCGTCGATCGTTCCCATGTACAGCTTGCCTTCGGAGATGGCGACACCGCGATTGTTGTTGCCGCAACATACGGTGACGATCGGGCCCAGCTTATGCTTGTAGTGCCAGTATTCCTCGCCGGTCGCTGCGTCGATGGCGTAGACGTGATTGAACGAAGTGGTCAGAAACATCACGCCGTTATCGACGATCGGCGCGGTCTCCATCGATTCCAGCACCGCCGTCTGGAACACGAACGCGGGCTTGAGCCTGCCGACGTTCTCGGTGTTGAGCTGCTTGCCGGTATAGAACCGCGTCTGGTCGTAGCTGCCGTTCGAATGCAGCCAGTTCTTGCTGTCCTTGCCGGCGCCATCGAGCATCGCCTGCGTGATCGGAGCGAGCGCCGACGACATCGGGCGCATGGTCGTCGTTGCCGCGCCAGGCGTTTCCTGCGCGGCACACATTGCCGAAAAGCCGAGGGCCAACGCGCCAGCGGCGCCCGCCAGCCTGACAGTACGAGATGACATGTGATCCTCCTCCGGCGTTGGTGTGTTGTTATCCGCCCGCGAGCGCGCTATCGCGTCGCCTCGACTTTGGGGTCGCGAGCGGGTTATTCCCACGAAGATAACTTATAGTCGAAAATACCACCCAATGCAAACTTGTGGGCAACAATGGAGTCGTGGATGAGGCCAGAATCGTCGATGCAATACACGAGGGCGGTGTCCCGCGCGGAGACTCGATCGCTGCAGGTTCGGAGCCTTGTCGTGGCTTGTCTAAGAACCACCGCGTTTTTGATGTTGGTGTCGGCCGCGTACGCGCAGCAACCGAGCGCCAACGTCCGGCTGGTCGCCGCAGCTCGCGCGGGCGATCAGGCCGCCGTGACGCGAGCGCTGGCAGACGGCGCGACGCCCAACGCGCGCAACCGAATTGGTGAAACCGCGCTTTTGATCGCGCTCAAGACCGAGCGGCCCGATCTCGCCCGGCAGATGATCGACGCCGGTGCCGACGTCAACCTCGCTGCGGTCAACGGTGTGACGCCGTTGATGGCGGCCGCTCACGTCGGTTACACGGAGATTGCCCGGTCGCTACTGGCCAAAGGCGCGGACTTCGGCGCGGTCGACCGGCTGAAAAAGACCGCGATGACCTATGCCGCCGGCCAGGGCCGCACTGAAATCGTGCTGCTGCTGCTACGTGCCGGGGTCGATCCCAATGCCGCCTATGAGCATTCGTTGACCGCGCTGATGTGGGCCGCAGGCTATGGCCATAGCGATACCGTGCGTGCATTGCTCGCGGAAGGCGCTCGAACCGACCTGCGCGATGACCGCGGCAAGACCGCGCTCGACATCGCGCGCGACGGCAATTTCTCCGACACCGTCAGGCTGCTCGAGACTTTGGTTCGAGGCTAACTGCACGCCTGGGCCACATCCGCCACAACAAGCCGTCGCGCAGCGCCCACTGGTGGTAGAACGTCGCCACGACGTGAACGCCGATTGCCGCTACCAGGACCCAGTTGCTGATCAGGTGGACAACGCTGCACGCGTCCTTGACGGCGGCGTTCGCGCCCACCCACGCAGGTAGTACCCACCCGAAGAATTTCACCGGGTAGCCGCTCGTCGCCGATCCCAGGTAACCGCTCAGCGCAGCGACGAACATACCCGCATACAACAGGGCGTGGGTCGCGGTCGCCGCGCGCTCCTGCCAGACCGGCAACGGCGGAAGCGGCGGCGGCCGATGCGTCGCACGCCACGCGAGGCGTGCGAACATCAGCAGCAGCGTCGCCAGACCGATGGATTTATGCAGGTTGTAGGCGTCGGCTCGCGGACCGACAGGCTCTTTCGGGATCTCCTGCATCCACCACCCCAGCACGACCAGACCGACCATGGCGGCGGCGATCGTCCAGTGCAGAACGATCACTGTCAGCGGGTAGCGCCGCGTCGAGTCAGAATTTAACATTCGCGCTCGCTCCGATCAGATAGTTGCGCTTCGCCGACGGCTCGAAAAAACGGCTGTTCGTGTCGCCGACGATCACCGAGCCGACGTAATCCCGGTCGCCGATATTGTTGACGCGCACGAATTCGCGCAGCATCCAGGCCGCGGCGACCTGTTCGAAGCCCGCGCGCACGTTGACGACGGTATAACTGGGGGCGGCATCGATGTTGCGATCGTTGACATAGATCTTGCCCGCGTACTGCGCCTCGAGCGCGGCGGAGAACCCGTACCACTCGGGCCGTGCCCACGCGAGCTCGGCGTAGGCATTCGCTTGGGGTACGCCCGGCAGGCGCGAGCCGGCGGGAATGGGCTGCGGCGGCACGCCGGTCGTCGCGTCGGACGCGAATTTCGCCGACAACCGAGTATACGACGCGTAGCCGGAGAAGCCGTAGCCGAGGTCGGCCTCCCACTGCGCCTCGACGCCACGCCGGCGGGTCTTGCTCGCGTTCTTGTACGTCGTGCGGCCGCCGGCCGCGGTGTCGATCACGATTTCGTCCGACGTGGTCGTGGAGAAGACCGCGAGGTTGACCCGCTGCCGATTGAGCACGTAGGCCTTGATCCCCGCTTCCGCCGAGCGGCTGACCGCAGGCCGCAAGTCGAAGTTGAGCCCGGTTCCGACGTTGCGGTAGGCAAGCTCGATGAACGTCGGGGTCTCGAAGCCCTCGCCCCAGTTGGCATAGACGTTGACGTCCTTTGCGGCATGCCACATCGCGCCGACGACGGGACTCAAGTGATGGTACGCGACGCGGCCGCTGTCGTCGGGATTCAGCGCGTTGATGTAATGATCGACCGAATTGAAGCGCACGTCGCTGTAGCGCGCGCCCGCGAGGAACGACAGCGCGGCAAGCGGCGCCCACTCCGCCTGTGCGTAGCCGTCGGTGGCGCTGATGAAGTCGTCCTCGTCCCGCCGTAGGTCGCCCAGCGCCCCGTTGTTGTTGACGAATCCGCGGCGGTGCTGATTCTGGCGGTCATACGCCACGCCCGCGGTCAGCGTCAGCGGGCCGCCGGCGACCTGCATGCGCTGTGTGACGCGTGCATCTACGCCGCCGAAATCGCCGTCGAGGTCGGTGACGCCGCCCGAAGAGGTCGGTAACGTGCCCGCGAGCGCGAGGTACTGGCGGACAAGACGCCGGCCGCCGTACCCGGTCACGCGCAGCACGGCATCGGCGCCGAGCCGGCGCTCGATCGCCGCGCCGCCCTGTTGCTGGTTCACGGTCTTGCGGGTATTGAAAAGTTCCGCCGATAGGTCGGCCTGGCGCGGATTCGCCTCCCACTGCGCGCGCGTGAGCCCCAACGGGTCCTGCGCTTCGGGCTGATGGAGCGAATTCCCGATCAGGGTGATGCGCGTATCCGCATCGACGTCGAACCTGAGCTTGGCGTTGACCAGGTCGCGCGAGGCGTCGCTGTGATCGCGGTAGCCGTCGGTCGCGAAATGGTTGGCGGCAAGTACATAACCCACGCCGCGCGCGACGCCCAAGCTCTTGGCGATCGCGTTGTACGTCCCATAGCTCCCGCCGACGACCTGTCCCTGCAGCTGTGCGGGGTCGCCGCCGTCCTCGGTAAAAATGGAGATCACGCCGCCCGCCGCGTTGCCGTACAGCGTGGAGAACGGTCCGCGCAGGACTTCGATCCGCTGCGCCGACACGAGGCTGAAGCTCCCCGTCTGACCCTGCCCGTCCGGCATGGTCGCGGGAATCCCGTCCTGATACAGCCGGATGCCGCGGACGCCGAAGTTGGCGCGCGCGCCGAAGCCGCGTATCGAAACCTGGAGGTCCTGGGCGTAGTTCCAGCGATTCGCGACGACGAGGCCGGGGACTCGCGACAGCGATTCGGAAAGATTGACCTGCAGTTGGTTGCGCTGGATCTGCTCGGCATCGATGCTGTCGATTGCAACCGGCAAATCGAAGGCGCGCTCCTCGGTCCGCGTCGCGCTGACCACGATCGAATCGATCCGCTGCGGGATCTGCGCCGCGGCGATCCCGACCCACGCCGCGGCGAGCAAAGCGAACGCGAGTAGCCGGACGCAGCCTTCCTCGCAACGCTTGCTGCTCTCCATGTATATCGCTCTGGTAGGCGCGCGCGCAAACTCATGTAGCATAGCCGATCGTTCGCGCGGGTTCCAACTCGACGCTAGGAGGAG
>Ga0207646_10003685_pt1 | contig 17107 bp, 18 predicted proteins | sample KBSK5502metaG_FD_184343 | JGI IMG/M metagenome (GOLD analysis project Ga0207646, IMG submission 184343) | Corn, switchgrass and miscanthus rhizosphere microbial communities from Kellogg Biological Station, Michigan, USA - KBS K5-50-2 metaG... | ecosystem: Host-associated > Plants > Roots >... | reverse complement strand
CGGCGAGGTAGAGCCAGAGCCTTCGGCGCGACTGATCGACGGGCTGGCTCACCCCGCCTACCATACCGGCGACATGGTCCGCGAGCGGGTAGGCGACTGGAAGCTCGCCTGGCGTTTCGCGCTCGCGGGGTTGGTAGCGGGAATCCTGGTCATCGCCCTAGCTCAAACCGCATTGACAGCCGGAGCATTCGACGCCGCTCAGGACGGTCTGTTTCCGGCCCCCGCGCCGGATCCCAGGATCACGCTGGTCGCCCTCGACCAGAAGTCGGCCGACAACCTCGGCTATCCACTCATCTCCAACGCGTACCACGCCAAGGTCCTCGACTACCTCCTGAGCCTGAAGCCGTCGGTGATCCTCTTCGACATCCCGCTCACTTTCCTCACGGCGCCCGACCCGGAGACCGGCGAGAACACGAATAAGGCCCTGATTGCGTCGTTGAAAGCAAGCGCGGGAAAGATCGTCGTCATCTGTTCCGCCAAGCAGCCTCCGCTGCCCGACTTCCAGGTGGGCGAGCCAGTCGGGGAGCGTGGACTTGGCATTCCCGACGCCGCGAACGCCGTGCGCGGGATTCCGTTACATCCGCAGCTGACGTGCAACGAGAACGAGGCGCAGGAACCGGCCTTTCTCCAGGCGCTCCGCATCTCGGAAGGCATCTCCGCTCCAATGGCGATCAGCGGCGGCGTGGCCCAGTTTGGTCCGCACCGCATCCCGCTCGTCAAGGGCGAGATGCTCGTCAATTTCACGCTCGGCAGCGGGCCCACCTGCACCTACGCGCAGATCTTCCAGGGCGGCTGTCCGCACCCCGACCTGATCACGAACCACATCGTGGTGGTGGGCACCAAGCTGATCGACGCCGGCGACGTGTACTCGCAGCCGGTCTCGTTTCACCACGATGGCACGTTCTGCCCAGACGTTCGGGTTCGATGCATGCTCGATAACCAGAACTACGGCTATCGCATCCAGGCCGACGCGATGAGCACCGTCCTGCAGGACCGCTACGTGCGCGTGCAGCCGGCGACGTCGATGCTCATCAACGCACTGTTGCTTGCGGTCGTCGTTGGGGTCCTCGTCTACGTGCTGTCGTTTCGGCTCGCGGTCCTGGCCGCGGCGGGGCTGCTGCTTCTCTACTACGGCGGCATCTTCGGCCTGTCGCGGATGGACTTCCTCGCCGACCCGCTGTACGCGCCCATCGCGGTCGTGCTCGGCGCGACCTTTTCGCTGGGGGCGCGCTACGTGCTCGAAGAGCGCGAGCGGCGGAAGGTCGAGCGCATCTTCGGCCACTACATCGACCCGCGCGTCGCCAACCAGCTGGCGGCATCGCATTCAGTGGAAGAGGTGATATCGAAGGGCGAGCGCCGTGACCTCACCGTCCTTTTCGTGGACATCAGGGGATTCACGGCGATGTCGGAGTCGCTGCGCGCCGACGAGGTGCTGACTCTGATCCAGGACTACCTCGACGAGATGAGCAAGCTAATCCTCAAGTGGGATGGGCTCATCGACAAGTACGTGGGCGACGAGATCATGGCGCTCTGGAACGCGCCCCTGCCGCAACCTGACCACGCGCTGCTTGCGATTCGCTGCGCCTACGACCTGGTCGACAAAGCGCTGCCGCTGCAGGAGAGGCTCGCCGCCCGCGGCCTGCCGCGCATCAGCTGGGGAATCGGCATCAACACGGGCCCGGCGGTGGTCGGCAACATGGGCAGCAGGGAGCGCCTGCAGTACACCGCGCTGGGAGACACCGTCAACACAGCATCTCGTTTCTGCGGCGCGGCGCCGGGTTTCACCGTCCTCATCGGCTGGCCGACGTACCAGGCGTGCGCCGACTACATCGCGGTCGACGAGATGCCGGGCATGCAGCTCAAGGGCAAGTCGGCGCAGACGTTCCGCGTGTTCAAGGTGACCGCGATCCGGGAAAACAAGGAGTCACCATGGGTTCCGTTCCCGACGGGAGACCGGGCGCCGATACAGGCCTAGCTCTCGAGCGGGCCGCGGAGCTGCTGCGCGGTGCGCGGCACGGCCTCGCCTTGACGGGGGCCGGCGTTTCGGCCGAGAGCGGCATCCCCACCTTCCGGGGCGAGGGCGGCCTGTGGACGCAGTACGACCCGGTCAAGGTCGCCTCGATCGAGAGCTTCCTCGCCGACCCCGCGGCTTACTGGCTCGTCTCCAGGGAGCGCGGGCGCGTCGCCCTCGCGGCCAGGCCTAACCCCGGCCATCTGGCACTGGCCGAGCTCGAGGCCGCCGGCCGCCTGGTCGCGATCGTGACCCAGAACACCGACGGCCTGCACCGGGACGCCGGCAGCAGGCGTGTGCTCGAGCTGCACGGTTCGGGCCGCACCGTCGAGTGCCTGACTTGCGGCAGGACCGAGCCGCGGTCCGAGGTCCAGGCCCGTCTCGATGTCGAGATGCCACCACGCTGCAAGCACTGCGGCGGCGCCGTCCTCAAGCCGACGGTCGTCCTGTTCGGCGAGCCGATGCCCGCGGAGGTGACGCAGGAGGCGTTCGAGCTCGCCTCGAAGACCGACGTCATGCTGGTCGCCGGCACGTCCCTGGTCGTCTTCCCGGCCGCGGACGTGCCGCTGCGCGCGATGCGGTCCGGCGCGCGGATGATCGTCGTCAACGCTGAACCGACCCCGTTCGACCGCTTCGCGGAGGTGGTGATCCACGGCCGCTCAGGCGAGGTGCTGCCGGAGATCGCCCGCCTTACAGGTGGGTGACGCTGCCGGCGACGAAGGGGCGCCCGTCGACGATCAGCTCGCCATTGGGTCCGAGGTCCTCGGCGATTCCTTCGGTCCCGTCGATCCGAACCCTGCGGCCGAGGGTCGATGAGAGCTCCCGCCAGCGGTCGAGGACACGGTCCGCCGGTGCGACGGTCCACCTGTCGATCTCTTGCCGCAGCCTCTCCAGCACCTCGTCGCGCGGCTGATCGAGCGTGGCCGCGCCTTCGGGCGCCCACGTCAGGTTGATGCCTATGCCGCACACGGCCTTGTGCGCGGTGGCTTCGACCAGGATGCCGCCCAGCTTGCGGTCGTCGAGCAGGAGGTCGTTGGGCCACTTGAGGCGGACGCGAGGCCCGCACGCCTTCGCCGCGGCCACCCCCGCGGCGAGGCTCAGCACGGGGCTGGGTCGCAGCACGAACGAGACGAGCAGCGCCGTGCCAGGAGGCGCCTCCCAGCGCCGCTCCATGCGCCCGCGGCCCTCGGTCTGGTGGTCGGCGACCACGACCGAGCCGACGGGCATGTCGCGCGCCACGTCCTGCGTCGACCTCACCGAGTTGAGGCGGACAACTTGCCCATAACCCACGATGGCTAAGCTAGCTTCCGTGAAGCTCCATCGCGCGATCGTGCTCGTGGTGATGATGCTGATCGCGCTCGGCGCGTTCGTCCTCCTGACCGCCGGGGGCATCGCCAGCTTCGACGGCCACAGCCTCATCGCGCTCGTGGTCGTCCTCGTGGCCGCGGCGATCAGCGGCGTCGCGTTCAGCTGGAAGCGCTACAGCCGCCGCTCGTGAGGTCGCCGGTCGTAAGGCCGCCGCTCCGCCTCGGGTACAAGGCCTCGGCCGAGCAGTTCAGCGCGCGCGAGCTGCTCGAATTCGCCGTCGCCGCGGAGGCCAACGGCTTCGACTCGGTTTTCATCAGCGACCACTTCCAGCCCTGGCGCCACTCGGACGGCCACGCGCCCTTCGCGTTCGCCTGGCTTGGCGCGGTCGGCGAACGTACGGCGCGACTTCTCCTCGGCACCTCGGTCAACACCCCGACATTCCGCTATCACCCCGCGCTCGTCGCCCAGGCCTTCGGCACGCTGGGCGAGCTGTTTCCGGACCGCATGATCCTCGGCGTCGGCACCGGCGAGCACCTCAACGAGGGCGCGCTGGGCATTGCGTGGCCGGACAGCAAGGAGCGATTCGCGCGCCTGCGCGAGGCGGTCAAGCTCATCCGCATGCTGTGGACCGACGAATCGGTGAGCTTCGACGGCGAGTACTACCACACCCGCAACGCGACGATCTACGAACGCCCGGAGCGCCCGGTGCCGATCTACGTCAGCGCCGGCGGGCCGCAGGTCGCGAAATACGCGGGCCGCGCGGGCGACGGCCTCATCTGCACCTCGGGGAAAGGAATGGAGCTGTACTCCGAGCAGTTGCTGCCCTCGTTCAGCGATGGCGCGAAGGAATCAGGCCGCGATCCCGACGAGCTCGACAGGATGATCGAGGTGAAGGTGTCGTTCGACACCGACCGCAAGCGCGCGAAGGAGGACACGAAGATCTGGGCCGCTCTAGCGCTCCCGGCGGACAGCAAGGCCGGCGTCGACGACCCGCGGGAGATGGAGCGGCTCGCGAAGACGGTCGAGGACGTCGCGCACAGGCGCTGGCTCGTGTCCGACAGCCCTGACGAGCACATCGAGCAGCTGCGTCCCTATCTCGAGCTGGGGTTCACCCATCTCGTCTTTCACTCGCCCACCGACGAGCAGGCGCGCTTCCTGGAGCTCTACGGAGCGCAGGTCCTGCCGAGGATTCGCGAGCGATGGGGTAACCCGTGAAGACCTGGGTGGTCGTCCTGGTCAAGGATTTCGATTCCGCCAAGGAACGCCTGCGGCCCGCGATGGGGGCGAAGTCGAGGCGGGCCCTCGCGCGCAACAACGCCCGTCTCGCCGTGAGCGCCGCCGCGGCGGGCGACCACGTCCTTGTCGTCACGGGCTCCGATGAGGTGGCGGAGATGGCGGCCGCGTGGGGAGCGGACGTGCTGCTCGAGCCACGCGAAGAGGGACAGAACGTCGCCGCGCGGCGCGGCATCGATCGGGCGATCCAGGGCGGCGCCGGCGCGGTGCTCCTTCTCTCGAGCGACCTTCCGCACGTGACCGAGGCCGCCGTGCGGGAGATGCTCCAGTCCGCGGCGCGGCACGCATCCCCGGTCGCGGCCGCGGCCCCGGCGATCGGCCGGGGCGGCACCAACGCGCTCTACCTCCGGCCACCCGACGCGCTTGGTCTCCACTTCGGCGATGAGTCGCTGGCCCAGTTCCGCGCCGACGCGGAGGCCAACGGGGTGAAGTTCGTTGTGATTCACTCCGAGGCGATGGCGCTGGACCTCGACGAACCTTCGGACCTCGCCCGCGTCCGCGCGGTGTGAGATCGGTCGAGCTCCTCGGCGTCGAGGGGCTTCCGGAGGTGCGGCCGGGTGACGACCTTGGAGCTCTCATCTGCGCCAAGGCCTCGTTCGAAGCGGGCGACGTGCTCGTCGTCGCCCAGAAGGCCGTTTCCAAGTCCGAAGGGCGGCTGGTAGACCTGAACACGGTCACCGCAAGCGCGGAGGCCGTGCGCATCGCGGCGGGCTTGGTCGCGCTGCCCGACCCACGCATGGTCCAGGTCGTTCTCGACGAGAGCGTCCGCGTCCTGCGCTCCGAGCGTGTGCTGATCACCGAGACGCGACAGGGCTTTGTGTGCGCCAACGCCGGAGTCGATCACTCCAACACCGGCGCCGCGGACGTGGTCACCCTGCTGCCGCTGGATCCCGACGCAAGCGCGAACCGCCTGCGCGACCGCATCCGCGAGGTCAGCGGCAAGGACGTCGGGGTGGTCGTCTCTGACACGTTTGGCAGACCCTGGCGGTTGGGCATCCAGAACGTCGCCCTCGGTGTCGCGGGTTTGCCCGCGACGCTCGACCTGCGCGGCACCGCCGACGACAACGGCCGGCCGCTGCATGCGACCGTCCTCGCGGTCGCCGACGACGTCGCGGCCGCCTCGGGCCTGGTCATGGGCAAGACCAGGCGCACGCCGGCCGTAATCGTCCGCGGCCTTGGACTTCAAGGCGAAGGCTCCGGACGTGACCTGATCCGTCCCGCCGCCGAGGATCTCTTCCGCTGAACGTCGTTGTTCTCGCCGGGGGCACGGGAGGCGCGGCGCTCGCCGCCGGCGTCCAGGCGGTCGCGCCCGAGCACGAGCTGACGGTCATCGCCAACACCGCGGACGACGACGAGTTCTGGGGCGTGCTGGTCTGCCCCGACGTCGATGCGGTGATCTACCGGCTGGCCGGCGTCTTCAACGAGCATGCCGGATACGGCGTCAAGGACGACACGTTCCAGGTGCTCGACAGCATGGACCGCATCGGCGAGGCCGCCTGGTTTCGCATCGGCGACAAGGACCTCGCCACGCACCTCGTGCGCACGGGGCTGCTGCGCCGCGGCTGCACGTTGACGGAGGCGACGCGCCAGCTGTGCGAGAGGTTCGGCGTCAGCGTGCACGTGCTGCCGATGTCAGACGAAAACGTGCGCACGCGCTTCACGACGGACGCCGGTGAGCTGTCCTTCCAGGAGTACTTCGTCCGCGAAAGGCTAGCGCCGAAGCTGCGTGGCATCCATTTCGCGGGCATTGAGAACGCGGACGCGACGTCCGATGTGGTTGCCGCGCTGCGTGACGCCGACCTAGTCGTCGTCGGCCCATCCAATCCCTTGATCTCGATCGCGCCGATCCTGGAGCTGGTTCGCAAGCACATCCCACCCGAGCGCACGGTGGCGGTGACGCCGATTGTCGCCGGCGCCGCGTTGAAGGGTCCGACCGTGGAGATGATGCGCGCCCTGGGCCACGAACCGAGCCCGGTGGAGGTCGCCAGGATGTATCGCGACATCGCCACCACCTTCGTGCTCGACGCGAGGGACGTGGGCCTGAGCGACGCGATCCGCGAGATGGGCTACCGGGCGCTGGTCGCGGACACGGTCATGCGCGACGGGGGTCGCGCTCTGGCGGGAGTCTTGCTGGCGCTACGTGACGTGTGAGTTGGCGACCATCACGAGGACGCCGATGAGGACCATCACCAGGCCGACCACGAGCACCGCGTACTGAGCAACCGCCATCGCGGTTCCGCTGGAGCGCCTGGCCTCGGGCTCGTCGCCTTCCGCGCCGGGGGCGTCGCCTGAGGCCAGCTGCCATTGGCCCGTCGCGGTCTCTTCGCCGCCTTTGCCCTTTTTCTTCTTCTTGCCGTCGGACTCCGGCTGGGCGCCCTCCTTGGCCGTGCTGACAACGGACCAGCCGCCCGCCGAGGTCGAAGAGGCGGCGTTGGCCGCCGCGGGCTCCATCTGCGCGGCCCGCTCGACCGCGGGCGCGGGGGCAGGGGTCCACGCGGGCTCGCTCGGCGCCACCGGTGTCGGCTCGGGCGCGGGCCGGAAGGGTTCCGGCGCAGGCGGGGTGTACGCCGGCTGAGGAGGGGCGGGTGGGTAGTCGAATGTGGGCGCGGCCGCGGCTGCGGCGGCGGGCACGTCCCAGGGCGCGCCGGCCGGCGCCTCCTGGGCGGGCGGCGGGGGAGGGGGCATCGTCGGCGGAGCCACGGGCGGCGCCTCGTAGGCCGGCGACTCCCAGCTCACCGTGGCTCGAGGAGCCTGCGTCGCGAACGTCGACGTCGCGGCCGGAATCGTCTGCTCCTGCGGCTTTTGCCCGCGGCCGTGCGGGGCAAGAGTTCGCTGTCTCGCCGCCCGCACCTTGTGCTCGATCTGCGAGCGGCGGGCCGAGTACATCGACCGTTTCTCGACCGATTTGCGCCTCAATACGAAAAAGACCGCGACGATGCCGACGAGCGCGACGAGCGCCCCCACCACGACGTAAGCCATAGGCGCCGATTATGCCGGAAGGGTCGCCGTGGGAGAATCGGCCAAATGGCACTTTATGACCGCGTTCAATCGGAGATGGTGAACGCACGCGTGCGCCGCGACGAGGTCGCGTTGAACACGCTGTCACTGCTCAAGAGTGAGCTCGTGCGCGCGAGCAAGGATGGATCTCTGCAGGGGAAGATCGACGACGACCTCGTGATTCGCGTCGCCCGCAAGGAGGTCAAGCGGCGCGAGGAGGCGATCGAGATGTACCGCAAGGCCGGTCGCGAGGAGTCGGCGCGCCGCGAAGAGGCCGAGATGGAGGTCCTGCGCGGCTACCTGCCCGCGGCGATGAGCGAGCGGGAGATCGAGGCCGAGGTGCGCGCGGTCATCGAGGAGGTGAAGCCTGACGGACCGAAGGGTTTCGGCGCGGTGATGAAGGGTGCGACCGCCCGGCTTGCTGGTCGGGCCGAAGGAAACCAGATCGCGGCGGTGGCTCGCCGGCTGCTTGGCTCCTAAGACAAAACCCCGGAACTGGAATGTCCCCAAGCCGCCGCGCGGCGCCCGCAAACGCGCCCTGCTCACCGTCGAGCGGCTGCGCGACCTCTATCCAGCCGCCACCGAGCTGACCCACGACAACCCCTTTCAGCTGTTGATCGCGACGATCCTTTCGGCCCAGACCACCGACCGTTCGGTGAACCTGGTGACCCCGGAGCTGTTTCGCCTCTACCCGGCCGCCCACGACCTGGCGGCGGCGGACCCGGCCGAGGTCGAAAAGCTCATCAAGCCCACCGGGTTCTTCCGCTTGAAGACCAGGCGAATCATCGGCGCCGCCAGGGCGCTCGTCGAGCTGTACGGCGGCGAGGTGCCCACAACGATGGAGGAGATGGTCAAGATCCCAGGCATCGGCCGGAAGACGGCCAACGTCATCCTCGGCGCCGGCTTCGACGAACCTGGGTTCGCGGTCGACACGCACGTCACGCGGCTGACGAACCGGCTCGGACTGGTCGCCAATCGCGACCCGGTGAAGATCGAGTTCCAGGTCACCTCGATGGTGCCGAAGGAGGAGTGGACGGCGCTCTCGCTGCGCCTGATCCTGCACGGGCGCCGCGTGTGCGACGCCCGCCGGCCGCGCTGCGAGGAGTGCGTGCTGAACGACTTCTGCCCGTCCTCGCTGTTACGCCCCGGTCGCCGGCTGCGCAAGGGGCGGCCGATCGGCGAGGCGCCGAACTCCGACATCAAGGTCCGGTAGGGCGGCAGCCGAACGTTTGTTCTACAATCCATGCGGTGGCTGCGGTCGAACCTCGCCTCGCCGACGTCGACTACCAGCAGGTCGAGTGCAAGTCGGCGCTGAACCCGGTCAAGAACATGATGTTCAGCTGGTCGCTCAACCCCTACACAGGGTGTGAGCACCGCTGCGCCTTCTGCTACGTGCGCGCGTTCGAGCTGCGCGCCGACCGCCCGTCCGACGACCAGTACGGCCGGACGATCCGCGTGAAGATCAACGTCGCCTCGGTGCTCCGTTCCGAGCTTGCGCGCCGCTCCTGGAAGAAGGAGACGGTCGTGATCGGCGCCGCGACCGATCCTTACCAGCCGGCGGAGGGCCGGTTCCGCCTCACCCGGCAGTGTCTCCAGGTGCTGCGCGACTTCGCCAACCCGGCGGCGATGATCACGCGCGGGCCGATGATCGTGCGCGACGTCGACGTCCTCGGCGAGCTTGCCCGCCGCGCCGAGCTGCACATCACCTTCAGCATCCCGACCCTCGACGACGACATCTGGCGCAAGACCGAACCGGGCACGGCCCACCCGCGCCAGCGGTTGAAGGCGATCGAGAAGCTCGTGACCGCCGGAATTGACGTTGGCGTCGGCATGGCGCCGATCCTTCCCGGCCTGTCAGACCGGCCAGACCTGCTCGAGGACGTGGTCAAGGCGGCGCGGGCCGCGGGCGCGACGGGCCTGTGGGCGAACATGCTCCACCTGAAGGACGGGACCCGCGAGCACTTCCTGTCGGTCCTCGGCAGGCACTGGCCCGAGCTGCTGCCGCGTTACGAGCGCGCCTACCGCGACCGCGCCTATCTGCCGCAATCCTTCGGCGAGAAGACGATGGAGGAGGTGGCGCGGCTGCGCTCGCTGCACGGAGTGTCGGACCGCAGGCGGGTGATCCTGAAACCGCCGCCACAACCGGAGCAGCTGTCCCTGCTCAATTAGCATTTCCAGACGGAATGCGCGGTCCCATCGACGTTCTCAAAGGGCGGGTCGGAGGCTTCACCAAGATGGAAATCGCGCGCCGCACCGTGCCTTGCTACAAGCACGTGCTGGAGAAGGAGGGCGAGAAGCTCTCGGTCTGCCTCCTCGTCGACTCTGGCAAGTTGTATCGGTTTCCGTACGAGACCGCCAAGGGCATCCGAGGCCTCGAGCTGAAGGCCCGCTACCTGCGCGGCGAGATGGAGCACCTCCGCCTGCGTGAATTCCAGCCCGGTCTGTGCCGCTATGTCGAAAGAGCCGACCAGGCCGTCTGATTCGCTCGTCCAGGACCTTCTCGCCGAGCGGCGCGAGCTCAAGGTCGCCGTCGAGCGACTGAAGCTGCAGCTTGCGGACGCCGAGGCGGCGGGGGGAGGGGCAGGTCCTGACCCGAGGGTCAAAGAGCTGCAGGACGAGGTTGAGCGCCTGCGCTACCAGCTCGCCTCGGTGCGGGCCGAGGCGACGCAGCTCCGCGAGGAGCGTGACGGGCTGCGCGACGGGATCGAGAAGGCACTGGAGCAGCTGACCGCAGAAGACGGCGAATAACCGCCGCTTTGCGCAAAGCGGGCCTATGAACCCGCGCTGGTGCGTGCGTTTTGCGCAAAGCGGTCGCCGAACGGTCTGGCGTAGAGGGAACCCAGTCGGGTTCCCTCTACGAGTCGTTATTTGACGGAGTTCGCCAGTTGGTCGACGTACTGGTTCAGGAAGCTGCCGATCCCAGGCGCCGGGATCCGCTCACCGTTGCCCTGGAGCGACTTGACGAGGAAGAAGATCCAGAACCCCAGGCCGACCAGCGGGATGAGCCAGAACGTGACCAGGTTCAAGCCGGGGATGAAGCCGAAGATGATGTTGAGGACGGTCAGGCCGCCGAAGATGATCAGCGAGTTCGCCGAGTTCCACTTGACATCCGGGTCGTCTTTGCCAACGAAGAGAAAGATGAGTCCGCCGATCCACGTGAGGACGTAGGCAAGGATCGTGTAGGTCTTCTTGTTGCTGCCGACTGCGCTCGTACCGCCCGCCGGCGCCGGTTCTGGGCTTGCGGGGGGCGGTGGTGGCATCTGCGACATGGACAATCTCCTCCTGAAGCTGGCTGCTGCGGCCAGATTATCGACGTAATGTCCCCAAAACGCCATAGCCGGCGCGAGTTCGCGCGGTTCCCTGCTAGGCTCGCCAGAAGATGACCGAATCCGGTCAGCCGCCGGTTCCGGGGTGGGCGCCGAAGCAGCCGCAAGACGACCAGCAGGACCAGCCGCGCCCAGAGCCGGCCGAGGAACCCGCCCCCTTCGCTGGCGACTACAACGCCACCATGCGCCTGATCCCCGTCCCGCCTCCGGCGACCCCACCTCCGCCCGTCGCCGCGATCACCACGCCCCCCAAGGTGCCAGGCGAGCGCTACATCGGCAAGTACCGCGTGCGGGGAGAGCTCGGTCGCGGCGGCATGGGCGCCGTCTACCTCGCCGAGCAGCCAGGGCTGGGCCGCGAGGTAGCGATCAAGGAGCTCATCCAGTCCGCCGACCCGGTCGCGCTGAAGCGCTTTCTCCAGGAGGCGCAGGTGATGGCGCGGACGAGCCATCCGAACCTCGTCCAGGTCCACGACATGGAGCTCCAGGGCAACGTGAACTACCTCGTCATGGAGTTCATCCGCGGCCGCTCACTGCGCGACTGGATCAACGAGAAGCCGATCCCTCCGCCTCAGGCCTTCGCCGTCATGCACGGCGTCCTGCAGGCGCTCGAGTACGCCCACCGGCACGCGATCGTGCACCGCGACATGAAGCCGGAGAACGTGCTCATCTCCGACGAGGGGATGGTCAAGGTCGCGGACTTCGGCATCGCGCGGCTGATGGACGACACCGGCGTCGGCGGCACCGCGACCAAGACGGGCACCACGGTGGGAACGCCGCAGTACATGTCGCCGGAGCAGGTCGCCTCCAGCAAGGTCGACGGGCGCAGCGACCTCTACTCGGCGGGCATCGTGTTCTACGAGCTCGTCGCCGGCCAGCCGCCGTTCACCGCCAACGATGCGGACGGGCCGTTCACGCTCATGGCCAAGCACGTCCAGGCGCCGCCGAGGCCGCCTTCAGTGTTCCGGCCGGGGCTGAACCCTGAGCTCGAGCAGGTGATCCTCAAAGCCCTGTCGAAGCGACCCGAGGACCGCTTCCAGACCGGCGCCGAGTTCGACGAGGCGATGTCGAGCGTGGCCGATCGGATGTGCCCGGGCTGGCGGAGGAGCCTCGAGCCGGGCGCCGACCTCTCCCGGATGATCCCCATGGCGACGCCCGCGATCCCCATCCCGTCTCCGGCGCTCGGCAGTACCGCCACCGCCGGCTCGGCCCGCGTGGCCTACAACCCGACGCCACCCGTCAAGCCGGTGGCCAAGAAGTCCGTGAGCTGCCTGAGCCTTTTCGGCGCAATCCTCGCCCTGTTCGCTACCGCGGCCTTGCTGGGAGCGGCCTTACCGCATTAGTTCGGCGACTGAGGCTGGCGCTCGAGCAGCTCCCGCGCCTCCTCGCCGACCAGTATGTCGGTCGATCCGGTCTCGGCCGCGGCGAGCACCGTCTGCTGCGTGTACTGCGACGTGAACATCTGGTGCGCCTGGGTGGCCAGCTGAGTCGGGAACTGGACCCACGGCGCCTCGGGGTGCTCGCGGATGGCGGTGACCTCGTAGATGCGGAATTTCTCCGCCGACTTGCCCTTCAGCTGCACGCCGGGCACCAGGTCGACGGCGATGTAGTCCTTGCACATGTCGTAGGTCTCCTGTCCGATGAGCACCTGGAACGCCGGCGCGTGGGAGCAGAAGCGCGCCGCGGTGTTGACCGTGTCGCCCAGCGCCGTGTACTGCAGGCGGCTGCGCGAGCCCATGTTGCCGACGACCGCGGGACCGGAGTTGATGCCGATGCCCCAGCGGATCGGAGGAAGGCCTTTGGCAAGAAGCCTCTGCTGCAGCTCCGGGCCGCGGTTGATGCAGTCGTAAGCGCAGCGGACCGCAAGCAGCGCGTGGTTGTCCTGGGTCCGCGGCGCGTTCCAGAAGGCCATGATCTCGTCGCCGACGTACTTGTCGACGGTGCCGTCCCAGGTGAAGATGATCCCGCTCAGGTGGTCGAGGTACATCTGCACCACCTCGGTCACGTCGCCGGCCGCCATCGACTCCGACATCGAGGTAAAGCCGCGGATGTCGACGAACATCAAGGTGATGTCGCGCCGCTCGCCGCCGCGAAGAATGTCGTCCACGCCCCCGCGCGTCTTCGCGAGCTCGGCCACGATCTCGGGCTTGAGGTAGTGGCCAAAGAGGGCGGTGACCTTGCGCTTCTCGCGGTCTTCGTAGAGGAACCGGTAGGCGGTCACGCCCGAGTAGGTGAGGGCGATGGCAAGCCAGGGATGGAACAGGTCGGGCACCCAGTTCTGGAAAGCCGACAACGCGGACATCCCGAAGGTGAAGAGGACCAGCGCGACGGCCGTGCCGGCCAATCCCCAGAGCACGGTCACCCGCGCGACGCCGACGGCCGTCGCCAGGCTCAGCACGAGCAGGATCAGCAGCAGCACCCAGGGAGGCTCGGCGGTGAGGAAACGAGAGGAGTTGGGTGGGATCGGGACGGCGTTGAGGAGCATCTGGACGACGTTCGCCTGGATCTCGACTCCCTGCATCGGCAAGGTCTGGTTGCCGCCGAAACTCGTCGTCACGACCTTCTCGTCGTTCACCCCGGTGAGGCCATCGAAGCCGACGATGACCATCTTGTCCTTGATTGCGTCGGCCGGGACGGTTCCGTTGAGGACGTCCGCGAAGTTGACGTAGTGGTGGTAGGTCTTGAAGTTGTCCGGCGGCCCTGAGAAATTGATCAGCACCTGACCCGCGCCGTCCACCGGCGTGCTCCAGGCGGACCCGAAGGTCGCGACTCCGTTGGAGATGGCGATGTCGGCTCCGGTCTGGAAGCCGGCGCCGAGCTCAAAAGCTCGATACGCCTGGACGCCGAACGTGTCGATGAGCGGGGCCGTGCAGGTGTGATTGGCGTAGCACACCGGCTGAACCGCGAGCGGGACGCGGCGCACGACACCGTCGCCGTCCAGGAGCAGGTCGGTGGAGGCGATCGCGACGTTTGCCATCTCCCGCGTGCACGGCGCGGAGGGGTTGTCGTTGGCGTCGACGCACCGGAAGTTGTGGATCGGCCGCTGGTCGACGCCGCCCTGGACCACGCGACCTCCGGAGACGCTTGTCTGCCCGGCTCCTGCCGCGAGGATCACCGGCACCTTGCTGCTGGCCAGGGCGTCGTGCAGCGCGGTGTCGCCTGCCGTGGTGCTGGGGTCGGGGAAACCGATGTCGAAGGCGACGACCGCCGCGCCATCGTTCTCCAGGGTCTGCAGCGCCGCCGCGTACTTGTCTCGGGGAATCGGGTAATGGCCGATCTCCTGGAGTGAGGCGTCGTCGATGACGACCATGACCACCGAGTCCTGCGGTTTGCCGGGGTCGTACGGGGCGGCGAACCGATCCTCGGGATGGACGGAGACGTTGACGAGGCAGCCTGTCGCGTGGCCGTCGCAGGTCAGCTGCTGCGTGTAGAGCCAGAACATGCCGCCGGTCAGGACCAGGGCCATGAGAACCGCAACCGCCGTGCGGTACGTGTACCAGTAGCGGATGTAGCGGCCCAAGTGTGGGGCCGATCATATCCGCGTGACCGTGAAATGCGGCATCGCCGGGTGGGCCGACAAATCGCTTATCGACTCGAAGCTCTTCTACCCGATGGCGGTGAAGACCTCGGTCGACCGGCTGCGCTTCTACGCCTCGCAGTTTCCGCTCGTCGAGGTCGACTCGACCTACTACGGCATCCCGAAGCCGGAGACGGTCGAGGCATGGGTGGCGCAGACGCCGGCGGACTTCGTCTTCGACGTCAAGTCGTTCGCCCTTTTCACCAACCACCCGACGCGGCCGCTCTCGCTGCCGCCGGACCTTCGCGCCGACCTGCCCTTGGCGCTGCGGGAGAAGAAAAACCTCTACCTCGAGCACCTGCCGGACGAGGTGGTCGATGAGGCGTGGGACCGGTTCCGCGCGGCGCTCGAGCCGCTTCGCGCCGCCGGGAAGCTGACGGCGGTGTTCTTCCAGTTCCCTCCGTGGTTTCTGCCCTCGTCACGCTCGCTCGCCTACGTCGAGCAGGTTCAGGAGAGGATGTTCGGCTTCCAGGTGGCGGTCGAGTTTCGCCGTCCAGAGTGGCTCGACCCCCGCCACCGAGACGGCACCCTGGCTTTCCTGCGCACGCGTGACATCCCGTACGTGGCGGTCGACGTACCGCCCGGCCACGCGACCAGCATGCCGTCGGTCCACGACGTGACCTCGGGCAAGCTGGCGGTCATCCGCTTCCACGGCCGCAACCACGAGACGTGGGACCTGCGCGGCGTGCCGCCCAACGTCCGCTTTCGCTACGACTACTCCGACGCCGAGCTTTCGGAGTGGGTGCCGAGGATCAAGGAGATGGAGCGCTCGGCCGGCCAGGTGCACGCGCTCATGAACAACAACTACTCGAACTACTCGGTCAAGAACGCGCAGCAGCTGGAACGACTGCTCGAGGCCTGGCACAAATAGGGCCTAATCTTCTGCGCATGAAGGCGGCGACCTACCAGGGCGTCGGCGAGGTCAAGGTCATGGACGTGCCCAAGCCCGCAATCAAGCGCGCGGACGAGGTCCTGGTCCGGATCACGCTGAACGCGATCTGCGGCTCCGACCTTCACGCCTACCACGGGCGGATCCCGATGAGCGAGGGCGAGCTGCTCGGGCACGAGTTCGTCGGTGTCGTCGAGGAGGCGGGCAGCGCCGTCAACCGGTTCAAGAAGGGCGACCGTGTCGTCACCAGCTTCTACATCGCGTGCGGCCACTGCGCGCTCTGCCGCAAGGGCAACTTCAACGAGTGCGTCAACCTCGAGACCTTTGGCTTCGGCGCCGTGCTCGGCAGCCTCGGCGGGGGACAGTCCGAGTACGTGGTCGTGCCGCTGGCCGACAGCTCGATGGAGCTGATCCCGGACGAGGTGACGGACGAGCAGGCCGTGTTCGTCGGCGACATCCTCAGCACCGGCCTTTTCGCGGCGGAGCGGGCCGAGATCCGATACGGCGACACGGTCGCGATCATCGGGGCGGGTCCTGTCGGCCTGATGGCGACGATGTGCGCACAGCTCTTCGGCCCCGCGCGCGTGTTCATCGTCGACCTGGTCGACTCCCGGCTCGAGCTGGCGCAGGAGCTGGGCGCGATCCCGATCAACTCCTCGAAGCTCAACCCGATCGAGGCGATCCTGGAGCGCACGGGCGGCGTGGGTGCGGATTCCAGCATCGAGGCCGTTGGCGCGACCGCCACGGTCGACATGGCGATGCGGTGCGTCCGCGGCGGCGGCACGGTCTCGGTGGTCGGGGTCCCGGCCGAGTTCACGGCCGACTTTCCCTACTACCTGTTCTGGGAGAAGGCCCTTACCTTCCGCTCGGGGCGGTGCAACGTGCAGCGGTACATGAGGCCGCTGCTCGACCTGATCGCCGCCGGCCGACTGCACCCGGAAAAGATCATCAGCCACCGCATGAAGCTCGCCGACGCCGAAGAGGCCTACAAGATGTTCGACGCGCGGAAGGCGACGAAGATCGTCCTCACGCCCTAGCTCATGGCGTCCAGCGCAAGCAGATAGCCCTTGGCGCGCTCGGTCAGCGGGTAGCGGCTCTCCAGCTCGTGGAAGTCCGGCCCGTGGTCGCTCTGCACCAGGTGCGCCAGCTCGTGAACGAGCAGGTAGTCGAGCACCCAGTCCGGCAGTGCCGCCGCGCGCCTTGCGACCCGGATCGCGCCATCGGTGAACGTGCAGCTGCCCCACAGCCGCTCCATGTCCGTGAAGCCGATCGAGGTCCAGCGCAGCTTGCCGGCGAAGTAGCGCTCGTTGAGCCGCTTCGCCCGCTCGGCCAGCCGGTCGTCCGACGGCCTGCGGCGCTCGGCCTGCTTCTCCAGGCGCCGGCTCATGACCTCGGCCCAGTGCGCGCGCTCGGAGTGCGGCATTGTCGCCGGCACGATCAGCTCGAGCACGCCTGACCTCATCCGGGCGGCCACGGTGCGGCGACGTTTGCGTGACGTGATGATGCGGATTGGAGGGTTCAGGTCGAGCCGAATTGTAGGATTTGCCGCGCAACTGACGTGCCTAGAAGCCTTGTCCTCGGAAACGGCAACACGCTCGTGGGCTTCGATACGACGTACTCGGTCCGCGACATCTACTTCCCGCGTGTGGGCGACGCCAACCACACGATGGGCAATGTCTGCCGGACGGGCTTTTTCGTCGACGGCCGGT
>Ga0207646_10003684_pt1 | contig 17110 bp, 15 predicted proteins | sample KBSK5502metaG_FD_184343 | JGI IMG/M metagenome (GOLD analysis project Ga0207646, IMG submission 184343) | Corn, switchgrass and miscanthus rhizosphere microbial communities from Kellogg Biological Station, Michigan, USA - KBS K5-50-2 metaG... | ecosystem: Host-associated > Plants > Roots >... | reverse complement strand
CTTGAGGTCGCTAAGCGTCTCTTCGGAAAGCGGGCGAACGCGCGCAATCGCGGTCAAGGCGAGACGGCCGAGTGTGATGTACTCGGCCTTTGCCGGGATCGTCAGCCGGACCATTCGGTCTTGGCGACCCATCGAGGCCCTCTTCCCTCTGCGCAAGCGGGCCTAACCTCTCGAACCTGTCTCGGCAAACGTCACCTGCATCGCCTCTGCCCCGGATCAGCCGGGGTTCGCCGGCCGCTCCGCCAGCTTGACCGTGACCTGATGCCGCCGACCGGCGCGGAAGAAGGTGACCGGGACAGACTGCCCCGGCGAGAGCTCCTCCGTGACCACGCGGACGACGTCCTCCGCACTCCCAACCGGATGGCCGTCAATCGAGACGATCACGTCTCCGCCGCTGACGAACGGCGAACCGAGCAGTTGCCGGCTCTCGGTGCCGGCCTGCAAACCGGCCTCAGCGCCCGGTGTGTTCGGGTTCACCTTCGTGACGACGGCGCCGTGCGAAACCGGGTAGTGGAGGCGCTTCGCGATCGTGGGGATCAGGTCTTCCGTCTCGATCCCGACGTAGGCATAGGAGACGCGGCCGGCTGCGATCAGCTGGGTCATCGACCGCCGGGCGGAGTCGATTGGCACCGCGAAGCCGACGCCTTCGGCGTTGCCCGAGTCGCTGCGAATCTGGGCGTTGATTCCGATCACCCGGCCGCGGGCGTCGAAGAGCGGCCCGCCGGAGTTCCCATGATTGATCGCGGCGTCGGTCTGGATGGCATCGACGAGGCTGTACTGCGAGGTCAGCGAGTCGATCGAGCGCTCCGTTGCGGACACCACGCCCACGCTGAGCGAGTTGACGTTCCCGAACGGGCTCCCGATCGCCGCGACGGGCTGGCCGACCTTCACCTGTGCGGAATCTCCGAGCGGGACGGGATCGAGCTTGTGATCGACGGGATTCACCTTGATCAGCCCGACGTCGTCGTATATGTCCCAGCCCACGACCTTCGCCGCGACGCGGTCCCGGTCCTGGAACTCGACGTACAGCTTGTCCGCGGCCGCCACCCTGCCGCTACCCTCGCCCGCGTTCGTGATCACATGGGAGTTCGTGAGGATGTAGCCCTTCGGCGAGACGACGAAGCCCGAGCCCTGCGCCTCCTGGGCAGACGGGCTGTTGCCACCGTAGATCGCGTAGATGGTGACGACTCCCGGCGAGCGCGAGGCGTAGATCCGGCTCGGATTGAAGCTATTGCCCACAAGCGGCTTCGCACTCAGCGAGAGAGCGGCTCTGGGCGTGGCGACGGCCTGTGCAACCGGCGGGGTCTGTACGACGATCGTCTTCTTCGTCCCGCTCGAGAGCCAACCGGCGGCTTTCCCGACCACGAGGACAGAAATGCCGCCGATCACGGCGGCAACGATCGCGACAATCGCGATTGGAGCGGGGCGCTCGCGCACTGATCGCACTGTAGCGGTGAGTGTTCTAAGCGTCCGCGCGGCAAACTCGCTCGAGCTGCGCAGCGAGGCCGGCCACCCGACGAACCACTTTGAAAGCGCGCCGAAGCACTCGGACAGAAAACCCTGCAAACAGCCCACTTTGAGCCTTTTCACATAAAAAGCCGTGTCCTCAAACGACTAGTCCGCTTCCGGGCACCCATCTGTTTGCGTGTCTCGTCTGAGAGACCAAGTCGCCCTTCGCCGCCCAAAGTCGCACTTCCGCCACGCGGCCGTGACTCGCGCGTAACGGTTTCGGCGCTACGCTCGCCTCGGGGAGGAGGTCGGGACGCCTTGGTTCACGCGTCAACCAAACAGAGCGCGGCGACCGGAGCTCAGACTGCCACAGGCTCAGGCTCCGATTCCGGCGCGAGCTCTCCGGCCGGCAGCACCAGCGAGAAGACAGTGCGGCCGGGCTTCGACTCGAGCTCGATCCTGCCGCCCATCAGCTCGGCGAGCTCCTTCGCGATCGCCAGACCCAGCCCGCTGCCGGAAGCCTTTGTGCTCTCACCCCGGTAGAAGCGCTCGAAAAGCTCGCCTCGATCCTCAGCGCTGATCCCGGGGCCCCTGTCGGTGACGGTGATTTCGGCGAGTCCGTCCGTGCGGCGGACGGCTACCTCGACCGGGGTGCCCGGAGGCGTGTGCACGAGCGCGTTCTCGAGCAGGATGCGCACGATCTGGAGGACTCGCTGCGGATCGCCGCGGCCTGCCGCACCGCCGTTGCCCACGTACTCGAGCGGATGCTCGGAAGCCAGTGCGACACCGGCAAACTCGTCGACTGCGGCACCTGCGAGGCTCCCGAGATCGACCGGCTGCGTCTCCACGTGCAAGCGTCCGGCATCGAGCTTGGACAGGTCGAGCAGGTCGTCCGCGAGCTTCGTCAGCCGCCGTACCTGACCCGTCATCGTGTCGAGGAATTCACGCCGCGTGGGCTCGTCGAGCTCTTCATCCTCCAGTAGCTCGAGGAAGCCGCCGAGCGAGAACAGCGGCGTCCGTAGCTCGTGCGAGGCGTTGGCCACGAATTCGCGTCGCGCGTGATCCAGGCCTGCGAGCCGGGTGCGCATCCGGTCGAACGCCCGCGCCAGCTCGCCGAGCTCGTCCGCGCTTCGATCGGCGACCTGCTCATCGAACCGGCCGCCGGCGATCCGCTCGGCAGCCCGCTCGAGCCGTCGAATGCGGCGCGCAAACAGGCGCGCCGCGCCGTAGCCGACCAGCAAGGCCACGAGCAGGGCCAGCCCACCGGCCAGGAGCATCCGTCTCTGGACGGCATCGACATCGGCCAGGGCGTCGTGAAGTGGCGCGGCGAGCAGAAGAACCTCGCCTCGCGTCGAAAGTGGGATCGCGACCTCTGCGAACTCGCCGTCGCTCCGCGAGACGGTTCCACGCTCGAGGTGAGACGTTCTGGCCGAGCGGATCGCGATTGGATCGTCCGTGAAGCCCTTCGGACTCCGGCCGGGGAGCGACCACTGGGTCGGCACAACCGCCGTCGGCGACTGCGAGAGAACCGACAGTAAGACGACGCGGGCGTTCGTGCTCGCCGCGGCGTTGGAGAAGAAGTCGGGGTCGTTCGGCGTCTGCTCGTACTCGGCGACCAATGCCTTCCTGGCGTGAGCAAGATCGTTCAACCGCGCATCGACCAGCCGATTTTTGAGTGACGGCACGACGATCAGGTAGACGAGCCCGAGAACCAAAGCCACAACCCCGAGCAAGGCGAGGCTCAGGCGCGCTCCGACGGTCCGCAGCGGGTTCATCAGTCGCGGAACCGATACCCGACGCCCCGCACCGTGAAGATGTACTCGGGCTCGCGCGGGTCGCGCTCGAGCTTCTCGCGCAGGTGGCGGACGTGCACGTCGATCGTCCGCGGCTCGCGGTAGGCCGAGTCGCCCCAGAGAGAACGGAGCAGCATCTCGCGCGTGAAGACTCGCGCGGGCTCGGTGGCAAGCGTCGTCAGGAGCTCGAATTCCACGTAGGTCAGCTGCACGGGCTCTCCGGCGAGCTCCACCGTCCGGCGAGCGGGATCGATCCGCAGCTCGCCCGCCTCGAGCGTCTCGACCTCGCGGGCTCGCTCCCGGGGCAGGCCGGCCCGGCGCAGGAGCGCCCGCACGCGGCTGCGGAACTCGCGAATCGAGAACGGCTTCGTGATGTAGTCGTCCGCGCCGAGCTCGAGTCCCAGAACCTTGTCGAGCTCCTCCCCGCGCGCCGTCAACATGATGATCGGGACGTTGCTGTCCGCACGAAGACGCTTGCAGACCTCGAGCCCGTCGACCTTGGGCAGCATCAGGTCGAGAACGACGAGATCGATGCGCTCGTCGCCAAACAGCCTGAGTGCCTGCTCGCCGTCTCGCGCCTGCACCACGCGAAAACCATCGCGTTCGAGCGGGTACGTGAGGAGTTTCTGAACAGAGTCCTCGTCGTCGACGAGCAGGATGGTCGAGGAATCGGGCATCGCCTTGAAGTCTGCCTGCCCGCGTCGAGTTCTCGCCTACTTACTATAGCCACGGCATGGCGGCGAACCCGCCTCCCGCGCGCACGCGCGCACGCCCGGGCTCGCTCGAGCGACCGATCAACAGCCGCCTTTACCGCGGAACCTGGCTGCTCGTCGGGATTCCGCTGCTGATCGCCGCTTTCAGTGTCGGCAAGCCGCCCGCATTAAGAGCGGCCGTCCCCACTCTGCCGCCCGCGTTCGACAAGCTCCGCGCGGTCGCGCTGGCCGGCGATCTGGCGCAGACGTTTCCCGACCGCTCACCGGGATCACCCGGCGCGGAAAGCGCGCGGCAGTGGTTTGCCGACCAGGTGGCTAATCTCGGGCTCCGCGTCCGCCGCGAGCCGTTCTCGGCGACGATTCCCGGGCGCGGCCGCGTCCGGCTCGAGAATCTGATCGTCACGATTCCCGGCCGCTCGCCCCAGGCGCTCGCGGTCCTCGCGCACCTCGACAACGTCGGGACCGGTCCCGGTGCTAACGACGACGCCTCCGGGATCGCCGCGCTGATCGAGCTCGCCCGTTCGTACGCGACTTCAGGCAACGTCCCCTCGGGAGCGAGCATCGTCAGCCCGGCGCACACGCTGTTCTTCGTCGCCACCGACGGGGGCGAGTTCGGCGGCCTGGGAGCGAACCGCTTTGCGAGCGACTTCCATGATCGAATCGTGACCGCGATCGTGCTCGACTCGATCGCCGGACAGGCGACGTCCCGGCTCGTGATCGCCGGAGATACCGCCCGGAACCCATCGGCCGGCCTCGTCGAGACGGCGGCGGCGCGGATCCAGGAACAAGCCGGCGCCCAGCCGCGGCGCCCGAGCGGCTTCGCGCAGCTGCTCGATCTCGCGTTTCCGTTCACGCTCTACGAACAGGGCCCGCTCCTTGCGCGCGGCGTCGGGGCACTGACCGTCACCACGGCTAGCGATCGGCGGCCGGCGACCTTCTCCGACACCCCTGGACGCTTGAACGGCGGTCGCCTCGCGCAGATCGGCCGCAGCACCCAGGAGCTTCTGCGGGCCCTCGATCAGGGTGCGGAGCTCGTGCAGGGAACCTCGAGCTACGTCTACCTCGGCGCGCGCGTGATCCGGGGCTGGGCGATTCAGCTCGTCCTGATCGCGGCCCTGCTCCCGTTCGTGATCGCGACGATCGATCTCTTCGCACGGTGCCGTCGACGCCATTTGCCGATTGCGCCCGCGCTACGGAGCTACCGGAGCAGGCTCGTGTTCTGGGTCTGGGTCGGAGCTGTCTTCGAGCTCTTCTCTTTGCTCGGCGTCTGGCCCGGCGGAGCGGCACTGCCTCTCGCGCCGCACAGCCTGGCCGCGCGGCACTGGCCGCTGTTTGGATTGCTCGGACTCGCCGCGCTTGGTGCGGTCGGTTGGGTGGTCGCCCGCGCCCGTCTCGTCCCGCGACGGCCCGTCGGGATCGACGACGAGCTCGCCGGCCACACCGCCGGGCTGCTGGCGCTCGGTGTCGTCGGGCTGATGGTCGTCGCCACCAATCCGTACGCGCTGATCCTCGTCCTGCCCTCCCTGCACGCCTGGCTCTGGCTGCCTCAGGTGCAGTCCCGTCCACACTGGCTGCGCGCGTCGGTGTTCGCCCTGGGCTTCCTGGGCCCACTCGTGTTGTTGATCTCGTTCGCCAGTCGCTACGGGCTCGGACTCGACGCGCCCTGGTACCTCGCCGAGCTTGTCGCCGTCCACTACGTCACGATCCCGACCTTCGCGATCGGGTTGGCCTGGCTCGCAGTCGCGGCGCAGCTTGCTGCACTCGCCGCGCGTCGATACGCGCCGTACCCGAGCGCGGCCGATCGCGACCTCGGTCCGATTCGCGCGGGGCTTCGACGCGCTCACCGTGCTCAGCGCGCTCGACGGCGGGCCGCCGAGCAACGGCAGCGGGCGACCGGCGCCTGATCAGCCCAGGCGGAGGTACTCGACTGGCGCCCCGTCCGCAAGCTCACCCTCGCCCCGCGGGACGAGGACGAGCGCATCTGCCCCCGCCGAGCGGGCGATCATGTGCGATTCCTGTCCGCTCAAGGGCTCGAGGACCGGCCCGTCCGGGGACCGGCGAAGGCGCGCGCGCACGAACTCGTCGCGTTCGAGGTTCCGGCGACGGCCCCCGGCGACCCGACCGCGGTCGAACTGCGGCAGGGGTTCAGGAACGCCTTGCAGCGCGCGGATCGCAGGTTCCACGAACAGCACGAAGCCCACGAGCGCCGAGACCGGGTTGCCGGGCAGGCCGAAGACCAGCGTCCTCTCGCGGATGCCGAACGCAATCGGCTTGCCGGGCTTGACGGACACGCGCCAGAAGATTTCCTCGACTCCGAGCTCGGCCTCGACCCTACGGACGAGATCGTGAGGCCCCACGGAGACACCGCCGGAAGTGACGACGACGTCGGCGCTGAGCGCGTGCTCGAGGGCGCCTCGATGCGCGACCTCGTCGTCGCCGACGGCCTGCATCAGCTCGACGACCGCACCGGCGGCCTCGAGCTGGGCCGACAGGATCAGCCCGTTCGCCTCATAGATCTCGCCCGCGGCGAGCGCTTCGCCCGGACGGCGCAGCTCGGTTCCCGTTGGCAGAACGGCGGCGCGCGGCCGGCGTGCGCACCGAACCTGTGGAACCCCGGCGGCCCCCAGGGCCCCGAGCCGCGCGGGTGTGAGCACAGAGCCAGGCTCGACGACGCTCTCGCCCGCCTGGATGTCGCCGCCGCGCGGCCGGACGTTGTCGCCGCTCTCCACGGCGACGTCGATTTCGATCTCGTTGTCATGCTCGACAACATACTCGATCGGCACGACGGCATCGGCGCCGTCGGGGACGACCCCGCCGGTGGCAATTCCCATTGCCTGTCCAGGCTCGAGCGCCGCGCCTGCGGGCTTGCCGGCCGCAATCCGCGTGTCGATGCGAAGGCGTCCCGGCGTGTCGGCAGCCCGGACGGCGTAACCGTCCATCGCGGAGCTCGAGAACGGCGGCAGATCGATCTCCGCCCGGGCAGACTCAGCGAGGACGCGGCCGGCCGCGTGTTCAAGCGCCACGGTCTCGGCCGGGAGCGGCCTGGCGCGCGCGAGGATCAGGCGCTGCGCTTCGGCAAGAGAGAGCAGATCCGCCATGCAAGCCGCATAAGCTAACCCTGTCGCCGACGAACTGGTGGGGGGGTCGCTACAGGCTCGTCGTCCGCCTCCGCCACCGACGCCTCCACCCTTGACTCCGCCTCTTCCGCCCACGACCTTGCCGACAACCGTCACCATTCCGGTCACGACGACACCGCCGCCGACTTCACCTCCGCCACCGCCACCGTGATCTCGATCGTCATCCCTCTGCACAACGAGGAGCGCTCGATCGCCCTCCTCTACGACGAGCTCCAGGCTGCCCTCGAGCCGCTCGAGCAGGAGTGGGAGACCGTCTTTGTCGACGACGGCTCTGTAGACGGGTCCTTCGCCGCGCTGACCCGGCTGCATGACGCCAACGAGAACGTGCGCGTCGTGCGCCTGCGCCGAAACTTCGGCAAGGCGGCTGCGCTGGCGGCCGGGTTCGGGCAAGCCCGCGGCGAGATCGTCGTCACGATCGACGCCGACCTCCAGGACGATCCTGCGGAGATTCCGCGCCTGCTGGTGAAGCTCGACGAGGGCTTCGACCTCGTATCCGGCTGGAAGACCCACCGCCGCGACCCACTGCGCCGGCGAGCCCTGTCCCGAATCTTCAACTGGGTGACAGGGCGAGTTTCGGGGCTGCGGCTGCACGACATGAACTGCGGGTTGAAGGCATACCGGGCCGAGGTCGTCCGGGGTATGCCCCTGTACGGCGAGCTCCACCGGTTCATTCCGGTGCTCGCGCAGTTCCGTGGCTTCCGGGTGGCCGAGCTCCCCGTCAACCATCGCGCCCGCGAGCACGGACACTCGCGCTACGGGGTCGAGCGCTACCTCCGCGGGTTCCTGGATCTCCTCACGGTCTCGTTCATCGGGCGCTACCGGCACCGGCCGCTGCACCTGTTCGGCGGGCTCGGTCTCATCCTCGGCCTGTTCGGGCTCGCGATCCTCGTCTACCTGACGGTCGTCAAAGTGCTCGGCCACGCGATCGGCGAGCGGCCGCTGCTGACGCTTGGCGTGCTCCTAGTCGTCGTTGGTCTGCAGTTCTTCTCGCTCGGCCTGATCAGCGAGATGCTCACGAGCCAGCACGAGGAGACCGCGGTCGGCCGTGAGCAAGCGGAGTTCCACGTCGACGAGATTCTGTCCTGAGACTGCGCCCCGGGACCGCCCAAGGTGGCGGCGCACCTTCGTCACACTTGGGTCTCCCATGCGTGCGCGAATTCGGACTAGGCTCGTCGCGGGGAGGAGGCTGGGTGCACCTTTGAAACGCGCGCGAACCCTTTAGGGCGAGCGCGGGACGAAGGCCCGGCCGAGCGAAAGTGCGGATCCTCTATTTCGGAACGTACGAACGCGACTACCCGCGAAATGCGCAGGTGATTGCGGCGCTTCGAGGCGCAGGCGCCGAGGTGGGCGAGCGCCACGTCTCCGTCTGGGAGCGAAACACGCACAGGTGGCGGGCAGGCGCGGGGACGGCGGCCCGGTTGGCGCTGGCGGAGGCACGGCTCTTCCGGCGTCCTCGCGAGAAATTCGATGCTCTGATCGTCGGGTACCCCGGGCACCTCGATCTCACTGCGGCCCGACGAGTCGCGGCCGGCAGACCGGTCGTCTTCAACCCGCTCGTCTCCCTCTACGACACCTTTGTCGAGGATCGCCGGCGCTTCGGACGAAAGTCGCCGGCGGGGCGCGCGCTGAAAGCGATCGACAGACACGCACTGCGCTGGGCCGATCTCGTCATAGCCGACACGCAGGCAAACGCGGAATTTTTCACCCGGCTCGGAGGCCTCGCGCGAGGCAAGATCGAGGTCTGCTTCGTCGGCGCCGAGGAGCGGCTCTTTAGCCCCCACTGGAAGCCCCAAGAGCCCTTCCAGGCGCTGTTCGTCGGCAAGTTGATCCCGCTCCACGGAGTGGAGACCGTGCTCGAGGCGGCCCGGATCGCCACCGAGCTGCGGTTCAGGATCGTCGGTAGCGGCCAGCTGCAGCCGCTGCTCCAGCGGCGCCCACCGAATGTCGAGCACGTGCCCTGGGTCGAGTACGAGGGGCTGCCGCAGGAGCTCCGCGGCGCTAGTTGTGCACTCGGTGTCTTCGGCACCTCGGACAAGGCGGGGCGGGTGATCCCGAACAAGGTCTTCCAGGCGCTCGCCTGCGGCGTGCCCGTGATCACGGCCGACACGCCGGCCTCGCGGGAGCTGCTCGTCGACGGCGAGAGCGCGCAGCTCGTACCGCCGGGCGACGCCCAAGCGCTGGCGGCGGCTGTGCGGCGTTTTGCCAAAAACCCCGAGCTGGCGCGGCATGTCGCCGACGGCGGCCTGCGCGCGTTTCGCGCCCGCGCCTCGGAACGGGTCCTGGGCGAGCGCTGGCGAACGCTGATCGAGGGTCTGCTCCGTTGAGGCGTCGCTTACGATGCCGACCTAGAGGCCGTGGCGGCTTTGCCGGTGCGGCCGTCCAAGCCCGGCTCGTGCAATCACGCGCACCACAAAACGAGCGGCGGGCCGCATGAGGCTCGCTCGGGCCCGCCTCCTGCTCTGGGCGGCAATGGCCGCTTTCGCGGCAGCGTTCGCGGCTCTCTCCGTGCTCAGGCACGAAGCATTCGAGACCGGTCGCTTCGACCTCGGCAACATGGTTCAGGCTGTCTGGTCGACAGCCCATGGCCACGTACTTCAGGTCACGAACCTGCACGGTGCTCAGGCCTCGCGGCTGGCGGCGCACGTCGATCCGATCCTCGTCGTCTTCGCTCCGCTCTGGCGGATCTGGCCAAGCCCGAGCCTGCTCCTGACAACGCAAGCCCTCGCCGTCGCACTCGGGGCGCTGCCGCTCTTCTGGCTCGCGCGCAAGCACACCGGCTCGGAGCGAGCGGCACTCGGCTTCTCGCTCGCCTATCTGCTCTTTCCGGCAACGGGTTGGTTGGCGCTGAACGAGTTCCATCCGGTCGCACTCGCCTGCCCGCTTTTGCTCTTTGCGATCTGGTACCTGGACGAGGACCGGCTGTTGCCGTTCGCGTTCTTCGCGGCGCTCGCCGCGTTGACCCGCGAGGAAATCCCGCTCGTGATCGCTGGACTGGGGATCTGGTACGCGATCGGCCGCCGCCGGTGGCTCGCGGGCGGAACGATCGCCGCGGCAGGCATAGCCGCCACGGCCGTTGCAATTCAGGTCGTGATCCCGCACTTCAACCACGGCTCCGGATCGAGCTTCTATGGCCGCTACAACGCCGTCGGCGGTTCGGCCGCCGGGATCGTGCGGAAGGCGTTCACCGACCCGGAGCGCCTGCTCTCGGTTGCCTTCGACCATCGGGGCACGCACTACCTACTCGATCTGCTGCTGCCGATCGCGGGGCTGGCGCTGCTCGCGCCGTTACTGCTCGTCGCGCTCGTGCCGGAGCTCGCGCTGAACCTGCTCTCGTCGGTCGACGCACAGAGCTCGATCCACTACCACTACGTGGCAGCCGAGGTTCCGATCCTGTTCGCGGCCGCGGCGATCGGGGTGAGAAGGCTCGGCCGCTGGGCGGGAGCGGCAGCGACAGTCGTCGTCTTAGCAACGATCGCGGGCAACTTCCTGCTAGGGCCGATCCCGATCTGGCGATTCCTTCCCGGCGGGCAGACCCTGCAGGCAACGAGCGCTCAGGTCTCCCGGCACGACCGGATCGCCGCCCGCGAGCTGAAGCTGATTCCCCCGACCGCACCCGTCACCGCCACGAACGCGCTCGGCGCACACCTCTCCGAACGCAAGCGGATCTTCAGCTTCCCCTACCTCCGCGCAGCGACCTGGGTCGTCGTCGACGAGCAAAAGCCGTCGCTCGGCGACCACAACGACAAGCAGGGCGGGCTCAAGCGGATCATCCAGCTCCGGCGGGATCCCCGCTTCCGGCTGGTAGCCGAGGCAGACGGGGTGCTCGTCTTCCGGCGGCGTTAGATGGGGACGCGCTGGCGGAGCAGGTAGGCGGAGATCGCCACTGCGAGCCACTGCGCCGGTGGGTCGTCTTCGGAGGCGGCCACGGGAACGGCCCAGACGGCGTACCAGGGCACGAGGTACGGCGAAGCGCAAAGCAGGAGTCCGGCCGCGAGCCCCAGGCGCGCCCGGCCGCGCCAGGCCTGCCGCGCCAGCCAGAGATAGGCGAGCGCGAACGCACCGGCCAACAGCCCCAGCGCCACGTCGCCGGGGACGCCGAGTTCCTTCAGACGGTGCGGAAGCGCGAACTGGGTCTCCCTGTTCGCGTTGCGGGCGAGGGGCCCGAAGGCCTCGAGCCAGTGCCAGCCGAACTGCGCGCTCGCCGCCGCGACGAGCACGAGCGCCGCGAGCGCGAAGCCGAAATGCCCTACGCGCCGCCCCCGCGCGCGAGCCTCGAGCGCTCGCAAAGGGAGGAAGACGACCGCGATCCATTTGATGAAGATCGCGGCCACCCAGGCAGCGCCCGCCCACTGGCGCCGCCCACTGGCGCCGAGCGCGAGCGCGGACATCACGAGCAATGCCATCCAGGCATCGTTGTGCCCGCCGCCCGCAAAATGCAGCGCCAGGAGCGGATTCCACCCGACGAGCGCCGCTGCGTAGGCGCGACGCCGGGCGAGCAGCGCCGTCAGCGCGACGGTCCCCAGCATTGCAAGTGCCGCGAGCGACTTGAACAGCCAAGCCGCCGCGTCGGCCGAGGAGCCCGCAGCGCCCGCCACCGGCTCTGAGGCGAGCGTGAAAAGCGGCCCGTAGACGGAGGTTGTCCCGCGGTAGGCACCGCCGATGTGCGGATAGGCCGGGTCAGCCGGAAAGTCCCGCGGCGGCTGTAAATACGGGTTGGCGCCGTGGACGAAGGTGATGCGACCGTAGTCCCAGTAGGTCCATGCGTCGCTCGAGATCAGCAGAGGAGCGCCGAGTGGCGCGAGCTGGATCGCCGCCGCCAGCGCCGCGACGAGCATCAGTCGGACGGCCGCGCACCGCAGAAGGAGTAGACCACCCACGTAGGCGGCGAACGCGCCGATCTCGCCCGCGAGGTAGAGCCAGGCCCAGGTCGCATCGCCTTCGAGCAGGCCGCCGTGCCGCGGAACGAGCGGCGAATTGTGTGGCCAGGCCGAGGCGATGCAGAGCCCGACGCCGCCGAGCGTCAGTACCCCTGCGCCGAGGACGGCGGCGTTACGGCGTCGGGCCAGGCGGAGGCGGTGGTGAGGGTGGCGGCGGGGGCGGAGGCGGCTTCGGCGCTGGAGGCGGAGGCGATGTCCCGCTGGAGCCGCCACCGGAGTAGTAGTAGGTCGGCGGCGGCGGACTGTATGTGCCGACCGCGTATTGCCCGCGCGTGAACGAGTGCCAGGTCGGCAGCACAGACGGCACCTTGAAGTCGACCGGGTTGGTTCCCCCGACCGCCGAGAGCATGAACGTCTTCCAAATCGTCGCCGGGAAGGTCGGCCCGGAGACGGCGATCCCGTGCACGTTCAGCATCGGCACCTCTCCACGCGGGTAGCCGATCCAGACCGTTGCCTCCAGGTTCGGGGTGAAGCCGCAGAACCAGGCGTCGGCGTAGTTGTCGGTGGTACCGGTCTTGCCAGCGGCCGGCCGCCCGAAGTAGGCGCCGATGCCGGTGCCGTACTGCATGTTCTGCTCGAGGATCTGCGTGACCGTGTAGGCGACCCCCGGGCTGATCACGCGCTTCCGCTCCGGCTCGCCCCAGCCCGCACCGCTGTCCTCCTTGCCGTTCCCGAGCACCACCTTGCGAATCGCCATCGGCTTCGAGTAGACGCCGCCCGCGGCGAGCGTCGCGTAGGCCGAAGCAAGATCGAGCGGCGAGACCGGAATCGCCCCGAGGCCGAGCGAGGGTACGTAGGCGCCCTCCTTCGTCGTCAGCGGCGAGCGCACGCCGAGCCGGTAGGCCATCTCGGCGACTCTCTTCGGGCCGACGTCGAGCGTCAACTGAGCGAACACGGTGTTATCGGAATGGATAGTCGCGTTCGCGATCGAGGTCGAGCCCAGATACGTGTGGTCGTAGGTGGTCACGTTCCAGGCCGGCGAGTAGGGGTCGGGCTGGTAGTGGAACGGTCCCGACACGTAGTAGGTGGTCGCCGGGTTGATGGACTCGTCGACCGCCGCCGTGAGCACGAACATCTTGAAGGTCGACCCCGCCTGACGCTTCGCCTGGGCAACGAGGTTGAACTGGTTGCCCGAGCTGCCCGGCGTCACTGCCGCCATCGCCTTGATCGCACCGCTGGCGGGATCGATCGAGACGAGGGCTGAAGCCGGATCGGTGCGCGAGTAGAGCGTGCCGACGATTGCCTTACGCGCCGCGGCCTGCAGGCGCGGATCGATCGTCGTATAGACCTTCAGCCCGCCGGTGCGAACCGTATTCGCCCCATACTCTGCAATCAGCTGGTCGCGCACGTAGCTGAAGAAGTAGGGCTCGCGAATCCGCGTGTAGAGCCGGCCGGGAACGAGGCGCAGATCGCGCTCCGCGATCGCGGAGGCGAACTGGCGTCGCGTCAAAGCACCGTTCTCGAGCATCGCCCGTAGGACCTCGTCGCGCCGTTCGAGCGCATCGAGCGGGCGATGGATCGGGTCGAAGATCGAGGGCGCCTGCGGCAGGCCCGCCAGTAGTGCCGACTGGTCGAGCGTCAGCGTGCTCGCGCGCCGCGAGAAGTACGTCTGCGCGGCGGCCTCGATCCCGTAGGCGTGGTTGCCGTAGTAGACGGCGTTCATGTACGAGCCGAGAATCCAGTCCTTGGACTTGTTGCGCGCGAGCTTGATCGCCAGACATGCTTCCTTGAGCTTCCGCTTGAACGTCCGCTGGCGCGAGATGTAGAGGTTGCGGACGAGCTGCTGCGTAATCGTCGAGCCGCCCTGGACGACCTTGCCCGCGCGGAGATCCTTGATCGCGGCGCGGACGATCCCCTTGTAGTCGACGCCGCCGTGCTTGTAGAAGCGCCGGTCCTCGATCGCGACTGTGGCCTTTCCCATCCAGGGGCTGATCTGGGAGAGCGCGACCGGCTGGCGGTTCTTGTCGGCCGGGATCGCCCCCAGCAGCGAGCCGTTCGCGGCGTAGACGAAGGTGTTCGCCGGCCCGCCCTGTGGCCCCGTCGAAACGGGTCGAAGCTCCGAGAGGCTGCAGCTCGCCTCGAACGCGGCGGCGCCGCCGAACCCAGCGGCGATGATGCCTCCGACAATCAAGATGAGCAACGAAGCGACGATCGCCGCGTGCCGTCTCCGCTTCTTCTGGATGTGAAGCCGGCGCTTCTGGGCCCGCCGGATGACCTCGTCCAGGTCGTCGGGATGCCGCCGCCGCCCACCCCGCGGAGGCGGCGGGCTCATCCAAAGACTCCGGCCGCGCGCAGACGCTCGTGCGCGCGGATCCGGAGCTCGCTCTCGAGTCGGTCGGCCTCAATCGGGCCCGTAGCGCGGGCGCGCACGACGATCGTCGCGTTCCCGTTCAACCCGGTCACAACGACGTCCGGCTCACGTTCGCCCGCGACGGCTTCGCGCAGCAGCTCGACAACCGCCCGGAGATCCTTGTCCAGAGGAACCTGGAGAGTGATTTCGGCAACCTTTTCCAGACTGACGATCGTCGAGTTGCGGATCGTATCCGAGGCCAGCTTCTCGTTCGGGATCACCAGACGGGCCCCGTCGTCGGTACGGATGAACGTGTAGGTCAAGCCGATCTCCTCGACGGTGCCGGCGGTGTCCTCGAGCTCGACGCGATCGCCGAGCCGGATCGGCTGCGTGAACGCAATCAGCAACCCGGCGACGAAGTTCCCGATCGTCCGCTGCGAAGCGAACCCGATCACGATCCCAAGCACGGCCGACGAGGCGAGCAGGCCGCCGGCGACCGCGCGCACCTGCGGAATCACGAGCAGCGCCGAGAGCAGCCCGATCATGACCACCGCGGTCGTGATGCTGCGGCGCAGGACGCGGTAGCGAGTGGCCGTGCCTGGGGCAAGGTCGCGCCTCGCGATCCGACGGTCGATCAGGCGCGCCACGACGGCGGTGACCAGCAAGACGCCCGCAACGATGACAAGTCGGTGCCAAAACGGCATGGCCGTCTATTCGATCGGTAATGGTCTTCGTCCTGCGAAGCCGTCCTCAAGCGAATGCCAGAAGGCGACCTCGGCCTCGCCGAGACGCCAGCAGAGCAGCACCTCCTCGTCACCCCGCCGCGCAGGGAAGTCGACGAGCCCCTCGTCGAGATCCTTGACGAGCAGGCCGAGCTCCTGCAGCGCCGTGGCGCAACGAACGATCTCCGCCGCCTCCTCGTCGATCGTCGCCTGCAGCTCGTCCACCTCGTGCGGTCGCACACCGCCCCCGTTGCCGGCGATCTTCGTTGCGATCCGCGCGTGGCGAACGGTTGCGACGGCGAGCGCCCGCCGGTGGGCGACCATCCGCTCGACGAGGGGGCGGACCGTCGGCAGCAACTCGTTCGCCTCCGCCGGCGTGAAGTAGCGATCGGCCACGGCTATATGTTCTCTGGAAGTGGACCGGCCCGCCGATCTCGCCGACGTCGTTCACGACGCGAACGGACGACTTCGTCCCCGAACTCCGGTCGACAAGAAGCTCTTCGGCTGGTTCGCGCTCGTCGGCGTTGTCTCCGCGATCTCGTACGCCAGCCGGTTCGCGGGCGGCAAACCGCCGAAGAACGCCCTCTACCAGTACGGCACGGCCGCAACCGAGCTCGTGCTTTTCGCTCTCATCCTCGCAGTCGTCCTGCTGATCGCACGTGACCTGCCCAAGCGCGAGGTCTTTGCGCTCCGGCGACCGGCTTCGTGGGGCCGCGCAATCGGGCTCGCGTTCGCGGTCTTCATCGTGATCGGAATTGCGAACGCGCTCCTGAACCCCTTGCTGCATGGGGGCCGCGAGCAGGGCCTCACGCCCTCCGGCTGGGAGCCGAAGCACGCCGCGGCGTTCGCAGCCAATCTGCTTGCCTTCGCCGTGATTGGCCCGATCGTCGAGGAGCTGACCTTTCGCGGACTCGGGTTCTTCCTGCTCGCGCGGCTCGGCCAGACCGCAGCGATCGTGGTGATCGGGATCACGTTTGGCCTCTGGCATGGACTGGTCGAGGCGCTCCCGGTGCTGATCATCTTCGGCACCGGCCTCGCCTTCCTGCGAAGCCGCACCAACAGCATCTATCCGGGCATGATCCTGCACGCAACCTTCAACGGCGTGGCGCTGCTGGCTGCCGTGGCGAGTTGAAACTGACATCTGACGACGCTTCGTCGTCGTAGTGGAGAGGACATGGCCGAGCAGAACAACGACCCGCTGATCCGCCAGCTTCGCGAGCAGATCTCCGACGCCGACCGGACGATCATCGAGGCGGTCAACGCTCGTCTGAAGCTGGTCTCCCGCCTCAAGGACTACAAGGAGTCGCGCGGGATGTCGTTCGTCGATCCTGAACGCGAGGAGTGGATGCTGAGCTACCTCACGCGCGCGAACCGCGGGCCGCTGTCGGCCGCGGGACTGCAGGAGATCTTCAGCGAGATCCTCGACCTGACAAAACGCGAGGTCGGGCGCGGCGAAGCGGAGAGCTAGACCTCTTCCTCGCCTTCAGACTCGGCGAATTCGTCCGGGGTCACATGCTCGAGGAACTGCTTGAACTCGGAGACGATCTCCTCCTCGTTCACCTCTTCGCCCTCGAACTCGATCGCCGACTCCTCGATTACGTCGTCAGCGGCGAAGATCGGCGCCTCGGCGCGGACGGCCAGGGCGATTGCATCCGAGGGGCGCGAGTCGATCTCGATCTCGGAGCCGTCCTGCTGCACCGTGATGCTCGCGTAGAAGGTGTTCTCCTTCAGCTCGGTCACCGTGATCCGGACGACCTGGGCATCGAGCTGGCCGAGCATGTCGGTGACTAGGTCGTGCGTCATCGGCCGCGGCGTCGATGCACCCTGGAGCTTCATCAGGATCGCCGCCGCCTCCGGATGCCCGATCCAGATCGGCAGGAACTTGTTACCGTCGGCGGTCTTCAACAGAACGATCGGCTGCTTGCCGACCAGATCGAAGCTCACCCCGTAGATGACCATTTCCTGCATCACAGAGGCCCCGCCCAGATCTTAGCCCAGGCCTTCCGAGTCAAACCGGAGGCGGTTCCCGCACGGTACAGGCGGCTACAATCGGCCCGCTCGGGCGATTA
>Ga0207646_10003683_pt1 | contig 17111 bp, 13 predicted proteins | sample KBSK5502metaG_FD_184343 | JGI IMG/M metagenome (GOLD analysis project Ga0207646, IMG submission 184343) | Corn, switchgrass and miscanthus rhizosphere microbial communities from Kellogg Biological Station, Michigan, USA - KBS K5-50-2 metaG... | ecosystem: Host-associated > Plants > Roots >... | reverse complement strand
CTCTAGGTTCTTTGGAGAGAAAAACGTTACCTCATCACCTCAAGCGGGATGATGGGTCTTTTCGTCTGGAAAAAACTTTGCTGTTTGCAAAGTGAATAATGAATGCCTGGAATAGGAACGATCAACGAAAAACCACTGGATCAACTAACTAATCCAGCTTGTTTCAGTTGCCGAATGAAGGTGGTATCGAGGTCTGTTGCCCAGCGAAGACACTCTTCTGGGTTCACATCGATACCCGCTTCAATCACTTCTACGAGCACGTCTGGTACCCAACTCAGCAGATAGGAGTTGCACCCTCGCCACCACTCGAGATTGCTGACGAGGTCATTTGTCACATACCAAATCCAGGTGTCCCATGCCGCTAGATTGTCGTCATCAACGAAGCCTTGCGTCGCGAGCTTGGCTGCTCCATCGCTCAGGGTGCCATCAGGAGTGAAAGCCAGGAGACGACCGCCGGTCAGAGGCTTCACAAATTGGAGGAGAGGGACACCCTGTTCTTGCAAAAGAGCAGCTCGCTTGAGCGCAAGTTGCTCGACAATTTGTTGCCTCTGTTGAGGTGTTTTTTGCCAAAACTCGTCGCAACCATGGAACGTCTGCTCAACACTTGCCTGCTCTGATGGGCGGAACAAAGCAGTACGCAAGCCCTCTGCGGGATTGGCTGACCAGTCTTGTAAGGCACACCAGGCTCTCGTTTCTCCAAGCCGGTGCTGGAAATGTGCAAACAGGTCTTGACTCTCGAAATCCATTTGACTGCTCCTTGTCCAGAACGTTCACGAATGCTCGAACTGAGCTAAGCGGGCGAGCACCTCTTGAAGCTTCTGGCTCATCTCTGGCTCCACTAGTGAGTGTCCTGCGGCTAGTTTACCATACAAGCGGTCGATTTCGCTTTGTTTCTGGCAGAGTTCCCACGTGCTGCGCAACGAGATGACAGAGAGCCCTGGCGTAAGGAGAGAGCTCTGCAAAACGCTACTCACCTACCTCTCTTTTGGGTGCAGGAAACATCGCTCCACTATTAAAGTCCACTAGCGTTTTGAGCAGCAACTTTACCTCATGCGGAATCGTCTTCTCTGCTCCCCTATCATCAGCGAAAATCTCGATCTCAAGCGCGAAGAAGTCGCTGAAGTGTCTATAGACCTTTTTGAACGGCATGCGTCTCCAGGTGCTGTCATACGCATAGACGGGCGGATCCTCGCCTTCAGAGGCCCGTAGGAAGGAGAAGCAGGAATCCTGAGACAGGAAAAACACAAAGGCATCCTCTGGAAGAGAGAGACGACAAGCGTGTGCTTTGAGCATGTGCCGCGCTCTTTGCTGCAAACCGAAAAGCTGTTCATAAAAGCAATCCAGGTCTTGCATCAATGGTCCAGCCCCATGGCCTATCCATAGGAGCATGGCTCTATAGGCCAGGGGTAAGCGATACCCGAGCAGCTGTTCAAGTGCCGACACTTCTTGCTCCGTACACGGGAGCAGATCACGCGCTGGAATCATGTTCAACTCTTGGAGTCGTTTTTTCTCGCGCGCGAGCGCTGCTGGTTCTGGTTCTGGTTGACTTACCAATGCGCCATTTTTCACGATTTCCAGCAGTTTGGTAGCGATGAGCGGGTGGTCCTCTAAGAGAGCGCATTCGTACTCGTAAAAAGAGTCCAGACAGCTGTGTTAAAAAGCCTGGTTGGTGCAGTACCTTTGACATCTTCTGCTTCGATCTGGAGTTGTTGGATCTGTTTGAGTGGGTTGTCTATGCTGGTCAATAAAGAGGCTAGATCGCACCACCCATGCACACGCCCTGTTGCTGCCCGCATACACCTTACAGAGCATTCTGCTTCACAGGACCATAGAGCTCGACGCATAAATGTTGCCATATTCAGGTGGCACAGTTCAGCAGCTCTCTGCACAAGCAGGTACTCTTGTTTTAAGAACGTGACCATAACAAGATCAAGTGTATTCTCTAAAGGATCCGGTCCCAGACTACTAGCATGCTGGAATTCTTCTGGTAGAGTAATATGATCCCCGCTTTCGTGCAGTTGCCTTATTTGCTCTACCGAGATGCGCCCGCGAAAGAGGAGCTGTGCTAACACGAGAGCAGTCCAGCGTGCATAGACCCATTCTACCGAGCCCCATACTGAGCGAGAAAGATACTGTAATGTTTTATAATCCTGTCTCTCAAACGCAAGTGTAATACTGGAAACCTTATAGGGGTCAAAGCGATGGCATTTTTCACAGATACCCACAGGCGCATCCTCAAAGGGATGATTACAGGCAGGGCAGCCGCTGTTGATATCTGGATAGGTAATAAGTGTGGGCTGCAGTTGGTATAACCAGGCTTGTTGTTTTTTTGCCGGCCGTTCTTTCGCCATTTGAATGACAAGATAATCTGAGGAGCTTCTATAAAAGTGCTCACCCGGCCGATACGGGAAGTTGAGACGAATATGCTCAAGGATGCGGGCCATTTCTTCTTCTGGTACCCACGCTCTCCCTGGGAGGGAAACCAGTGAAACTTCTAAATAAGGCATGGATGGATACTCCTCTGCCATTTCTAACTGAGCACTGATGCTCCACCTGTTCGTCATCAAGACACGTGAGATAGATTCACCCTATGCTCCATTTCTTTTGCCAAGAGGAGAAAACGGAATCCGTTACCCTCCTGGTTTGTAGCACATAAGCATCTCCCAGTTGCGAGACACGACGCATGCAACGAAGGACGGTCTAGAGCCGCTTCATTTGATAGGTACATCTCGTTGCGCAACCCGTGGGGGGTAAGCCCTAAAATGAGTCCATATCGATTGCATTCCTACTCATCCCAATAACCAGTACCAAAAGTCTCTGTACTCCCCATCTGTTTCGCACGCAATGGCGAATATCTCTCGTGGGACTTCTGTAGTTGTTCGACGGTAAGGGATGCATAGTGGTTCGTCATCTTGAGCGTGCGCTGCACATCAAGAGGGCTGCGGCCCATTGCCAACTGCGTTGTTGCCATATAGCGACGGCAGTTATGCGGCGACACCCTCTTACCTGTAATGCCAGTCCTTTTCCTGAGCCAGTAAAACAGCATCCAGATGCCGCCATCCGTTAGGGGTTCACCCGTCATGGATAGAAAAACCGCATCTTCTTTACGCCCTTGTTGTATCGCTTATTTGCTGGTACAATATGAAAAGGAATTCATCTTCATCTTAGATGATTCCCTTGTTCTGCAGGGAGAAGAAGGAATGGAGCATTCGGGATTACCGATCAAACGTGCTGATGCAGTCACCAACCGGGCACGCATTCTCGAGGCTGCCCTGGCTGTTTTTGCCGAGCGCGGACTCGACATGGAGGTGGGGGAGATCGTGACGCGTGCTGATCTTGCCATCGGCACACTCTACCGCCATTTCGCCAATCGCGAGGATCTCCTCCGCGCTATTCTGACCCATACCCTCAATGATACGCTCGCGCAGTTCCGCACTGCTGTCGCGGAAACGGGGGATGATCCTCGCGCCGCACTGCTCGCCTTTATATCAGTGGGACTGCGCGTCCAGCAACAATATGGCCCGATCTTTGCAGTCATACGTGACCCCGGGTTGAGGAAAATTTTTGATCAAACTCAGGCTCAGACGATTCGTGACCAATTCCTTGAGGTTGTTCTGGGCATTCTCGAAGGCGGTATCAAGGCCCACCTCTTCCGGAGCGACCTCGATCAAGAGATTGTGGCTGCCACCATCATGGGATCGATCATGGGTGTACATGATCTGTTTGAAACACGCTGGTCAGTTGAAGAGTTGGCTCAAAAGCTCTTTCTTCTTCATCTGGCGATGTTAACAAGTAATGTCAATGGTTAGTCCCTAGCATTGTCGTATTTCGTTGCTTATTTCCTGCACTCAGGAAGTGAGCGTATTCAACCTCACTGCTAGTAAAGTGAGTGATCGCACAAAGGAGACCCACATGCGCTTTGATAACCAGGTTGCGCTGGTCACTGGTGCCGCTTCCGGCATCGGTCGCGCACTCGTCCAACAGTTTGCGGCAGAAGGCGCTGCCGTCGTCGCCGTCGATATCGTCGAAGAAGCTCTTCACCGGGTGGTCGCAGAACTGCAATCACAAGGCGGGAAAGCAACTGGTTGCGTTGCGAACATCTCTTCTGATGAAGATGTGGAACGCATGCTCAGTACCGCTACCTCCACGTACGGACGCCTGGATATTCTCTGTAATAATGCCGGGATTATGGACCTCATGACGCCCGTGGCTGATGTCCCGCTGGCATTATGGGATCGTGTGCTTGCGGTCAACCTGACCGGACCTTTCCTCGCCTGCCGTCGAGCCATCCCACTGATGCTGGAACAAGGAGGGGGGCGGATCGTCAACACCGCCTCTGAAGCGGGTCTGCGTGGAGGAACCGCTGGCACCCCCTATACGGTCTCAAAGCACGGAGTCGTTGGCTTAACCAGGAGTATTGCCTTCTTCTACGGTGAGCGCGGCATTCGTTGCAACGCGGTGTGCCCTGGTGGTGTCGAAACGGGGATTGGGGTGGGGAGTGGCATGCCCAACGAGGCAGGACTGGCGAGGGTGATGGCAGTTGTGCAGAGCTCGGCGGGACGGCCTGCCAGGCCAGAACAAATCGCATCGGTGATTGCCTTTCTGGCCTCCGATGACGCCAGCAACGTCAATGGAGCGATCCTGACGGCTGACAATGGCTGGTTTGCTGCATAGAGGCTCATCTCTGAGTTGGAACCTGGAACAAGCCTGCAAGCAACACGGGCAAGACGAGATAGTGTAGGAAGTGCATGAAACAACCAAAATGTACTATCTACACTATCTCCCTTGCCCTATCCTCGCTTAGCGTGCTATACTCAGTAACGGAAAGTAACTTTTGTCATACCTATGGTTGTTCTTAGCCATCTCGCCAACGGGGACGAGTCGATTCATCGACTCTACACGTTGATAATGAGGTTTAACAAATTAATCAGGATATCGGAGTAGCCGGCAAAGGCCGATAAATCGGCGGTGGGCGCGATAAATCGGCCCCTACGGGTTTCCTGGTTATTTTCTTAAAATCCATAATCAACGTTCTACTGTAGAGTGCGGATTTATCCAGCACGTGGGCGAGCGGAGCGAGCAACTAATTCGTCAAAGGAGGTGAGGGACATGGACGCTGGCCCTAGTCACAGTAGGCGTGTGATCTTCGCGTGCCTGCTCGCGGGATTGTTCTTCTCCTCATTGGGTATGGTAATTGGATAGATGTATCACTGATCTTCTAGCCTGGCCCTGGTTCACCCCCGGTGTGCTTTCACCCCTACCTTCCCGGTGAGCTCGCATCACTACACCGTTAAATGTCGAGGAAGGACCCTGCCACCTGCCAGCAAATCTTGCCCGGGTTTCTACTAGCCCTGCGATCTTCTCGTACATGCGGTAAAACCCTTACAAGTAGTCCCCCTGTAAATACAGCACATCTTGCATGGAATGCACACCTGGCTTCCAGAATAGGTATTCTTCTACCTTTTAGTTAGTGCATCATCATGCTTTGGTTATGCTTTGTAACTGCTGTCACCCATGCAGTGGGTTTTCCACTTATCCACATTGCTGTGGATAAGTTTACGGTGTTCTTTTACCTATGTGGAAAGGTGGTGATACCAATGATTTTTTTAAGCATGCTCCTACGCCAGAGCGTTTATGATATTGAGGGACGTCGCCTGGGCGCTCTACGAGATATCTATGTCTCGTTGAATGAAACATTTCCGGCTGTCACTGCCCTTGTTGTAACTACCTCCACGCTCAGCAACAGCGATAGAATCGTTCCCTGGTCTCAAGTAGATAGTGTAGAAGAATTGCCAATACATCTGACTGTCAAGCAGTCACGCGTTGCTTCTTATACACCACAACCGGATGAATTGCTGCTCAAGCGCGATCTTCTGGATAAGCAGATCGTCGATACCCAGGGCTTTCGCGTGGTTAAAGTCAACGATTTGAAACTGGCGCAGATTAAGGGGACAGCTCGCCTGATCGGCGCTGATATCAGCCTGAGCGGACTCTTACGACGCCTGGGCATACTCGCGCCTTTCGAGCTGCTGGGTCGTGTATTGCCGATCCACCTCTCTGAGCGCATCATTACCTGGAATTATGTTGAACCAATTCAGGTGGTAACAGTTGGCACGACGGGCCAGTTGAGGCCAGCGCTGGCAGGCGCTACTGCTGGCGCGGGCGGTACTGTCCCACAGGTACAACTGAGCGTCAGTCATACGAAACTGGCCGACCTGCACCCGGCAGATATCGCAGACATCCTGGAGCAGCTTGACGTTGAAGAGGCCGGTGCGGTACTGGAACGCCTGGATACAGACACGGCTGCCGATACCTTAAACGAAGTAGAGGCCCCACTACAATCCGAGCTGTTGAGCGAAATGGACCCGGAAAAAGCTTCCGACCTGCTTGAGAAACTCGCGCCTGATGATGCCGCCGATATACTGGCGGAGATCCCACAGGAAGAGGCCGAACGTCTTTTGAACCTGATGCCTGCCAACGAGTCGCGGCCCATTCGCGAACTGCTGCGTTATGGAGCAGAGACCGCGGGTGGCATCATGACCAACGAAGTGCTCTCGCTCTCGCAGGAGCTCACTGCTGAAGAAGCGCTTGTCTACCTGCGTCAACACTCCGAGCACCTGGAGATGGTCTACTATCTCTTCATTGTAGATGACGAGCATCACCTGGTCGGAGTGGTCTCACTACGCGAGCTTGTGGTAGCAGAAGCAAGCACTCGTTTGAAGGATCTGATGGACAAAGATGTCATCAAAGTGCGGACGGACACTGACCAGGAAGAGGTGGCACGCGTTATCGCCAAGTATGACCTGCTGGGTGTTCCAGTGGTAGACGCTGAGAATCACCTTGTAGGCTTGATTACCGTCGATGATGTCATCGATGTTCTCCATGAAGAACAGGTCGAGGACTTTTCTGAGATTGCGGGCGCCAGCGTCGAGGAATTTGAAGAGGAAGAACATTTTTCGGTACGTGCCGTCATGAGCCGCGCGGTATGGTTGGGTGTAAACGTCGTGGCGGGCTTTATCCTTGCCCTGGTACTCTACAAGTTCTTTGGTAACGCGGTTACCTCGAATTCTCTACATATCCAGGCCTCGGGCTTCATGGCGGGGTTACGCTCTCCTGTTGTGCTCAATGGCATGATTAGCTTCATACCCATGCTGCTGCTCACCAGTGGCAGCGTGGGTTCGCAAGCGCTTGGTATAGCAGGTTGGCAACTGCGTTCCACTCACGGGACTGACTTCTGGCTCGGCCTGTTTCGCGAGCTGCGCGTGGGTACTGCCGGGGGCGTGCTGGCGACGATTGCGGTAGGCTTACTAACGTGGCTTCTCTTCCGCTCGTGGACGTTGGGTCTAGCTATTGGCCTGGGCTTAGGATTTACCTTGTTGATAGCGGCCATCTGCGGTCTCGTTTTCCCAACGCTTCTCCAGCGTCTAAGGCTGCGCGGCAGCCTGGTGAGCGCTCCACTCATCGATCCTATCATTGCCGTGATCAGTTTGAGCATCTTTCTGGTGGTTGCGCTCTGGTTGATTGACTTGCTGCATGTGTAGCTGTGAAAGGTTCCGGCAGTGAAAAATTTACTATTGACAATAGTCACTATCACTTGATATACTTCCTTGCGTAGGAAAAGTGAAGTCTTTTGTGTCGCGACCCGATGCGCTTCACATCCAAATTTCTTTCCTCGATAGCTCAACGGTAGAGCGGCCGGCTGTTAACCGGTAGGTTACAGGTTCGAATCCTGTTCGAGGAGCCAAACGCCCTGGAAGCCAGTTCCAGGGCGTTTTAGTAAGCTAGGGACGTTCGATACGGTAGTAGCACTGCATATTCTGCTACCACCTGCTTGAGGTCCTGACAACCTCCTACAACTTGGGCAAGCGCGGATAGTAATTCGGGTCTTGAGAAAAATCGAAGGCCTCGTAGAAATCACCTAGTTGACTGAGGCCATCACGCGGTGGGGCAGCCGGCCCTCTTGGTCTACCGTTAGCAGCCTCATTATTCTCTCCAGGTGTGGAGATATCAAACTGGTGATTCATACTCGCTAACGAAGGCAGACCAAAGCGGCGCTCAATAAACTTCAGAATAGAACTATGCTCATACAACTGCCCTGATATATAGCCACGCTTCGCCCATGGAGAGATCACAAAAGTCGGCACGCGGAACCCCAACCCGTAAGCATCCACCTGTGGTGGCGGAACATGATCGAAGTAGCCTCCTCCCTCGTCATAGGTAAAGAACAGGGCCGAACTTTTCCACACACGCGAAGCGATCAGGGCATTAATCACCTGGGCCATCTTTTGCTGACCCCACTGGATATCTGTAAGAGGATGCTCACAAATCAATGCTTCAGAGATCAAGAATGAGACCTGCGGCAGCGTTCCAGCATTGAGATCCTGGTAATAGTCTTTTTCTTTGAAGTAGAGTCGGGAGTCATTCTTCCAGCGCTTGAAGAAAGCGAGGCCATTGAAAATTTCTATATCGGCAAAGCTGCCGGTGCCAAAGCCAAGATTATAACATTTCCAGCTTATATGGTATGCATCCAGCAGGTCGGCAATTGTAGACCAATCCAGATTCCCCGGTTTCATCTCACTGACGGTAATACCACCGGAGGTCCCTGTCCAGAGATAGAGGCGATTCGGTAAGGTTGGGCCAAGCATCGATCCGAAGTAGTTGCCGCATAACGTGAAGGTATCGGCAAGGGCATAATAGTAGGGGAGATCAGAACCATCATAGTAGCCCAGCGCATCACGCCCATCCGTCTTCACAAAGCCATCCATCCTCCCGTTATTCCATTCACTGTGGGTAGCATGCCAGGAGTGAGAAATATCCTGCGAGATAGGGAACCAGAAATGATGAGGTGAAACAGTGCCTCCCTGGCCATCTGGTTGGGCATACCCTGCTGGAACACCAAAGGCTCCGCCTCGACGGTAGTAGCCAAAGTACTCGTCAAAGCTGCGATTCTCCTGACAGGCAACCAGAACATGGTTGATAGGATTGACATCGCCCTGTGCCTTTGCCGCGAGAACTTTACTCAGACTGTAGATGCCCGTTCCAAGCGTCAAACCGGCACCACCAAGCAGGCCTAGTTGTCGCAACGTCTGCCTTCGCGACTGGCGTACATTGAACCATTTTTGCAGACTCATGAAAGACCTTTCTCTTTTCATTTAGTAGTACAGAAGAGATGAGACATTTTGCTTGAAAAGAACGACTCCCAGAAGCATATTGCTGTGTTTCTGGGACTAATAGAGCACTGGGCTATGTGTGGATAAAGCATCTGATCAGGCGGCATAAAGCGTGAATATTCTGATGCTGTGAAGGTGGAAGCAGATCTGCTGACAATGGTATACGCTCATGGTATGGTTGGCCTGGTTCGATTTGAAAAACCCAACCTCTCTACGTGTTTGGAGACACGCTGGTTGCCCGCATCCGCACGACGGATCACGCAGCTCTTGGGGCCGTGCTGGCGAACCTCATCCCGCAGGGGGTTATTACTCTAACCCCAGAGGGATTTCGCGTGGAGGCGGAACTGGAAGGCACCAGCGCTCGTGACCTCAACCGCATGCTCCTCTCGGCGCTCCGCCGGGTCGATCGCCGGGCGACCCTGCATGCAGCATGAACAAGCGAGGGGATCACCGAGCACTTTTTTGATTATACTGCGCGGGGAACGCGCCCGGCCCAGCCACCGGAGATGAACCGCGAGGGGAATCACTAATGCGACTGTTGTGAGGCACATAGGGGTATTGCGAGACCTCATATTTCTGCAAAGCAAGAGTTTGCTATTGAGAAACAGATGGTGTATCAAGGCCATGTCCTGGCGGTAACCCATTATCGCTTGCAATTGCCAGATGGCAGGGAAATCGAACGTGATATCGTTGAGCGTCCTGAAAGTGTTTTGGTGCTGCCAGTAGGTCAGAATGAAACGGTATTGCTTATTGAGGAATACGATTTAGGTGTGGAAGTTTGGCAGCTTACATTGCCTGGTGGTCGAGTGACTGATCTTACTTTTGATGGAATACGGCGACATACAAAGATGGAACTGCGCAAGGAGACTAGATACTACGCCAATTGTTAGAAAAACTGCTTGACTTTTACAGTCATCCTGGTTATATTGCTCATAGAGTTCATCTTTTTGTAGCTTATGATCTAGAGTGAAACTCATTAGAAATGAATGAAGAGGAAGAAATATGGGTTCAAACGTTCACTTTGGAAGAGGCTTTGGCAGAGACGAGAGTGGATTATCGTTGTGATCCCGAGGCCGCTTTGGCACTGTGGTTGTATAAGGAAAATAGATTGAAATTGGAGTGATGCTATGAGTAGTGGAGATTGGGATGAAGTCTTTGATGAAGTGGAAGCGGAGCATTTCGTTGGTAGACATGAGGAACTAGAGAGTTTTCGCCAACAGGTTAGCTTTACAAAACCTCGCTACCTCATTTTCTATATTACTGGACAGGGTGGGGTTGGTAAGACTACGTTGCTCAATCGCTAAAGAGAAATTGCTGAAGGCTATGGTTTTCTTCTAGCAGGTTGTGATGAGCACCAACGAGACGTGCCTGCTGTACTTGGGCATTTTGCACAACAACTGACTGATCTGAGCTTTCCCCTTAGGCGGTTTAATGATCGCTATAAAATCTATCGTCAAAAGATGCATGAAATTGAGAGTGATCCTGAAGCTCCTCAAGGCCTCGCATCTGGTATAGTGCGCACAGCTGTACGCGCTATCTTTATTGGCGGTGATGCAGTGCCGGGTGTTCGTAAGGGACTGGAATATGTTCCTCGTGAGATAGTCGAAACTCAAGCGAGCGAGTGGACTACCTATTTAATAAAAAAGTTTTCTAACAAGGATGAAGTAGGACTGATGCGGGAGCCTGCTTCTATCTTGACTCCATTGTTTTTTGAGGATTTGAACGAGATCGCACAAAAACAAAAAGTGTTGTTTTGCTTTGATAACTTTGAGGCGGCATCGATCGAGTTGCTTGAGTGGCTTCTTAGGATTCGCGAATTCAAGCCCTCTCTCAATGTTCGGATTATTATTGCTAGCCGTGATCAGCCAGGAGCGAGGTGGGATTCATTACGAAGTGCTATCCAAACAGTTCGTCTTGACGTATTTACCCAACGAGAAGCTGAGATGTTTCTTGATGTGTATGGAATCACAAGTTCTAAGCGTCGGGAAGAGATATTGGAACTGACAGGTAGGCTTCCTGTATTAATGAGCTGGCTGGCGGTACCAGGAGGTCAGGCAAACGAAGCGGATTCCTCAATACCAACACATGATATTGTGGATCGGTTTTTGCGCTGGGTAGACGAATTCAGCTTGAAACAGGTAGCATTGTTAGCAGCTGTACCCCGTACCTTTAATGCAGATATCCTCAACCTTCTACTTGAGGGTCTGAGTCAGAAAGTCAATGAACAATCGGCTTTTGATTGGCTCCAAACAATGCCATTTGTTAAGCAAGGACAAACAGGTTGGCATTATCACGCGGTTGTGCGACGTATGATGTTGCAATATCAAAGGAAGAAAAGCCCTAATACATATCATTCCACACACTCGAAACTAGCTGATTTTTATAATACGAGGAGTCGAGAACTGAATTCCTCCACTAGTGAAGAGTGGACAAACGAACAATGGCGAAAGTATGTGCTTGCTTATATTTATCACTTTCTTGTTGCTGATCCTGTTCGGCATTGGATAGAGATTATGAACTTATTCGTGATAGCTATGCGTAAACATCGTTCCTTTGCTATCGAAGTAATTGAATTGCTCAATTTAGATGATGTTCAAGATGAGCTTTTCAATGAACAAAAAAGTATAGTGCTGTTATTTAGGCAGCAATTACACGCTGTTGAGGATGCCAGTTTAGCAGACGGTTTCGAAATGTTTGATAAGCTTTGTACTATTTCTGATCTCTCCGACCAGGCAAAATCCTATGCATTTGCCTATCGAGGAGAATGTTATCGGTTGAATGAAAAACGGGAAAAGGCAATAAGTGATTTTAATAGTGCTCTGCTTTATATATTCGAGGATACCTGGGCAATAGCTCGTCGTGGCCAAACCCATCTGGAAATGCAGCGGTATGAGGAGGCGTTAGTGGATTTTGAGCGGGCCATAGCTCTGGATGAGAAGTACGCCTGGGCGATTGCTAGTCGTGGTGTAACCTATCGTGAAATGAAGCGATATGAGGAGGCGTTGGCAGACCTTGATCAGGCGATTGCTCTGGATGAGAAAGATGCCTGGGCAATTGCCAATCGGGGTGTAACCTATCGAGCGATGGAGCGAAATGAAGAGGCATTAGCCGACCTTGAGCGGGCCATAACTCTGGATGAGAAAGATGCCTGGGCGATTGCCGAACGAGGGGATATCCATCGTCTGATGGGACACTATGCAGAGGCATTAGCCGACTTTGAGCGGGCCATAGTTCTGGATGAGAAGGATGCCTTGTCATGGGTAAATCGTGGACGAGTATATCGGATGATGAGACAATATGAGAAAGCATTGGCTGATTTAAATCATGGAATTGTTTTACTAGATGAGGGGGATGCTTGGGCATTTGCCAGTCGTGGAGAAACCTATCGGATGATGAGGCGCTATGAGGAAGCGCTCGCGGATTTCAATCGAGCGATTGCTCTCGATGAGAATCTGGACTGGGCTATTGCCAAATGTGGAGTGACCTGCCGGTTAATAGGGCGCTACGAGGAAGCGCTCACGGATTTCAATCGAGCGATTGCTCTCGATGAGAAAGATTTTTGGTATCGATATCAACAAGGATTGATATATTTGGTTATCGGTAGGGAGGAAGATTTCAGAGAGACTTTGCATGCTGCAATTAAATTAGCTCATGCTAATCTAGATGATGTACCCGATAGGTTATCAGCTAGCTTTAATCTCGCTTTATTTAACCTTGTCAGTGGAAATCCTCTCGCAGAGACACAATATAAGGAGCTGATATCAGCTTGCTCCTCTATACCACATCTTCAAGATGCTATAGATGATTTGGATGATTTTCTTACAATACAAGCCTCTAATGAACTTGCTCAACATATTCATTCACAATTGCAAATCTCTCTTGTAAGGTTACAAGAGCTATCTACTGATGATACTTCAAGTTCTTCCTAGAAACTCTAGTAGCACCAAAGAACCTGATATGCTAGAATCTCCTCAGTGGCAGTAAGTACCTGTCTCATTGATGATCCGATTGTGGTGTCCAACCCATGAGTACCTGCCTCATTTGAGCATACCTTTTTGAGTAGTTGTGTGAACTGACTTCTCAAGCGTGCCTAAAGCGGGCGGCCTGCGTTTTTGTGCGTACCTGCCTTCCAAGCAACTTCTCATACTTTATAGCCAACTAGAATTGTGCGTGATGATGGGGTCACAACAGTTTGAAAGCCTCTTTGGAGGTGCAATATAACTTGTTGATGTGATATAATTTTTATGGAAGTACTGACCAACTGGCTCTGTACAGCTATGACCAGATAACTTTTTCGCGCTTCCACATTTTGCAATTGTGTGAACTGGCTTCTCAGGCCATAGGAAGTCAACCGACCGGTGTTTTTGTGGTCTACTGCCTGTTAACCGGTAGGTTACAGGTTCGAATCCTGTTCGAAGAGCCAAACGCCCTGGAAGCCTGTTCCAGAGCGTTTCTGTCTTGGGAGAACCAACCCGGCCTTGTTGCTTGAATACCACAACCACTTGATACCTCCCTGGTGTATACACACGAGACCAGTTCAGGAATAGGAGCCGTCTCTCGAAAATCCCCCTTTTATGCACGAGCGCATGCAGCGACACAACCGACACAACTGATACAACCGATACAAAAGACACAACTGATACAAACCTCGGTGCAGCCGCCCCTATGTTTACTATCCTTGCAGGATTTTCCTCTTCTCTGCCTCGAATTCGTCATTGGTCAGGAGGCCGGAATCGCGCAAGTGTCCAAGTAGTTGGAGCTGCGCAAGTCTTTCGTTTCCACCGCTGGCTGCTGGTGCCTGCTGGTTTGCCGGTGGCTGGTATTGGGGAGCCTGGTACTGCGGTGCTTGTGGTGGCTGGTATTGGGGGGCCTGGTACTGCGGTGCTTGTGGCGGCTGGTATTGGGGAGCCTGATACTGCGGTGCTTGCTGTGCCGACTGCCTACCCATCAAGTAGCCTATCCCGCCTGCCGCCAGGTCGCCCAGTAATGACCCACCCCCACCCATACCCATGCCCATCCCGAAGCCTCCCATAGGGAATAATGGGAAGCCGCGTCTTCTCATGTATGGTCCTCCCCAAAATGGTCCTCTTCCGAACATATGTAATCCTCCTCTGCTTCTCTTCTGACCAGGATTAAAAACTCTAGCTCTCCTGGCTTTGTTGCTGAGCTGCTTTCAATTCTGCTTCGAGCTGCTCCATCGCTGCCTGTGGTACCATCCCCCCGGCGAGGAGTACAGCATCTGCCCTGTTGAGGCCTTCTGTCAGCCTGACGATCCACGCGTGTTCCAACAGTACAATGACTGCCGAGGTGTCGGGAGGAATCGCTTCGGTGAGCAGCGAGATGTCTTGTGGTGTGAGTATACGCATCAGGTCTTCTTTTATAGGGTCAAAGGCCGCCAGTTCTTCATCGTTCAGATCGTGTACCTCAAGCGCCTTGACCGTACCGTCGGTGTCCTTCCTGACAAAAATCAGGTCAACCACCCGGATGAGGCCTTTCTCCTGGATGGAGCTCAATTCAGGCACAATCTCGCTCGTGAATCGATCACCTTTACATCCGATCACTACGAATTCAAGTGGGCCTATGGTCATATTCTTATCTGCCTTTCAAGATGTATTCAAACACATTTGCTTCCTCAAAAAAAAGCAGAGCAGCGCCTCCCGATGTGCATTGCTGTCGTGCTGCTGAGCGATCGATCTCTCTAATGAGAACGAGACAAAGCCGCTGTTCACCGTATACTGACCCCCAGTGCAGGTATTGTACCATGCTTCCAGGGCAAACACCAGTTTACTCGACCATGCGGATTACGCTTGCTCGTTCTCTATCTCCGCCAGAGGCCGGGCATTGCGCACATGCCCATTTAGAGTCGCTGCCAACGCCAGAAGCGCCAGGACAACCGAATCTATTAAAATCGTCTGTATCACACCAACATTTTGAATGAGCACTCCGGTCAGCGCCAATCCCAGCGGCTGTCCACCAAATGCGATCAGGCGAAACACGCTGTTCACACGCCCTTGTAACTCGTCGGGTATGAGCGCGCTACGATAGCTGAACTGCACTACGTTATAGAGCGGTCCCGCTATAAAAGCTGCAGCCGTGATGATACCCAGCACAAGTGGATTCGGCGCAATGGCATAGAGCGGCATGAACAGCGCACCGAGCCACATCGTACCGATAATCGCCTGCCCAAAGCTGAGCCGCTTCTGAAAGAAAGGTGCAACTACGGCCCCTATTATGCCGCCTATACCGCCAATAGCAAAAATCAGTCCGATGATGAAGGAAGAGGCATGCTGCCGTTGAGCCAGCACAATGATGATCAGTATAAAGCCCGATGATATCAGATTATACCCACCTGTCATTATCGCTATGAAGCGAATCAGGGGATGATGCCACAGCCAGGCAAGCCCCTCGCGAATTTCGACCCATAACTTACGCTGTGCAGCTACCCGCTCCTTCTGAAACTTTACCCTGATAAAGAAAAGCGAGCAGACCGAAACAGCGTATGAAATAGCATCAGCCAGAAATGGCAGCATTCTCCCTGCCGTAAAGAGCGCGCCGCCAAGCGAAGGGCCAACCAGTTGTGTGACCCCATCGGTAGCCATATTCTGAGCAGTAGCAGCAGGCAACTGCTCCTTTGGCACTACGCGCGGTAGACAGGCCGCCTCCGCGATATTGAAGAAGACGAACAGCGTACCTTCGATTGCCGAAACCAGGTAGAGTTGAATGATTGTCAGGTGCCCAATGGCAAGCGCAACCGGAATGCTCGCCAGGCTAAGCGCCCGCCCGGTATCACAGAGAATCATAGTGAGTTTGCGATCCCAGCGGTCGATCAGTGCCCCGGCAGGCAGGCTAAAGATGAGATAGGGCAGAGCGCGAAGTGCTCCAGCAAAACCCGCCTGTGCCGGAGAGCCGGTCAGCGCCAGGATCAGCAGCGGGAAGGCAAGTGTCGAGACTTGCGTGCCCACGTTGGAAACCACCTGGCCGCTCCATAGCAGCATAAAGTCTCGATTTAGCCACAATGATCTCGGTTGCCTGGGAGTCACATCTTTCGTGTTTTGCGCATTATCAGTGCCGAATGCATCATCCCTGGTAGTAGACATGAGGGTTTCCTTTCATAAGTTGCAGTATTCTTAATAAAAAATTCTGCATTTAATTTGGTGAATTTTTGCTAATTATAAGGGAATATTAACATGCCATAACAATCTTGTCAAATATATTGGTGAATTACATCATTAGATTGCTAATAAATGACATTCTGTTTGCTCTTAGCGTAGTGCAACGCCATACTTTCAAGACGTAAGGCAAGGTTCAAATGAACTTGACAGTTCCTACCCAACAGAAAGGTCCAGCCCTAATGAACTTTGACAACCGAATCAGGTAATGTACGTTACCCGTCCTGTAGGGACAAGGGGCGGAGTGGGGTGGATGAGGGGGCCTTGTGCTTGTCCTCGGTGGGATGAGACCTGTTTGCCTCACGGAACCCAGACGAATCGTGTTGCCACGAGGACAAGCACAAGGCCCCCACCCATCCCCACGTCCACCCCTTGTCCCTACAGGACGCCGGGTGCCTCTCTTCCTCCATTCGGTTGTCAAAATTCATCAGGGTAACTGTTCAAACGGTCAAGGACTTTTCTTCACATTGAACCTTGCCTAAAGAGCGCAACCGACCACGTTTCTACGACAAAGATATTGCCTAGTTCATAAAAGCGTAACGGATTGCGCCCGAAAAAAGGCAAAAAAAGACGCTCCCCCGAAGAGGGAACGCATTAAGCTTACATAAAAAATTATAACATATTTATGAGGAAAAGTCAAGTCAAATTTCAGCCTGGGGTGCGTTTCATTTTTTTGCACACAGGAGGGAGGTGGTAAAATACAAGGAAAAAAGAGCAGGAGAGAGACGAGAGCATGAAAGCCAAGAAGAACACACGGCAGCCGAGTCGGGCA
>Ga0207646_10003680_pt1 | contig 17120 bp, 14 predicted proteins | sample KBSK5502metaG_FD_184343 | JGI IMG/M metagenome (GOLD analysis project Ga0207646, IMG submission 184343) | Corn, switchgrass and miscanthus rhizosphere microbial communities from Kellogg Biological Station, Michigan, USA - KBS K5-50-2 metaG... | ecosystem: Host-associated > Plants > Roots >... | reverse complement strand
GTCGCCTGAAACGCGTCGTAGAAAACGTAATTTCCCGGGCGCACCTCGTCGGCGTCCTCGAATCGATCGACGACCGATGCTGTCGGCGTCGATCCGATGCTTCGCACCACCGCACCCAATCCTTCCTTCGCGAGCTTCGATCGAAATCGCGTGAGCGCTGCCGTCTCCTCGGCCGCCACGCGCCGGATCTCTTCGATGCTCCTTGCGTGATAGGAGTGGCCGGCGTGCGTCAGCAGTCCCTGAAAATGAACCGACGGCGAACGCGCAATCGCGAGCGCGAGACGCACGGAGTCGGGATCGTCGGGATCGACGCCGGCGCGGTGATAGCCGCAGTCGACCTTCAAAAAGACGTTGAAAACGCCCACTCGCGTCTCTAACGCTCGTAGAGCCGCTTCGCTGTCGATGAGGATGTTGAACTGCTCGATTTTCTTCGCCAGCGCGGCCGCTTGATCGATTTTTTCGGGTGCCATCGGCACCGCGTACGTGATTTCTTCAAACCCTGCTTCCGCGAAAAACTCTCCCTCGGCGAGTGTCGAAACGGTGATCGGACCGAGCGCGCCGCCATGCTGCATGCGGGCGATCTCGATGGTCTTGTGCGTCTTTACATGCGGCCGGAAGATGACGCCGGAGGCCACCGCCTTATTGCGCATGCGGGCGCAGTTTTGCTCGACAATGTTACGGTCGACTAGGAACGCCGGGGTCTTCAGATGCGCAAGATCATTCATATCGACATGGACGCATTCTACGCGTCGGTCGAACAGCGCGATCAGCCCGAAATTCGTGGTAAGCCCGTGATCGTGGGCTGGCCTGGCGAGCGCAGCGTGGTGTGCGCAGCGTCCTATGAGGCTAGAAAGTTCGGAGTGCACTCCGCGATGCCGTCTTCGCGCGCGCGCCGGCTATGTCCCGACGGCATTTTCATTCCGCCCAATTTCGAGAAATACGGCGCGGTGTCGAAGCAGATCCGCACGATCTTCGAACGGCATACGCCGCTGGTCGAACCGCTCTCGCTCGACGAAGCGTATCTGGATGTCACCCGGGAGCTGACCGGCATTCCGACTGCCACCGAAACAGCGGAGGCCATCCGCCGCGAGATCCGCAGCGAGACGCAGCTCACCGCATCGGCCGGAGTGGCGCCGAACAAATTCCTCGCGAAGATTGCGTCCGATTGGAAAAAGCCGGACGGCCTTTTCGTGATCCGACCGGAACAGATCGAAGCATTTCTCGTGAATCTGCCTGTGCGGAAAATCCCCGGCGTCGGCAAAGTCACCGAAAAAGTCATGGTCGACATGGGCGTCGCAAGCGTCGGTGATCTCCTGAGGTTCTCGGAGCAGCAGCTCATCGAGCGCTTCGGAAAATGGGGAACGCGGCTTTGGGAATTGGCGCGCGGCATCGATGACAACCCGGTCGAGCCCTCGCGCAAGCGGAAGTCGTGGTCGAGCGAGAGCACGTTTCCACGCGACATCAGCATCGAAGAGGTCGCCGATTACATCCGCAGCGAGGCGCATTCACTTTGGGAGGCGCTCGCGCAACGGAAGCTGGTGGGACGCACCGTGACGGTGAAGCTGCGCACAGGCGGATTCGAAACCGCCACGCGCCGTCTCACGCCGGAGCTGCCTCCGGCGAGCGGCGACGACCTCGCGCGCATCGGCGCGGAGCTGCTGACGCGATTCGAATTCCCGGCCGGCCGCAGATTTCGCCTTGCGGGAATCGGAGTGTCGAATTTTGTCGATGAGGAGGAAGTGGAGCCAACGCTCTTTGCATAGTGGAGGACAGCGGCCCTCCGCTGTCCGGACAGCCGAGGGCGGCTGTCCTCCACTACAATTCGCGCCCTATGAATGTCGCGCAATACGGAATCGGTCCGATCGGCGCGGAGATCGCGCGGCTGCTGCTCACCAAGCCATGGGTGAAGCTGGTGGCGGCGGTCGACATCGATCCGAGAAAAATCGGCAAGGACGTCGGCGACGTCATCGGCCTCGGCAAGACCATCGGCGTCAAAGTGACGCCCGATGTGCAGGGGAAACCTGAGGTGGTCTGCCATTCCACCGGATCGCGTCTGAAAGAAGTGCAATCCCAGCTAAAGAGTCTGCTCGAGCGCGGCTGTCATGTCATCTCGACCTGCGAGGAGCTCTCGTTTCCGCTCGATCAGGCCATCCGCACCGATCTGCAGCACGTCGCCCGGGCCCACAACGTCACGCTCCTGGGCACGGGCGTCAATCCGGGGTTCGTCATGGACAAACTACCGCTGACGCTGACCTCGGTCTGCCAGAGCATCGATTCGATCGACATCATCCGCATCCAGAATGCGTCCACGCGCCGCGAGCCGCTGCAGCGGAAAGTTGGGGCCGGAATGACGACCGTCGAATTCCGCAAGGCGGTCGATTCGGGAAAGATCAAGCACATGGGATTGCGCGAGTCGCTGATGATGGTCGGCAACGGACTGGGCGTGGAGTTCGAGAAAGTGAGCGACGAGAAGATCGAGCCGGTCGTCGCGGAGCGCGAAGTCGTCACGCAATATCTCAAAGTCGCCAAAGGACAGGTGGCTGGCGTTCATCAAACGATCGAAGGCCGCGGGAAGATCCATGTCCGCCTCGAGTTGCGCATGTACGTCGGGGCAGAGGATGTGGCCGCCGATCGCGTCATCGTGCGCGGCGTGCCGAATCTCGAGATGGAGATCAAGGGAGGCGTGCACGGTGATCGCGCCACCGCGGCGATGGTCGTGAACGCCATTCCGAGGGTCATCAGCGCGCGGCCTGGCGTGCTGACGATGGACGATATCCCGATCAGTTACCGGTGATTTTGGAGTGCGGTGCCTTGGCACCGCTTTTGTCGGCCGCGGCTTGCCGCGGCCGCCGGCAGCAAGCTGCCGGCGTCAAAGCGGCGGCAAGCCGCCGCACTCCAAAGCCTACGACCGGTAACGCACGTCGATCACTTTTCGCACCACGTCTTTCGCCACGTTCGGCAGATTCTGGACGCCGGTCAGCACGTCGTTGAAGGCGTGCGATTCGCCACCGTGCTTGAAGCACTCACCGCAGCGCGGCAGATTCGTGAAATCGCGCCTGTCGAACGCCGCCTGCATCTCGGCCATTCGCGGACTGTCGAGGATTTCCATCAGCGACTGCGTTTTGAGGTCTCCGAGAACTTGCTCGCCGTGGGCGTCATAGCAGCAGTGCGTGACGCGGCCGTCGGCGAAGACCACCACCCACGTGAAGAACGCCCCCTGCACGCAGCCGTAGAACTTGCCGTGCAGGTCGGTCTCCTCGTTGACGTCGAGCGCTTCGCACGTCTTCTCGATTACGCGGGCGTTCCGAAATTGGGACATATCGAAAAAGCGGCGGAAGTCTTCGATCGTCTCATCCAGCGTCAGGCGCGAACGCATCTTCTGAATCTCAATGCGCATGCGATGGCCTTTCGCCTGACGCAGGAATGCGCGCGTCAGCTCGACCAATTTTTCGAAATCGCCGCCGGTCCGCAGCGTCGGATAAACAGCCGGATTGATCGAGTCGACGCAGATGCGCAGCCGCTTCAGCGGCGACGCCAGCAGCTTCGCGCCTAACTCCTCGGTCAGCAGCAAACCGTTCGTGCTGACGCTCGCTTCCGGAAAGAGCCGGATGGCGTCGTCGAGACGCGAATAGAGCAGCGGCTCCCCCATCTCATGGAGCCATTTGAGCCGCAGACCCGCCCCATGGATCTCCTTTTCCGCGCGCTCCACCAGCGACCACTCCATGTCCTCGTACGGACGCCGCAGCACCGGCAGCGGACACATGCCGCAGCGCAGATTGCACTTGGAGGTCAGCTCCAGGCCGACTTTGAGGCGGCGCGGGGAAAATTTCATCTCGGGCTCACTAAGCGCCTCATTATCGCGCCGTATTCCGCCCACGTGTAGCGGCGAGCGCTTTCGGCCGCCGCGCGCTCCATGGCCGCCCGATCGCGGCGCGTGAAAAACTCGTCGACCGCCCGCGCCAGCGATTCCGGATCCTCGGGCGGCACCAGAATGCCGTTACGATCGTCGATGATTTCGGGAAACCCGCCGACTGTGGTGGCGATCACCGGCCGCCCGAAATGAAACGCGGTCAGCGCGACCCCGCTTTGCGCTTCGCTGCGGTAAGGCGCGAGGACGACGTCGGCGGCCGCGAAGTAGTTGGCGATTTCGGAATCGGGAATGAAGCGAAGATCGTAGCGGACGTTTGCGACAGCGGGGGCGGCTGTCCTCCACCACGGTTCGCCCGCGACGAGCAGCGTGGCATTCGTCTTCAGCCTCCGCCACGCATCGAGCGCGATGTCGAGTCCCTTGAACGGACGGATGTGACCAAAGAACAGCGCCACGTTGCCGCTCAGGCCGAGGCGACGGCGGGCTTCTTCGCGGGAGGGAATGTCCCGCCCCAACTCGTGCACCGGAAGAAATGCGCTGACGACTTCCGCGCTCGTCCGCCGCTTCGCCTCCTCGGCCTCGCTCTTCGCGTGCACGACAAGCACGTCGGCGCGACGAAACACGATGTTCGCAAGAAAGCGCTTCCATGCTGCCGGCTCCTTTTCGCCGATGTTGTGGCATTGCAGAATCGTGCGCCGCGACATCATCAATCGATACGGGATCGCCCAGACCCAGATCCACCAGACGAAAATCACAGCGTCGTAATCGCGCAGCTTGCGGCGGGCGCGAAACCACGTCACCGGATTGAGGATGTCGAGGACGAAATCGGCGTTTGCGCGCGGAAGTGTCGGATCGATGTCATCGCCGCCGGGATAAAAACGCTTCGGATATTGCCGCTTGAAGGAGATGACGTCCGCGCCGAGCTCCTGCGCCAGCCGCGTGGTGCAGTACGCGATGCCGGCGCGATAGGGATAGACCGGACCGACAATGGCGACGCGCGGCTTCACGCGGCGGAGAGGAAATTAACGACCGTCGACGCAAAGTAAGCTCCCCAGGTCCGCGGATTGAAAACCAGCGAGGACGAGAGGAAGCAGGAATGCGTGCAGTGGCATTCCTTCGCTTTGATTGAGGCGCGCTGCGCGTCCGCTTCTGGCGAGAACCAGAGCTGGCCGAAGTCGTAGCCTGTGTCTCGAACGTTGCCGACGGCGTCGCGGAGCTCGCACATCCGCACTTCGCCGCGCGCGTCGAGCACGCCCGAGATCAGTCCGGCGTAGCACGGCCGCACCTGCGTCTCCTGCTCGAGCACCGCCAGCTCCAGACGACGGGTGTAGATCTTCACGAATTTGAGGAAGCTGTCGTAGTGATCGAAGGAGTTCCAGTACGCCTCGAGCTTGGGCAGCACTTCGCGATAGCGCTCGGTGGAAATCGGCTGGATATTCTTGTCGGGTTGATCGCCGCGCAGCATCTCGAATGAGTGAAACGAGATCGCCGGGAAGTCGCGGCCAACGTTCTCGAAGATGTAGTCGAGATCGTCGACGTTGTAGTTGCACAGGCACGTGTGCACGTTGACGGTCAAATTCGGGTAGCGGTCGCGCAGCGCGATCAAATGGGCGTACGTCTTTTTGGCCTTTTCGTAATTTCCGGCGACCCCGCGAATCCAATCGTGTTTCTCGCCTATGTGATCGATCGAGAGGTTGACGACAATCTGCGTTGACTGGCAGCGCTGCAGCGTCTCCTCGGTCGACCGCGCGATGAGATCGCTTGCGATCGCACCGGTCGGGATGGTGATCTGCTTGACGTGATTCTGCGTCGAGAGCATGGCGCAGACCTCCGGCAGATCGCGACGCAGGAACGGCTCGCCGCCGCTCATCACCACGAACAGCAGATCGCCGAGAGATGAAAATGTCTTCTGGATCTCCTCGAACGACAGCTCGTGCTCCTTGTTCTTGCGGAGCTGCTCCCAGTTGAAGCACGTGCGGCAGAAGGAATTACAGTCGTAGGTCAGGCCGAGGATCATGTAGATCGGCTTCATGCCGCGCTTCGCGACCAGGTAGCGCAGGTACTGCGCTTTGTCGGCAAACTTCATTGACGGTTGCAGTGTAGAACCGGCGACCGGCGGCGGCAAATCCCTCAAGTGATCAAAATGATGAGCGCTGCCAAGCCCGTCGCGATCAGGATGAGGGTGATGGCTACCGGGATCGAGCCCTTGCCCGTATTTTGAAATTGACGCACGGTCACCTCATTTACGGCAGTCAACGAGATTGTGCCTGTCAAGGCATTCTTGCTTCTGGAATAGCGTCCCTCCGCGATCACCAGAGTGCCAGGAGCAATGGCGCTCTCAGTCACCTCGAATGATGGCTGGTTGGGCCGTCCATATTGAAGGTCCAGGCACGATGCGCTCTCGAATTCACTGGCAAAACCCGTGAGTGCACCCAATCGGTAGCCATCGAGTTTTGAAAACTGCGTTTCACTCAGGAATCGCGACCATTGATCGCCCATGATGTTCGAGGTCGATTGGAATCCCGAGAAGCCGGTGAGGTAATTCGGATAGCGAAGCAACTTGAAGTCGCCAGCCGGTCCGCGCACGTAGCATGGCACGCGACCGTAGCCTTCGTAATCCGGCACCACAACCGGCCCCCGCTGGACCTGGCCGGGGGAGGATTGATTACTCAGCCGAGGGTCAACGTGACCGGCGGTGTAGAAGTAGAACAGCGAATCCGTTCCGGAAAAAGGGGCGCGCATCGTCTCACCGAACGCGGACAGCGTGCCGACAACGCGCAACCTCTGTCGGTCCGCAGGCGTTTGCCTGAACGCTGGCACGTCGCGTCCGGCCATCAGCGCCTCCACCACCCTGGCCTCACGGCCCTTCTCTCTGCCATAAAGAACGACCCCGATGGCGAGCGTCGTGAACATAGGCCACATGATGATGATGGCCGGCCACGGCTTGTAATCCTTAGCCACTTCGTAGGAAAGCCCCATCAGGGCGAAGAAGACGACAAACAGAATGAGAACGTCGCGAAGTCTGATTTTCTCCATGACAGATCACCGTGTGCTGCGCCGGACAAATCCCCACAAGATGCCGAAATAGTAAGTCAGATGATGCAACGCGAATGCGAACGGAAGCAGCGGCCACCATGCCATAGGCAAGCGCGTGGTTCCAGCGCCGAGGATGAACGTGAAAACGTAGTAGAGGAGCCACAACGGCGGAACGAGAATGGTGATCGTTCCCGCCAGCAGGAAAAAATATATACGATTATCTTTGATGATTCTTTGTCCGCTCTTGACGCGATATCGCCATCGCTGACGAAGGTATGGACCAGGGAAGGCGCGCCGGCGATGAAACACCCTAACGCCGGAGTGATAGATCACCTCGCCGCGCTGCATCAGCTTCTCGATCAGCGCGGTGTCTTCGCCGATGTAGCCGACATCCTCATCGAATCCCGTAAATGCTTCGCGCCGAACAAAAAGATTGACCAGCGCAATGTCGCTCGCCCGGCGGATCGGAAAAATGCCGGGGCGGTTTTCGTGACAGGCGATTCCGCTCCCGATGATCGGCGTCGCCAGAAGCGTCTCGGAGACGAGCTCGGAGTTTGTTGAGTCTTCGGGGGCCGGGTCCGGCCCACCCAAAGCCACCACCTTTGGAAATTCATCGAGATAGCTGACGGCGGTCGCCAGCCACGCCGAATCGGCAACCGCATCATCATCGATAAAGGCCAGAATCTCGCCTTGCGCTTCGGAAACCGCTCGATTTCTTCGAGTTGCGGGATTACGATTGATTTCGACAACATTGAGTACGCCTGGTCTGGAGAGTGGGGCAGCAGAGACGACGATCAGTTCGAATGAAAATGTCGTCTGCTGCGCCAGAACCGAAGCAATCGCCCGCTCGGCATCGCCGCCGTGGCGCTCAACGGGCATGATGACCGAGACTTTCACCATATGAAGCTTATCGTTCAAATCCCCGCGTTCAACGAAGAAGCGACTATCGCTCAAACGCTTCGGGACATTCCGAAGAAGATCGACGGCATCTCATCGATCGAGACGCTCGTCATCGACGACGGCAGCAGCGACAACACTGCGGACGCGGCGCGGAAAGCGGGAGCGACGCACGTTCTGCAGCTCAGGAGCCATCGCGGTCTCTCGGCCGCCTTCATCTCCGGCGTCGACGCCGCTCTTCGCCTGGGCGCGAACATCATCGTCAACACCGATGCCGACAATCAGTACGCCGGCAGCGACATCACGCGGCTGGTGGCGCCGATCGTCCGCGGGAGCGCGGAGGTGGTGATCGGCGACCGCGAAGTCGCAAAGTCGCCGCACATGTCACCTCTCAAGCGCCTGCTGCAGCGCCTCGGATCGTGGACGGTCGGGAAGGCGTCCGGCATCAGCGTCGGCGATGCCACCAGCGGCTTCCGCGCGTTCTCGCGCGAGGCGGCCCTGCAGATCAACGTTTTCAATCCGTTCACGTACACGCTCGAAACGATCATTCAATCGGGCAATCGCAATCTCGGCGTGCAGTCGGTGACCGTGCGGACGAATCCTCCTTCGCGTCCCTCGCGTCTCTATCGCGGCCTGGGAACGTACTTGCGGAAATCGATTGCGACGATCTTTCGCATTTACACGCTGTACAAACCGCTGAAGACTTTTTTCCTCATCGGATCGCTCCTCATCCTCGCGGGCGCCGCGATCGGGCTGCGGTTCCTCTGGTATTTCTTCGAGGGCGACCGCGCCGGTCACGTGCAGTCGCTGATTCTGGCTGCCGTCTTCCTCATCGTCGGATTTCAAACGATGCTGATCGGCCTGGTCGCGGATCTGATTTCCGTCAATCGCCGTCTGAGCGAGGAAGTGCTCATTCGCATCAAGAAGATGCGCTCCTCGGAGCGCGCGCGGCGCTCCCATCACGATCGCCAACCGGTCGCAGACGAAAAAGAGCCCGAGACGCAATGGGTCTGGCTCCTCGATGAGGAGAAACTCGAAGACCACGGCATCACGCCCGATGAGTCGCAAGGGCCACGGCGCCGTCGCCGCCGTGGTGGTGTACGGCATCATCCCGAGCTACCGGGAAATCGCGGCAAACACCTCACCGAGGGCGAGGAGCCAGGTTAGGTCTTAGGCGTTTGGCCTTAGGCCTTAGAGCTAACGCTCAACGCCTAACGTCCAACGCCTTTCTTTTTTCCTCGGTCCTCCCCGCTGCCGGTGTTCTCGATATCGGGATCGAACACCCGTCCGTCCGCCATCACGATGTTGTACTTGTACTTTTCAGTTCCCGCGATGAGCGGATCATTGAGATCGAGCTGGATGGTGTTGCCAGTGTTTGTCAGCACCGCCTGCGGCGGCAGAGCGACGTGTCCGGGCGGCGGTGTTGCGGGGAAGGTGATCGGCGATGCAGCGAAAGCACTGCGCGGGGAGAACGTCCATTGAACGGTCTGCGTATTGGGATTGCACGGCACTGGATTGGGATTGGGATGCGCCGGATCGGTTTGATTGACGTTGACGGGAATGACTCCCATGAGCTTCTCCTCTCTTGCCACGAACGGCGGTTGGTTCACTGACGTAGTGCGACGAGGTCCGGGTGGTGATATCCGATGCTGTCGAGTTTCGCGAGGGGCGCGGCCGCTTCTGTCGAGCGGCCCAGCCGCAATAGAGTGCTGGCGTAGAGAGCAAGCGTGGAAGGGTCGCTGTCGGCGGCGACTGCTCGAGCCGACGCGTCGCGCGCCTGCAACCACAACGTCCGCGCGGTCGCCGCGTCGCCTTGCGCTGCCGAAGCCGCCCCTTTGACGATCAACAGCTCGATCGCGATCCGGCGGCTGGCGGCATCGCTGCCGGCCTGCCGCAGCTCCTCTTCCGCTCGTACCGTCGAGGCCGAAACGCCCGAGGGGTCCATCGCGAGTTGCGTCCACGCACGATTGATTTCGATCTGCGCCAGATCGCGATGCCATTCTTTTCGCTGCGGCTCTTTCGCGGAAAGTGGGCTGAGAATCGCGGCTGCGGTGTCGAGCTCTCGCATCGACGCCTTGAGTTCACCGCGCAGTCGAAGCAGCCGTCCGCCCTTGAGATGCGCGATCGCCACTTCGCGCAACTGCTGGGCGTTCGCGGGATCGCGATTCGATACCTCGGCGCTAAGAGCGAGCTGCATTCTCTGAAACGCGAGGGCGCTGTTGATATCACCCATGAGCTCAGAGAGCTGCGCGCGGTAGCTCGAGCTGGTAGCCAGGCGCCGCTTCCAGATCATGTTGTCGGGCCGCTGGGCAACGAGTTTCTGGAGGATTGCAAACTCCGAGTCGAACGACGCGCGCGCGCCGGCGATATCGCCGAGACGCTGCATGACGAAACCCATCTTGTCGAGTGTCATGGCGACATCTGCCTGCCGGTCGCCGTCAGCAGGGCTGGCGTTCGCGCGAGCGCTCTTGATGCGCTGCGTGATGCGGTAATGGTCGAGGGCTCGCGACAGCTCGCCTTGCGCTTCCAGGATCGTGCCGACAGTGCTGTAGCCGTACGCCGATTCGAGCTGGTATTTGTCGTTTTGCGGGAAACGCGCAGCCAGCTTCGACGCGATATCGCGATACGCGATCATGTGGGAGAGCGCGAGCGGGAGATCGCCTCTCAAGCGCTGTGCGTTGCCGAGCCAGAAGCGGCTGGTGGCGTAAGCGAGCTGCGCCTCGCCGTCGTCGGGCGCGCGTTTCGCCGCCACTTCCGCCACCTGCCGCGCGCGCTCGAAAGCCTGCAGCGCATCGGCGAGCTTTCCCTGCGCGATGCGCACCTCGCCAATCTGATCGAGCGCGGTGGCGGTGCGTTTCAGCTCGTCGGAATTCATATGGGCCGGATCGATCGAGCCGAGGACCTTGAGCGAACGCGAGGCGACGTCGTCCAGGATATCGAGCTTCCCGACCGGCTCCAGTTTGGCGCGAAGGTCGCCGAGCATGAAGCTGATCAGGCCGTCGGCATCGGCGCGGCTTCGGCGGGCCTCCGCTTCGGCGAGCAGCGCCGCGGTGCTCTCGCGTCGCAAATCGAACGTGTACTTCCACACTCCAAGGGCAGCAGCGACGATCAAGGCCGCGGCGATCGCGCGACGCACGATGCGCGCAGGACGATCGGCGATCCACCGCAAACGCGACGCCGCCTCACGCGCCGTCGGCCGGTCGGACGGAGCGAGGGATTTCAGTCGCGAGATGAGCAGCCGTACATTGCGGTCGACGCCGCTGACCGGACGTGATTCGCCGCGCGCCGCCTTCACCATCACCTCTTGCGCGGTGCTTTCGTCCGGATACGGCGTTTGTCCGGTGAAGAGGACCTGCAGCATCAGCCCGAGCGAATAAAGATCGCTGGCGGCGGTCAGCGGCTCGCCTCGCGCCTGCTCCGGACTCATGTAGATCGGTGTACCGACCGCAAATCCCATCGCCGTGGCATGCGGTGCCGGATCGGGGGCGGAGAATGCACGACGCGGCGATTGGAGAACCGCGGTGGATTCCGTGTCCACGACCTCGCTGCTCGCCGGAAGCGACTCGCCGCGCTCCAGCCATCGCGCCAGTCCGAAGTCGAGAACCTTGACCTCGCCGGTCGCCGTGAGCATGACGTTCTCCGGCTTCAGATCGCGATGAATGATGCCGGCGCGATGCGCCGCCACCAGGACGTCGGCGATCGCCTGCGCAATGCGCAGTTTCTCGCCGCGCGACAAACCGCTGCGCATGGCCTGCTGCAGCGTCCGTCCCTCGATCAGCTCGAGGACCAGCATGTCGCCGTCGGGCTGCTCGATGAAATCGTAGATGCGGCAGATGTTTGGATGATCGAGCTGCGAGAGCGTCCGGGCCTCGCGGATCAGACGCGCACGCGCGGCAGGATCGAGCCGCTCGGTATGAATGACCTTCAGCGCGACCCGGCGAGCGAGCTTCTCGTCATAGCCCTGGTAAACGACGCCCATGCCGCCGCGGCCGATGGCACGGTCGACGCGGATATGACCGACAGTTCTCCCGATGAGATCCATGCGCTGAATTGTCGCGAAGCAGCGTTATGGTACTCCCGAATGGTGGCGCCACATACCTATGAATATGCGCCGACGAACCGCGCGGTGAGGTCGGCGGCCAGCATCAGCTCGCGCGGCACTTTCTTCAACGGATCGGTGGCATTGAAGTTGGCGTCGGCGCTCTTGATTGCCACGCGGCTGACGTCGAGAGCATCAATCTCTGCGGATGGCTTTTCACCGTCGATCAGGAGCAGAGGAACGTCCACCCTCGCGGAATGTCCTTTCGCGCTCCACGCGATCACTCCCCGCAGATTGGGAATATCGGATGCCTCGGCGATCGCGATGGCAGCTCCATCACCGTGGCCGAAAAGGAACGTCGGCAATGCCACTCGGCTCTGACAATGCTGGACGACGGGCGCGAGGTCTTCCGGCCGCGACATGTCGAATCTGCACACTGCGAACCCCTCATCGCACAGCACCTCGGCAAGCCACGGAAAAAATCCCCAATCTTTCGACGCGCCGGCGTCGTGAACCATGATCACGAGCGCTCGGGCGCCCCGTGGCGCTTCGAGATTGCCTCGAATCGACTTGATCGAAAACCGCATCAGACGTTGAAGCGAAACAAAATCACGTCGCCATCCTGCACGACGTACTCTTTCCCCTCGCTGCGCATCCTGCCGGCAGCGCGGGCGGCCTGCTCGCTGCCGGCGGAGACGTAATCGTCAAATGCGACGGTCTCGGCGCGGATGAAGCCGCGCTCGAAATCGCTGTGGATTTTCCCGGCGGCCTCCGGCGCGGTGGCGCCGCGATGGATCGTCCAGGCGCGGGCCTCCTTCGGTCCGGCAGTGAAGAATGTTTCGAGATCGAGCAGTTTATACGCCGCGTGAACGAGCGCATCCAGTCCCGATTCTTTCACGCCCATGTGCTCGAGAAACTCATGCCTCTCGTCGGGAGGAAGCTGCGCGATCTGCGCTTCGAGCTCGCCGCAGATGACGATCACTTCCCCACCCTTCTCGCCCGCGATCTGGCGCACTTTTTTCACATGTTCCGTTTCTTTGCCGAGGTCGGATTCGGCGACGTTCGCAACATATAAAACGGGCTTCGATGTCAAAAGGTTCAACTCGGAAGAAAAACCGATCGCGCGGAGCGGCGTCCCCTTCTCGACCGCTTCGGCCGCCTTGCTGAACGACTCCAGCTCGTGCTGTGCCTCTTTGTTGCCGACGCGCGCCATCTTGCTGACGCGCTCGATGCGCTTGTTGAGCGTGTCGAGATCGGCGAGCAGCAACTCGGTCTCGATGATTTCGATATCACGAGACGGATCGACAGTGTGCTCCACATGAACCACATTCGGATCTTCGAAGCAGCGGACGACGTGCAGGACAGCATCTGTTTCCCGAATGTTGGCGAGAAATTGATTGCCGAGGCCTTCGCCTTTCGAGGCGCCGCGAACGAGGCCGGCGATGTCGACGACCCGCACATCGGTGAATGTGATCTCTTTGCTTCCTGCGAGCTCGGCCAGCTTCTCGAGGCGCGGATCGACGACCGGCACGATGCCGACGTTTGGATCGATCGTGCAGAACGGATAGTTTGCGCTCTGCGCGCCGGCGGCCGTCAGGGCATTGAAGATGGTCGATTTTCCCACGTTGGGCAGCCCGACGATGCCAACACTCAGTCCCATTGCGCGGGCTTTAACGAAGCGAGCCGCCGCGCCATTTCGCCCGGCACACCTCTTGCCCATGCGTGAAATCAGTCATAAATTGGCAACTTCAACGAGGTGGTGGGATGAACATCCCGACGGAGCCGATTGGCAGCATTCCACGCCCCCTTCAACTCATTCAGGCGCTGGCAAACACTGACTCTGAGGACCCGTGTCTGCAGCCTCTCTTTGACGACGCCATTCGGGACACGATCGAACAATTCGAAGCCTCCGGCTCTCCTGTGATCACCGACGGCGAACAGCGCAAGTATCAGAACTTCTGGACCTATGCTGTCGAGGGCGTTCCGAATACCTCTCCTGACGGGTTCAGAATCCCTTTTTCGGCAGGACACGTCCGACGCATGCCACGGCTCACGGGCGGGCCGTTTCGTTACAGGAAGCCCGCGGACACCTACCTGGACGTCGCTTTCCGCTATGCACGTCTGCCCGTAAAGCAGGCGGTCATCTCGCCCTCGGCATTGAGCCTGATGTACCCGGCGAACGGCATTTCAGGATACTCGCGCGAGCAGTTCATTGACGATCTGCTGCGCGAGCACGAAACGGAGATCCGGCGCTGTCTGCAGAAAGGAGCCTATCGAGTTCAGATCGATTTCACGGAAGGGCGGCTGGCGTTGAAGATCGATCCTTCGGGAAATCTCCTCAACAGCTTCATCGATCTCAACAATCTTGCGCTCTCCCGCTTCTCGCCGCAGGAACGGAAACTGATCGGGGTGCACACGTGCCCCGGCTCCGATCTCGACTCGACACACAGCGCGGATGTTGATTACGCGGAGTTCCTCCCGAGCTTTTTTGAGCTCAAGGCGGGAAACTTCTACATTGCGCTGGCCGGAGAGAAAGACCGGGCGCGCGTTCTCAGAATCATCCGAGGTTGTATGAAGGCCGGCCAGCGGGTTTTCGTCGGCGTCGTTGCTCCGATCGATCCACATATCGAGACTCCGGAAGAAGTCCGGGACCGCGTTCTGGAAGCGGCCGAGTACATTCCCATCGAGCAACTCGGCACGACAGATGATTGTGGATTTGCGCCGTTCAGCGACGACACCACGACGAGTCGCGAGACGGCATTCGAAAAAATACGCGCGCGGGTGCTCGGCACCGCCATGGCCGCGGAGGCATTGGAGGATCAGCATCGTAAAATCACACGATCTTGACGAAGAAGAGTCGCTTCGCTCGGTGGCTCTTCAGACGGCGAACAGCATCCGCGTGGCGCGACAGCGTGCCGAGGAGGACCTGGTCCGCGCGAAACAAGCGTTGGAATCGAGGACTGCCGAGCTCGAGGGCACGTTGCTCGAGCTTCAAACCCAGGTCGAAATCGCCCACTTGCTCGTCAACGCTAGAACCATCGATGGCGTCGCGAACACCATGCTCGAGATTCTCTGTCGCAATCTTTCCTGGACGTGCGCTCAATTGTGGCGCGTCGATCGCCAGTCCGGAACGATTCGCCGCGTGGCCGGATGGTGCGAAGCAAGCCGGCAAGCAGATTTTCAGACACTCGCCCGGTTCGATCGACTGGATCACGGAGTAGGGCTGCCTGGCAGAATCTGGGAGTCGAGGCAGCCGGCGTGGATTTCAGAAGTCGAAGTTGACCCAAATTTCCCCCGCGCGTCTCTGGTCCGCGATTTCGGTCTGAGGTCGGCGTTCGGGTTTCCGCTGATCGTCTCCGGTGAGGTCTCGGCAGTGATCGAGCTTTTCAGCCGGCAACCTCGATCGATCGAGGAGTCAACGCTGAAAATGGCCGCGGTCCTGGGCAGCCAGATCGGCCAGTTCATCGAGCGCGAAGCCGCTGAAGCGGATCAGCAAAAAGTCCTTCGGGAGCTCCGACGTCTTCAGGATGTTACCTCGACCGCGCTGGCAAATCTCCCGTTGAAAGAGTTGCTCGAAAACCTCCTGCCGAAGATCTGCGACGCCGTGGGATGCGACATGGCTGTGGCACTGTTGCTCGATGAAGAGGCAAATGAGCTTTACGTTGAAGCGATGTTCGGCCCGAACGTCGAATCGCTGTATCACCTCCGCGTGCGCGTCGGGGAGAGTCTGGCGGGTCGCGTCGCGGCGGAGCGCCAGTTGATGGTCGTCCGAAATGCCGTCGCCGATCCATCCATTCGACCCGCTCTCCGGGCCCTCGGATTTCAGACCGTTCTGGGCGTTCCGCTGTTCGCCCGAAAAAAGCTGGTGGCCGTTCTCGAAGTGGGGTCGTTTTCCAATCGCGAGTTCACCGACGAAGAAACCGCTTTCCTTCAGCTCATCGGTCAACAAGCGGCAATCGCCATCGAGAACTCTTCGCTCTACGAAGAGGCCCGCGAACTGAACCGGCTCAAGGATCGATTTTTGTCCGTCGCCTCGCACGAGCTGAGAACGCCGTTGACCGCGATCCTCGGCTGGACGGCTTTGCTGAAACGCACGCCTGATGATGCGACCCGCTCCGAAGCAATGCAGGCGATCGAAAGCAGCGCTCGGATGCAGGCGGAAATCATTGAGGACCTTCTGGACGCCAGCCGGATTCGTGAGGGCAAATTGGAGTTGCAGCGTCACGATGTCGATCTGCCCGCGGTCGTCGCCGCCGCGCTGAAAGCTGTCGAGCCGTCAGCGGCTGAACGCGGTGTAAAGCTCGAGACGGACGTTCCGGCGAGTGCGTCACCTGTCCAAGGCGACGCGCGCAGGATCAGACAAGTTGTGGCGAACCTTCTGACGAATGCAATCAAATTCACACCGGCAGGGAAATCCGTCAAAACATCTGTGAAGGTCGACAACACCACTGCGAGCATCATTGTCGCGGATGAGGGTGACGGGATCAGCCCGGAGTTTCTGCCCTACATCTTTGACGAGCTTCAGCAGGAAGAAAAAGGGAAGCGCGCCGGCGGCCTTGGTCTCGGCTTGTTCATCGTCAAAACGATCGTCGATATGCACGGCGGTACCGTGGAGGCGCTGAGCGACGGTCCTGGTCGAGGAGCAACGTTTATCGTCCGTCTTCCCGTGGCCTGAGACCCAGTCCCGAAGCGAAGCGCCGCGCCATTTCTGCGGCACCGCGCAGGCCGACTTTTTCATCCGTGATGAGATCGATCGGCATCTCATGCAACATTTCGCGGAAACGTCCTTTGCGAAGAAAGGCGTTGACGAACCGGCCGTCGGTGAAGAATCTCGTGTTTTTCGCGGAGATGCCGCCCGCGAGGTAAACGCCGCCGCGCGCCAGCACCCGCAGCGCCATGTTGCCCGCCTCGGCGCCGTAGATGTCGACGAACATCTCGAAGGTCTTGATCGCGATCGGGTCGCGCGATTCTGCGAGCTCGGCGATGCGCGCCGGATCGGTCTCCCGTCCGCCCAAAAAGGTAAAGATGTTGACTAATCCCATGCCCGAGCAGACGCGCTCCCAGCTCACATGGTCGAAGCGCTGCAGAAGCGACAGAAGAAGGCGCGTCTGGATCTCGTCTTGCGGCGCGAAGTCAGCATGCCCTCCCTCGCCCGGCACCACGTTCCACTGATCGCCGCTCCAGATGACAACCGCTTCGCCCAGTCCTGTGCCCGCGCCGAGGATCGCGATGGGCTCGCGGAGGCGGCGTCTGCCGGCGTGCAGCGAAAGGCAATCGCTC
>Ga0207646_10003679_pt1 | contig 17120 bp, 25 predicted proteins | sample KBSK5502metaG_FD_184343 | JGI IMG/M metagenome (GOLD analysis project Ga0207646, IMG submission 184343) | Corn, switchgrass and miscanthus rhizosphere microbial communities from Kellogg Biological Station, Michigan, USA - KBS K5-50-2 metaG... | ecosystem: Host-associated > Plants > Roots >... | reverse complement strand
TAATGCTCGGCATTTTCGCTCCTTCAGTCTACGGCCCAGGCTCGTACAGCAGCCTGGCCCACTCTTCGCCGGAGAAACCGAGGTGCAGACCGCGAAAGGGTCCGAAACCGCCGACCGTCACCGGGATCGTGGTGGGCATCCGCGGCATGATTCGCCGGTCGAGCAGGATCCGGCGACCGGCCGCCTCGCCAATATCGGCGAGTTGCTCGGAGTCCTCATCTCGCGCTTGGCTCCGACGGAGCCGCAGGTCACGAATGTGACCCCCGCCGCAACAGCGGGTGTCCTGATAGGCGATCACCAGGGCATCCTGGCTCGGATGCTCGGCCATCCATTGCTGCGCCTCCTCGTCGAATGAAACCAAAAAGGCACCAATCATATTCGTGAATATGCGCTCCCGCGGCGCTCCGGATTGGCCCTCAACTCGCCGACGCCGCGCCGGCGAAGACCTCCTTCCACGACTTTCCGTAGGGCCAGAACCTGCCCTTGCCTCCCTGCTGCCATTCCCGGCGCAGTTCGGGATCGCTCGTGGAGATCGTCGCGATACGCTATACGCGACCTTCAGCCGGGGTAGAAGTCCACCAGGTCTCGCAGCTGCCGGCGGTCTTTGGGGCAAAATGCCCCCGCGACAGGATAAGGACCAGCGGATCCTGTCCCTGGAGTTCCGAGAGCTTGCGGCGCTGACCCGTCCGGTCGGGTAGCTCGTAATCCGGAAACGTCGCTCCAACAACGATATCGGCACGGATCGCTAGACCTCCTTGTGCCCCCTCACTTCAAGCATGATCCGAACAAACAGAGGCTGCTGTGACCTGGATCACAGATTCCGAGCCATTCGGAGTTTCGCGGTCTCGCGGATGGCCTCTCGAAACTCGGTAACCATCTCCTGGTAGGCGGTGACCAGGCGGGCGGCCTCGACCTGACCCGCGGCGGCGAGCCGGCCCTTGATCGCAACCGACGCGTAATAGGCGCCGTTGTAATACGGGAGCAAGTTCTCGAACTTGATGGGCGGATCGCCCCTAGCCATGCCGAACCGCCTCCATTATCTCGGCGTCCTTCGGGCGATCGGCAAAGTCTCGACCCTCGTAGATGTACCGAACGATTCCATCAGGGTCGGCCAGCACCAGGGCCGGCTTTGAAATGCGTCCGGACTCGTCCCAGAAACCGAACGGCTTGATGGCGACCTCTCCCTCGGGGTCGCTGAGCAAATCAAACGGAAGCAGGAGCTTGTCGATCATGGCCTGGTTCTGTTCGGGTGAGTCGGTGGAGATGCCATAAATCCGAGTGCCGTCACGCTGAAAACTCTCGATCTTTCTGGCAAAGCTGACCAGCTGCCCATTGCAATAGGGTCACCAGTCGCCCCGGTAAAAGACCAGCAGATTCGGCCCGGAACGGTCGGGCAGCGCGCGGGTGGAGCCATCCTGCGCCAGGAGGCTAAAGGCCGGCAGCCGCACGCCCATCTTCAGGGTCGTGCCCATGCCTGATGAAACACGCTGGCCGATCGCGAAATTCCCGGTGCGGCCGGACCGCCGGCCCGCTTGCTAGACGAAGGTAGGCGGACGACGCAGGTATATGCGCGGATAGAATCCGATCAGATCTTTGGCAGACCGGCTGGTTCCGGGAGGGAAAACCAATGCCTGACGCAGCGATTCCGACTGAACCGATTGGGAGTATCCCGCGGCCGCGCGAGCTTCTGGAAGGCATCGCAGAGTTCGACGCCGGAAGGATTACGGAGGCGCGCCTCGATTCCCTCTACGAGCGGGCCGTCCGCGACACCATCGAGCAGTTCGAGGCAACGGGCTCCCCGGTGATCACCGACGGCGAACAGCGCAAGCCCAGTTTCGTGACGTACCCTCTCCACGACCTGCCCAACCTGGCTGCCGACGGGGTCACGATCCCGTTCGCCGACGGCCACGTGCGACAGCTGCCACGCCTGACAGCGGGCCCCTTCCGCTACGCCGTCCACGCCGACCGGTACCTCGAGGAGGCACGGAAGTACGCGAAGGTCCCCGTGAAGCAGGCGGTCATCTCGGCGTCCGCACTGAGCCTGATCTACCCACAGCGCGAGATCGCGGGCTACCCTCGTGACGCATTTCTCGAAGACCTCGTGCGCGAGGCCGTCGCCGACATCCGCGGCTCCCTGCAGAAGGGCGCCTACAACGTGCAGGTCGACTTCACCGAGGCTCGGCTCTCCCTCAAGCTCGATCCGAGCAAGGACCTGCTGAATGCCTTCGTGGACCTCAACAACCGGGTGCTGGACCACTTCTCGCCCGAGGAGCAGACGCGGATCGGGGTCCACACCTGCCCAGGCGGCGACCGCGACGCGACTCACAGCGCGGACGTGGACTACGCGGAGCTCCTGCCGACCCTGTTCACGCTCAGGGCCGGCAACTTCTACATCCAGCTGGCGAGTGAGAAGGACCGCGAGCGGGTGCTGCGGATCATCCAGGACCACTCGCGCAGCGACCAGCGAATCTTCATTGGAGTGATCGATCCCATCGATCCGCGGGTGGAGACTCCGGAGGAGGTGCGTGACCGGGTCCTCGAAGCGACCGAGTACATCCCGCCGAGCCGGCTGGGCACCACCGACGACTGCGGGTTCGCCCCATTCGGCGACGACACGTCGACCGCGCGCCAGACGGCCTTCGAGAAGATTCGCGCCCGGGTAGCAGGCACCGAGCTGGCGGCCAGGACCCTTGGCGCCGCCGCACTCAAGGTCTGAACGGACGCGCTGCCGATGCGGCGTTGACGCCCGCGTATGCAGTACGCGTCCGAGGGGTCGAATGGCGGCCCCGATCCAGTCAATGCCGGGGTCTCACCGGCCAGAGCCTGGGGCCGAGCACGCCCGGTGCCGCTCCGGCTACTTCCAGTCAGGTGCCCCGCGACGAAGGACCGGCGGCTAATTGACCGGTCGAGCGGTGAGTCGGCAATCAAGCTGCACCACTTCTTAACAGACCTATCCTCGTACGTCAGACAACTACCACCGCCTCAGCCCCCACAAGCCAATTACGACCCATTGATCCCGGTGCCTCGGGCGATGGGCTCGAGCCGATCCGGCAGGCCTACGAACCGCATATCGCTCAGTAGACGTATGCAGACGCGCCACGGCGTGCTGATCGCCACGCTGGTTTCCCTTCTGATGACCGCCTGTGGAAACCCGAGTTCGCACACGCCAGCCAGCTCGCCGACGTCGAGCAAACTCGACTACAGCGGTATTCATCGGATTTACGACCACCCCCAAGTACGCGGGGGCCACCCCCTGACGGTCTTTGTGGGCGCCCAATACTGTCCGTACTGTGCTTCGATGCGCTGGCCGCTCGCGGAGGCGCTCAACCGTTTCGGCTCTTTTACAGGCCTGCGGAAGGTGTCGAGCAAAGAGGGGTACGAGGGTTTCCCGTCGATCGCAACCTATGACTTCTCCGAGGTCAGCTATCACAGCGATTACGTCACGTTCAGCAGCGCCGAAATCGCGGATGTATCCGGGAATCCGTTGCAGTCGCTCGACGACGATCAAACGGACCTGGTTAACCACCTCGATCCCAGCGGGGCGATTCCCTTCGTATTCGTGGCCGGTAGCTACACGGCGCTCCTTCCCTTCTCGCCACAGCTGCTTGTCGGCCACAGTTTCAACCAAATTGCGGACGAGACTACCTCGGCCAGCCCCGGGGAGATTGGGCGAGCCATCAACGCGGAGGCCGATGCGCTGACAGCCGCCATCTGCAAGACTGATGGCGCCCGGCCCACCAGCGCATGCGGGCAGCCCGCAATGCAAGCGCTGATCCAGCGGATGCCGTGAAGGAGGGACTCATGCCGAGGGTGAGATTGCAAGAGGCCGAACGGTATTCCGAGGAGATCCAGGAGCTCGACAAACGAGTGCGCGAGTACACATCGTCGACGATCTCGTGGACGTTTAGAGTGGCAGCGGAAGCGCTCTTGCGTCACCGTTGATGACGACCCCAATGACCGCTTCGCTCGGCTGAATATCCGAGGCACGGGCGGCGGACAGGTAGCCGGGATCAACCAGCGCTGTTTTGGTGTCCGGGAGATGACCGGGACGAGCTCGTCAGCTCGGATCGGGTCGGCGCTTGGAACGACCGATTGAATGATCGCATCCGCTGGCTTTCGCGAGATCTGGTGGCCGTTTGGGGAGCCGACCACTACCACGGCGGCGCCCAGGACGGCGATCAACGCCGCGATGGCGGCAACTCGAGTACGCATGCTTGCACTCCTTGATTTATGGGGAGCCAGTTTGGATGCTCACGGCACGGCCACGCTCGGGCTATAACGGCCATGAACGCGGGCCTGGTAGGTGGCAGGACAGCCGGATTTCGCCCGTTATGGACTCGTGCGAACCGCCCGCCAGCCCATCGCCGCGGCCGCCGTCCTGCTCCTTCCGGTCGCCCTCTTCACGCTGCTTTCACTATCACCTCGGCTCAACTCCGGATTTCCCTTCCCACTCCTGAATTTTCTCGCTGTGACCGCGGTTGCGGTCCTGGCGTCGGCGGCTTCGCTGGTTCTGGCTGTCGCTTCGGTGCGGATTGGCGCCTACCGGGTGCTCTTCGTTTCGTTGGGGTTCGTCGTCATGGGTTTCCTCTACGCCATCGACGGACTCACCACGCCGGGCATTCTGGTTGCCGGCGCCCCGGCGAGCTTCGACCGCTCGGTGGCCGGCACCTCCGCGTTCCTGGGCCTGTGTCTTCCCTCGCTCTTCTTCGCGGCTGGATATACGCGGTTGATCGGCTTCCTGGACCGCCGCCTTCCCTTTTCGCCAGCGCGCGCTCTGCTCCTCGCCGTTGTGGCTGGGCTCGCGGTCTACACGGCCTTCGCGCTTGCCTTCAGTGACCTCCTGGCGCGGATCCCTTTTGATCGGCCGCCGTATGTGACTTTTGTCGTGTTCAGCAGCGTTGGACTCGTCGCCTTCGCCAGCTGGCGACAGATCCGCGCGTATCGCATCACCCGGTTGCCGCTGCAAGTTTGTCTCATCGTCGCTTTCCTGCTGATCGGCGAGGCGCAGGTGCAGATGATGCTGGCGCCGACCTGGCAACTGAGCTGGTGGCTGTACCAGATGGTCCTGCTCGAAGGCGTCGCGCTGGCAATCGCGGCGCTCGCGCTGGAGCACATTGCCGGACGCTCCTTGCGGACCGCCCTGGAGACGGCACTCGAACTCGAGATCAAGGTTGGGGTCGAGCTGGAAACTGCCGAGATCATCTCCGCCCTGGCCGCGGCTGTCGAGGCGAAGGACGAGAACACCAAGGGCCATAACCTTCGCGTGGCCGAATGGGCGGTCCGCATCGGACGAGAAATGGGCCTGCCGCGCCCCACCTTGCGGATCCTTGCCCGGCTGGCTTGCTGCATGACGTCGGCAAGATCGGCATCCCGGACCAGGTCCTATCCAAGCCGGGACCGCTGAACGTGGCGGAATGGACGGTGATCAAGCAACATCCGGACCTTGGCGTCGAGATCCTGTCGCGGCTCGGCACGCTCCGCCGAGAAGCGGCTATCGTCCACGCCCATCATGAACGCATGGACGGCAGCGGCTACCCGCGCGCCCTGCGCGGCGATCAGATCCCGCTCGAGGCTCGAATCATCGCGGTTGCCGACACCTTCGATGTTCTAAGCTCCGACCGCCCCTACCGCAAGGCCCACACGCGACCAGCGGCGGTGAAGGTCCTGCTGGAGGAATCAGGGACCCATCTCTACGAGCCGGCGGTCACCGCACTCCTCCGGCTCCTAGAACAACGGCGCAGCGAGGAGCGACGTCCGGGCAAGAACGAGGAAGCGGCGTAGCGCCGCCCGCTCAGTTGGGCTTCCCGCGCGCACCGCTGGTCTGCCACCGCTGGATAGCGCGCATACCGATCCAGCACTGGAACGCCCCCGAAAGCAGTCGAGTCGCGGCGGGGCGGGGGTAGTCCAGGGTTCGTCCTCGCACGAAATAGGTGGCGGTGATAACGGCTGCCGGTAGGGGCCAGGCGATGATGGCAAAGACCCTGATCCAGCGGTTGGACTCATTTCGGAAGACATACCAGTTCCAGAAGACGAGGTCGGCGAGGGGATCGACATAGGCGCCGAAGGCGGTCTCTTCCTTGCGCGCGCGGGCGAGGCGTCCATCCAAGACGTCGGTAAGAAGGGCCACCCCGGCGGTCCACGGTGCCGCCGATGCCGATAACGAAGGCAGATTTGCGCGCAGCAAGCTCAGGTGGTTCGCGACCAAAGCCCCGCGTCGGTGCTCGCCAAGCAGGCCAAGGTGCGTAACCGCCAACAGCCAGGCCACGAGCGGCCACGGCCGCGGCCGCCCCCGCATCAGTGCGAGATGGAGGAGAGTCAGCTCCAGGACGGCGCGCCGGTGCGCGCCGGCCTGCTCAGCCGAGCGGACGGAACAGCGCCAGATGAAACGGATCCAGGACGACGGGGACCAATGGCTTGCCGCGAGCTCTGCAAGGGCATCGTCGACGAATTGCCGGCTTCCCGGTGGTCGGACAATCCGTGATCGGGACTTCACGCGGAACGGATCTTAGCCCTGGACGGATTCCGGCAAGGTCGCCGCGATGAGCGCATAGCCGAGACGTCCGTCCGCCACCGCGGCAGCCGCACTCCGGAGCATCGGGCGAACGTCCGCCCAATCGACATTGGCCAGCGGAATGGTCGTTAATCGGGCCGCGACCTTCACAGTGAGCAGCCGAGCGCGGGCCATCTCGACCAGTTCAGCAAGCACATGATCGTGACGTTCCACCAGATCGATCCTCAGGCCGGCGTCCTCCAACAGCGCGAGGTACTCTTCGAGAGGCCGCGCGTCGCCGATGCAGGCGACCCACGCCGCCAGGCTGCCCAGCTCTGCCGGGAGTGGACCCGACCGCAGAAGATCGACGAAGCCGAGCCGCCCGCCCGGGCGAAGGACCCGGGCGAACTCGCCCGCCGCCGCTGCCTTGTCGGGGAAGGTACAGAACGCGCACTCGGCGATCACGGCATCGAAGGCGTGAGCCTCAACCGGTAGCCGCTCCGCGTCACCGGCGAGAAAATGAACGCGGTCTGAGACCCCACGCTCGGCCGCCGTTCGTCTCGCCGATGCAACGTTTGGCGGACTGTAGTCCACGCCGACCACCGAGCACCCAAGGGTTTGCGCCAGATGGATGGCTGAGATGCCCCGCCCGCAGGCTACGTCCAGGACTCGCTGTCCATGCCGAAGCCCGATGACCTTTGCGAGGTGGTCGGTCAGTCCCAATCCGCCAGGGTGCAGCGACTCGCCCAGAAGCAAACGCACCCAGTCGCTGGCGTACAGAGTGGCGCAGCAGGTCTTCAGCACGTCTGGCGCCGGAACGACGGACGGTCGGCTCATCGGTGCCGCCCATTTCCATTCGGCATGACCGGATCGTTGAATTGAAATCTGATTGGCTCCGGCGTGTACGGCACACCATGCCGGCGCGCTCGATGCCTGGCTCGCTCGCGAGCCGTCAGTTGCTCGCGGGCTTGCTCCCGGTATCCGATCGTGTTGTAGGCGCAAAACGGGATCTGATGACCGCCAGGGAGGAGGAACTCCTTGCAACACTTCATCAGGTTCTTCTGATTGAACGTCCACGGGTCCATGAAGTCCTGCATCATGATCATGAACATGCGGTCGGCCAGCGCTCCCAGGTCGAGATGGTCGGGAAGGCCGCACGCCGCGCAGGTGATGGCGAAGTTCCCCGCCGCGGTCTCCGACCCCGGCACCGCCGACGAGGACCACAGCCCCTCGAGCGCCCGCCGAATGTCGCGACCCACATCGACGAAGGCGCGGTTGGTGATGTAATCGAGGTAGTCGTCGACGTTGAGGACGCGCGGCAGCGGGAGCACCTGTTCACCATCGACGTAGGCATAGGTCACGGAGTTGCAGGTGGGAAAGCAGCACGGTACCGGGATGAAGTCGTCCGTCCGGAAGAGGCCATCCGTCTGGGTCTCGATCGCCTGAATCACGTCAGGGATCGTGATCCGTTGCATCGGGTCGTGGGCCACGTGTCGACCAGCGTGGAAGGCCGGCTGGAAGTTGATCCCAATGACGGCCGGATGTTCCAGACCAAAGCGAACGATTTCGCCGAGCTCGTGCTCGTTGACACCCCGCTCCACCGCCGGTACCAGGATGACCCGACAGCCGATCGCCGCCAGCCGATCGAGAGCTCGGAATTTCTCCAGCAGAATGTCGGGTTCGCCGCGCAAGACCCGATAGGTCTCCTGCTCGAAACCGTCGAACTGGAAATAGATTGCGGGCCGGATTTCGGCCAGCTCGCCGAGAAACTTGTCGTCGTTGGCGATGCGCTTGCCATTGGTATTGAGCATCACGTAGCGGATGTTTCGTGCCTTCGCCGCGCGAAGCATCTCGATGATCTGCGGGTGGATGCTCGGCTCCCCACCTGAGAACTGAACCACCTCGGGGTTGCCTTCCGTGCGGACGAAATCATCCAGGATCTCTTCCACCTCTTCGAGCGTCAGGTTGAACCCGGCTCCGGCGTTGGCGAAACACAGCGGGCAATCCATGTTGCAGGCGCTGTTGACCTCGATAATGCCGAGGCACGCGTGCTGCTGATGCTCCGGACAGAGTCCGCAATCGTAGGGACAGCCGGCCTGGACCTCGTGCGTGAAGCTCAGCGGAATCGTCCCCGGCTTGTTGAATTTCGCCAGCCGCGCGTAGGCCTCGGCGTCGCCATAGACCAGGGCTTCGAATCGGCCGTGGTCGGGACAACGCTTGCGCATGTAGACCTTCCCATCACGCAGGACGATGTGCGCATCAATCACCTGCCGGCATTCCGGACAGATGCTGCGGGTCAGTTCGAAAAACACGTAGTCAGCGTCCTGCTTCAGGCCGGCCGTGGAGGGAATCAGCTCACGCACAGCAACTCCTCACATCCCATATACGTGTCGCCGACCCTCTCCAGATTGGAGCCTGGAGTCACCCTACTCGCGAGCGCCAGGATGTGTCCGTGACGCAGATCACAAGCGTTCCGCGATATAGGCCGCGTACCAGTCAGGCCAGTCATCATCGCGGTGTCCAAGTGACTTCTCATAGTCGCCGTGCGCCCGCTCCGCCTCGCGGAGCAGAACCGCCAACCGCTGCTTGAGGTCGCTCGTTTCGTTCATCCTGCCCTAGCATAGAGCCAGGTTCGGCCGGCATAGATTGAGCAAGGCTTTCCGCCGATCGCCGAGTAGGGCCTCATCGGTGACTGCCATTCGGCCGCGCTGGTGTCAAGAAACGGCGCGATTGACTGGTCCTGCTTCCACCGTTTCGATGCCAGGCCCGTGTTCTGGCGCCTCGTCGACTGGTCACGCGGCGGCTATCTCTCGACGGGGTGGTTCGACTCCAGCATGCAGGGGCGGATGCCAGACGACCGCCCGCCGATCGAGGCTTTGATCCCGGTCGTCAATCCGAGTGGCAGATCGGCCACATAGCACTGGATGTGCGATTCCGGATGCTCGCGGTACAGGCGTCGTGCACGGTCGTCCTGACGGCGTGCGGGGCGCTCACATCGCCCAGCTCCCCGGCGACGAAGGCGACCGGGCCAGCCGACTTCGCCGTAGTTGCCTATCAGGGTGTCGACGTCCTCGGTGGCAAACAATCCCACCTCGCCAGGGTCTTCGATCACGGAAAACCAGTCGTCTTGAACTTCTGGGCGGGACTGTGTCCGCCGTGCCGCGCCGAGATGCCCGGCTTCCAGAAAGTCTCGGCTGAGCTTTCCGGGAAAGTCCTGTTCGTCGGCATCGATATCGGGCCGTTCGTCGACCTGGGTAGCCACCAGGATGCGATCAAGCTCTACACGCAGCTTGGCATTCATTACCCGCTCGCGTACGCCGTGGATAGTGCTCCACTGCAGCTTTACCGCGTCGAGGGGATGCCAACAACGGTGTTCCTTTCTTCCTTGGGGCGAGTCGTCGACCAGGAAACCGGAATCGTTACGGAGGACCAACTGCGAACCATCATCCAGCAGAAACTTCTGGCCGGCTAAACCTTCGACCCGCCTTTTCCGTCGCGCTGACGATCGGTGCCCTGGCTTCGAGGCGGCGGAGGCCTTCGCCTATCGCCTCCCCGAGGTCTTTGCCGGGCTGCCACGCGAGGAAACCGGCATGGCGGTGGAGTATCCGTCCGCCTCGCGGCCACAGGCGTGGTCGGCCGGGGCTCCGCTCCATGCTTTCCGCACGTTGCTGGGTATGGATGTGATGGACGGCGTTCTCCACTCCCAGCCCTGCGTGCCAGCCAGCTCGCCCGGCTTCACCTGAAGGCATCCTGGTTCGCGGCCGGCGGCAATCGGGATGATGACAAGCGCGTAACCGCCCGGTTCTTACATCGAGCGCTTAACCAGCCGCCGGAGCAGACGGCCCTGCCATCCGCGGACGAAGCCAGCAATGCTGGCACTGGAGGCCAGCTGCTGAATTCCGATCCCGTACGTCGGGTACACGTGGATGGTCGAGCTGAGTTGCTGCAATGTCGCCTCGGATTGGATCGCCAGCGCCAGCTCGTTGATGATCTCGCCGGCGACCGGAGCGACGACCGTCGCACCGACCAGGATGTCATTGCGAGTGATCATCTTGATGAAGCCGTCAAGCTCTCCGGTCGTCTGAGCGCGATCTATGCGTTCGAGTGGGAGTCGGAGCACCGCGGTGCGCCAACCGCGGTCACGGGCCTCCTCTTCCGACAGCCCGACCCGTCCCACCGCCGGATCGGTGAAGACGACCCACGGCACGCCTTCGCGTTTCCCTCGCATGGCCCCCGGAAAAAGGGCGTTGCGGGCGGCGACGTAGCCCTGCCAACCCGCGTAATGCGTGAACTGCATCGAACCCGCCGCATCGCCGGCAGCGAAGATCCGCAGGTTGCTGGTGCGTAACTTTGAATCGACCGAAACCCCATCCTCAGTGAAAGCAACACCTGCACGCTCGAGATTCAGCCCCTCCAGGCGTGGCCGGCGCCCCACCGCGACCAGGAACATATCGCCTTCGGCGCGTTGCCCAGCCGCGGTCAAGACAATACCGTCGCCCGTTTCCTCCACATGGTCTACCGGCGCCCGAACTAAGACCTCGACGCCTTCGCGGGTAAACCTGTCCCACAGAACCGCGCTGGCGTCCGGATCAGCGATCGGGAGGAGCCGGTCAGCAGCCTCAACCAGGACGACCTGAGACCCGAGCCGGACGAATGCCTGCGCGAGCTCCGCGCCAGTCGGCCCTGAGCCAAGCACCAGTAGGCGGCGCGGCAGCGCCTTCAATGAAAAGACATCCTTGTATGTCAGAAACGGCGTCTGTGCTAGCCCAGGGATGGGCGGGACCAGCGGTTCCGCCCCCGTACACACGACGAAACGTCGACTGGTCACGCGCCGGTCGCCGATAGCAATGGTGCTTTTGTCGAGGAAAGAGGCCGCGCCGAATGCGACTTCAATCCCCTGCTTGGTCAACGCCTCAGCCGTCTCAAACGCGTAGACGCCCTCGATGGCACCGCGCACTCGCTCCATGATCCGGCCAGCATCGAGGGTTGGGGCCGAGGCGCCGCCGACGAGGGCAGCGGCGTCTCGCATGCTATGGACGATTCCAGCGGTGTGGATGAGCGCCTTGCTGGGCACGCATCCGGTCCAGGTGCAGTCGCCCCCGATCCGATCTTTCTCGACCAGCAACACCTTCGCGCCGACCGCGCTGGCAAACGGGGCCGCGACCAGCCCCGCCGAACCGGCGCCGATCACCACTAGGTCGTAGACGGCGTCCATTTGCCCGATGCTACCCCGACTGGAATTGCAGGGCAGGTAGGCTACATTCAGAAGTCCAGGAGGATGTGATGAGCTGGGTCACCGAATCACCCGACGCCGCGAAGATGGACCATATACTCGCCTCCCACAGCCTGAACCCGGAGGCGCTGAAGGCGCACCTCCAGCTCTACCGCACCATCATGTTTGGGCCATCTGGATTGACCCGCGCCGAGCGCGAAGCCGTCGGTGTCACGGTCTCCGCCGTCAACCACTGCCATTATTGAGTCGTCCACCATAGTGCCGCGCTTACCCGCGAGTCGGGCAGCGCGACACTGGCTGAGGCGGTCGCCTCGCTCAACCAGCACCTCCCCGAGCGCCTGCCCGCACTGGCCCGATACGCCATCAAACTGACCCGAACGCCTCACGACATGCTCGAATCAGACCTCGTTCCGTTGCGTGCAGTCGGCCTGACGGATCGCGATATCGTCGACCTGAACCAGGTCGTCGCCTACTTCAACTACGTCAATCGGGTAGCGGACGGATTGGGCGTAGAGCTCGAGGCTCGCTGGGACGGCACGCCCGGGTCCGCAGCCCGTTAACGGCAAAACCGCCGGTTCCAGATTGCGCATAGTTCTTAACGTGATAGCCGGCGCTACCCGATCCCACTGGATGAGGGCTCGCACGCTCGCGCTCGCCGCGGCGGTCGCTATCCTGCTGGCCGCCTGTGGCGAGGCCGCCGCGCCCGTATCGGCACCAAACGCCAGTGGCGGGGCGCCGACTGCAACCACCCTCCAGGGATTTCACCGGGTCTTCGACCAACCGCACGTGAGCGGCGGTCACCCCCTCACGATTTTCCTTGGGGGCCAGTTCTGCCCGTTTTGCGCCTCGATGCGCTGGCCGTTCGTTAAGGCCCTGAGCCGGTTCGGCACGTTCAGTGGGCTTGGCCAGATCACCAGCCAGCAGGGCACTGACGGGTTCAACTCGATCGGAAGCTATGACATGACCAAGGCCGCCTTCCGCAGCGATTACGTCGCCCTCCGAATGGTCGAAGTGGCTGACGTCAACGGCAACCCCTTGCAAAACCCGGACGCGGAGACGGCGGCGCTTGTCAACCAGTTCGACCCGCAGGGCTCCATTCCGTTTGTCCTCGTCGGTGGCAGCTACGTCGCGCAGCTTCCCTACTCGCCAGCGCTGCTCCAGGGAAAGACGTTCCAGCAGATCCTTGATGAAGTGAACTCCAGCAACCCCGGCGAGGTGGGCCGGGCTATCGATGCCGAGGCCGACGGAATTACAGCCATCATTTGCAAGACGGATGGGGCTCAGCCGACCCAGGTGTGCGAACAGCCAACCATCCAGACGCTCAGCCAGCAGGCTGGCTGAACCCGGAACGATGGTTGCCCGAGACTCGTTCATGGAAGTCTACCGACAGCGGACTTACAAGTTCGCGGCGATCATGGTCGCGGCCGGAATGGCCATCTTGCTCGGCTGGAGTAGCCAGATCGTAACGGTCTTCCCCGAGGGCGGGCTGTTCCTGGACGTCGACGCGTTTACCCTGGTCGGTATCGCGCTGGCAGCCAGCCTGCTCGGAATCACCCTCCCGCTCCACTGGTTTGCGTGGCGCCGCACGCGAGTTGTCGCGCCAGCCTCCGGGCTGGGCCTGGTGGGAACCCTATTCAGCGTCGGATCACTCTCCTGTTGCGCGCCCCTGCTGCTGCCGGGCGTCCTCAGCCTGCTGGGATTTAGTGGGTCCACCCTTCTGGCATTCAATCTTCGCCTCCACCAGCTCCGGGTTCCGCTGACGGCCCTAGCCGTTGCCTTCCTCCTGGTCAGCCTCTGGATCGGGCTTCGCAACGTGACCCGAAGCTGCCGGATCGCAGCATGAGCAGTCGCCGTTCCCTCCTGTGGGTGATGGTGGCCACGGTGGCACTCGTGGCCGGGCTCGTCGCGGTCGCCGGCCGGCACAGCATCGCTCGCAATCCCACGGGGGCCGTAGTCGAGTCGGGAGGGCCGAGCTTCGACGCGATCCGATCGGACGAGATCCAGTCTATCCTCCCCCAGGATGCCATCCCGGCGCTGATCAAGCCGGCCTACCTGAGCGCATCACAGGCATCGGACATCTACGATCAGGAAGAAGTGATCGGCGTCGTCATCAACGGCGACGCGCGCGCCTACCCGCTGTCGACGCTGAGCGCCCATGAGATCGTCGACGACGATGTCGGAGGCCGGTCGATCGCAGTCACCTGGTGACCACTCTGTTTTACGGGCATCGTGTATGCCCGAACGGTAAGCGGGAGAGTCTTGACCTTCGGCGTCTCCGGCAAACTGGTTAGGAACTCGCTCCTCATGTACGACCACGAGACATCCAGTTTGTGGAGCCATCTCACTGGGACCGCGATCCAGGGCCCGCTCAGCGGCTCGCAGCTCACCGTCCTGCCTGCGACGCAGACCAGGTGGGGTGCATGGAAGACGGCCTACCCCGCTACGCGTGTCCTTCCCCATGACTACGCGGGGCAGAGGGATGAGTACGCCAGGTATTACGCTGGCGGCGACGCCGGAATCCTCGGTCGGAAACGGGCAGATTCCCGGCTGCCGCCGAAGGATCTGGTCATCGGCGTCCGGGTGATGGACCTGCCGAAAGCCTATTGGCTTGACTCGGTGGTCAACGCCAAAGTCATCAACGACACCTTCGAGAACTTGCCGCTGGTGCTTCTCGCCACCAGCGATGAATCGGCGTCGGTCTACGAGCGGAACCTGAATGGGCAGACACTCACCTTTGAGGCGGTGGGCAGCACCGTCCACGACCACGAAACGGGCAGTACCTGGGAACCGGTCACGGGCAAGGCTATCGCCGGCCCGCTGGCCGGCCAGAGCCTGACCCCAGTGCCTGCCACGACCAGTTTCTGGTTCGGTTGGTTTGACTTCTTTCCAGGCACGGCGCTCTACAAGTAGGGTTCCGCGGTCAGATCGGATCGATTGAGATGATGTCGCTCTTGGCAAAGATCGGGCCGACCCGCAGCCCTAGCCGCCGATAGACCTTCTCCGGCACCGAGATGTCGGCCAGATGCAGTTGCCCCACCCAGGACCGGGCGGCCGGGGCAAGCAGCCCCCGCTTCGGTAGCGCGAGAGTCAGGGTTTCCATCGCACGAATCGTGGGGTTCGACGCCTCGCCGCTATCGCCATCAAGCCCGGAGGGAAGGTCGAGGGCCAGCATCGGGCGACCCGAGGCATTCGCCGCCTGAATCAGCGCCGCGACTGAACCGGCCGGCGCGCCTCGAAGGCTATACCCGATCAGGGCATCGATGACCAGGTCCGCACCGGCGAAGATGTCGAAGAGCCCATTGGCTGCCGGACCATCGGGAACCCCGATCCATTCAAGAATCGTTAGCTGCTGCCGCGGGACACCGCGCATCTCGTTTTGGGATTGAGCGAGCACGACAGTGACCGCGGCTCCCCACCCGAACAGACGCCGGGCAGCGGCCAGGCCGCCTCCGCCATTCCCGCCTCGACCCGCGAGGACGACAATCTGACGGCCACGGGCATCGCCGCCCACCATAGCGCGGGCATGCGTTGCCAGGCACCGGCCCGCGTTCTCCATCATCTGCAGGAGGCTTATCCCGACTTCTTCGGTCATCAGCCGGTCCACCTCGCGCATCTGGTCGACCGAGACCAATGTGACGCCGGTCACAGTTTCTGCTGCGGCCTCGTGTCACGCTTGAGGGGAAAAGTGAGGTGGAATGGGATGTTAGGAACCGCGCAGCTCGAGACCATCATCCACGACAATAGCCTGCCCGCCGTGATCGAGGAGAGAGGTCAGACCTGGGTTCGGGTTCGGCTGGCCGACCCGCAGACGGGCCTGTCGGAAACGCTCTCCATGGGACTGTCGGATTTCGCTGATTTGATCCTCCACTGGAGGGCCCACGGCTGCCACGTCCATCCGTGTACCGCGATGCTTGCGAGCCCGGCAGACGCGGAGCACCCCTGAGTGGTGGGGTCGGATCGCGGGTACAGTACGTCACAGATGGAGTGTGCCGAATGTGGTTGTAAGGTCGCACGTGGCGGAATCCGGCTTGAGGTCTGCGGTCGCGCAGACTGCTGCTGCGCAACCCTGCCCGTCTCCGACCAGGCCCCGGGGTCACGCCCCAGTTCTCTCGGCAGTACTCCGGATCCTGCGGCGTAGCCGGCGCGTCGCCACGTTTGTCTGGCGGCTACGATGCGCCAACCGTTGCTACCCGGACTGACAGTCTGATTGGTTCATGCGCTAGTGCACGACCAGGGTGCCCTGCATGCCAAGCCCTCGGTGGCCATCGATAGGGCAGAAGAATTGGTAGGTCCCGGGTTTGAGGGTAACGGTGAAGCCTTCGGAGTGGCCGGGGGCGAAGGCGAGGTCCGGCGTGTGCCCGTCGACTCCGTTGCCCGTCAACTCCAGCGCATGGCTGATGGTGCCATTGTTGATCGCGGTGAACGTGTATATGCCGGCATCGAGCGACAGCGTGGCAGGGGTGATCCGATACTCCGCCAGGTGAAGCGTGGTGACCGGGGGTGGCTGGCTTGCTCCCGATGAGGTACACCCGGCCAGCAACAACAGGAGAGCCATGGCGCCGGAGAAGACGGCCGGCGACCTGAGGGGGGCTCCAGGCCGCCGGCCAGTGGAGGCGGGGACGGTCACTGAACGATCAGATCGACCTTGTCCGCGACGTCCGGCATGAGCGGGGCATGCTGGTTGTCAACCAGCAGCGCGAAGAACGCGTGATGGCCGGAGGTAAGGCCCTGGGTCGACGCCTGGAAGGTCGTCGCGCAGCTCATTCCGAGCATGGTGGCCATGCCCATCATCGGTCCACTCATGCTGTCGACGTTCAGGTGCCAGTGGCCGTAACCCGTGAGGTTGGCCTTCCCGAGAAGGTCGCAAGAGGGATTGAAGTTGTTGATCGCCACCTGTATGGTGAAGGTGCCGGATACGGTGTCGCCGTTGTGAGGCGACAGGATCTTGACCGACGGAGTCCCAAGGCTAGCAGCGGTAATGGCCGGCAGCGGCGCCGCCGGTTGATAAGTGAAGGTCATGTCCTCCTTGCCCTTTGTCACTTCCTCGTGGTTGTTCAGCGCCGGAAGCACCGTGAGCGTGTGCTGGCCGGGGGACACGTTCTGCATGCTGATGCTCGCGGAGTCGGTGCAGTACATGTTCACGAGCGCATGATCGAGCTCGATGTGGTAATGTCCGAAGCCTTCTTTGGGTGCCTTTCCAGCCAGAGCGCAGCTGAGCTGGTATCCCTTCACCGCCACTGTGACGTCCAACGAATTGGTCGTTACTACGGTCCCGTTTTGCGGCGAGACGAATTTTGCCGTCATGTTGCCGGAGGCTTCCGGCATCATGGACGTCGAGGGAGAGCTGGCCGGTGCGGCCGCCTGACCGCCGCAGGCCGCCAGCAGCAGCGGAATGCC
>Ga0207646_10003674_pt1 | contig 17132 bp, 10 predicted proteins | sample KBSK5502metaG_FD_184343 | JGI IMG/M metagenome (GOLD analysis project Ga0207646, IMG submission 184343) | Corn, switchgrass and miscanthus rhizosphere microbial communities from Kellogg Biological Station, Michigan, USA - KBS K5-50-2 metaG... | ecosystem: Host-associated > Plants > Roots >... | reverse complement strand
CAACAGATCGAAGGAGGTCAGCTTGACCTCATAGTTGTTTTTGAGCATCGCGTCTTCTCCCGTTCCGTTCGCGGTGCGGCAACCGTACACCGAAAGGCGGAAGAGGGCAACTTTTTAAGTGATCTCCCTTGACCCTTTGTGTTGAGATTCTTCTCTCTTCAAAAGCTCAATTTGTCCCCGTTCAAGGTATATCTCAGCCGATACGATGGTTGATTCCCCCGCAAGCAAGGGATATGTTACTGCGTGATTCCTGGTATAGGGAACCCTGCCGCCGCATCCGTCAACACGAGTACCCAATCGTTACCCCGGCCGCTGGTGGGTGGCGTGAACGTCTGGATGCCCCAACTGTCTTGCTCCTTGATCATGTAGGATGTGCCATACCGCGGGTCGTACCAGCACTGTCTCTGTTGTTCAGCTTTGATGACGCTTTTATCCAGCGTGAAGCTCTCGCCGCGCGGCGAATAGATGAGGGCGAAGGACCCGTCACTCGCCCGCGCGGCCCGAAGCTTCGCGCCGCCGGTCGTGGGTCCGTTCAAGATGATGCGCTGATCCGGGACGAGCTTGGTGAACGGCAGCGACTCGAACAGCCGGCGCACATAACGCATTTGGAAAGCTCCGGGGTGATCCAGTGCTTCAGACCAGGGAATGTTCGCCCCGATGATGCTGCCCGGTCCGCCGAAGAGATCACGACCTCGCGCTGCGTCGCCTGGCCCTGCGGTTCCCGGCTTGAACATCTGCCAGATGTTGTTGTTTCCATAAGTGTGGCCACAGGCACCGGCGAGCAGCGACCAGTAGGCCGCCTGGCGCACGTCGTAATCATCAAACCGCTCGATCCCGCCAGCGCCCCGCAGATAGAACCCGACGGGGATGCCTTCGTAACGAGGTTCGCCGTCCAGCGTGGGTTTCGCCGGCTTCAGCGCATAATCGTGCTCCACATACAATCCGTTGTCGTGGTCCCGCGCGGCGTGGGAGGACTGAAACATGTTGAAGTCGAGCCAAGTGGCGTTGTGAAGTTTGATTGAGGAAAGCCCTGGCCCCACCGGATGGAATGTTTTCAGGTGGGCGCCATTATCGCCTTCCCCTAAGCCTGCTGCCAGGGCGTCGATGACCGCACGCTCGGCATCGTTAGTAATCGACCGGTCGCCGCCCAGGATCCAGATGATCGCTTTATCCTTGTATCTGTGGCCGAGAAAGCGACCGTATTGACGCGCGTTGGTCGTGGTAAAGGTCGACTTGCCCGACGCCCAATAACTGCCCCAGGTCGGCAGCATCCCGACGAACATGCCGAGTTCTTCCGCCTTGTTGACGATGAAGTCTACGTGGCGAAAGTACGCCTCATTGGGCCTGGCCGGGTCGCCTTCGATGAGAGGCAAATCGCCATACGGGTTCGGGACGGTCAGCCCGCCGAGTTGGGCCAAGACTACGGCCTGAATCACCGTAAAGCCCTTCTGCGAGCGATTGGTGAGATACTGCGTGGCTTCCTCGCGATTCAAACGATGAAACAACTCCCAGGCGGTGTCACCCAGGTAGAAGAATGGCTGGCCGTTCTCGTACTGGAGGTACCGGTGGTTCTCGGAGACTTTCAGCCGCCCACCGACTGCGGCGAATGCGCTCGCGGGCGAGAAGAGGAGGACACCGGCGATGCACCAAGACGCAATGCGGACGTTCCACCACACTGTTGTGACTCCTTTCGGCATGACTCACTTCGCCCGGGAGAGATTGAACGTCCCCGTGTAATAGGCGCTCGTGAAGAACCCGACGAACTCCTTGTCGGTGGCCCGGCCGATCCAATCGAAGACGCCACCGTCTTTGGCCCCGAGATCCGTGGTCCCCTTGAACATCACGACCTTGCCGATTTGGCGGCCTTCCATCTTGATCGTGTACTTGTAGGGCCGGCCGCAGTCGCCTTCAAAGGTCGCTTGCCAGACGCCGTCCTTGTGCTCGACCTTGGCGTCGAGTTTCTTGCAGATGTCCTTGGGCGGGGTCGTTCCCTGCGCCGGGTTGTAAGTTCCCCAGGTGCCCGTCCACTCACCGGCAATGTCAGGAATCTGTTCCTTCGTCTGGGGGCTTTGGGTGTGGGCCAGGCCAAGGCCGATGGCCAAGAGTAAACAAGGTAGGACCAACCAACTGCGATTTACCATGATCTTTTCTCCTTGATAGCGGGTTGCAGAATCACTTGAGCACGCATCGTCTTCTCCTCGTTGCAAGCTTGCGCTCGCGCGGCGGCTGTTAGCAAACGGTTGTTTGAAGACGGAACATCGCGGAGTATACGACCCGCTTGGCCGCAGACGCAATCACTCGGTGGCAGGCTGATCGCTGGCAGGATTTGGGTGAGCAGCAGGGAGGGTGAGTCAGAACCGCGAGCGGTAGCGAGCGTGGCCTCCGCAAGGGATCTGCCCTGGGAGGCCACGCTCGCTACCGCTCGCGGTTCTGATCCGGCCGCACCGGTCGATACCTGTTATGGACAGGCGCAGGTATTGTTAGCGGTGCTCCGGTCCTCAAGGTCAAAGGCGGTGCCGAGAATTGAAGAGCGAACCGTGGCGTTCCCGCTGCTTGAAAAACTGAACGGGTTGCGACTGAGGGTCGCAAAGATTCTGGCGTCGCTCAGTTGAACCTGGCCGGCCCCCCTGGTGACGGTGGCCCTCCCGGTCAGGGTAAAGCCGCCGGCGCCGCATTTGATGAATCGGTAGTCACCGGTGAAGGTGCTGAACTGGAGCAGGTCTCCGGATTGGTCATCCTGGATACAGACATCCAAGTTAACCGCCCGGTTGAAGATCACGCTGCGCCCTTGCAGGGGCTGCACCGGCCGGCGGTTGCCGTGCGGGAATTCTTCACCCGAAAAGATGTTTTTGAACGCCTGAATCTGTTCGGGCGAGAGCGAAATCGGTTGCGCCAGGACGGTCCAATTGACGCCTTCGGAGCACGGGGGAGTCGTAAGCGAGCCGCTATAGCGCATGGAGTCCAGCGATGGAGGGAGCAGCTTTCTGAGATCAAAGCTCGCCACCGACAGGCTATCGCCGGCATGCTTCGGGAGGCTCTTCCAGATTTTGTCTAGCTCCTCATTGCTGGCGCCTGAGACGATGAAGACACCTAAGACGGCCAAGGAGCCGTCGCTGGCCCGGTGGACCAAATGCAACTCGAGGGGGAATTCCGTCCCATTGACCAAGTGTTCGCTGGCGGTGTGGAAGTGAAATTGGACCAACTCGAATTCCTTGTCTCCGATCCTGAGGCCGGCCTTCTCCCCGTGTGAGGCGTTGGCCTGGATCGTATGGCCATTATGGACCACTTCCAGCGCGACGGTTTTAAATTCGACCCACAACCGCGGAAGGTCGCCGGCCGTCACCTCGTTGGTCTTGAAATCGATCGGGGTCTGGGTTTTGCCGGCGCAACACAGCGCGTAGGTCGGATCCAGTTGACACCAATGGTCGGGGCCATCCACTTCGTTGTAACCCCATTCGGCGGCGGCGGCTGGCTGCCCGAGGGCGGAGAGCGTGCCTAAGGCCGCGGCGATTTCACTCGGCTTGGCCTCATGAGCGATCTGGACTTTCCCGCCACCGGCTAATGCTGCCAGACTAATGAACAACAGGGAACATACAAACATCGATCTTCTTGGATTCATTTTATCTCCTCTTTATTATTCGGGGCTTGAAGCGCGTTTCACTTGAATGAATGGATGGGAGGCAGTGGGATTAACTGCCTGCCAGCCTATTCACCTAACCTCAGACAATGGATTGGTGATGTTGTTAACTACTAGCTTGGTCCTGAACCGGAACACAGGTGCAGCGTGTTCCGGACTGAAGAATAAAGCCGGTATGTTGGTCGCTCCCGCCGTCGGCTGACGACCAACCTTCTCCTGCTCAGGTGTTGCGATTGGCGAGGAGACCCGTTCGAGCCTGACTAAGTTCGTGGTCCTGCTTATGAGCTTGTGAGGCGGTATCAACATACAGCCCCAGGGGCGGAGTTGGCAACTAAAATCACCTCTGCGGATCATTTCCTCTTCCATTCAGCCTCCGGGCGGAGAGTAATAGTAGCAATGGTTGATCAGGGCCTGGCCGTCCAGGGTGAAGCTTGAGCCTCACCCTGAGCTTGACTCTCTGAGAGCCTACAAGCCGAAGGCCCGAACCAAAAATGCCGCCATCTCCCCACGTTTGACCAACGCCTCCGGGCAGTAGTTCCCGCCACCGCACCCCTTCGTGATCCCGAGCACCCACATCTGCTCGATAAACCCGTAGAAGGCGTTCGTCGTCGGCACATCATTGAACCGCTGCGGCACGTTGTAATCCGGGTTGAAGATGCCCTTCGCCCGCACGATGAAGGCCGCCATCGGTCCCCGCGTCACTTCCACATCCGGGCAGAAGTTGCCGCCGCCGCAGCCGGCGGTGATTCCACGCTGAGCGAACTCGTCGATGAAGGCATAGCTGCCTCGTGAAGGCGGCACGTCCAGGAAGCGCTGCGAGGTCGGCGGCGAGGGATTGAATTCGCCCAGACTGCGAGTGATAAAGATCGCCATCTGCTCGCGCGTCACCGAGGAGTCCGGACAGTAGCTGCCGGCGCCGCAACCCGAAGTGATGCCCCGCGCCGAGAGTTGGCTGATCTCGGCGAAGAAGGGATGTGAGGGCGGTACATCAACGAACTTCGCCGCTTGCAGAATGGTCAGACTCAATCCGCCGACGCTGATCGTCGCAGTGCGGCGCGTGGCGTCGGGATTGGGCGCGACGATGAAATCAATGCCCCCGTTGCCGGCGCCTCCGCCCGGACTGAGCGAGACGAATGCCGTGCTGCTCCTCGCCGTCCATTGACATCCGCTCGCGCTGGAGACCGCGAGGTGGCCGCTGCCGCCGAGGAAGGTGAAGGTCTGTGCGGTCGCCGGGCTGAGCGCGAAGTTGCACGTCCCGGCTTGAATGACGGTGAAGCTCCGGCCACCGATCATCAGCGTCCCGGTGCGCGAGTTGGGCGCCGAGTTGGGAGCGACCGAGAAGGAAGTCACACCAATGCCGACGCCGCTTGAGCCGGCGGTGATCGTGATCCAGTCCACGGTGCTGGTGGCTGTCCAGGGACAGGTGGCGAGGTTCTGCACCAGCACGTCGCCGGGGCCGCCGCTGGCCGGGATGGAAGCCGAAGTCGGTGAGAGCGTCGCGTCGCAGACGGCCGACGGGGAGAGGACCGTGAGCACTACGTCATTGCCCGTGCCGCCGGTGTAGCTGATCTTCGCCTTGAGGGTGGAGCCGAGGAAGTTGGAAATCGTCGCGCCCTCGGCCAGGCCGTTGAAGGTGCCGGTGATGGCACCAGAGCCGGTATTGTTCAGGATGGTGAAGGTTTGGTTGGCGACCGGAGTGTGCGTGCCGGAGAGACTGAGCGTCGCGCTGCCGAGGCTGACTGCGCCGCTGACGATCAGTTGGTCGTAGCCGCTGCCGGCGGTCGTGCCGTTGATCTCGACATTGAAGGTCGAACCGCTGTTGAAGGACACGTCGCCGTTGACCGTCAGTTGTCCGGGGCTGGTGCCGGGGGCGATGAAGGCCCCGCTCCGCACGTCCACCCCGCCGGTCACACTCCCATTGCCGCCGAGTGTCTGTCCGCTGGCCAGGGAGAACTTGCTGTTGCTGAAATTGGCGCCGCCGGTCACGCCGGAGACATTCAGTGTCGCCCCGGAGGCGATGCTGATCGTCGCACTGTTGGCGAATGAGCCGCTGTCGCTGAGAGAGAGCGTGCCCGCGCTCACGGTGGTCGTGCCGGTGTAGGTGTTGGCGCCGCTGAGTGTGAGCGTGCCCGCTCCCGCCTTAGTGAAGCCGCCGGTAATCAGCGCGTTGGTGCCGCCGCCGATGGAATCGGAAAGGGTGACGGTGCCGCTGCTCACGGTGTAGGTCGCCCCGCCGGCCAGGAAGAGCGCCTGGCCGATGCCCTGTCCGGCGTTCCCTAAGATCGTGCCCGACGAATTCGCCCCGCCGGTGCCGCCGGTGACGGTGCCGCCGGAGAAACTCCCGTCGGTGATGTTCAGTGTGGCCCCTTGCCGAACGAAGATGGCACCGCCCAGACCGGCGCCGCCGCTGCCCAGACCCGAAGCGCCATTGCCGCCGCCGAATCCCCCGGAGCCATTGGCTACCGGGCCGCCGCCGCCGCCGCCGCCAAACCCGCCTGCACCACCGCCGCCACCGCTGGAACCACCACCGCCCCCACCACCATACCCGCCACTGCCACCTGTGGTCGCGTTTCCTCCACCACCACCGCCGCCAAATCCACCAGCCTTGCCGGCGCCCCCGGTTGAGCCGCCGCTGCCACCGACGCCGCCACCGGCGCCACCAACCCCGCCCGAACCGCCAGCACCACCACCGCCGGTCGCGCCACCGGAATTGGATACGGTGCCGCCGGCGGCGCCATCACGCCCCGTCCCGCCGGTAAACTCACCGGCCACGCCAGCACCAGTCGTATCGCCACCTCGGCCGAGGAAGCCGCCGCCGCCACCCGTAAAAGAACCCGTGCCAAACGCATCGCCGCCTCGTCCTCCCATCCCACCACCACCCGAACTCCTGGTATTGCCACCCGAGGCGAATTGATTGCCGCCGTTGCCGCCGACCGCACTGTTGTTGGTGAACGTGACATTACTGATGCTCAGCGTGCCGGCGTTCAGGAAGATCGCACCTCCCAGACCCGCGCCGCCACCGCCGGTTGTCCCTCCCGTGTTGGCCGATATCCGGCCGCCATCGCCGCCAGCCGCTCGGCCGCCCGTGAGCGTGAGGCTGCTGATGCTGAAGGCGGCGTTGGACGGCGTCACAGTCAGCGTGGACCCCGCCGCCGCCGACTGATCGGAGGTGATGCCGATGAAGAAGATGCGGCTGGCGTTGTTGCCGCTGACGGTAATCGTCCCCAGCCCGCCGTTCGTCCCGTTGATGCTAATGCCGTTAGCATTGGTCAGGATCGGCAGCATCTTCGCCAGCGTGATCGTGCCGCCGCCGGAGATGTTGAAGCCAATGCTGGCGAAGCTGCTGCTCTGGTTCGCCGCCAGGATCGCCCCGCGCAACGTCCCGTCATTGGCGGTGGCTGAAGCGCTGTCGGTCAGACTGGTGACCGTATTTGTGAAGCCAGTCGCCGGGGCATTGATCTGAGGCGCTGTCTGATTCGGCCGTTCGGTCAAGCGCCAGCTCTGCCCGCTCACCCCAGCGTGCCAGCCGACAGCACTCCATCCGATCAAGCTCAGCACGAGGCCGAGCAGCCACACAGTCCTCAACGCAGGTTTCATCTGAGAAGCCATAACTTTTCTCCCTCTCGTTTGGGGCGCTTGGTGCAGGCCAGCGCCTGGTGAAGAAGCGCTGCAAGCTTAGGCCGCTTCACGGCCAGAAGCTGCTGACTGAAGGACCGCCTGTCACCTGACGGGCAGGCGGGCTGATGCTCAAGGACCCGCGCCATCAAGTTTGTGTCTTCCCGCCACCAGGATGCGGCGCACTTCAAGCAGATTATCTTTGGCCAGAAACTCACAGGCCCCCGCCTGGCGGGCGGTCTGGCGAGTTTTGGCGTCGTTGTAGTTGGTCAGGATCACGATCTTCGCCTCCGGGAAGCTGGCCAGGATCCGGCGCGTGGCGGTCAGGCCATCCATGCCTTCCATCTTGATGTCCATCAGCACCCAGTCGGGCTGATGCGCGGCATAGAGGACCACCGCCTCTGAGCCGTCGCGGCCCTCGTAGAGCTGCTCTGCCAGGTCTGCCACCAGGCCCCGAATCAACTGGCGCATCTGATCGTTGTCGTCCACGATGAGAAGCGATGCCTTCATTCCTGATCCAATCCGGCCCACCTGGCAGGCCCCGGTGTTGACTCACCGCTGACTTGAGAACCAAAGTTCTCGCTCAGCCACCCGTTGAAATAGCTCGCGTGGCGGCGCACATTGCTGATCCACAGTGTTGCTTCAGACAGGCGGGATTATCCGGTAAACAACCCTCCGTGGGAATCGAGAAGATTGCCCAATTTGGGTCGGTAACATGGCCTATTTTTATAGGCAAGATTGCCTATGTGGAATCGGAGATGGACCGCGGATGAGGCGGATTAAGCGGATGTGCGCGGATCAACCCAAAGAATCGATCCGCGCACATCCGCCTAATCCGCGTTATCCGCGGTCTATCTGATCGCGGTCTAAATTTTAGAGTTCGGAGTGATGCTCGATGGCAAACTTCAAGAGCGCATGGCTGCCGCGGAGTTCAAGTTTTTCGGCGATGTTGGCCCGGTGATGATGCACGGTGCGGACGCTGATGCACAACTCGTCGGCGATCTCCTGGCTGGTCTTGTACTCGGCCAGCAACTTGAGGATGCGCCGCTCGGTGGTCGTCAGGCTCTCCACCGCGGGCGTTTGCTTGGTCAACCGGTCCGCCCGCCGGCTGCGGTTGATGAGATAGGTGGAGAGCTGCGGGCTGATATAGTTCTGACCCTGGGCCACGGTCCGGATGCAGTTGATGATCTCAGTGAGCGCACTATCTTTGAGCACGTAGCCCTTGACGCCGGCATCGAGCGCGGTATTGAAATACTTCTCGTCATTGTGCATGGTCAGAAAGATGACCTCGGTCTGAAGCCTTTTCTCCCGCATCGACCGCAGGACTGCAAACCCATCCTGGTGCGGCATATTGACATCGAGAATGGCGATCCTCGGCCGGGTCTGCTCGATCAGCTTGAGGGCGGATTCGCCGTCGCTGGCTTCGGCGAGGATCTTGAGCGCCGGGTCGGTCTCGATGATCTGCCGCAGCCCTTGGCGCACGATCGGATGGTCATCGGCGATGACCAGGGTGATTTCAGGCTTCATCGCGTTTTCCCTTTCTGGCGTTCTCCAAGGCCAGCTCGACCGTCAAGGTCGTCCCGGCGCTGGGCGCGGAGTCGAGGTGATAAGTGCCGCCGAGCATGCGCACGCGCTCGGCGAGGCCATTGAGTCCGAAACCTCGCCGTCGCCTCTCGGCGGTCGTCGCTTTCAGGTCGAACCCTTGGCCGTTATCGCGAATCGTGAGGTAGATGCCGCGCTCATCGCGCGCCACTTCGACGCGGGCGCGAGTGGCCTGGGAGTGCTTGACGATGTTGTTGATGGCTTCTTGGATGATGCGGTAGAGATTGATCTCCCCTTCCTGCGGCAGCGCGCCGTCGAGCGGGGCGATGTCATAAGAGAACCGGATCCCGGAGACGCTCTCGACCTTGTCAATCATCGCTTCCAAGGAGTTGGTCAAGCCCAGATTATCGAGGTGATAGGGCCTGAGGTTGTGGGCGATCTGGCGGACTTCCTCGATGGCCTGCGTCGTGGAGGAGGTGATCTCATCGAACTGGCGCTTGGCCGCCGCGGCCTCCTGGGGGGTGAGGGAGGCGAGCAAGGAGCGGTTCTTGATGATCAGCAGGGTCTGGCCGAGTGAGTCGTGCAGTTCGGCGGCAATGCGCTTGCGCTCGCGCTCCTGCGAGGCGATGAGTTGCTGCGCAAACGCCTCCTGCGCCGCCTGTCGTTTCTCAAGCCGCGCCACGCGATCCCGATAGGCCAGGTAGACGGCGCCGCCCGCCGCCAACGCCACCAGCACCAGAAACCACCACCTGCGATAGAACGGCGGAATGACGACGACCCGCAAGCTGGCGCCTTCACGATTCCAGATGCCATCGCCATTGACGGCGATCACCCGGAAAGTGTAACTGCCCGGCGGCAGGTGCGAGTAATAGGCCGTGCGCCGCGTCCCGGCGTCCAGCCACTCGTGGTCGAGTCCGGCGAGCTGATATTTGAACCGCACCTGTTCGGGGCGGCTGAAGTCGAGACCGGTGTAGTGAATCTCCAGGTTCTCTTGCTCTGGCTCGACGCGCACCTCTGACAGGTTGGAAAAGGTGCGGCCGTCGAGCGTCACCTGCTCGATGAAAACCGGCGGCGAGGGGGCATCAGGTTCATTCGGATCGAAGACGACGGCGCCACGGATGGTCGGGAACCAGAGCTTGCCGTCGCGCGTCTTCCACCCGGCCGGCTGCCCGCCGCCGTTGGTTTCGCTTGCGAGCATGCCGTCGGCGACACCATAGGAGACGCAGGTGATCGCACGGCTCCGGCCCTCGGCAAAATCAGTCAACTCCTTCAGGCTCGCGCGAAAGACTCCGCGGATGCCCATCATCCAGAGTCGGCTGCGGTCGTCGGCTAAAATGCGCGAGACGACATCCTCAAACAGCCCGTCCTTCTGCTTGATCGTGACGAACCTCCCCTCTCGGAAACGATTCAGCCCGCCGCCGTAGGTGCCGATCCAGAGCGTCCCGTCAGCCTCGGCGTGAATCGCACGCACCTGGTTGTGCGAGAGTCCCTGCGCCGTAGTGTAGTTGGTGAAGTGCCCATCCTTGAATCGGCTCAGCCCGCTCACCGTGCCGATCCAGAGCGCGCTCTCGTGGCCGGTCGTGATAAACCTCACGTCATTGTCCACCAGGCCGTCTTTCGCATTCCACGAGGTCGTCACGCCATCTTTGAGGCGATGCAGTCCGGTGGTGGCGCCAATCCACAGATTGCCGGCCGGGTCAGTGTAGAGGGCATTCACCTGGCCGACGCTGCGGTCGAAGCTGAAGTGCTCATCCTTGAACTGCGCCAGTCCTCCTCTCTCAAGCAGTCCGACCCAGATCTGACCTGCCGCGTCTTCCGCCAAGGCCCGGACACAACTGATGCCGTCCTGCGGCAGCCAGCGGGTGAGCTTGCCTTGCGAGAGGCGATTGAGGCCGCCACAGGAGGAACCGATCCAGACAGCACCGCGGCTGTCTTCCATAATCGGCAAGACCGAATCCCAGGCCAGCCCGTCCTGGGCGCTGTAAGTCGTGATTCGCTTCCGGCGCCAGCGATTGAGCCCGCCGTTTTCGGTGCCAATCCAGAGGTTGCCTTCGCGGTCTTCGAGCAGGGCGCGGACATCGTTGTGCGAGAGCTGGTCTTCGGTGGTAAAGCGAGCGGCTTGATGACCCGCGAGCCGGATCACTCCTTCGCGCGAGGTGCCGATCCACACATTCCCCTGCCGGTCGGCTTGGAGCACTCGCACGCCGCTCCCGAGCAACTCGCCGGGAACTTGGTAAGGCGTCAGCGCTCCCTGCTCGTAATAAGCCAGCCCGCCCACCGAGACACTGCCGCTGCCGATCCACAGTTTTCCGTCCTGAGTCTCACAGAGCGTATTGATCGCGCCCGGCGGCAAACCATCTTTGGTGGTGAAGGAGGTGAGTTGGCCATCAGCATAGCGGAATAATCCGGCATAGGTGGCCACCCAGAGCTGCCCTTGCCGGTCTTCGTAGACTACCGTCACCTGTCGGCGGAAAGGGTTTTCGCGAGGCCAGGCGGTCAGCCGCCCCTCGTGCCAGCGACCGAGGCCGCCGGAGGTGCCGACCCAGACCCCGCCATCGCGCGCCACCGCCAGCGAACTCACCGTCTCGTTCGGCAACCCGTCTTTCATCGTCCAGGTGCGAAAGACACCGTGCGCATATTGCGTCAATCCGCCATTGTCCGCCATGCCCATCCAGAGTGTGCCGGCCTGATCTTCCACCAGCATTCTGATGCGGCCACTCGCCATCCCCGGCGAATTTCCCGGATTGAAGATGGTGAAGCGGACGCCATCGAACCGCGCCAATCCGTTCCAGGTGCCGAGCCACAGATACCCGTCGCGGCTCTCGACGATGGTATTGACCGTGTTTTGCGGCAGCCCTTCTTCGGTCGTCCAGACGGTCTTCAGATATTGTTGGCGGCTGCCTGACGGAGCCCGTCCGTGATCCGCCGAGGGTGAAGGCTGAGCTGGGGAAGAAGCAGCCGGCAAAGCCCACCAGAGCAGGCCCAACCCGAGGCGCCACGCCCAGTGCTGGCAGCTCCGCCTCCCGGCCATCAGCCTGGCCGGCGCGGAGAGAGCGAGTTGGGGGGCGCTTCTGACCAATGCGCAACACCTCACAGGAAGGACGACGAGGCCGGGAGTGGATCCAGCGCGCCAGCCTCGCGTCTGCTCGTGGAGGGGTAGGATAGCGCAAAGCGGTCTCCACCGTCATGAGGTTTGGACTCGTTCCGAATCTGTCTCGCGAGGGACGCATCGGAGGAATCATCACGGCTCTCCTCCTGGGAGCGCAGGCCATTAGTTTAGTCACAAGTCGGAGTATGGTAAGTATGGGAGTATGTCATTAAAGTTCCAAAGACTGACCCACGCTTACAACAACGTTATCGCAAACTGGTGCAACAACATCTGAGCACAGCCAGAGGCATCGCCGCAGGCTTGCGCGTGCTGCCATTCAGCGACTCGAGTATGGCGGCCGCACTGGGCGCCTACCGTTTCTACGCCAACGAGCGCACCGACTTGGTCAAGGTGGCCGAACCGTTGCGCACGCACGCCGTGGTCGCCGCACAAGCGGCTTGCCGCGACTGGGCGCTGGTGATCCACGACTGGTCGCCGCTCCATTACACGCATCACGAGAGCAAGGCTGACCGGATCGTGCTCTACAACAAGAACGACTTCGGCTACCTCTTGCAGACGGCGCTGCTGATCTCGGATCGTGACGGCGCACCGCTGGTGCCGCTCTATCTCGGGGTGGAAGCCTCCGACGGCGTCCACAGCACGCGCCGGGAAAGGCCCCTGCCGCGGCGGGCTGAGATGGATGAAGTCAACCGGACGATGGGCTTCGTCGAGCAGTTGCCGCTCGGCCTCCCGAGGGTGCATCTGATTGATCGGGAGGGCGAGCGGCGTGCTCCATTTGCGCCGCTTCGCGCGGTGCGGGCGGAGCTTCTTGATTCGTGGCAACGAGGTGCGGCGCGTCGAGCACCAAGGCCAGAGCCGCCGCTTGAGCGAAGTCGAGGCGAGCTTGACCGAGCACTTTCGGTTCAGCCGCCTCGTCCAGTACCAGGGGCTGCCGGCCGAGCAGTATGTGGCCGAAACGCAGGTCACGCTCACGGGTCCGGCCCGCAAGCAGCGTCGCCGCCACGGGAAGTTGAGCGATCAAACGATCAAAGGCCGTCGGCTGCCACTGCGGCTGGTGCTGGCTCAAGTCCGTGACCGCGACGGGACGGTCTGAGCGACCTGGCGCCTGTGGACCAATCTCCCCGCGAGTGTCAGTGCCGAGACGGTCGCGCTGTGGTATTACTGGCGGTGGAGAATCGAGTCCTACTTCAAGCTCTTGAAACGTGCTGGGCAGCACGCCGAGCAGTGGCAGCAGGAGAGTGCTCAAGCCATTGCCAAACGGTTGTTGGTGGCGTCCCAAGCCTGCGTCATCATCCGGGCGCTGATGCAGGATGCTTCACCCCGCGTCGCCCCGCTGCGGCGTTTGCTGATTCGCTTGAGTGGGCGGTTAATGAAACGCGGAGTGGAGTGGACCGCACCCGCACTGCTGGCCGGGATGTGGAATCTACTGGCGATCATCGATGCCCTGGATCATTACTCGGTCACCGAACTCCAACAGATGGGGCGCCTCGTGCAACAGATGCTCGGCTTAGCAGATGAATGACCGGAAATGTCAAAGAACTTGTGACTAAACTAATGGCCTGCGCTCCCAGGGCTACAGCTCGGCGAGGTGTTCGACCGCGAATTTGAGCAGCGCGTGGCTGCCTTGCAATTGCAGTTTCTCCGCGATGTGCGCGCGATGATTATTCACCGTGCGGACGCTGATGCAGAGCGCATCGGCGATCTCTTGGCTCGTCTTGTAGGCGGCCAGCAGTTTGAGCACTCGCCGCTCGGTGGCGGTCAGTTGTTGGATGGTGGAAGTCTCTCCGGCGGGCGAAGCGGCGCGCTGGCTGCGATTGACGAGGTAGCTCGTCAGTTGCGGGCTGATGTAGTGGCGGCCGGCGTGCACCGTCTTGATGCAGGTGATGATCTCGGTGATGGCGCCCTCCTTGAGCACGTAGCCTTGCGCTCCGGCATCGAGCGCTAAATTGAAGCTGGTCTCGTCGTTGTGCATGGTCAGGAAGATGACCGCGGTCGGCAAGCCGGCGCGGCGCACTTCGCGCAGCACGGCCAGGCCATCCGGCTGCGGCATATTCATATCGAGAATCGCAACCTCGGCGCCGGTCTGCCGGATTTGTTCCAGTGCCGCGGCGCCATCGCCGACCTCAGCGACGATCTTGAGCGCCGGGTCGGTCTCGATGATCTGGCGCATGCCCTGGCGCACAATCGGATGATCGTCGGCGATGAGCAGCCGGATTTCTCTCTTCATGGCTTTGGCTCCTGCTGCGACAGCGGCAATTCTACCACCACCGTCGTGCCTTGGCCCGCCGCCGACTCGACGCGGTAGAGGCCGCCGAGGATGCGCACGCGCTCAGCCAGCCGGCGAGTCCGAAGCCGCGCCGCTCCGCCGGTGCCTCGACCTCGAAGCCGCAGCCGTTATCGCGGATGGTGAGCCGCAGGCGATCTCCCTGGCGTTCGATCTCGACGCCGGCCTGCGTCGCCCGCGCGTGCTTGACGATGTTGCTGACGGCTTCTTGGACGACGCGGTAGAAGTTGATTTCGGCCTCTTTCGGCAACGCGCCCTCGAGCGGCGCAAGCTCGCGAGCGATGCCGAGGCCGGAGGTTTCTTCGACGCGCCGCAGCATCTCTTCGAGCGAGCGCGTCAAGCCGATACTGTCGAGATGGTGCGGGCGCAGGTTGTAAGCGATCTGCCGGACTTCCTGAAGGGCTTGCAGGGTCGAGTCGGCGATCTGATCGAGTTGCTGGAAGGCGGCCGGCAGGTCTTGGCTGGTCAGTTTGGCAATCGCCGCGCGGTTTTTGATGACCAGCAGGTTTTGTCCCAAGCTGTCGTGCAATTCGGCGGCGATGCGTTGGCGCTCCTGCTCTTGCGAATCGATCAACCGGCGCGAGAAGGTTTCCTGCAAGGCCCGCGCCCGCTCGACTTGATTGACGCGGATTTTGAAACCGAGAAAAGCTGTCCCCAAGATGCCCGCGACCGCTAAGGACCAGAACCACCAGGTTTGATAAAAGTGGGGGCGGACGATGATGCGGAGGTGGGCGCCCTCCTCGTTCCACACGCCGTCGGGATTGGCGGCCGTGACGTGAAAGGTGTAAGCGCCCGGCGGCAGGTAGGTGAAATTGGCGGCTCGGCGCGTGCCCACGTCGATCCACTCACGGTCGAGTCCTTCCAACCGGTATTTGAAACGCACCTGTTCGGGTTTGCCGAAATGCAAGGCCGTGAAGCGGAGCTCCAGGTTCTGTTGTCCGGGGGCGAGATCGATGGTTCGGCCGACATCGACCGCGGCGCTCTCGAGCGTGGCGGCTTCGATCACGACGGGCGGCGGAGTCGTCGCCGTGTCGCGCGGGTCAACGATGGCGACGCCCTTGAGCGTCGGAAACCACAATCGCCCGTCACGCATGCGCCAGCCCGCCGGTTGAGACAAGCCATTGCCTTCGCTCGACAGCATGCCGTCGGCCACGCCATACGAACCACACGTGACCGCGCGGCGGCGCCCGTCGGCCACGTCATTCAACTCGTGGCGACTGACGTAAAAGATGCCGCGATTGCCGAGCATCCAGAAGCGGTCACGGTCGTCCGCTAAAATGCGCGAGACGACATCATCGAATAAACCCTGCCTGGTCGTGATCGGCGTGAGTCGCCCATCTTTGAGCCGATTCAACCCGCCGCCGTAAGTGCCGATCCAGAGCGCGCCGTCCGGGTCTAGGCAGAGATCGCGCACGTGATCATTCGAGAGCCCATGCTGGGTCGTCAAGTTGGTGAAGCGCCCATCTTGAAACCGGCTCAGTCCTTGTTGCGTGCCGATCCAGAGCGCGCCTGTGCGGTCTTCGCGCAGCACGGTGAGGTTGCCGTGAACGAGTCCGTCAGCGGGCGTGTAAAGCCGTGTGAGCGTACCGCCGCTGTAGCGGGCCAGCCCCTGACCACTGAAACCGAGCCACCTGGCACCGCTCCGGTCGGTGAGCATGGCCCGGACAAAGACTGAGCCATCAAGGCCGCTCACGCCCTGGAGTTCTTCCACCGCCCATTGCCCGTCGCGGATTTGCGCGAGGCGGCGATTGCCGCCCAGCCAGAAATTGCCGGTCTGATCACGATAGAACGTGTGCGGGTGAGGGAGACCAAGCTGTCGCTTCAATTCCGCTTCGTTCCAGGACGTCATGGTGGAGGTGATTTGTCCGCCCGCCAGGCGGCTCATCCCTGGCTGCGTCGCCACCCAAGCGTGACCCTGGGCGTCCTCGCTGATGGCAAGGATTTCATCGCTCGGCAGCCCATCCGCTTTGGCGAGCGTCGTCACACGGTGCGGACGCAGCCGGATCAAGCCCCCGCCCCGCGTGCCGAGCCAGAGATTGCCCTCACGATCTTCCAGCAGCGCGCGGATGAAGTGTGGGGCTGCCTCGCGCCAGGTCAGTTCGCTGAATCCTCCATCACGCGTGCCACGCCAGAGTTGATCTTCCCGGTAGCCGAACCAGATTTCGCCGCGCCGCGTTTCGAACAGTGGCGGAGGCGGGATGCCCATCACATCAGCCGTCTCCACCAGCAGCCCGAAACGCCCATTGACGATGCGGCCTAGCCCCTTTTCTTCGACCACCCATAAGCTGCCGTCCGGGTGCGGCGCGACGCGCGGGAGGCCGCGCTGGGGTAAACCTTCGATCCCGTGAGCGGTCCGAAACGCGCCGTCACGCCAGAGGGCCAGCCCCTGCCGCGTCGTCGCCCACAATTGGCCGGCCCGATCTTCGCAGATCGAATACATCCGCTCGCTTTCCAGGCCTTGCGCGGCACTCACCACGGCGGCCTGTTCCGGCTGCGCGGGCGCAAAGCGGATTGGACGCGCTGACATCCGCAGCCCCCAGATCAGCCCGCGACGATCTTGATAAAACGAGAGGATCGTCCCGCCGACGCCCGGCCACGCGGCGAATGCGCCCTGGCGGTAGCGCGCAATTTCGCCCGATTCCGCGCCGATCCACAGACTCCCCTCGCGGTCTTCCAACAAGGCGGTGATGCGATTGCTTTTCAGTGGCGGCGTATTGGACGAATTGAAGATGGTGAAGCGTGCCCCGTCAAAGCGCACCAGCCCGCCGAAGGTCCCCAGCCACAGATAGCCATCGCGGCTCTCGACGAGAGCCGTGATCGTGTTTTGCGGCAGCCCTTCTTCGGTCGTCCAGACGGTCTTCAGATATTGTTGGCGGCTGCCTGACGGAGCCCGTCCGTGATCCGCCGAGGGTGAAGGCTGAGCTGGGGAAGAAGCAGCCGGCAAA
>Ga0207646_10003673_pt1 | contig 17136 bp, 22 predicted proteins | sample KBSK5502metaG_FD_184343 | JGI IMG/M metagenome (GOLD analysis project Ga0207646, IMG submission 184343) | Corn, switchgrass and miscanthus rhizosphere microbial communities from Kellogg Biological Station, Michigan, USA - KBS K5-50-2 metaG... | ecosystem: Host-associated > Plants > Roots >... | reverse complement strand
GGAGCGTAAGCCTGCTTGCAGCTGGCGGCGTTCGTTTTCGGTCAAGGGTCGGATGAATAGAGGTGTTTTCATGCCCTCTATCATACCACATTGTCAATTACCTTTCGTGAGTTTGCACTAGGCACATGTTACATTGCTTCTCTTCCCCATTGCTCACCTTCAAATAGAGCATGCTGATTTTTCCTGACTTTCCCTCCGTTGCCCTTGAGGAGGGCGACGGGGAGATCGTCAGGGTTCGTTCTTGTCAACAGAAAGGTGGTCGACCATGCTCGTGAGGATGAAGCGGCAGGTGTTCGACGCGTTAGATCCCGCCGCGCTTGCATGGGCGTGTATCGGACCGATAGCTCTGCCCTTTCGTGGCAAACACCCCACCCTGAAGTCACAGGTCTACGCGCAACTCACTGCGGGACAACAAGCGCTGTTCGCCGTCCAAATCTTACTTAACCACGCAGGGGAGGAGGCGGCTGAGTTGTATTGCTTGGTCTCCTCTTTGCTGCGAGACCCGCAAGCGTGGTTAGCCCTCAAAGCTGGATTGCGCTATTTTGACGATGAGGCCATGGTGCACCTGCTTGAACAGATCGAAAGCGTGCTTGAAGCCAGGCATCCACAGGGAGAGACGCACCAGCGCGATGCGCTCCCCTGGGACCTGGACGAGGATCCAGAGCTGTTCACCTCCATGAGTCAACTCAACGCCACCTTCCACGCACTTGCACCGACCTCGCTCAAGCTGATGGGGGTGTCTATCCGCACGAACCCGAGCGCGTTTGTGCTGATCGAGGACTAAGATTGGGCAGGGGCTCACGTTCTTTGTTTCCTGCACACCACTGCGTATGCTGTTGATCTGGGACAACATTGTGGAACTAGTACAGCCTCGCAGAAATAGCGCAGGATAGGAAAGTATGATAGAATACAGGGCAAAACAAGAAGGAGACTTCTCTTATGCCCTCCCCGCAAGCGAGTCCGATTCACCTGAGTCCCCTCCAACAAGACCTCCTCCAGCGGCTGGTCAAGCGCGGTCACATCATCTTAGAAGCAGCCGCAGGAACCAGCAACACCAAGATTGCGCAACACCAGCAGGTCGATTACGAAACGGTGCGGCGCTGGCGAGATCGCTGGCACGCAGCGGAGTCGCGCTTCCAGGCCATCGAAGCGGCAGGCAGGCCGAAACTGCTGAGTCAGGCGATCGAAGTGCTCTTGACCGATGAGCAGCGTCCGGGAGCGCCTGCAACCTTCACGTTCGAGCAGTTCATGCAGATCATGGCCCTGGCGTGCGAAAAACCAGAGGCGGCAGAGCGGCCGGTGAGCGCCTGGACGCCGCGCGAGTTGGCTGATGAAGCGGCGGGGCGCGGCATTGTCAGCAAGATTTCTCCCCGCACAGTGGAGCGCTTTTTAAAAGGTGAGCGCTTTACAGCCCCATCGCAAGCGGTATTGGCTCACTCCCCCACCCGACGACCCCGCTGACCTGGCTGAGCAGATCTGCACGGTCTGCCAGGTCTACGAGGCAACACCAACGCTTGCTGCCACGGGCACGCATGTGCTGAGTACCGATGAGATGACTGGCATCCAGGCCCTGGAACGTCTGCACCCCTGCTTGCCCATCCAGCCTGGTCATGTCGAGCGCCAGGAATTCGAATACAAGCGCCATGGCACACAGAGTTTGATTGCCAACCTCGACGTGGCCACTGGCCAGGTGGTCACACCCAGCATTGGACCGACACGCGACCTTCGCCGACTTTGCCGCTCACATCATCCAGACTCTCCAAACCGATCCCCAGGCCGCCTGGATCTTCATCACCGAGCAGCTGAACACTCATCAATCTGAGACCCTGGTGCGCCTGGTGGCGGCACGATGTGACATCCAGCAAGATCTGGGCAGCAAAGGCAAAAGCGGCCATCTTGCCACCCTGGCGACACGGGCCGCTTTTCTCTCCGATCCGAGCCATCGCATTCGCTTCGTTTATACTCCCAGGCACAGTTCCTGGTTAAATCAAATTGAGATCTGGTTTAGCATTCTGGTCCGTCGCTTGCTGTCCCGACTGAGTTGTCTGTCGGTGCAAGAACTGCGCATCCGGATTCTCGCCTTTATTGCCTACTACAATCGCACGTCCAACGGGGCCTTTCACTGGACCTACAAGGGACCACCTGCTCGCTCCTAGACTCCTGTGCTATTTCTGCGTAGCTGTACTAGGAAGCCATCTCCCCGACATAGTCAGCTGTCGAACCACCAGCAGTAAACCATAACTTACCAGCAGGGTCAAGCGTAAGACCGAAAGGAGCGCTGGACGGTAGGGAGAGCTGGAAGAACGTGAGGGAATGCTTCCCTGGTGCATAGCGTATCAGCGTGTGGGAACCGACGTCCACGAACCAGATCATATCCTTGTGGTCAATGACGAGTTCGTACAGGGCGGGAGGGTACTTTGAGATAGCTGGCACGGGCAGTTCGGTCAAGGTGCCTGTCGTCGGGTCAAACATGCCGAGCTTGCCGGCTAACACTTCGGTAAACCAGATGCGCCCTGTGGTATCTGTCGCAATCGAGAAGATCTGGGCCTGTGGGTTTGGCAGGTCATAGAGGATGACCTGGCCGGAAGCCGGGTCAAGGGTGCCAATCGCCCCGCCTGCAAAGTCACTAAACCAGACCTGTCCCTGGGGCGTGACGGTAAGACTATACGGAGATGAAGGGATCTTGGGAGCGGGGGAAGGGACAGGCCAGATGTGGATGGCACCGGTCCTGGGATCCAGCCGCCCAATCGCCCCGGCCGCTTCTGCTGTAAACCAGAGCAAGCCCCTCCGATCGAAGTGCAGGTCTTGTGGTCCGAGCGGGCTGCCCTGCCAGGTACCCAGAGGGAAGATACGAAACGCCTGCTGCCAGGGATCAAATCGCCCGATGTAGTTGGCGTTCTGTTCGACGAACCAGGCGTCACCCTGTGCATCGACGGTCGTGGTCATGATGCCATACTGTGCGCCAGGAGGGGTCCAGTTGGTCACGACTCCTGTCTGCGTGTTGAGGCGACCGAGGCGGTTGGTATTCATCTCGCCGGCCCAGACATTGTCTTGCGCATCCACTGCTGGCTGCATGAGGCCTACGTCGATCGTTGAAAAGGGATAGAGATGCCTCTGCGCGGTACGCACGGTCGTGGAGATGGTGGGTGCCGGGGCAAGGTGCACCCGCACCTGTCGCACGGTCTGAGCCCGAGCCACAGGAGCAGTCACAGCGCTCTCACTGGTATGTGGGGTATCACAAGCGCTCAAGAGCACAAGCAGAGAACTGAGAGCGAACAACGCCAGCACAAGCAAGGCTGATGCTCTCTGGTGTCGTCTCGCTTGTCCGAGAGGCGTCGTGGCCTTGCGTGTAGCAAACATAATCGTTTCTCTCCTTCCCAAGGTTCGAAAAAGCACGTCCGACATCCTTCACCTGTGGGAGGCTTGCTCAGAATGGAATGCACCAGCATCACGGCGCGATCACATGCAAGCCCAACTATCCCGAACAGGTCACAATTGTGAGCAACGTCACCAGGATGATCACACCTACATGGCTGCCCCAGGCTCAGCGTACACCAGGAAAATCCACTCACCGGAGTTTTCCCGCCGGCTCACTTCATCCTGAAACGCGCTCAACTCGTGTGCAGAGTGAATGATCCGTGCAGTGAGTCTACACGTCCCGCCGAGTTCTCCACATTGATACCATTGCGCCTTCACCGGGAGCCGCGTCGTATAATAATCCCTCCGAAAAGAAATCACCTTTGCGGCATTCATCGTGCTCTTCCTTTCTGGTTGAGCAGGCCTCCCCTCCAGGAAATGAAACACTTCACACGCAAAGCATGCCTCGCGTGTTGGCCACACGAGGCACGTGTCCTCGATCCTGATCATCCCTGAACAGTCAATGTTCCGAGCATGTATCCCCTGGTCACCATGGGACCTTGCCATCCAATTGCACCCGTCCCGCAAGGATCAAAGCACCGGAAGTAGTAGGAGCCAGCTGCGCCGGTGCGGAAGGTGAAACTGACCTCGACATAGGGCTTGCCCGTCTTCGTATCCCCAGGCACAGGCACGTTGAGGTTGAGCTGCGGAACGGTGAACGTATGGGCCACTTTCTCGGGCGCTAAGGCCGAGTAGGCATGCCCATCCGCATAGGCGACACCCCCCACCATGCCCTGGACCGTGGTGAAAGGGGACCCCTTGGGCAAGGAGGTATCACCCAGGTCATAGTTCCGAATGGTGACGGTGACCAGGCTGTTGGCGGGCACCACCACAGTGCTGGGGGCAAAGGCCGGCCAGTCCTTGTGGTAGCCAGGCTGATTGATGACGACACTCAGGTTCACATGCGCATGGCGCTCTAGCTGCGCTGCGTATGCAATCGCTGGTGTCCTCTGACTTCCAAAAGAAAAAGCGGTTTCAAGAGCGAAATAGACGCCTGCGACAAATGCGCTGCACACCAGGATGCCTACGAAGACTTCTACGTAAAAGAATGCCAATGATGGACGATGTTGTTTCCCCTGGTTGCGAGGGGCTGTTCTTGCTAGTTGAGCCATTGTCTTTCCTCCGAAACGGTATGAGTATGACGGCTTCTCTCTGCGGTTTGCGAAGAGTATACTCGGCGGTTATCACGAAGAGATCACGGCGGTAGTAGAAAGCATCACAGTGTCATCACGGGATGAGGACATAGATCACAGCTCTATCACAGCGCTCTATGAGTAATCACCTTCTGATCACAGGCCCTCACGCGGCGTTTTTCCTGACCTGAGCCTGGTTGCTGATGGATACTGTCGGTACCTGCTTGAGGCCTCTTGCCTGTTGACTTACCCACATTAACTTCTAATGCACCATCCCGGCCTCTTTTCTTGGGTCAAATCTCACGGTGATGCCACGAGTCCTCGTTCGCGCTCTGGCATGTTTTATCGGCAGTAGCGTGCCTCTCGAAAGGGACAAGCAGCAGAGGCTCACGGTGACTGCAAGGGATGTGGTGACGGTCTGCGTGAAGACACGTTGAGCAGTGCTGGAAGGCGTGGAGATCCACGTTTCTGGCAGAGTTGTGAGAGAACTGTGATAGAATAAGCGCCTTTTGTAACACCTCTGAGAGAAAGATGATGTATATTCTCAGCAGGATTTGTATGTATGCTAGAGTTGGGTGGCGGCTGTTGCAACGCCTGGCGAAGCAGTTGGTAGTGGGTGATTGCGTACCCTCTATGCAAAACGACCAAGGGGTCAGCAGCATCGAGGTGCTTGCTGGAGCAGGAAGTCGCCACACAACGAGAACTATCTAGACGGGAGGAATGAAGATGCGAAACCGAACAGCGTGGTTCATCGTAGGTATCGTTCTGGTGTGTGCCCTGTCCTTGATGGGCACAGGGTTCGTAATGGTTACAACGCACGGGGCCTTTGGAGCAGGCAGCACGGCGCAGGCATCGGTCTCGCAAAACAAGCCGGTCTTAGGTGCCACGCATGTCTACATGCGCCATGAGACATTCACTCCCGCGCACATCCAGGTGGTGTCAGGTACCACCGTGACCTGGACGAACCAGGACAACGTCCCTCATAATGTGACGATCTCCCCTGACGTGATCACCACGTCCCCCAACTGGCAGAGTGTTTTGCTCTATCCGGGGCAGTCATTCAGCTATACCTTTACGTCAGGCGGAACATTCCAGTACCACTGCCAGGAGCATCCCAGCAGCATGATCGGGACCGTGATCGTGACGTAGCAGGAGGCAGTCTGGAGAGATCATCCCTGTAGTTCATCCTCTAGACAATCGCTGAGAAGCTTGATAGCGCCACGCTATCAAGCTTTCTTCACATGGGTTTGCCGTTTCATCTATGACAGGAGGTCTGGGAAACCGCTGTGCTCGCTACTTAGGATATCCGTTCCATTTCTTCGGCATCTGTAGATCAGACAGGGACAATACGATTTCTTACATATCTGGTTCATCTATTGAGTTCCCGACTTGATTGTACATGAGGATGATTAAAAACGAGAAAGAAACGTCTCGAGTTCCCAACTTGATTTTTTCGCAAGGCTGCAAGTCTCACTATTTTTGAGCACAAAATAGCCATTTCCAGTTCCCAACTTTATTGTGCTTCAACATGTATGCATGGAATTAAGTTGTTCGTCAGAGTTACTGATGGAATTAAGTTGTCCCCGGAAGGGATAGGTGATCGCTTAGAGGTAGCAAAAAGCCTTTCGTAGCTATATTTCGGAGTCTGTACGCTCTCTTGTAGCATGAAAGACTTTTTTTCGGCAGACTGTGAATAGTAATCAAGACTGCTGCAGGATTCATGCTCCTCGCCATGCTTACCTTTGTCCACTTTCCGGCTCCTCATCCTTTATTTTTCGGCTCTCTATGGCTGACAACTCCAAGCCCTACATAGTATATCGCACAGCAGCGCGCAGCGTCGAGGGACGCCTATCCTTCCGTGACGACAGGAATAGTCTGTGCTTCCCGCTGGGAAGGGCGTTGAGCCACTGTTTCGCTCGATCGTGTGCGCGTGCGCATGAAGAAAGCCGCGATCACAGCGCAGACACACAGCACGGCACAGGCGAGCGCCGTGAGTTTGAAGCCCTGGAAAATGACCGATTCGACGATGAAGCGGCCAGTACCTGCGCCAGAGGTGATGAACTGGCCGGCTGCTGCTCGACTAATGGATAGAGACTGTGGGAGAGCCACGTTCAAGTGGGAGAGGTAGACCTGGCTCAGCACAGCGACGCCAAAAGCCGTACCGATGTTGCGCGCCATGCCGAGCGTTCCAGACGCCAGCCCCGACTGTTCCCTGCGCACGGCGCTCACCACCGCGAGCGTCGCGCACGAGGAGATCATGGGAATGGCTAATCCGCGCACGAGGAAGCTTGGCAGCAATCCATCGACGTAGGTGCTCTGCGGAGACAGGGTGACGGCGATATACAGAAAGCTCAACCCGATTGCCAGCAAACCCAGCACGAGGAATGCATACAGCCGGGAACCGGCCCATTGCGCGATCAGCCCTGTAAGAGGCGTGAAGAGCGCAATCAAGCCAGTCGCGGGCAAGAAAGCAAGACCACCTTGCAGGGGAGTAAAGCCCCAGGTGTTTTGCATAAACAAACTCACGTAGGGCTGTGAGCCAAAGAGCGCGGCTGAGAAGAGAAAGAAGCTCAAGCAGCCCATGACGAAAGGAAGGTTGCGAAACAAGGCCAGGTCCACCAGCGGCCAACGCACCCTGTGCTGGCTATTTGGACCATCCGTTCTAGAAGTCTAGAGGTTTCGGTAAATATATTTTCTCCTCCAAGTACACTTCTCCTTGGCACATAATGCTGGTTGATTGTTTCAATGATGTGCATTCCATATTTCTTCTAATGAAAAGGACAACTTAATTCCACAACTCGGAGAGTTTTCGGGAGTCAGTGCGGACATAATGTAGAGACGAATGGCTTGAGTATGAGTGTGGTCCTATCAACTTTAAGGACCAACTTAATTCCAAATAGCGGGACAACTTAATTCCGTGTCTACAGCTGGTTGTAGACGTGGAATTAAGTTGTCCTTTTCCGGCATCTGCGGAATTAAGTTGTCCTTCTTTAGATGAGGATAGCTGTAGATGTAGGCGTAAAATAAAGATTTACACCAGAAACGTTGGCGATCACCAATGATGATCGGTGATCGCCAACTGTTTACTGCCCATATTTGTCCATGAAGTCCTCTTTGAGATGTTTACCGATACCAGGCGATCAGTATGCGCTCACGCGTGGAGGTATCGCTAGCGGGCCGCGCATAGAGATCCATGATCTTGTTGTTGCGAATGATCACCGCTGGCGCGCTTTTATCATAAACCACATTAAGTAAGTAACGGTTGCCTTGCTTGACAGAGCTCCTTCTCCTCTGTATAGTGAACCCGAGACACAATGTCGGTCGAAAAAAAGGACTCACGGTCAATGACTCAGCAGGAGCGCATACAGCAGAGCAACGGCACCAGTCGTCGAGTTCACAGAATACATCGTCGAAAGCTCGACATCCTGAAGGTTGCAGCACGCCTGTTTGCTGAACGTGGCTATGAACGCACGACCCTGGAAATGATCGCAGACGAACTCGGCCTTTCAAAGCCGAGCCTCTACTATTATGTGAAGAGCAAGGAAGACATCCTTGCTGACATCTTCCAGGAGATCTTTCAACGCGTTCTCGAGCGCGTGCAGGCGGATGCCTCACCGGACCTGGAACCTCAAGTGCGACTCCACCACCTGATCATCGCGTATGTCACGCATGCATGCATCTACCCTGAAGGACGCATCCTCTTCCTGTATGAGAGCTACTTACTGAGCATCTGCAATCCTGAGTTGCTCGAGCTGCGTGATCGCTACCAACGACAGGTGGAGGATGTCATCTGCGAGGGTATCAAGCAGGGGATCTTCCGCGTCTCAGACGCCAAGCTCGCCACATTTGCTTTGGTGGGCGCATTACACGCGATTCCGCTCTGGTATGTACCTGATGGTCCTCTCTCGCCACGGGAGATTGGCGAGTACTATGCACGTCTGCTTATCGGCGGCCTCGTTACCCCACTCGACCTACCCTCCCGGGCTTGACAGACTCACCTCTCACAGCTATACTTACCATAGGTCTATTTTTCGACCAACGGACGAAAAATGCAAACGCAAAGGAATGTTGTCTACGAGCGAGACGAAACCCGATTCCCTCGCCTTTCAGGAATGAACCTGCAAGTAGAAGATGCGTTGTCAATCGTCAAGCTCCGCAAGAAAGGAACACGATGATCTATCAGCTCGCCGAGGTGAACATCGCCCGTATGCTGGCTCCCCTGTCTGATCCACTGATGGCCGAGTTTGTGGCACAATTGGATGCCATTAATGCTCTCGCCGACAACAGCCCTGGCTTTCTCTGGCGCCTGCAAACGCCGGAAGGAAACGCCACTGCCTTGCGTCCCTACGAGGACGATCTTATTCTTGTGAACCTCTCGCTGTGGGCCAGTCTTCCTGATCTCTCCGCTTTCGTCTACAAGAGTCGGCACCGTCAGGTGCTGCAGCAGCGCCCTCAGTGGTTTGAGCGCTTCGATGGCTCATACCTGGCACTCTGGTGGGTCCCCTCCGGTCACATCCCCACTGTCGAGGAAGCAAAGGAGCGTCTAACCTCCCTGCGGGACCACGGTGAGACCCCGTATGCCTTTTCGTTCAAAAGGCCGTTCCCTGCGCCGGAGGCAGAAAGCTTTCCCCCAGTTCAGGTTGTGCTAGAACGATAGACTTAGTACCAGTGTGCTAACAGGTGGAATGCTCGGTCAAACTGGCTTCTTGCTAGGAGCATGGTGGAACGTGATCCCGCCTGCTCACTTCACAGCATATTTCTTGGCCCAGGAAGAGCAATGGTACCAGAAACAAGCGTCCGCTCTCCAAGTCAAGGTGTTGAGAGTAAGGAGAGAACACCCGAAGAGCTTCATGAGCGGTGCATCCTCCTTCCAATCCCCTTACTGCGCATCGTGGAAGATGATCCCCACGGTGTGACGTTGACCAGAACGCACCTGGCTGACCCCATGGCGCATATTGACCCGATAGGTGCCGCGAGTGCCCTGCACCGGACGGGTGTGAACCGCGAAAGCCACAGCATCACCCTGCTGGAGCGGCACGACTTCCGCGCGCGTTTGCATGCGCGGGCGCTGCTCGGTAAGCACAAATTCGCCGCCCATGAAGTCTTGACCAGGGGCGGAGAGCAGAATGGCCACCTGAATGGGGAAAACATGCTCTCCGTAGAGATCCTGATGCAGGCAGTTGTAATCGCCTGACACGTACTGCAAGAGCAGTGGCGTTGGTCTGATTTGCCCGACTGCATGGCAGCGCACCAGGAAGTCCGCATGCTCGTCCGGGTAACGGATGTTGCTGCTCAGACTGGCTTCCCAGCTATTGGCGATGGGGACGAGACGTGCGTAGAGAGCCGAGCGTAGGTCTGCGATGACGGTGGGGAGCGGATACGCGAAGTATTTGTACTCTCCACGCCCAAAGCCATGCCGCGCCATGAGAATGTGGCTACGGAACCGCTCGTTCTGCGGATACAGTGCGGCGAGTTGTTGACATTCCTCGGCCGAAAGTAACTGGCTGAGAACGGCATTGCCGGCACTGCTGAGGGAATGTCCGATCTGCTCCCAGTCGAGGGCTTGCACACGCTCCACTCGTGTATTGGTCGTTGTTTGTGCCTTCATAAGTACCTTTCCTCTTTCTGCAGGAGCGCCCGTTTGCACTCGACGCCCCAGCGATAACCGCATAATGAGCCATCGTTTTTGACCACACAATGACAGAAGATGGCGACAGCAACCCGGTTTGCGTCACAAGTCTGCGCAACAGGAAGAAGGTTCAGCTCCCAGTCCTTTCTTCAACTGGCCTCTCCCGCCATTCTTGTATCGCCCTGGCGTGCAGGGGGTAATGGCTGTAGGTATCGAGCCGGAGGCGATGCCGGAAGCGTGTCTCTCGCGTGAAGTACTCTTCAGGCACGCTTTGAATGTAGCTGATGAGTCGGCGGTGCGTTTCATCCAGTTGGCTCAGGACCTTGGAAAGCGCAAGGCCCCGTTTCTGTTCTATCATCTGGGCATTGAAAGCATCGAGGCCGCCGTACTGGACGTATCGCGGTGGCTTCTCCCCGTTGATGATGAGCGGCAGATACTTCAGCGCCTCCTCCTCCCAAATAGTCACGTGCGCAAGGCTCTCTTTCACCGACCAATCACCCATGATGCCAGGCTCGAGCAGTTGTGCATTGGACAGGCCAGTGTAGGACTCCTTGAGCGCCGTCCACGCCGTCTCCAGTCGTTTCAGAAGCTGTTGCTTATCCATGATTCTGAGGGTGTCTCCTTCTGGTTGATAATTGCCTGAGAGAATCACGAACTGGCCTGGTTCCCGATACGCCATCTTGCTGCGCCTTCCAGGTCGTGTAGGCACCGGGGAGGCAGACGGCGCAGGGTCGGTAGCCCGCTGCCCGCGCGTCTTCTGAAGTCGGGAAGAAGACACGGTTGGTAACATAGCCTCCTCGGGCAATAGCGCGCAGTGCGGCGGGGCAGTCGAGACGACCGTAGATGCGATTGCGGCGGTGACCACCCAGCGTCCCTGGCACAGCGCTGGCATACTGTTTACCATCGGTACCAACCAGTTTCCAGGTCTTGCTCATTCGTCTCCTTTCATTTCTTTGTTTCTCTACGAGAAGTATAATCCGTAAGGCTGAAAGGTGGCTATCCGATTATTGCTTTCAAAGTGCCTCTTTCTGTCTTCAGGCAAAATGAGCTTCTTCTGCGGTTGTGTTGTAAAAATCTGAGAGGAACGCCAGGAACGTAACATCTCACGTTCCTGTTCAGCTTAGATAGCCACTCCAAATAGGATGGCGATGAATGTCGCCTGCTTCATGCTGTCTCTTTTTTCTACGCCACGTATCTGCCCTTTCCTGAGCATGTTCATTGCTTCATACCCTTGCAAGGTGCGCCACGCGGTGGCGAACGTAAAGAAGCCCATCCCGAGCTTGACGAGTCGTTTGATGAAGCGATGGTCTTGCTCGACGAGGTTGTTGAGATATTTACTTTGCCGCAGTTCACAAGGTCTCGGCATAATCCCTTCTGTTCTCAGCTCGCTTCCACGCTTTGGGATAGGCCGAGTTTTTATCAACCGTAATGACTCGAGGAGTGCTGGTATGAGGCGCAGCAAGCGCTTTCAAGAAAAAGCGCTTGGCGGCTTCTGCATCTCGTGTGGGACTGAGAAGAAATTCCAGGGTGTTTCCCTGGGAATCGACGGCGCGATACAGATACACCCACGCCTTTTTCACTTTCACATAGGTCTCAACGACGCGCCACGAGTCGTTCGTCGCTTTGAGATGAGGTCGGCATCGTTTCTCCAGTTCAGGTGCGTAGTGCTGGACCCAGCGATAGATCGTCGTGTGATCGACATGCAATCCTCGCTCTGCCATCATCTCCTCCAAATCTCGGTAGCTAAGCGGATACCGGAGGTACCAGCGTACACAGAGCAAAATAATCTCGGCTTGAAAGTGACGCCATTTGAACGGGTTGGAGGAGTCCATGCAATCGTTTCCTCTCAATTCTCAGAATACCGTCGAGCTTACTACATCCTTGCCGTTTTTGCAACACAGCCGAAGAAACGGTGCATGGCCTCTGTGCATCTTGTGGGTCGGTGAGCAGTTGAGACGAACTCGACGGCACGATTATCGTGCGATAGGTGCAGGGAAGATCGAGCCTCTGCATGACTTGCTCGAACATCCTGGGGTGCAGTCCAGACAGTTGTGCCTTCTCAGCGCAAATTGCCAGCATGTCAGGTGAGACGTCGACCCAATCAATATCAATGCCTTAGCTAGACTTTATCCATTGGCTGGACAAAAAGAAAAAGGCAGAGTAAGCTTCTCTCAAACTTCCTGTAAGGGACTCTCGAATAATTAACTATCCCGACCAGTAGGCAGAACATATCCCACGGGATGCGCAACGAGCTTCAGTTTTGCGGCGAAAGACGCATGATTACCTCGAAAATGAGCTGGTGCCTCCCCCTGAAAGGAGAAGATCGACAATCCGTTCGGGGAGGGTTTCATCGAGAGATTCTCCCAGCAAAAACAGGCGAACGTAAAGCACCCCGATGAGCATCTCGAAGAGCAGCGGGACGTCTGTCTGTGCAGAGAGCTCTCCTCGCCCAATAGCTCGCTCAAATAATGGCCGGAGAAGTTTGCTTCGACGCTGCCAGTAATCCTTGGAAAAGGTACTAATCGCCGAGACGTTGCGGGCTCCAATCCCTGTCTGAATAAGCGCTTGCCCCACTGGCGACAGGAGAAACGCGCGCAGGAAGTGTAACAGTTGAATCAGGTCAGAACGGAATGCTCCGGTATCAGGAGTTGGAATATCTTGTGCGACTCTTGAGGCGACGGCATCGACCACCAGCTGTTCCCTCGTTTTCCAGCGACGGTAGAGCGTGGTTTCATGGACGCCAGTTCGTTCGCTAATGATGGCAAAGCTCAAGGTTTCATACCCCTTCTCCTGTAAGACCTGGATGGTGGCTTCAAAGACAGCAGCCTGGATGCGAGCACTGCGTCCACCGGTTCGGCGGCGGGAACCAGGCAAGGCTTCACTCATGTTGGCAGGGCGGTGTGTGTTCATGTATCTAGTATAGCTAGCTGGCTCTGCTAATGCAAGGGATTCTTGCATTAATCTGGAAATGATGGTATGCTTAATGCAAGCTTTCTTTGCATTAAGCTAAAGAAGGTTCTTTCTCAGAAGGTGTTTCGAGAGTCAAGAACAAACGAAAGGAACCATCGTATGTCCTCTCACCATCCAGACCCCGGCCAGCCCTCTCACCCACGTGCTCCTCAGCATCGAGAGGTGCCTTTCCAGCCTCCAGATCCCGCCCAGCCCTCCGGACAAAGTGTCATCCGTCGGCTGCATGAGGAATTGTTCATCTGGCTCATTACCGTTGACGCCAAGGGCGTCCCACACACTCTCCCGGTGGGATTTCTCTGGGATGAAGCACAATCCACCTTTCTCATCTACAGTGCATCAGAGGCTGATCGTGATCGCCTGACCCAAATCAAACAGAACCCGAAGGTGGGCCTCCATTTCAATTTTGACCTGAGTGGGAGAGATTCTTTCATCCTCACGGGGGAAGCGGAAGTCAGCCCTGATGATCCTCCTTCTGATCAGATTCCTGCCTGGAGAGACAAATATCAGGCGCTTTTCGACCACTTGGGAATGACGCTCCAACAGGCGGCGGCCCTGGCTCCCATTGCTTTACGCATTCGCCCCCTGACGATGATCGTCACATCCTGAACGAGACACGAAGCGAGTCCTGAGCGCTGGACTCGCTTGTGTGAACGAAGGAGGGCCTTCCAGAAGCATGTCCCATTCCTCAGTGACAATCCAGATTGCGCCGGAATCAAAGCCTGCCATGCCTATTTTTCTGGGAGAAGTGGCAACCTTTGCGCAAGTGCTCACGCATACGGGAATGCTCAAAAGCATCGCTGAGCAGGTGCGTTTCGCCCGCGCCCGCTTCGGTCGGTACGACCTTCTCGATTTTGCCGCGGTGCTCATTGGCTATATCCTTTCGGGAGAGCCGACCTTGCTCGCGTTTTACGAACGGCTCGCTCCGTGGGCAGATACCTTTATGGCGCTTTTTGGCCGAAATCGCTTGCCTCATCGCTCAACCCTGTCTCGGTTTCTGGCCGCTCTCGATCAAGCCAGTGTGGAGACCCTTCGGACGCTCTTTCAGAAGGATGTGCTTGCTCGCAACCCGTTTCCTTCCCCTGGCGGCTTGTTTGACCGAACAAGTGGGCAGTGGTTGGTGATCGATGTTGATGGAACCAGGCAAGCGGCTCGTCAACGAGCACTGCCACAAACGGACGCCTTGCCTGGTCCCCATCGCCGGTTTGAGCAGGTGTGCGCTCCAGGCTACACTGGGCGCAAGCGGGGAGAAGTCGTTCGTACTCGTACTGTTGTGCTTCAGACCCATACGCATCAGTTTCTCGGCACGTTCGGAGCGCAGGGCAACGGGGACTACCGCGGCGACCTGCGCCGGGCTGCCCAGGTGATCACGAGCTATGTCGCCGCGCTTGGGTTTCCCCCAGCCTCCGTCCTACTGCGGTTGGATGGCTTGTATGGCGATGCTGCCCCTCTTCTCGATGTGCTTTCGGCTGGCTTGGCGGTGATCGCGAGGAGTCGGGCCTATCATTTGTTGGATCAGGAGGTGGTGAAGCTTCGCCTGGTTCGCGCTCCAGATCAAGTCAGCACCCACGCGGAAAGTGGGATAACGCGCGCGCTCTACGATTGTGTGTCCGTCCCCTTAACACCAGCGGGACCCGAGGTGCGCCTGGTGGTCGCGACCCATCCAGGGACATCCGCTGCTCCCGCTGTTGGTATTGAGCGCAACGGGGTGGTCTACGAGCTATTTGTCAGCACCCTTCCCTCCCCGGCGTTTACGGCTTCGGATATCCTTGAACTGTACCTGCATCGTGGCTCATTTGAAACGGTGCTGGCCGATGAAGACAAGGAGCAAGACGCTGATCGCTGGTATTCTCATACCCCCTGTGGCCAGGAGTTCGCCCAGATCCTCGCTCAATGGACGTGGAATATCCGGCTGGAGTTGGGCCAACAGCTCTCTCCAACTGAGTTGCGCACCACCGAATTTGCTCCCGCGCGCGACGCCGAAACGCCCTCGACCAATGTGCCGGCACCAGAGGTCGCCCCAATACGTCCGGTCGTGTACGGCCCACCGCAATGGGCCCAGCCATCTTTTACCCATGGCTTTCCCGGCTCCATGTTTACTCCACAGCCTGATGGGATCTTGCGCTGTCCTGCCAATCACCCCCTGTACCTGCAAGAACGGCGTCCTGAACGCGATGGGTCCCTCCGGCTCTTGTATGCAGCCCGTATTGGTCATTGCCGTGCCTGTCCCTTGCGCGCACAGTGTCAGGAGAGCAGCACCACGCTGAAGCCACGACGGGTGAGTGCGGTGGTGTGGCCGCTTAACGCCCCTCGCTCGGATTCCTCACCTCCCTCTGAGATAGCCAGCACACCACGTGCCTCTGCGCCGGTGCTCTGCCGCGACTGGCCGCGTTGCAGCATCCGGCGAACCTGGATCAAAGTGGTTCGCGGCCAAACGATCTGCCTGGAAAGCTCCACTCCGCTCTCGCCATCACCGGCAAAAGCCCCCACGGAGAAGAGCTTGACCCGAGCGGAGCGCGCGCATTGGCGGCTCTCCTGGGAGCAGCGGCTGGCACGCAATGCTCGCCCATTGGACGCGCCCCGACTGATTGTCACGCTTCACGGGCTCCCGGCCACCTTTGCCTCTGCCTTTGGCTTTGATCTCCTTGCTACCGCCTAACCGCACCGATTGTCACAGATCGTGTTTCTTGCCTCGATACCGTCTGGCCTCACCGCTTTTCTTGTATTGATACAAGTCTATCATCGGCGTTTTTCTCGGCTTTCGTTCTGATGCCGGTGAATGGTGGTCTTATGTACCTCCCTTTACTTGAGCTTAGCTCGTTGCGCATCCCGTGGGCATATGGAATATCGACGAACCATTTTTCCAGGGAGGGCCATCGCTGGAGGTGGGTTTCCACCACTTCCATAGCCTCCTTGGTCAGTTTCACGCCAATCGGATAGGTGGTGGTCACCAATGTGACCACGGGATGATTTCCTTTCCAAGTCATTGTACTGGCAAATTGGATGACGGCATCCACCGAATCGAGCAAAGAGCCATTCCAGTGGTGTTCTAAAATGCCCCAACAGCGTTCAACGGGATTGTATTTGCTATGATAGGGCGGATAATATGCGAGACGTATCGTGACCTGATATTGTTGTACAAATTCCAACAAACGCTGCATGAATTGTGTGCGGCGACTGTGGTTTTCCGGTCCATTATCAACGTTGATGACGAGCGTCTTGATCTGCGAGAAGCGATCTTTCACGGTTTTCCACCAATCCACGAGCCGATCCACCAGACAATCGCTGGTCACTTTGGAGGTCACCCCGTACAGAAACAGTTCATCGCTGGCAGGGAGGAAAATGCCCACCGGGGTCACGGTAGCTTTTGCTTCGAAATCATGGTCAACAGCTTTGGTCAGCACGCGACTCTTTCCTCCTCGTGCAAAGGGACCGGCTTTCACTGTGGCTTTCGCATCGATCGAGATTCGTAAGCTCTGTTCCTCAGCATCTGCTTCCTCATTGATCTGCTTCACCTGTGCAAAGATGGCATCGGTTTCGGGCAGTTTTTTTGGGGCTGACTCTTAGCCACCTTTCTCGGATAATACCCCAGTTCGTTCATCTTCGTGGCAATGGTCTCCGCCGTGGGTAATTCCTCATCACGATAGCCATAATGCGCGATCAACTGGCGGTGCACTTCCGTTGCGGTCAGACGAGTGTAGAGGCGGCTCGTGCGAAACTGTGGGTCGGCTTGACTCTGCCTATCCACTAGGGCGGTGATATTGCTGAGTAAGTTAGGGAGATGTTCTTCACTACGTTTGCGGCCTCGTGATGAGTAGGCATCGGTGCAGATAATCCCGTGTTCCAGTTCGTGCTGTCCTTTACGGATCGTCCCACGGTTCCATCCCAATTCCCGTTCGACCAGGCGCTGACCTCCTTGTCCCAGCGCGCGTACCGTCCGTGCCATAAAGAGGCGGCGCGCACTCCCTTTCAGAGCTTTCGCCGTCTCTA
>Ga0207646_10003671_pt1 | contig 17141 bp, 15 predicted proteins | sample KBSK5502metaG_FD_184343 | JGI IMG/M metagenome (GOLD analysis project Ga0207646, IMG submission 184343) | Corn, switchgrass and miscanthus rhizosphere microbial communities from Kellogg Biological Station, Michigan, USA - KBS K5-50-2 metaG... | ecosystem: Host-associated > Plants > Roots >... | reverse complement strand
TGTCGAGGCGCTCCCGGCGATACCTACGTCAATCGCCCGACCGTGACGGGAAGGGAGAGCACCCACATCGATACAGCGTTCATGGGTCTCACCTCCTCGGACGGTGTCACGGTCGACTGCAAGCTACCAGCCCGACGCGATACCGACCAACCCTTTTCCCGCCACGTGATCACGACTCCAGACAGGCCCTAGTTAGGAGCCGCGCCGCGCGGGTAGCCCGAGTTGATGATGGGCCGGCCCTACTGGACTCCCGCCGACGCGGCAAGCGCCGCAGGCCTGCTGCCCAACGGAGCGCCTGTCATCCTCCCCGCCTCCGGTCACATCGCCCCGCTGTTCCAGGCAGCACCCGCCCTGGCGGACCTGCTCACCGCCTTCTGGGCCGATCCTCCCGCGGTCGTTACCCGTCAGCGTGCCGGCGCAGCAGCCACGGCCCCCCAACCGCCGGCAACCTGACAGCCGTTGCTGCGCCAGTGAGGGCGAACTCCGCTCGCCGAGCAAATCCGCATCGCGTATAGCTTCCACGCAGCCGCGCCGATCGCCCAGTTCGGCACAGCCTGGGGTGGCCCGGGATACGGCCGACCCACGCGCCAGAACGGCGGCTTTGCGCGCGTCTTTGGCGTCTGTGCTGTAGCTGAGCGTGACAGCGCCCGGCAGCATGGGGATTGCCCTGGTGCTGCGGGTTGTCAGCTCAATGCGGTGTCGAAGCGGGCGCGCAGGTCGGTGAGCCGTTCGGCGGGTTCGTTGGCGAAGACCAGGCGCAGGTACCGGCTGCCGCTGGGCCCCCAGCCATCCATCGGGGTGGCGGCGACCTGGGCGCGGGTGAACAGCCGCCGGGATGCTTCCCCGGGAGTGAGGCCCATGCTGTGGGTGTCGATGAGCAGCGACCAGCCGCCGTGCGGGCGGACGCACGGATACCCGGCGAGCTGGTCCAGGACCAGTGTGCTGCGCTGCTGCCAGACCCTGGTGGCTGCTGCGACATCGGCGGCAGATTCAGGGTGGTTCAGGGCGGCGGCGACGGCATGCTGGGCGATGCCGACCTGGCAGACCACGTTGGTGAGGCCGGCTAGGCCGATGTCGGCCATGATTTCTTCCGGCCCGGCCACCCAGCCGACCCGCCAGCCGATCATCCGCAGTTCCTTGGACGCCGACCCGACGGTGATTGTCCGGTCAGCCAGGCCGGGGTGGGCGCCGGGATGGACGGGCGGCTGGCCGTCGAAGCGGATCCGTTCCATCGCCGCGTCCCAGATGACCCAGGCGCGGTGCCGGCTGACCGGGTCGGCGATCGCATCGAAATGCTCGCCGCCCAAGACCGCGCCGGTGGGCATGACCGGACTCATCAGCAGCACCGCGGCGGTGCGCGGCCCGATGGCCGCCGCGAGCTCGCCCGGGTCGGTGGCCCATCCGCCCGGGCCGGGGGTGCAGGACACGAACCGGGGCACACCGCCCGCGAGGCGGATCCGGTTGACCAGCCCGGCATAGACCGGGTCACAGATCACCACCTCCTGGCCGGGTTCCACGGTGGCCAGCAGCACGTTCAGGATCCCGTTCAGTCCCCCGGCGACGCTGACGCACTGGGTACCGGGATCATAGCTGCGGCCGGTGATAGCGGCCACGTGCGCGCAGGCGGCCTCACGCAGCGCCAGATGACCCTGAAACGGCAGGTAACTGTTCGCGTCATCACGATCGATGGCGGCGTGCGTGGCCTCCAGTGCCACCTGCGGGGGCCGCAGGTCGGTGTCCAGGTTCTCCAGCCGCAAGAACTGCGGATCAGCAGCGGCGTCGGCGGCATCGCCGACCTTGTCCACCCCAATCCCGGGAATGTCACGGAGCCGGGAAACGGTCATCGCTCCCTCGCAAACCAGCTTGATCACTGCACGCCACGGTGCGCCGATTATCCAGTTACACGCCGCTCCGCGCCACCGAAATCCACGCGACTCAGCAGCACATAGCGGATCCGGTGTGCGCTAGGCCCCTATCCCCTTTCCGGAATGTGATGATGTCCGATGCCTGGCCTGGCCTTGAAAGCTGGGCTCGGTGCCCGGGATGGAGCGGGCCTAGGCTTGGGACGTGAGCGAGGAACTGCCTGCTGTAGCCGGGGCCCGGGCGCCGGGCGCCCGGTCGGCGGCACGTGGGGGTCCGCGCTGACCGTACTGGAGTTCGCCGCCATCCGCGGCGTGGGCTTTGAGCCGGTCGGCCAGGTGTTCGGCGCGGCCGTCTACGCTGCCGGGGACGCCCGCGGGTACAGCTGTCCCGCGGCGCCGGGATCGGCCGGCGGCACGACGCGCGCGCAGCCGGCCACCCAGGTGTCGGGGCGGGGCGATGCGGGATCGTTCGGGCCGCTGGTGGAGGCCATGTACCAGGCGCGGCGTACGGCCCTGGGCCGGATGACCGCCCAGTGCGCCGCACTGGGCGGGCACGGGGTGGTGGGCGTCCGGCTGTCCCGGGGGTCGTTTCCCCTTGGCGGGCTGGATTTCACGGCCATCGGCACCGCGGTGCGCGCGCCCGGCACGCCCTGCGGGCCACGGGCGCTTTTTACCTGCGGTGTGTCCGGGCAGGAGTTCGCCAAGCTGATCATGGCGGGCTGGGTACCCATCGGGCTCGCGCTCGGCCTCTCGATCGGGTCGCGGCACGATGACCGGGCCACTGCCCGCCAGGCCCGCTGGGTGTCGGGCAACGTCGAGGTGGCCGGCTGGACCGAGCTGGTGAACCAGTCGCGACACGACGCCAGGCGCCGGCTGGAAGATGACGTCAGACGGCTCGGCGCTGAGGGCGTGGTGATCGCCGGCCTGCAGATGCGGGTGCGCACACGGGACTGCCCTGGGGCGGTGGGCCGCCGCGACCACATCGTGGAGGTAACGCTGTCCGGCACCGCCATCGCCGGGTTCTCCCGCGCCGGCCGGCGTCATGCCGGGCCGCGGCTGGCGGTCATGTCCCTGGACCCGCGCCGCCGCCAGGGCCGGATGTAGCCGGCACCAATCGGGCTTGATGAACAGGAAGGAAGCGCACGTCGGGCAATCCCCGGATTGCCCGGCGTTCCGCAGATAGCAGATAGCTGTCACGCATGCGAGGTATTGCCTGATGCGGGCGCCATAATCCCCGATTGTGCACGGCCACAGCCAGACCTCAATCGATGGCGGGCCCTTTTTTCTCTCTCCGGGGGCCGGCCGCGGCGGCGGCATCTTCAACACCGGGACGCTGCACCTGGTCGGCTCCATCGTCGACGGCAACTCCACCCATGCCGGCTTTAATGGCCAAGGGGGGTACGCATGCGGGCCGCTCGGCATAAACGGCTCGCCGGGCGGCGACGGCGCCGGGATCTACAACGAGGGCGGCACGGTGACCACCGTCAGCACCACGATCGCCGCCAACGCCGCCGGCCAGGGCGGCCCCGGCGAAGACGGCGACGATTCGCGTTACGTACGCGGCGGCTGCGATACGGGCGGCTACGGCAGCTCGGGCGGCCCTGGCGGCAGCGGCGGCGGGATCTACAACGACCACGGCACCGTCACCCTCAGCGAGTCGGCCGTCTACGGCAACACCTCGGGCCGGGGCGGCGCCGCCGGCGCCGGCGGCTACGGATCGAAGATCGGCGGGCCGGGCGGCGACGGCGGCCAGGGCGGGTTCGGCGGCGGCATCTACAACAACGGGATGCTCACCGTGATCAACACCACGATCACCGGCAACGTCACCGGCAACGGCGGCCCCGGCGGCGCCGGCGGCCCGTCTGGCAGCCCTGGCGGGGCCGGCACCCCCGGCCAGGCCGGCATCGGCGGCATCGGCGCGGTGATCTACCACGAGAACGGGCAGGCGATCTTCCTGGAATCCACCGTCGCGGCCAACGTGGACGGGACCGGCCGCGCGATCAGCCCGCGTGCTGTCCCCAACGCCGGGATCTTCGTCCTCGCCGGGGAGCTGACCGAGATCGACACGATCGTCAGCCAGGACGACTGCTACGCCAACTCGCCCAGCGGCCAGATCAACGACGGCTTCGCCGCCGGTGACGGGCACCTCAACCTGACCTGGCCCGGCGCCAGCTGCCCCGGGATCCTCGCCAACCCGCTGCTCGGTCCGCTGGCCGAGAACGGCGGTCCCACCCCGACCATGGCGATCACGCCGCCCAGCCCGGCGATCGGCCGGATACCCCCCGCCGGGGCCGGCTGTACCCCGCCGATCAGCGCGGCATCCCGCGCCCTCAGCCGCCATCGGGACGATGCGATATCGGCGCCTACCAATACCAGCCCTGACCGGCCAGCAGCCTAGCGGACACCCGCACGCGCAGATGGGGCTCGCGGACACGGCGACCGCGAGCACCGTCGCCCCCTCACCCGGACACGGCCGACGGGCCGCAGCTCGGGCACAACGAGCCAGACCGGCCGCAATCGTCGCAGTCCTGGAAGGATGTGGCGGCGGGCAGACCGCCATGCCCCCGCTGGGCCCAGTCCAGGTGTCAGCCGCTCCGGCCATACCTCGTCCGCTCCCTGGCACGCTATGCCCGCGTCAGCCCTGACGCCGTGGCGCGCCACGTGGCCGAGTCCGACCCGGCGCCGCAGGTAGTGCGCCAGATGACGCGGCCCGGCATTCCCTAGAGCCAACGGCCTGCCGTTCTTCCCTCCCCTGATGGCCGCCTGCGTCATCCAGCGCATCGCCGCTTTCGGGCGCGGCATCCGGGCGGGCCGGCGTGGACAAGGCGGCGCGGGCGAGTTTTGCTCGCTGCTGACTACATAACCCTTGCCGGGGCTGGTTGCTGCTGGTCCTTGCTAGGCTGTGGCCAGCCCGTCGCGGCCTGGCGAGGAGGGCCATATTGACCTACACGTCCGCGGAGCCGGGATCCGCGCAGTCGGGTCCGGCACCTCAGCCGGCCGATCGCAGGGTGCGCAGGGTGCGCGCGGCCCTGGTCGTGCTCTTCCCCGAGACGCCCGAACGCGGGACGCCCCAGCCCCAGGCCGGGCCGCAGCCCGGGCCGGGGCACGCGGACGCTGCCAGGCCCGCAGGGCGGCGGGCTGTCTACGTCGCTATCCAGGTGGCCGCCGTGTGCATCGGGACCGTCGTATTGCTGTTGCGCATTCCCCGCATCCCGGCCTGGGACTCTCTGTACGCCGAAGACCAGGGCGTGTTCCTTTTCGACGCGTTGGCGCACCCGTGGCATCTGCTCGTGCCCTTCGGCGGCTATGAGCAGTTGGTGCCCCGCCTCATCGGCCAGCTGATCTCCTACCTGCCGCTGGTGGACGTCGCGGTGCCCTTCGCGCTGGCCGGGGCCGGCATCGCCGCGCTGTGCGCGCTGTTCATCTACCACGCCATGGACGGGTGGATCCGGTCTCCCTGGCTGCGGGCGCTGGTCGGCGCGGCCCTGATACTGCTGCCGCTGGCACCGATCGAGCCCGCCGACAGCACCGTCGGCTCTCCCTGGTACGCGCTGACCGCGCTGTTCTTCGGCCTGCTGTGGCGGCCGAAGAGCTGGGCCGGGATGACGGCCGCAGCGCTCGTAGCGTTCGCCGCCGCCTCCTCGGAGATCCTCGTCCTCATCTACGCGCCGCTGGTGCTGCTGCGGGTGGTCGCGCTGCCCCGGTGGCGCGAGCACGCGGTGACAGCCGGCTGGCTGGCGGGCCTGCTGGTGCAGGTGGCAATAGTGCTGGAGAGCTACGCCCAGCACACCCAGCGCGTGACCAGGCTGGCCAGTCCCATCCGGGTGCTCGGGTTCTACTTCCACAACGTCGCGCTGCGCGCCTTCGGCTGGCGGGTGTCCGTGCGCCTCGTCGAGATCGCCGGCCTCAACGGCGCGACGGTCATCGTCTGCGCCATCGTTGTGGCCGTGTTCGGCTTGGCGCTGGTCACCGGCAGCCGACAGGTTCGGGTGTTCGTCGCCGTCGCGCTGATCATGGGGTTCGTGCAGGCGGTCTTCGCCGCCACCGTGGTCCGGTACGTAAGCGGCCAGCATTACTCCTATACCTTCGAGGACGGCTCGCGGTACTCGGCCATGCCGATCATGGCGATGACGGCCGCCGCCGTGGTCGCGGTCGATGCCTGCCTGCGCCGCCAGGCCACCGCCAGGGGCGGCGATAAGATCCCGCTCGTCCGCCAATCGCCCTGGGCGCTCACCGCCGCCGCCGCCCTGGCCTGCGTGCTGGCGCTCGGCTGGCTCTCCGACTACCGGTACGTCACCCAGCGCACCAGCTGGGGTCACTGGAAGCCCGTGGCGGAGCGCATGCTGACCGCCTGCGAGCACAGCACCACCGGCGAGATCACTACCTGGACGTGGGGGCACCGCACGATCACCATCTCGTGCTCCCGGCTACGCAGGTAACCGCCCTACGCCGCTTCGCGCCCGGGGGTGAAATCCCCGGCGGCGCGGGCCCGCTCCACCAGGTCGCGGGCGAGCCGTTCCAGATCAACCGCAGCTGGCATGGGCTCGATCATCTCGGTCACAACTGGTCCTTCCCCGCCATGCCGCCATGCCGGTGGCGGCGATGGCGGCGAGCTCGCGACACGGGCCCCGTCGGCGCCGACGTCATGCCGCTGAGCCCGGAAGCCTGCGAAGATAGGTAGCAGGCCCTCGCCGACCACTAGAGGAGGCAACGGGATGACCGCCCAGCCCGACACGCCCGGCCCGGACACCGGTTCGTATGAGGTGATCCACCTGGGCGGCCAGGCCGCGGTCGTGGTGCCAGTGACCGACTTCCTGCGCCTGAGGGCCCTGCAACAGGCCGCCACCGTCGAGGATCTCGAGGATGCGGAGGACACCGCGGCGGTGCTGGAGTGGAAGGCCCGCGACGCCGCCGGCCAGACGACGTACGTGCCCGCCAGCGAAGCAAGGCGCCGGCTGGGCATGTCCCGGTGAGCCTGCGGGTCGACTACGACGAACGGGCGATCTACCTCCACGACCCGGATGCCGGCCGCGGCCAGATACCGGGCCAGGCCCGCCCCGTAGCTGCCGGTGCCCTCCACGCCGGCCAAGGCGACGGTCCCGAATCCGGACAGCCAGCTGAGCAGACCGGCGTACCCGGTCGCGGCGGCCGGGAACTCCCGCACCCCGGGCAGCCCGCCGAGAGGGTCCAGCGCGGCGGCCACGTGCATGCCGGCGTGGGTGTCCACGCCGCCGGTGATGACGCGTGTGTCTTCTACGATGGTCATTGCCGTCCCTTTTTTCTGTGGTTGAGGGGATGGCACGCACCCGCTGGCCGCCGATCTGTGAAACCCCGGCCTCTTGCCCAGGCCAGGCAGATCGGACCGGCAGCGCCGGCAGGTGCCTGAACGACCAGGACCCGGGCGACGGGCCGGTCTCAAGACAACCAGGCGGCGTCAGGCCGGATAACAGGTCAGACCAGGTCCCAGCGCCGACCCTACGCCCGTAGCCACACAAAACCACGGAAGCAGGGCCGAAGCTCTCATCCACATCCTCCCTGCCGAATATGGATTCCTACTGCATTAGTAGGCATATGTGAGTCTGTGCGCTCAGATTATCCGTTCGGGGCCCGGGCTCTGTCGGCTGGCACGGGTGCCACTGACCGCCCAGTAGGCACTGCAGGCCTGAGAGCCCGCGTCTGCCGGCGCGGGCTCTCAGCAGGGCCCGGAGCCGCGGAGATGCCCGAGGGACCCTAGGCCGAGCCCGTCGGCGGCGTGATTGTGAGGTTCAGGGTGAGGTGCTCGCCCGGCTGGACCGTGATCTGTCGCTGGTAGGGGCTCCGGTCGGCACGCCCCGCGATCACCATGTATGAGCCTGCGGGGACCCGGATCGAGTAGCCGCCGGAGCTGCCGGCGACCGCGGTGAACGTGCGGTTGGCCGCGGCGTCGGCGAAGTGGACCGGCGTGCCCCACAAGCGCGGGCAGCCCTGCGCCGAGCATGCCCAGTCCGGCCAGGACACATGTCCTTTCACCGTTGCCATGCCCGTCCCCCCCGCCGACGCGGGGGGTAGACCCGGAGGGCTCACCAGACCGGTGAACGGAACCGCAGGCCCCCACGAACAGCACCGCGAGCAAGCCGACGACGATCGCCGTGCCGACCCGCGATTCTCTCGTCCCCGGGCAGGACTTCCGCACCGATAAATGCTACGCGCGGATCGGCTCGGCGGCGAGGATCTCGGCGAGGTAGGCCAGGTGAGTGGCGTGTTCCCGGGCGGCGATCTCGGCGAGGCGGGCAGCCTGGTCGCGGACGGTGGGCAGGGGCAGCTCCCGGATCGACACCCCTCCGGCCCGCCAGTCCCGCCTGATCTGCCCGGACAGCTCCACACGCGACCTCGCCATCCCTGACCTCCGCGCCAGCCGAACCGATGCAAAAGATCAGATCCTGGGTGGGGCCATAATTCGCGACGACACGCCGGCCCACCCGCCAGGCGAGATCACCACCCAGGCGGGGCCGAAATCCGCGACGACAACGGGCCAAACCGGGGCCAGTTCGGGTGATCACACTCAGCGGTGAACCGCGGCCGGGCGGCAAACCCTTATTCCGCCCGGCGTGCAAGGCCACGGTCAGGTCACTGTGACTGATCCAACGGGCAGGCCTGCGCTCTGGTAGCCGCTAGGGCCCTCTGGCAGGTCAGCGCTTACCGGCGCCTGGCTGACGGTCAGTTGCGTCTGATGGTCTGCTGCGTTACGCCGGTCCCGGCCCCGCCGACCGGGACCACCACGCCGGCCGTGCTCGAAGCGTTGGTCGCCTGGGCGGCCGCGGCGACGGTCAGGGGTGTGCTCGGCGCGTACATCGCCTCGTCGAAGGTGGTCGTGCTCGGCTGCTGCAAGCCCACCGCGAAGAGCGTCGCCACCTTACCGCCCGAGAAGGAGCTGGAGATGTAGTCCCCGACCATCGGGCCCTGCGAGGTCTGCGCGATCTGGCTGAGCGCCATCGGGCCGGCCAGCTGCGTGGCCGTTCCCCAGTGGGCGCCGCCGTCGGGGGAGGAGATGAAGCCGACCTCCAGCTGGCAGGCACCACCGCACGCGGCCTTGGGATAGAAGTAATAGGTCAGGCCCAGGTGCGCGCTCGTGCCGGACCTGGCCGGATCCACCGCCAGGCCGGGAATGAAGTGGTCCTCGCCGCTGGTGACGGGGTCGATCGGCACTCGCGAGGCGGCGGTCCAGTTCACCCCGTCCGCCGAGGTCGAGAAGACGATGTCGTTGGAGGAGCAACTGGCCCGGAAGCGGCAGTCCTCCCACGCCACGTACACCCTCCCGGCGCCGTCGATCTCCGCCGTCGGCAGCGGGCTGGTCCGCAGCCCGCCCGCGACACCCTTGAAGCGGAAGCTGCTCACCGTGACGCCCTTGGCCCACGACGCCCCCCCGTCGGTGGACCGGAACGCCTCGATCTTGTTGTTCAGGCTCTCAAACGGCACGATGACCGTGCCGTTGGGCTGGACCAGCGGCTGGCCGCCCAGCCCCTTGTCGTTCCCGGCGGTCGGGATCGGCGTGCTCCAGGTCTGGCCACCGTCGGTGGAGGTGCTCATCAGCTCCACGTCGCCGGCCCCGAAGTTGTCCAGTTCGGTGTAGCAGTGACCGAAGAACGGGCTGGTCTTGGTGTTGTCACAGACCGTCCAGTTCTTGTCCAGGTTGACGGTCTTGGCCACCGGCGGCGGGATCGTCACCGGCAGGCTCCAGGTCTGCCCATCATCGGTCGAGCGGCTGACAAACACGGTCGGCACCACGAGGTTCGGAAGCAGCGGGACGGAGCTGATCAGCCAGGTGCCAGTCGCCGCGTCAAAGGCGACCGAGGGATCACTCACCCGCTCATACGGCACCGCAGCGCCGGAGCTGAAGGTCAGGCCCGGCAGGAAGCCAGTGGTCCCCCAGGTCGCGCCGCCGTTACCGGAACGGGCGAAGCCGATGTCGGTGGAGCCGCCGTTGAAGAAACGGCCCACCTGGAATGCGCCCACCACGGTGCTGCCCGCAGCGAAGGTGTCCGGCTCGACCTCCGTCGCATGCTGGCTGGTGGAATTCGTGAACGGATCGCTGCTGACCCGTGTCAGCGTCACATTGGCTTCAGCGGCGCCGACGGGCGCAGCGAAAGCAGTCACCGCCGCGACGGCGACGGCCCCTGAGAAGGCTTTCCAGTACCTCACGGTGTGCTCCCTCCAGCGGGGGCAACCGCGTAGACGTCAGCAAAGGCGAGGCAGGCATCACCCAGCGTCATCGCTCTCCCCGCTCATGTACCAGTCTGCCAGGCCAGTGAGGCGGCTGCACGGGGTTTGCCCCAAACTACGTGGACACTCTGATTTGAGCTGATCTTGTTTCGGTCCCGGCTCTCCTGCGCCTATGAGAACGCCGGAGCGCAGGTCCCGTCCAGGTGGAGCCCCCGCAGGGCCGTCAGGCTCCGGAGGCGCTCGGCGTCCCCGGGTTACGAATGACGTTGCTGAATCGCTTATCGCCAGGGCCTCGGCCTGCTTCCAAGGCAGCGAGTGAACATGCCAACCAGCGCATAAGCATGCCGACCCGCGACGGGTCCGGGCGTGTCGATCTCAGGGCGCACGGGCTGCGCCAGCCCGGACCCGGAGGACGTCATGCAGGTCGATCCCGGCCCGCTGCGCCGCGTCCCGCACCGCGTCCGCCGCCGGTGTCACCAGCGGCTCGGGACCGTATCCGACGGCGATCGCGGCGGGCAGCTGCTGGGAGCTGATGACGCCGGCCGCGTGTGCGGCGAGGTCCGCCCCGGGCGGGTCGGGCAGGTCATACCGGAGCGTGACCCGGACGCGGTCGCGCGGGGGCGTGAGCCCGATCACGACGATGCTGGCCTCGGGCATGAAGCCGAGCAGATGCGGGGATGACCGCCAGCAGCGCCGCAGGCGAGCCGGCCCGGACCGCGATGCTTGGCTGCGCGGCCCGGGAGTTCGGGGGTGTCTGCAGGGTACGAGAGTTCGGGGGTGTCTGCAGGGTATCGTCACCCGCTGTGATGGCTTGTCTCATTCCGCCAGCGTGCGGCCGCGCCGGTACGCCTAGCCACCGCGCGCCCCATTGCTTGTGGATAACTTACGACGTTATCGACAAGCCTGGCGGCTCGGCTTGGCAGCCGGGGGCATGCAGGATCTGATGTCTTGCCCGCGCTGCCCGGCCGGCCCCGGCACCGCCAGGCCTGGCGGCCAGCGACAGGATCGTCCAACTTGGTAACAGCCGCTGCCGTGACTCCGCGCCTGGTCGGCAATCGCTACCGAGGGTAACCGCGCCGGAATGTCACGGACAGGCAGGGAGCGCAGATTCTGGTCCATCCGATGCCGACGGCGTGCTGTCGCCTGGACAGCGCGGTAAGTCATGATCTGCATGGGCTCAGTGGCAGCCCAGGTGGCCCTGGTGAGGACCAAAGACTTATAACCGGCCCGCTGCCTGCGAAGTCTCATGTTAGGAGGTGAGTTCAATGAAGAAGTCTTTTGCTACCGCATGCGGGGGGCTGCTGATCGTGGCGCTCGCGGCCGGGTGCGGGACGACGCCAGCGCCGTCAGCGGTCCGTTCGCCCGCCCGTTCGGCCGCTTCGTCGCTATCGGTGTCCCGGCCGGCTACCGCCGCGCCGGCCGGCATCACGCAGCCATCGGGCGGTCCGGTTCCGGCCGGGTTCAGGGCCGCGTCTGTCACGTTTGTCTCGACCCGTGAGGCCTTCGTGCTAGGCGCGGCACCGTGCAGGCACGCGCCGTGTACCTCGATTGCCCGCACCCTTGACCGTGGCGTGAGCTGGCGTGGGCTCCCGGCACCTGGTGTGCCGCTCGGCGAGCCTTACACCAGCACCGGGCCGGCCGCGTGGGGCATCCGGTTCGCGACGCCGGGGCACGGGTTCGTGTTCGGCAACGGGCTGTGGGTGACCACCGACGGCGGTGAGCACTGGTCGGCCGTGGCCTACCCGGGCGGCGCGATGCTGTCGCTGGAGGTCATCGATCACCAGGTGCTGGTCGTGACCGCACGCCACGGACCAGACGGACTGACCGGATGGACGCTGTCGCGCCGCGCGCTCGGCGGCGGGCCATGGACCCGGATAGCGGCGCTGGCCAGCAATTCTGGTGCCGGGGGCATCGCCGCCCAGGCCGGGGTGGCGGCGGTCGTGGACGGCTCGTCTGTCCTGGTCACTAGCAACGGCGGCCTGACCGTCACCAAGCACGCGACCCCGTGCCCCGCGGCCGGCAGCCCGTTCCCGGTGGTCACTTCGGTCGCGGCGGAGGCTCCGCACGGGCTGGCTCTGCTGTGCACCGGCCAGGGCTATACCGGCCATACGGATAAGACCGTCTACGTGAGCGGTGATCTGGGCGCGACCTGGACGCTGGCAGGCCACCCGGCCAGCGCCGGTGACGGCGGCATGATCGCCGCCTCGGCCCCCGGGCACCTGACCATCGCCACCACCAGCGCCGCGAGCTGGCTGTATTACTCCGCAGACAACGGCAAGACCTGGCGGACGGTGGTTACCTACCTCGACGGCGGCCAGGGCTGGAACGACCTGGGGTTCACCACCACTCGTGACGGCGTGGTCATCCACGGGCACCCCGCCTTCGGGGACATGCTCGGACAGCTGCTGCTGACGGACAACGGCGGGCTGACCTGGCACGCGGTCACGTTCTGAAATCCCTGACCCGAACCCGACGGCTGTGACAGCGAGCACAACAGACTCTGCTCACTGCCACAGTCATCTGGCGTCCAGGACCAGCGCTAAGGCATTCGGCGCCGAGGTGACCGGCGTGTGCAGCACGCCGAATGTGGAGATGGTCGCCTCGATCGGCGCCGACCAGGTCATCGACTACACCCGGGCGGACTTTACCCGGGCTGGGCGGCGGTATGACGTGATGGTCGACATAGCGGGAAACCGGACCCTGGCCGAGACCAGGCGGGTCCTTGTTCGGAGGGGGGTGCTGGTGGGGTCGGGGGCCCGGACAAGGGCCGCTGGATCGGGCCGTTGGGCCGCACGGCCAGGATGGCTCTGCTGTCACCGCGCACACCAGCGCGATCCGCGCATCTAGATGCAGATCCTCACCATGAAACACGCGCCCTTGCGCGGGCTGCGGTGCTTGCCCCGCGACAGAATCGGAACCAGTTCGGGTGGATGAGCCTTATAACCAGACATCGGCACTTGACAGGATCAGCGGACCCGGTACCACCAGTCTGCGCCTTTCAGCGCGCAAGGGCACCACACGGCCCCTGGCTACGGCACCAGCGCGGCGGCCTGTGACGTCTAGGGCACGAACCTTGCCCACCCATGGCCCGCTGGACGCCGGAACCACGCCATAGTGCCGGGCACGGATCGGCCGCCAACGCCACAGACTGCACGATCGGGCTCGGCGAGGGAGAAGAACGGGCCATCGGGCCCGAACGGGTCGCCGGCCGGGTGCTGTCCGGCCTCGTCGATCGCGCGAGCCAGCGATGTGATCCACGGATTCTGCCCAGCCCGGCCGAAAATGGCATAGGCGAGCCGCTCGCCGTCCCGGAGCACCCGGCTGGCCTCGGTGAGCGAATTGCCCAGTGAGTCCGGCTGTGGTTGTCGGTATTCAGGGCCGCCCAGCCGTGGAGAGGGTGAGACAGCAATTCGAGGAGGACGAGATGAACATTCCGCAAGCCGTGTCACCGGAGCAGTGGCGTGCTGCGCGCGAGGACCTGCTGGCCCGGGAGAAGGAGGTCACCCGGGCCAAGGACGCGGTGGACGCCGCCCGCCGCGAGCTGCCGGTGACCGAGGTCACCAAGGACTACACCTTCACCGGCCCGGCCGGGCCGGTGAGCCTGCCCGGCCTGTTCGGCGGGCGCCGCCAGCTGATCACCTGCCACTTCATGTGGCGGCACGAGCAGTCCGGGTTCCCCGGCGAGGATCAGGGCTGCCCGACCTGCTCGTTCCTGGCCGGCAGCATCGGCGACCTGTCCCACCTGCACGCCTGCGACACCACGCTGGTGCTGATCTCCCGCGCGCCGATCGCCAGCATCGAGCGGTTCCGCCAGCGGATGGGCTGGGCCGTGCCGTGGTACTCCAGCTGCGGCAGCGACTTCAACTACGACTTCCACGCCAGCTTCGACGAGGACAAGGCCCCGCTGGAGTACAACTACAAGGACAAGCAAACCCTCGCCCGGGAGGCGCCCTACATCCGGTCCGGCACCGACGGTCCCGGGGTCAGCGTCTTCCTGCGCGACGGTGACCGGGTCTTCCACGCCTACTCGGCCTGCCAGCGGGGCCTGGACGCGCTGCTGGGCACCTACCGGTGGCTCGAGCTGACCCCGCTGGGCCGGCAGCGGCACGTGACCGGGTTCCCCCACCACGACACCTATGACCACGAGCCGTGATGATCACGGCGCTGGCGGCCCGGTGGCTGCTCACCGTGGTCTTCGCCGCCGCCGGGCTGGGAGCGGCGCTGCTACGGCGCGGCCGTGCAGGCGCGGCGGACGCGGCGGGCCGGGTTCCGGCCGTGTCCTGCGTCGTGATGTGCGCGGCTCTGATCGCCATGACCTGGTGGTCAGAGCCCGCCGTCGCGGCGTGGGTCCAGGCAGCGGTGTTCGGCTGCGCCGCGCTCGGGTTCGGGCTGGTCAGCCTGGCCGGCTCCGGCCGGGTCCGGCGTCCCGGCCTGCCTGCCGTTCTGCACACGCTGATGGCCGGGGCCATGATCTGGATGCTCACCGCGATGCCTGCCGTTGCCGGGATGCGGCCGGCCGGCCCTGCCCGCGGCGCGATGGCGTCCATGTCCCGGCCCGCCACGCCCGCCCCGGTGCTCGCCGTCAGCATCCTGCTCGCGGTGTCCTGCGCGGCCGCCTGCATCCCGTGGCTGGCGCGGGCCATCGGCCCTGGACCTCGGGTGAAAGACCCGGTCTCGGCTAGCCAGGCCGCGATGAGCGCCGGGATGGCGGCGATGCTGTTCGCGACGCTATGAGGACCACACCAGGGCAGTGCCACCGCTGCCTATTTGATCCCATACATCCGCTGATACATCCTCAGCGACTACGGGCGACCGAGAGGACACAAGGAGCACCAGTTCTGCGCGACCCGGGCGGCAATAGTCCTTAGCCGTCTAAAACGCCCGATCGGCGGATATCGCATGTCAAGGAGTGAGCAGCGCCGACTACAGAAAGTGACGGGGATTGGGGTGGCGCTGTGGCGTGCCGGAATCGGTATGCGTGGCTCATGGCGTGTTGCGCGCCGATCGTGCTTTTGTGGTCTGGCAGCAGCAATCTCGCCGGCTTTCCGCTGTCACTGGCCGACGCGTCCGTCGATCCGTTCCCGCAGCAGGTCGGCGTGGCCGCAGTGACGGGCGTACTCCTCGATCATGTGGACCAGCACTTCGCGCAGCGCGATGGTATCTCCGTCTCGCATAGTCCCGCGGGTGCCGAGGTCGGGGGAGCCGGCGACGAACTTCTCCGCGAAGGCGACCTCGTTGCGCCAGGCTTGCCAGGCATCGTCGACGACCGCTGGGTCGGCGACCGCGCCGGCCCAGTCAGCATCGGCTAGGTCCTCGGACCAGTACAGCGGCGGTGCGTCGGCCTGCGCCATCACCCGGCGGAACCAGTTGCGTTCGACGTCGGCCATGTGGCGGATGAGGCCGAGCAGGGACATGGCAGAGGGCGGCACCGACCGGCGGGCGAGCTGGGCCGGGTCGAGGCCGGCGCATTTCATCTCCAGCGTCAGCCGGTAGGCGCGCAGGTAGTCAAGCAGCGTCGCCCGCTCGCCCTCCAGTTTCGTGCCCGCAGCGAACCTCGGGTCCTGCGCTGCGTCCATCCACATGTCGGAGCCGGGCCCGGCGGCATTCCACCGTTCCGGGACGGTCTCGCGGTCTTTGCTTTCAGTCACGGCGTTCACCCTGGCACGCCCGCACAGCAGGGGGCAACGCGTTTCGGTCGCCGCGAACCTCCTCCGTCGTAACCGGACGCGGCCAGTACTCACCGAGCCGCAGAGCCAGGCATGTCAGGACCTGCTATCACAATGGCGTGCTTGCGGCTGACTTGCGGGAGCCGGCGCCGTAACGGCGTGCATGCTCGGGTCAGGTGCACCAGGCCCGGCAGCCGTGCCCGGCAAGCCGGGCATCCGGCCGCGTCGACACGCCGCGGCCTTATCCCACGGGCGAAGCGTCCCGGCCTGCGCCGGCTGCACGATCCCAGCCAGCGGGGACATCGTCGCCAAGGTGAGTGACACCTTCGTCGTACACATGGACCGGGAAGCGCTGAACGACTATCCCTCGGGCTTTACGACGTCACCGTCGAGATCGTCACGTTCGAGCCGGACCGGGAGATCGCCTGGACCGTCCGCGGCCAGCTGAACCTCGGCCACGTGTACGGCTATCGACTGGACCCCCTCGAGGAGGGCACGCTCGTGACGTCCTACTACGACTGCCCGGCGGCCGAGCAGCCCTGGAAGGACGCCGCGATCTTCCCGGTGATCCCGGAAAGCGCACTGCGGGCCACGCTCGGGATCCTGGCCCGCACTGTCGCTCCCGGCAAGCCCCGCCCCGCATTCTCAACCCGATGACCGGCATTCCCGGCTATCACCCGCGCGCGACCGACACAGAATGGCCGTTATCTCAAGCCCCATTTTGGGTGTCTTCGCTGTGACCGCCGCAGGCCCTGGGCTTCGGCGAGGACACGTTATCTGCAGTGGTGTCTTTGCTGTAGCCGCTGTAACGGCCGCAGGTGTCTCATGTCCTGGTCTACTCCGCGTCGAGCCCCGGCGGCGAGTCCGGTTGAGGCGTCCCAGGGTCCGCTGGCCAGCCCACGTCGGCGCCTGGTTGCTGCCGGGCAGGAACGGCCCCGGTCGGGTCGGACGGCTGAGCGTTCCGGGGTGACGGTCGTGGCCCTGGTCGTCCGGACCCGCAATGGGCAGGGCTGCGTGCTGGCCAGGAGGCGCGTGCGGCGGCAGCCGCAGCCGCCCGTATCACGCGGCATCGGAGCGCTTGGCCAGCGGCTCGATACCGGCTGCGGCCGGGGAACCGCTCCGCAGCCAGCTCGCTCGCGCGCACAGCCTGCAGCGGGCGCAGCGCGCCGAGCGCGCCCGCCGGACCGCAATGACCCCGGTACTGACGTGTCCCCGCAGCTGCGGCGGCGACATGTCTCCGCCGCAGAAATGCCTATCTACCAGGCATTATCTGCAGACGGCTTTAGATAAAGACCTTTAATTCGTGATGTCCGTTGGCGTTTCAACTGGTTCCAGTGTTAGTCCTGTTCCTGTGAGGCAGCCTTCGATGAGGCCGGGCCGGTACTGAATCTTCTTCAGGCCGTGCCGGATCACC
>Ga0207646_10003670_pt1 | contig 17141 bp, 19 predicted proteins | sample KBSK5502metaG_FD_184343 | JGI IMG/M metagenome (GOLD analysis project Ga0207646, IMG submission 184343) | Corn, switchgrass and miscanthus rhizosphere microbial communities from Kellogg Biological Station, Michigan, USA - KBS K5-50-2 metaG... | ecosystem: Host-associated > Plants > Roots >... | reverse complement strand
CAGCCCTCCCAGCCCGGAGAACTTGTAGGGATCAACTGGGCAGAGTCTCAGGCCCTTAATTTTACCGGATTTCGAGTTCGAAAATGGCCTTGGGAGGGCCCTTAACAGGCCTCATTTTGATCTGGTTTCCAGCGCAGGATGGGATCCTCGCTCTGGCCCTGCAGGTAGGCGTTGATCCGCCGTGCTGTAGCCACCTCGTCCAGGCGGCCGACAGGCAAGCCGTGAGGCGCGTGATGCAGCCTGTCCGGCTCCTCCTTGGCCTCGCGCACGATGTCCGCAATCGCCGCCGCGAAGGCGTCCAGGGTCGGCTTGCTCTCAGTCTCGGTGGGCTCGACCATGATCGCCTCGGGAACGACCAGCGGGAAGTAGATCGTGGGGGCATAGAAGTCGCGCTCGAGCAGGCCCTTGGCCACGTCGAGCGCCTTGATGCCGTTGGGGGCGAGGTTGCGGGCGCTGGCCACGAACTCGTGCATGCAGGGGCCGTCGTGCGGCATCTCGAGCAGCCCCTCCACGCGCTTGCGCAGGTAGTTGGCCGAGAGCACCGCGTCCATCGAGGCCTGCGTCAGCCCGTCCCCGCCCATCGCCACGATGTATGTGTAGGCGCGCACGAGCATCCCGAAGTTGCCGTAAAAACTGCGCACCCTGCCGATCGACTGCGGCCGCTTGAAGTCGAGCTTGAGATGGCCGTTCATGCGTTCAACCGTCGGCGTCGGGAGGAAGGGAACCAGCTCCGCCTTCACGCCCACCGGGCCGGCGCCAGGCCCCCCGCCGCCATGCGGTGTGGTGAAGGTCTTGTGCAGGTTCATGTGCACGGCATCGAAGCCCATGTCGCCGGGCCGGCATACGCCCATGAAGGCGTTGAGATTGGCGCCGTCGTAGTAGAGCATGGCTCCCGTGTTGTGCACCAGCTCGGCTATATCCAGTATGTCTCGCTCGAACAACCCCAAGGTGTTGGGGTTCGTCAACATGAGGGCCGCGACTTTGCTCGAGAGCTTCGACTCCAGGTCGGGGAGGCTGATGCGTCCGTCAGGGGCAGAAGCCACCTCCACGACCTGGAATCCGCTGAGTGCGGCGCTTGCCGGATTGGTGCCGTGGGCTGAGTCGGGGACGAGGACCTCGGTCCGGGCTTCGCCGCGCGAGTGGTGGTAGGCCTTGATCATTCGGAGCGCCGTCCATTCCCCATGGGCGCCGGCGGCCGGCTGTAGCGTCACCCGCTCGACCCCGACCACTGCGCAAAGCGCTTGCTCGAGCCGCCACATCAGCTCCAGCGCACCCTGGACGGTCTCTTCCTCCTGGTATGGATGGAGGTCGGAGAACCCGGGCAGCGCCGCCGCGGCTTCGTTGGCGACCGGGTTGTACTTCATCGTGCAGCTACCCAACGGGTAGAACTGCTCGCTGATCGAGTAGTTCATCGAGGCGAGCCGGCTGTAGTGGCGCATGACCTCGGGCTCGCTCAGCCTTGGCAGAGTGGGCGGCTGAGAGCGCAGGAGCTCTTGGGGAAGGACCTCCTCGACCTCCGGTGCGGTGACGTCAGCGTCCGGGAGGCGTGGCGCGTGGACGTTGGGCCGGCTCTTTTCGAAGCTCAACGGCTCGGTCATCAGCTCAGTGCCTCTACGAGCTCGTCGATTGCGCGGGGATCATTGACCTCTGTGCATGTGAAGGTGAGCACGCCATTGAGCTCGCGAAACCAGCGATGCATGTCCAGCCCGCCCAGGATCCCTTTGCGGGCCAGCTTGCGGTTCACCGTGGCTGCTTTGGGCACGCGCATCGGGAACTCGTTCAGGAATCGCCGCTCGGGAAATGCCAGCTCCCAACCCGGCAGCTTGGCGAGTCGGTCGGCCAACGCGTGGGCGCGCTTGAAGCTGACCTCGGCAACATGGCGCATGCCTTCCGCGCCCATGTAGGTCATGTAGACGCTTGCCGCCAGTGCGCACAGCGAATGGTTGGTGCAGATGTTGGAGGTGGCTTTCTCGCGCCGGATGTGCTGCTCGCGGGCGGTGAGCGTCAGAACGAACCCGCGCCGTCCGTCGGCGTCGTATGACGTGCCAATCAACCGACCCGGAAGACGGCGTACCAGCTCTTTGCGGCAGGCGACGAAACCGACGTGGGGCCCGCCGTAGCTGGGGCTCAAGCCGAGCTGCTGCCCCTCGCCAACCGCGATGTCCGCGCCGTACTGGCCTGGCGGAGCCAGTATCGCCAGGCTGATCGGGTCGACGCACGCGATCGCCAGGGCGCCGACATCGTGCGCACGTCGCGTCAGATCAGGTGCATCGACCAGCAGGCCAAGGAAGTCGGGCTGCTGGAAGACCACGGCCGCGGTTTTGGCCGACGGCTCGGAGCCTTTCTTGACGTTGATGCCGCGACCCTCGCCGAAGCCGCGCAACACCTCGACGTATTCGGGATGCACGTAACCGGCGACGAGGACCTCGTTGCGACCCGTGTGGACGTGCGCCATCATCGCCGCCTCGGCAACCGCGGTAGCGCCGTCGTACAGCGAGGCGTTGGCGACGTCGAGTGCGGTCAGCTCGGCGATGAGAGTCTGAAACTCGTAGATCGCCTGCAGGGTGCCCTGGCTCGCCTCCGGTTGATAAGGCGTGTAAGCGGTATAGAACTCGGGCTTGGAGGTCACCGCTGCGACCGCGGCCGGGATGAAGCGGCGATAGACACCTCCTCCGCGGAAGGTCAGGCGGTCCGGATAGGCATGGTTGCGGGCGGCCAACGAGGAGACTTGAGCCATCGTCTCGAATTCGGACAGCCCGTTTGGAAGCTCCAGCCTGGGGATGCGAAGCGACTGCGGGATGTCGACCAGAAGGCCTTCCATGGACTCGACCCCGATCGCAGCCAGCATCTCGGCGCGCTCTTCTGGGGAATGGACGAGGTACGGCAATCTAAGCGCCGGTCTCCGTGAACTTCTTGTAGGCGTCCTCGTCCATCAGGTCCTTGGGCGCCTCGCCGCTCAAATCGAGCTTCAGGATCCAGCCGTCGCCGTAGGGATCGGAGTTGATCAACTCGGGCTTGCCGGCCAGCTTGTCATTGACCGCGGCCACGCGACCCGAGACCGGGGCGTAGAGATCACTGGCCGCCTTGACCGACTCGACCACGCCGAAGCTCTCACCTGCCTCGAGCTTCCGGCCTGCATTCGGCAGTTCGAGAAAAACGACGTCGCCCAATTGCGATTGGGCGAAGTCGGTAATGCCGATCGTTGCGCTCTTGCCATCGACGGTCAGCCATTCATGGCTCTTGGTGTACAACCGACCCGCCATACCTCTCCTCCCTCTTCGTGAACGCTGCCGCGACTAGGATTTCGCCGGCGCGGCGGCCGATCGCGCCGAGCCGCGGTAGAAGGGCAGCTGCACGACCTCGGCTGAGGCCTCGCGCCCGCGAACGTCCACGGCAGCCGTTTCCCCGACTCGCAATGATGCGACTTCCACCATCGCGAGCGCGATCGGGTGGCCGAGGAAGAAGGAGTGGGTGCCGCTGGTGACCGAGCCGACAGCCCGTCCATGGCTGCTCACCGACGCCCCGTGACGCGCGATGTCGCCCGCCGCGGTCTGCAGCCCGACTAGCGTCCGTTTGGCCCCGTCCGTCTTGATCTTGGCCAGCGCGTCGCGACCCATGAACGCGCCCTTTTCGAGCCGAACGGTCCAACCAAGGCCCGCCTCGTATGGGTTCACGGTCGTGTCCATGTCGTTGCCATAGAGGCGGAGCGCCGCCTCGAGGCGGGTGGCATCGCGCGCGCCCAATCCGGCCGGAAGGACACCGGACTGCGCGCCTTTTTCGAGGATGGCATCCCACACCCGCTCCACCTGATCGGCTGAGACAAAGATCTCGAAGCCATCTTCACCGGTGTACCCGGTGCGCGAGATGAGTGCCTCGACCCCAGCCACCACGCCCGGTCGAAAGCCGAAATACGGCAGGTCGTCGAGGTGGTCGGCGGGCATGAGCTCTTCTGCGCTCGGACCTTGAAATGCGATCAGCGCCAGCTCGAAAGTGCGATCTTCGATTTCGACCGCCCGCGGCGCGTGGGTGCGCATCCATTCGAGATCCTGCTCCCGGTTGGCGGCGTTGACGACGACGGTGAAGTCCTCCTCGCCCCAGTAGACAACCAGGTCGTCGAGGATGCCGCCGCCTTCGTTGCAAATGAGGTTGTATTGGGCGCGGCCAGGACCGATTCGTGACAGGTCGTTGGTCAGAAGGCTCTGCAGGAATTCGAGGCTGCCATCGCCAATGACCTTGAATCGGCCCATATGCGAGATGTCGAACAGGCCGGCGACCTTGCGAACCGCGAAGTGCTCGTCGCGGATCGACGTGTACTGCTGGGGCAGCACCCAGCCGCCGAAGTCCACCATGCGTCCACCGAGTGCGACGTGGCGTTTGTAGAGGGGAGTTCTGAGTGGTGTGCTAGCCGTCAAGTTCCGCGCGCTCATCGTCATCGTCGTCGAGGTCGATGGCTTCCGGGTCGATCAAGGCGAGCATCTCTTCGTCATAGCGGCGACGCGCGTCAGCGACCACGCGGGCGACGTAGAGCGTGCGGTCGACCGTCCACTCGAGCTTCTCCGCGAGCTCCGCGGCGGTCGGGTCGCGGTGAAGCTCGCGTTTCATCACGAGCTCCGCGCGCTCGTAGTCGGTGGCAGCGGCAACGAGGAGCTCGCCTTCATGGACCGCGGCCGCTTCGGCCGCAATGGCGACGTCCATCTGTGCGGCAATGTGAGCATCGGCGAATTGCGCGAAGTCGGACTCCCCACTGTCGGCGAATGTGCGCACCGCTTCGAGGAGGCCGATCGACCCTTCCTGAACAAGATCCGGAGTCGATAACCCTTGCTCGCCTCGAGTGGCAGCCAGCTTGACGACACGTTCCAGATGTGCAGCCACCAGGCGCTCCTGGCTGGCGCGATCACCAAGGGCAGCCCGCTCGAGCAGCTTCGATTCTTCCCCAGGGGCCAGGCGCTCGTGTTGGCGAGGTGAGGAGGCCATCCAGGCGATTCTACGACGGGCCAGAGGGCCTTCCCAGCCGTGCCACGCCGGGCGAATGTTCCACGTTTTACACCGCCGGCCAACGACCGGCCTATGCTCAAAACATGCGCATCCGGCACTTGCTGGGAGCAGGGGTGGCTGCCCTCGCGATCGCCATCTTGCCGTCGACTTCGAGCGCTGCGGGGACGCCCCGCGTCGAGCAGGCCGACCTCAACGGCGACATCAACAACATCATGGCCGCCTATATCTCAGCCTCGGTTTCGCGCGCTGAGGCCGACCACGCCGACGCCCTGCTGGTGGTGATCAACACACCCGGCGGCATCTCGACCTCGATGGACGACATCGTCACCAGCCTCCTGAACTCGAAGGTCCCGGTCATCGCCTTCGTCTACCCGAGCGGTGCGCGCGCAGCGTCTGCCGGGCTCTTCGTCGCCCAGTCCGCGGACGTCCTGGCCATGGCGCCAGGTACCAATATCGGCTCGGCCCATCCGATCCAATCGACCGGTGCCGATATCGGCGGTGACCTCGGCAAGAAAGTGCTCAACGACGCGGTCACGCGGGTTCGTAACCTCGCATCCATGCACGGCCGCAACGCGGATTGGGCCGAGGACGCGGTGCGCAACAGCGTGAACATCAATGCGGAGCAAGCCGTCCAGCTTCACGTCGCCGACCTCGAGTCTCCGGATCCGGCGGCGTTGCTGAACACGATCGATGGACGAACCTTGCAACGCGTCGGCGGCTCGCTCACCCTCCACACGGCCGGCGCTCAGATTCAGGACCTCCCGATGCCGTTCTGGATGGTTTTCTTGAACGCCCTCATCGATCCAACTGTCGCCGCGCTTCTGATCCTGCTGGCAGCCTACGGCATCATCACCGAGCTCTCGACGCCGGGCGCAATCCTGCCTGGCGTGGTTGGCGGAATCGCCGCCATCCTCGCCATCGTCTCCCTGGCCAACCTTCCTGTGAACCTCGCGGGAGCTCTGCTGTTGTTGCTGGCGCTCGTTCTTTTCATTGCCGACATCAACGCCAACACGCACGGCATCCTGAGCTCGGGCGGAGTCGTAGCGCTGCTGTTGGGGATGGCGTTTCTGATCAATACCGGCCCCATCGGGCTCGGTGTCAATCCACTCGCCGCCATCATCGCGGCCGCTGTGACGGCTGGATTCTTCGTCTTCTTCATTCGCAAGGTATGGATCGCGCGCCGACGTCCCGTCACTACCGGATCCGAGGCACTACTCGGTGCCAAGGGTGAGGCCCGCGAGGAGCTTGCACCGGAAGGACTAGTCTTTGTGCGCGGCGCGCTGTGGAAAGCCGTCGCTGCGAACGGCCCTATTCACCAGGGGATGCCAGTGCGCGTGGTGGGTCGCAAAGGTCTGCAGCTGCAAGTGGAGGCCGGCGACACCGGTCAAAAGAAGGAGGACGCGTAATGGACATCACCACGCTGGTGGTCATCGGTGTGGTCGTCGTGCTCGCGCTCATCATCGCGTTCTCGAGCCTGCGCATCGCCAATGAGTACGAGCGCGGGGTTGTGTTTCGCCTTGGCCGGCTCATCGCGCTCAAGGGCCCCGGCCTGTTTTTCATCATTCCTTTTGGAGTCGACAGGCTCGTCAAGATCGACCTGCGCGTCATCACGCTGGAGGTCCCGCCGCAGGAGGTGATCACCAACGACAACGTGACCGCCAAAGTGAATGCGGTCATCTATTTCCAGGTCGTCGATGCGCAGAGAGCCGTGACCCAAGTCCTCAACTACATCAACGCGACGTCACAGATTGCACAGACGACATTGCGTGCGGCGTTGGGACAAGCGACCCTGGACGACCTGCTCGCGAACCGCGAGAAGATCAATCAAAATCTCCAGAAAATCATCGACGAGCAGACCGAGCCCTGGGGAATCAAGGTCGCGGTGGTCGAGATCAAGGACGTCGAGCTGCCGTCGACGATGCAGAGGGCGATGGCGAAGCAGGCGGAGGCGGAGCGCGAAAAGCGGGCCAAGATCATCAACGCCGACGGAGAGTTTCAGGCCTCGCAGACGCTGGCCAACGCGGCCCAGATCATCTCGACCCAGCAAGGAGCCCTCCAGCTTCGCTTCCTTCAGACCCTGGTCGAGATCGGCACGGAGAAGAACACCACGATCGTGCTTCCGATCCCGATCGAGCTCTTCAGGCCAATCCTCGAGGCCACTACCTCCAGGCCCACGGCTCCCGGGCCGACCACCGCTCCGGCTCTGACTCCATCTACTAACAAGCCAGGCTGATCGCGCCCTGACCCTCGACGCCGCGAGCGCGTTCGTTTTCCTTCTCCTGCCGTTGCCGCTGATCGTCACCGCCAACGCGGTGGCTAATCGATCATGGGCGAGTCAAGCGACGGGAATCCTGGCCGGCTTAACTTCCGGTGCGACGTTTCTCCTGGGCGCCGTCTACTTCGCCGGCGTCCTGGGACCTCCCGCGACCGGAGCCGCGGCTTCGGCGATCGGCGCCGGCATCATGCTCACTGCCGTCGTCGCCGCCGTGCTGACGTCCAACCCGACCCGCGAGCGCGTCGCACGCCTCCTGAAGCTGGACCCCGACAACCCCGTCCACGGCCTCGCGTTGGTCCTGGCTGTGATTCTGTTCGGCTCTCAGGTCACGCTCGTTGCTTTCACTGACGTGCTGGCCGCCGACCGATCACAACCCCCGTTGACCGTCTTAGATCTGTTCGCGCAAGAAGTCCCTTTTTTGATCATCGCGGCGGCAGGGGTCGGTCTTTACATCCGGCGCGACGGAGTTCAGACCGCAGCGCGCCTCGGCGTGGTCATGCCAGCGTGGTGGAACATAGCGCTGGCGCTCGCGGCAGCCGGCATATTTTTCGCTTTCGGCCAGGGTGTCGATTCGCTTAGTCACACCTTCACGCCGGGCGTTGCTCACAACGTCGACATCACGACGCAACACGTATTCGGGGCGCTGGGGAGTCCAGTCGGGATCGCCGCCATCTCTCTGTTGCCAGCCATCTGCGAAGAGATCCTTTTTCGAGGCGCTCTTCAGCCACGCCTTGGGCTGGTCATCACCGCCTTGCTGTTCACCTCGATCCACACGCAGTACAGCATCTCGTTTGACACGTTCGCGGTGTTCGTGCTCGCGCTGGGCCTCGGCCTGCTTCGCAAGTACACAAACACCACCACGACGATCGTTAGCCACGCGACCTACAACTTCGTCGTGAGCGTCGGGATTGCGAGCCAGCTCGTCGGCTTTGCCGTCGCCGGGGAGCTGGCGCTTGTCGCGCTGACTGCGTTCGCGCTGCGGACTTATCGCCGGCGCAGCCCCGCGACGACGACTCCATGACGGTCCTGGTCTTAACAGGCTGGGTTGCGGGGTCGAGATCGGACGTCTAATTTGGCGGATAAGGTGCGAGGCGGGGGAGGGGCCGCACCGGGACAGGGAGGGCCCCTAAAAGGAGAGGGGCGGGCGGGTGGCAACCTTAACAGCCGGCGTAGTCAGCCGCCGAACTCTGGACTACAATCGCCCCGTATGACCCTAGATATAGCAGTGGCGGGAGATAACGACCCCAAGATGTTGGTTGGGGGCCGGACCACGGTCCTCGCCATCGTCAACCAGAAGGGCGGCGTCGGCAAGACCACCACCGCCATCAACCTCGGCGCCGCGCTGACCGAGCTGGGCCATCCCGTGCTGCTCGTCGACCTCGACCCGCAGGCCAACTCCACCTCCGGCCTGGGACTTGATCCGTCGCGCGCCCGCGCCACGGTCTATCAGCTCCTGGCCGGCGACGCCGACATTGCCGAGGTGATGGTCGAGACGGCCGTGCCGAACCTGAGCCTGGTACCGTCCCATATCGATCTCGCGGGGGCGGAGATCGAGCTCGCGTCGCTCGACGAACGCGAGACGCGTTTGAGCAAGGCCATCGAATCCATACCCGACGGATTCGAATGCGTGATCATCGACTGCCCGCCTTCCCTTGGGCTGCTCACGCTCAATGCGCTCACAGCCGCGACGAGCATGCTCATCCCGACGCAGTGCGAATACTTCGCGCTGGAAGGCTTGAGGCATCTCCTCTACACGCATCAGCTCGTGCGTTCGCGTCTCAACCCCAGGCTCGAGATCGCCGGCATCCTCATGACACAGTTCGATGGACGCACCACTCTTTCCTGGGACGTTCTCGAAGAGGTGCGCCGCTCCTATCCCACGCACGTCTTGAAGACGCTCATCCCGCGCAACGTCCGCATTAGCGAAGCGCCGAGCCATGGCAAATCGGTGATCCAGTACGACCCGTCATCACGCGGCGCGGCAGCATATCGCGCCCTCGCAAAGGAGTTGTTGGAACGATGACCCCATCACGCTTGCGCGGCCTCGGCCGCGGACTCAACGCGCTCATTCCGATGTCACGCGACGGTGAGGCGATGGTGCCGCAGATGATCGCAGTCGATCAGATCCGGCCCTCGCATCAGCAGGTCCGCTCGCGTTTCGACGCCGAGCCGCTGGGTGAGCTCGCCGAGTCGATCCGCCAGCACGGCGTGCTGCAGCCGCTCCTCGTGCTCCGTACGATCGACGGCTACGAGCTCATCGCGGGCGAGAGGCGATGGCGGGCGGCGCGGCTCGCCGGCCTCCAGTCGGTGCCCGCGGTCGTGCGCCACGACACTGGCCACGACGCGCAGCTCGTGCTGGGCCTGATCGAAAACCTACAACGCACAGACCTCGACCCGATCGAAGAGGCCCGCGGCCTCAAACGGCTTACCGAGGAGTTCGGGCTCACTCATGACGAGGTCGCGCAGCGGATCGGCAAGCATCGCGTGTCAGTCACACAGTCACTCCGCCTGCTCGGTGGCTGTGCGGCGGTGCAGTCTTCGGTCGCCGCCGGCGCCATTTCCGCCGGCCATGCTCGCGCGCTGATCGCGCTGGAGGGTCAGGCCGCGCAGGAACACGGACTGAAGGTCGTGATTGCAAAGCGGCTTTCGGTGCGGCAGACCGAGAACTGGGTGCGGACTTACAAACCGCAAAGGACGCCACGCAGCAGCGCACCGTCCGAGCTTCGCCGCCTGGCAGCGGCAGCCGAGTCGCAGCTCGGTGTCCCCGTAAAGATCACTGGCAGTCTCAAACGCGGAACGATTGAGCTTCGGTACTCGAGTCAAGAAGAGCTGGAACGGGTCTGCGCTAAGCTCGTCTCCTAAAAATTAATGGCCGCCCCCCAACAGCCCGCAGTCGCGGTGAATCCATCGCGCGCATCGACCGGATCGTCGCTCCTTCGCGAGCTCGCCGAGGTCATCGTGCTCGCCGTCATCCTTTATTTCGGAATCAGCTTCGCGGTGCAGACGGTGCACGTCGAAGGCCTGTCGATGTTCGCGACTCTCGACAACAACGATTACCTCATCGCCGACAAGATCGACTATCGACTCCACGCCCCCAAGCGCGGCGACATCATCATCCTGCGTCCGCCCACCGACAATTCCAAGGACTTCATCAAGCGGATCATCGCCGTCCCCGGCGAGCGCCTTCTCATCCGGGATTCGATCGTCTACATAAACGGCCATCGGCTCGTCGAGCCTTACCTGCCCGAGGCCTGGACGGCGAACACGTCGTGGGATCAATGCGGCAACCCAGACGGCTGCGTCATGGGGACGGATCAATATTTCGTCATGGGCGACAACCGCAACCGATCCCAAGACTCTCGCATCTTCGGGCCCATCGGCCGTGACCGCATCGACGGTCGCGCGTGGTTCCGCATCTGGCCAATCGACCATTTCGGAAACATCTACGCGCAGTTGCCTATCCTCCAGAGCGGCTCGGCCGCCGTGGGTTAAGCGCCGACCGCCGCTCTGAACACGGCGTCCTTCGCGAACGGCCCGATCACCGCCATCTGGATCGGAGCCCGCAACACCTCATTCGCGACCCGCCGCACCTCCGCGGCCGTGATGGCGTCGACCAGCGCCACCTCCTCCTCGATCGTCTTGATCGATCCGATCAACAGCTGCTGGTACGCCAGCCAGAAAGAGACCCCGTTCGTGCTCTCGAGCTCGAGCCGGAGCCGGCCCTTGGTGAACTCTTTCGCGCGCTCCAGCTCTTCCTCGGTGAGCTCTTGGTCGCACAGCCTGTTCATCTCCGCGATCACAGCGTTGACCGCAGCCACAGCATTTTTAGGATCAACCCCGAGATAAACGCCGAGCAGGCCGGTGTCGCGATGTTTTTGCGTGAAGCTGTGAACGTCGTAAGCGAGGCCAAGCCGCTCGCGAATGTTCAGGAAGAGCCGCGAGCTCATGCCCTCGCCAAGCACCGTGTTCATGAGGTCCAGTGCAAATCGATCCGGATGGAGATAACTCAAGGCCCGCACGCCCAGACAGATGTGCGCCTGCTCCGTTTTGCGCCGGCGCATCAGCACCCGCGGCCCGGGCAGCGGTGATGGCACGTGCGGGACCAGCAGACCGTTCGGGTTGGCTGGCAACGTCAGGCGCGAGCCGACCATCTCCAGCATCCGAGTGTCATCAAACGCGCCGGCTGCGCCGATGACGAGGTTAGGCAGCCGGTAATGCGCGCTCGCGTACTCGAGGATGTCGTCTCGCGTCAGCCGCGCGACCGACTGCTCCGTGCCGGCGATGTCCCGTCCGAGCGGATGGTCCGGCCACATGATCTCGTCGAACAGGTTCTGCACGAGCTCTTGCGGCTGGTCCTGATACATCCGCAGCTCTTCGAGGATCACCGTCCGCTCGCGTCGGACGTCTGCCGGCGCCAGCCTGGAGTTGGACACGATGTCGGCCAACACATCAAGGCCGAGCTCGACGTGCTCGGCCGGCACGCGGGTCCAGTAGGCGGTCAACTCCTTGTCGGTGGAGGCGTTGATGAAGCCGCCGACACCTTCGATCGCGTCGGCGATCTCCTTCGACGTCGGCCGGCGCTCGGTGCCCTTGAAGAAAAGGTGCTCGATGAAATGCGAGACGCCGGCGTGGCGCTCGTCCTCGAGACGAGACCCGCCGCCGAACATGAAGACGAGGCTCGCCGAAAGGCGCTCGGGCATAGCCGCGGATACCAGCTTCGCCCCGCCCGCCAGCCCATGAACTCGGTGGAGTGTCAAGGGATTTGCCAGTATAGGTGCGGCCTCTTTATGCCGTGGAGCGGCTCTCCCCGAGCGCGCCCAGCGCCGCGTAAAGGGTCATGGCCACGAAATCGGCAGGCATTCCATCGGACACGGCGTCGAGCGCCTCGCCGAGGTATTTGCGGACGTTCGACCCCTGTTCGATCTCTCGAAGCTCCAGGCAGTCGCGAATCGCCTCGGCGATCTCCGTCGGTGTGATGTCTTCATCACCGGCCCCATCGGCCACCGCGTTCACCAGCGCGATCGCCTTCCGGACCCGCTCAGCCGCGGCCCGGCCGGGCATGGGATCAGCTACCCGCGGGCTTGCGCGGTCCGACGACCACCCGGCGGTCCGGCTCTTCGCCGATGCTCGAGCTGCCGACGTCGGGATCATCCTGCAGAGCGAGGTGAATCGCGCGCCTTTCGAACGCCTGCATGGCGTCGAGGGTGATGGCGTCGCCGGTCATCTTGACCTGGCGTGCGGCGCGCAGCGCTATCTCGCGCACCGTGTGCTCGCGGCGCTGGCGGTATCGCTCGACATCGACGATCACGCGCTCGCCTTCGGCCAAGTGCTTGCCGAGCATGACGTTGGTCACGGACTGCAACGCCCGCAGCGTCTCGCCACGCCATCCGATCAGCGCTCCCAGGTCGCGGCCGCTGATGTCGAGCGTGATCGGGTCGGTGCCGGTGCGAACCGTGACCTGCGCCCTAACGCCCATGTGCTTGAGCAAACCTTCGACGAGCGAGCGGGCGACGTCCGCTTTGCCGTTGGTGGGTCCGCCGACCGCACCCAGCGACGGCGCCGTGTGATCGATGACGCTGACCTCGACGACCGTTTCCTCGGGTCCCTCGCTGATGACGCGCACGTCCACGTTCCGCCGGCTCTCGCCAAGCTCGATCAAAGCCGCGTCGACGGCCTCGTCGAGGGTTCGGCCGCGGCCTTCTGCTGACTTCATCCCACTGCCCCCACGACTTTGCTCACTTTTTCGGCCTCCTGGGCCTCGGTCCGTTCTGCGGCGCGGGCTTCAGGGTGGGCTGCGGTCCGCCGTTTTTCGGTCCGCCCCCGCCTTTGCTCACGACCGCCTGTGCCGGCCCCCCTCCACCCCGGTTCGGAAAGAGGTTCCCCCATCCGACAACGAAGTACTGCTGAATGATACTGACCAGGTTCCCGACAAACCAGTACAGCCCCAGGCCCGCGGGGACCTGCAAGGCGAAGTAACCGATCATCAGCGGCGAAAGCCAGACCATGGTGCGCTGCATCTGCTGGGTCTGAAGCTCCTGCTCGGTCGGGTTGAGCGGCGGCGGCTGCTGGAGCATCTTCGACTGCACGAAGGTCGTGATCGCCGCCAGAAGCGGAAAGATCAGGAACTCGGGCGAGGGGATCGGCAGGCCACTGAACAGCGAATGGTGCATGGGGATGTCGTTGAGGTTGGGCACGAACAGAAACGGCTGGGGCGGGTGGCCGGCCTTCGCGAAACCCTGGAACACGTAGTACAGGGCGGTGAGGATGGGGATCTGGACGACCAGCGGCAAGCAGCCGACGAGGCCTCCCAGCGGGTTGACTCCGTGCTCCTGGTAGAGCTTCATCATCTCCGCGTTCAGCTTTTGCGGATCCTTCTTGTACTTCTTGCGCAGTTCGCCGACCTGGGGCGCGAGCTTCCGCTGCTCAGTCATGGTCCGCCGCTGTGTCACCAACTGAAACTGCGTCAGCGGCGACAGGGCCAGGCGGATCAGGACCGTCAGGATGATGATCGCGACGCCGTATGCGCCGATCGAGCTGATGATCGGAACCGCCGACAGGTGCGTGAACAGATAGAGGAGGAACGTCGTGAGCGGCTGCTCGACGAGCGTCACCCACAAATGGTTGAGGGGCAGGAAGATGTCGAATATGCCGCCGAAGGCGGAGCTCAGGTAAATGTCAGTTTTCCCCCGGTAAGCGAGCGATCAAGGAACAGGATCGTAGCCGCCCTTGGCGAAAGGGTGGCAGCGCGCGATGCGCACGGCGCCCATCCAGCCGCCCCGCAGCCAACCGTATCTCTCGACCGCTTCGTATGTGTAGTGCGAGCAGGACGGGTAGTAGCGGCACGAAGGGGGAAGGATCTTCGAGAAAGACATCTGGTAGCCGCGGATCATCGCGAGAAGGATCGTCGTCATGAATTCAACTTTGAGAGCCTGAGCGCAGCCTGCTCGACATCGTTTTCGAGGTCCGCAAAAGGCAGCTCGAGTGCGGCGGGGCGAGCGATCAGAACCACGTCATATCGTATTCCCACTCCGTGGAGCGGCGAATCAGGGCCGAGCAGCTGCTTTCGGGCCACCTCGCGGAGCCGCCGACGGGCTAGATTCCGGTTGACCGAGCCCTTGACGTTGCGGCTCACACTCACTCCGACGCGACTTTCGGCAGCCGCTGACGGAATGGCAAAAGCGACGAGCGAGCGCCCCGAGTAGACCCGCTTGCCCGCGATCGCGGTCTGGAACTCTGACTGCCGGCGTAGCCGGAAACGCCGCTTCACCGGACCAAGAGCCGCTTACGATGTGAGGCGCTGACGCCCCTTGCGACGGCGGTTTTGCACCACTCGCGCACCGCCCCGCGAGGCCATTCGGCGCAGGAAGCCGTGCACCCGGCGGCGGTAGCGCTTCTTCGGTTGATAGGTTCGCTTGATGGAGGGATCCCCCGTGCCTTGGAGCCTGACGGAACCGCGGTAGTGTACCCGAGGAGGGTCCTCAAAGCCGTGATACCGCTCCTATCACCTCATCCCTTGGGCTTGATGCCTTGCGGCATGAACTGGCCTTTGTTACAATCCCGGCCCGGAAGCAGACGCGCCCCACGCAGCCGAACCAAACCGATACAAGTCGCGCTCAACGCACTCATCCACCATCTCAGTCACTGCTCGGATAACATTACAACACCGCTTCCAGATTTCGGATCAGACCGGATGTGGGATTTCGAACAGGTCGGCACCGCCAGCCTGTGGAAATCCGGTCCGTTCTTATCCACAGGCGCCAAGGTGACGAAGCTCGGAATGGTGGAGCTTCGATTGAACCTGTGCTCGCGGGCACGCAATACAAAGATTGCCTCGCGAGCGAGGGAGCAGGAGGAGATGGGCGGTGACTTTGACCCCAGGTTGTCCACAGCATTTGCAAAAGGCGGCCGCCTTTTGCCCCCAGCCATTTTTAGCTCGAGTCAGACGTGAGACTGGCCCGCCGGCGCAAGGGATTGCGTGAAGTGAATCAGGACCAGATCTGGTCGCAGGTGCAGGAGGAGCTCCGCTTCCAACTCGCCAAACGAACCTATGACATGTGGCTGAAAAACACGTCGGTCGTCTCCGCCGATGGCGGAACTTTTCGCATCGGCGTCCCGAGCAAGCTCGCCAAAGACTGGCTCGAGGATCGTTTCTCGGGGCTGATCCAGGAGACTCTGCAAGCGGTCACCGGGTCGGAGGTCGACATCGATTTCGTCATCTCTTCAACCGGGCATCGCCCCCAGCTGGTCAACGCCGATGGCGAGCTCGTTCCCAATGGCGACAACGGGCATGACAACGGCGCCGAGGCGCCGGCCCTGGCGGACGCACCGGTCATCACCCCGTCAGAGCTCAACGCCCGGTTCAAGTTCTCATCATTCGTGGTCGGGCACAACTCGCAGTTCGCGCACGCGGCCGCCAAGGCGGTCGCGGAAGCACCTGGCGACAGCTACAACCCGCTGTTCCTCTACGGAGGCGTGGGCCTCGGCAAAACCCACCTCATGCACGCGATCGGCCACGAGGTCCACGACCGCTTCCCGCGCAAGCGCGTCGTCTACCTCACGTCGGAGCAGTTCACGAACGAGGTCATCAGCTCGATCGCTACCGCGCGCATGGGTGAGTTCCGGCACAAGTACCGCACGGTCGATGTGCTGCTCATCGACGATGTGCAGTTCCTCGCCGGCAAGGACCGCACCAAAGAAGAGTTCTTCCACACCTTCAATGCGCTCCATGAGATCAACAAGCAGATCGTCATCTCGTCGGACCGCCCACCAAAAGAGATCCCGACTCTCGAAGACAGGCTCCGTTCGCGTTTCGAGTGGGGCCTGATCGCAGACATCCAGTCACCCGACTTCGAGACCAGGCTCGCGATCCTCCACTCGAAGCTCGGCGACCACAGCGCACTCGTTCCCGAGGATGTCTTGAGCTTCATCGCGCACAAGGTGCAGCGCAACATCCGCGAGCTGGAAGGCGCGCTCACTCGCGTGCAGGCGTTCGCGGCGGTGCACCAGCGTCCCGTCGACGCGGAAGAAGCGGCGCGCCTCCTCGCCGACATCATCCCCGCCGGCACTCGCAAGCCAATCAACGTCGAGCGCATTCAGGCTCTGGTCGCCGATTACTACAACGTCACCCTCGACGACATGAAAGGCAAGCGTCGCGACAAGCACATCGTCTTTCCGCGGCAGGTGGCGATGTTCCTGGTCCGCGAGGAAACTCCTTCTTCGCTGCCCGCCATCGGCAAAGCCTTCGGAGGCCGCGATCACACGACCGCCCTCCACTCCATCGAGAAGATCGCCAACGAGCTCAAGGAGGATGAGCGGTTGCGTTACGAGGTGCAAGCGATCAGAGAGCGCCTGTACGCGCAGTGATGGGGCTCCGGATGGCGCTTTCCACAGGTTGTTCCGGAAAGCACGGGAGAAGCCTCGGATCAACGGATCGAGGTCGATTCATCCCCAGGGGAGCAACAGGCAGCGCTCACTTGGACCGGGCTTGTCCCGAGCTTATCCCCCACTCCGGCCGATCTGTAAAGCCTCTCGACATCCACAGTCTGCACAGCGCTTACTGTTATCGACTACGAGACTTCTCTATTAAGAGAAACTTTAAGAACGGGGGACAACTCTCTTGAAAGCCAAAGCCGTCGAAACCCAGATGAAAGTGACCTGCAGGCCTTCTGTTCTCGGCCAAGCGCTGCAGATCGTGTCTCGTGCAATCTCCAGTCGGACCACCCTGCCGATCCTCAACAACATCCTGATCGAGACCACCTCCGAAGGTCTTGCGCTCACCGCGACCAATCTCGAGATCGGGATCAGAAAGCTGGTGCCGGCGGAGGTGTCTATGGAAGGCAGCACCACCGCGCCGGCTCGACTGCTCACCGAT
>Ga0207646_10003668_pt1 | contig 17143 bp, 18 predicted proteins | sample KBSK5502metaG_FD_184343 | JGI IMG/M metagenome (GOLD analysis project Ga0207646, IMG submission 184343) | Corn, switchgrass and miscanthus rhizosphere microbial communities from Kellogg Biological Station, Michigan, USA - KBS K5-50-2 metaG... | ecosystem: Host-associated > Plants > Roots >... | reverse complement strand
CGATCCGTACGGCCCGGTCGTCGGCGGTGAAGAAGAGGCCTGGCTCTACCGCGAGGAGATGCGTCCGACCTGGCAGGCGTCACCCGACGTCTTGGCCTTCCTTCGGTCCCTGCCGCCGCCGGCGGGGCGTGGGTCGCGACGGAGGCGGAAGGCGGGGAGCCGCTAGGCTAGAGAGGAACAGCGGCGCGTTCACCGTTTGGCGCGCTGCTCCAATGCGTCGATCCTGCCTTGAAGGCGTTCGATCGCGGCCTTGAGCTGCTGCACCTCTGACCGCAGCCCCGGCTGGGGCTCGGCGATCTCGTCGATCTGCTTCTCGACCCGGCTGAGCCGTTCCTCGAGTCGGCGCAGGGCGTTCTCGACGCTGTCTAGTCGCTGCTCGACTTTGTCGAGGCGGTCTTCGACCCGGTCGAGACGGGCCTCGACCTTCTCGAGGCGGTCCTCGACCCGGCCCAAACGCGTCTCGACGAGCTCGAGGCGGTCCTCGACTCTCTTCAGGCCGATCTTGATGGCGGCCGATTCGGTCTCGAGGTCTCCTAGTTTCTTTAGGATCGAATCGTGGAAGCCCTGCATTTCGTTTCGCAGACGGGCTTCGGATCCGGATACGGCATCGCCGACGATGCGCTGTATGTCCGGGAGGATCACCTCCCGGTGGAACGTGGCGAGGGCACCCGTAAGGGCGCCGACCGTGAGAGGCTGGTCAGACATCGGAGGCATCCTACTCCCTTCCAGGCGGCGGTCGTCCAAAGACTTTTGGGACCCGGAGGCACGAGCCGGGAGGGGAGAGAGCAACCAGCCACGACGATCGTACGGGTGAGCTGGACTCCGCAGGTCCGAGCCGGCAAAGGCTATTCGGGAAGGCCGTTACGTCGAGATCCTGCCCGCCGAGCGCGACGCCAGCCGCAGACGCACGGCCATGTGGGACGCGATCAAGGCCTTGCCGCGGTCAGTCTCTCCGCTTCTCGAGCGCGCCGAGCCGGGCCTTCAGATCGGCGATGCGAACGCGCAAATCCTGGACATCCGCACGCAGCGCGTACTTCGACTTCGCGGCCACCAGATCGTCGAGCCGCTTGTCCATCCGTGCGAGCCGCCTGTCAATCGACGCGAGCCGGCCCTTGACGGTCTTGGCACCGCCCTCGAGCCTCTTCAGGGCGGCGTTGACGAAGACCGACTCCTGTTCCAGCCGAAGGAGTCGGTGGGTCAGGCCGTCGATCTGGCCCGTCACCTCGTCGAAGCGGGCATCGACCTTGGCTTCCAACGAATCGAACCTGCGGTCCATCGCATCGAACCGGCTCGCCACGGCGCCGAACTGCGTGTCGATGCGTTGCAACTGCGTGCCGACGGCGTCGAACTGAGTGCCGATGGCGTCGAACTGAGTGCCGATGGCGTCGAACTGCGCCCCGACGGCTTGGAATTGTGTGCCGATGGCTTGGAAATGCGTGTCGATGACTTCGAATTGGTGGAAGACCTTGCGCTGGAATTCCCCGAAGACTTCTCGCTGGAACTTCTCGAAGACGGCAAGGGTCAGGGGCTGGTCCGACACAGACGAATCCTACTCCCTTCCGTGCGGCGGACGCCTGGAAATTGCAAGGGGCAAACGAGCCGGAAGGGGAGAGAGCGACCAGCCACCGCGATAGTACGCGCATGGAGCGACGCGGCGGGTCCGATGAGTCGTTGAAGGTGCAGAAGACCCCTGACCTCGGATGTCAGGGTCCCCCAAGTACGATGGCGCCTTGCGCGACATCCAATCCCCGACGGGCCTGCATCCAGCGGCCACCACCGCGGATGGGTGGCTGCACTACCGGATCCACGAGACGCCGGAGGACCTCGCCGTCCTCACGCCGCGGGTCGCGCAGGAGCCGGAGATCTGGATCGACACCGAGACCGCGGACTGGAACACGAAGTCGCCGCGCCTCTCGCTCGTCAACCAGACGGGGTCGGCTCCATCACGGCTGCTCGGCGAGCCAGTTCTCCGACCGGAGTCCCGGGATGGCTCCGTCGAGCAAGGAGCGATCTGCGGTCACCAGCACCGCGTTCGCTTCGAGCGCGCTGCACGCGATCAAGAGATCGAAGTCGCTCTTCGCCCTTCCGCGTGTCTGGAGTTCCGCGCGCACCGCGCCGTAGCGTTCGACCAGGGCGTCGCTCACTGGGATGGTCGCAAACGTTTGGCGCAGAGCGGCCAAGCGCTTCAGGTTTTCTTCGACGCGTCGCGATCGCCGGGCGCCGTAGGTGAGCTCGGCAATGGCGACAATTGGGATTCCAACATCGCCGCCGCGCACGGTAGCCAGCGCTCGACAACGGCCGGCACCTGGTTCATGGCGGCGATGGCTATGTTCGAATCGAGGATGGCCCTCACAGCTCGGGTACGGATCGCTGCGAGCCACTCCGGCGCGCTTCAGCCAGGAACTCGAGCATTTCGTCGGTCGTCTCGCCTTCCCAAGGCCCGATCTCGGCAAAGAGCGCAGCCGCCGAGCGAGTTACAGGAAGGTCAGGAACTACGCGGACTTCGACCGTCAGGCCCTCGACCACGGCACGCACCGGCTGGCCGGGCTCCCGCCTGAGTTGCTGGAGCGCTTCATCGATCGTCTTCGCCACCTTCACCTCGCTGATTGTAGGCCAACGCCCTTGGAGCGCGTCGCGTAGCATTGGCGCAAGGCCATGTGGATGCTGAGAGGCAGCGGCGCCGCGGACACCTAGCGCCTGGCGGCCCGCCGCTTCGCTGAAGCCGATCGCCGTGAACGCGTGGACTTCCTTGCCCGACCGGGATGGTCAATACCCATCCGCCGCCGCACGACCTCCATCGGAATCCCGGATCCGGCCGGATAACGCGCCCGTGACGACTCGATCAGCGCGATGAAATCGGGATTGGTACTAAGACTCAACGTCTCCAGGTCAACATTCTCGAGAGGGACCAGAGCCATCATCGGCCGACCACGTCTTGTCACGATGAGTGGACGCCGACGAAGTTTCCTCGCGTAGGTCGCCAGGGGACCGGTCGCGTCAGCGATCTCCAGCGTCTTCATGCCTGCCACCAGGTCCTTCCGATCCGAATTCGCTCGCGATGCTTCACGCCGATCGCTCGAATGGTCACCAGAGCGCGAGGCTCGCTCGCCACGTCGTAGTATACGCGCGCGCTACCGACCCGCAGTTCCCAAGGCGCCAGCGGGTTGGGCCTCATCCGCTTCCGGTTGCGCGTCTCCACGGTTGGCTGGTGCTTCAACCGGACTTCGATCGCGTCGAGCACACTCGCCTTCTGACGCGCAGTGAGCTGCGCCAGATGCTCCACAGCCTCAGGAGTGAACTCGATCAGGTACGCCACGCGCCCTCCCATGTCCTGCTCTCCAAGTCCCCGGCGGGAAACGGACGGGACACATCGGGGATTCGGCTAGAAGGGGAGAGCGACCAGCCGAGACGAGACTAACCCAACGGTGCGCCTCCGGAGGTCCGGGCGCACGCATCAAAGGCGACTACGCACCCTGACCTCGGATGTCAGGGTCCCCCAGGTACGATGGCGCCTTGCGCGACATCCAATCCCCGACGGGCCTGCACTACCGGATCCACGAGACGCCGGAGGACCTCGCCGTCCTCACGCCGCGGGTCGCGCAGGAGCCGGAGATCTGGATCGACACCGAGACCGCGGACTGGAACACGAAGTCGCCGCGCCTCTCGCTCGTCCAGCTCCGCCTCGGGGACGGGAGCCTCCACGTCCTCGACGTCCTCTCGCCGGAGATGGCCGCCGCGTATCACACGACGTTCGCGCCGCGCGTGATCGCGGACCCGCGGATCACCAAGTGGGCGCACTACGCGCGGTTCGAGCGGCGGATCCTCGGCGCCGACTTCGTCCAGGGCCTCCAGTGCACGTTCGAGCTCGCCCGTCGCGTGCCGTACCACCGCCTCCCGCTGCGGAGCCTGCGGCTGGCCGCGCTCGTCCATCATCTTTGTGGCACCGCGGTCGACAAGACCTTGCAGCGCGCCGACTGGGGCCAGCGGCCGCTGAGCGCGGAGCAGCTCGACTACGCGGCCTGGGACCCCGAATGGTGCTATCGGGTCCACCGGCGTCTCGATTCGCTGGTGCGCTCGTGGGATCCGGCGGCGGACGATCCGGCGGCCATCCAGAGCCGCTACGTCGAGATCCTGCCCTTGGAGCGCGCCGCGAATCGCTGGCGCGAGGCCATGTGGACCGCGATCAAGACGTTCATGGTGGCCGGCTCGCACGAGCGCTTCGCGGCCTTTCTTCTTCAGACGCGCGTGGTCCGCAAGGTGCCGATCCGCGTGCTCGCGGCCGCGGTGGCCGAGGTCGATCCGATGGGCGTCGCGGAGTTCGCGGTGCCGGTGCCCTCTGCTTTGCTTGCGGCGCTTCGTGTTGGCGGCGAGGCGGCCGTGCGCTCGGCCGGACGCGAGACGATCAGTCCGCGGTTTCGCGGTCCACGTGCCGCCCGTGCTCTCGAGGGCAAGCCGGTATACGTGGTCGCGGCGGGCGATGCTGACTTGATCGCCGTGGAATACGCCACGGCCTGGCACGACCATCGGGTCCTCGAGTCCGAGCGCGCTGAGCTGAAGGACCGCATGCGCGCGTGGATGGAGCACGCGCGGCTGCGGGTCTGGGGCGAGTTCGAGATCGGCGACAGCGCGCCGCGCCTGGCGGCCGACGTCCGCGCGGTCGCGGAGTGTCTCCGCGATGGGGAAGACCCGTCGACGGGCCTGCCCTCGCGCTTCTTGCTGACCTTCTCGCCCGAGCAGGTGGCGGCACTCAGCGAGTACGTGGACGGCACGGCCCTGCCCATCCTGAGGTGGCGGCCGGATCGGGCAGTCGAGCCGATGGAGGTCGCGCAGTCCCGCGAGTGGCAGGCGGAAGATGAGTCGGATTGACAGCGCCCGACTCCCTTGTTTCATTTGTCGGACCTATCCACGTCGCGTATAGTCCCGATGCGTTCTGCCTTGGACCCTCCTCGGACCTGCCTCCGGTCCGCCGAGCAGAGACGCGAGACCCTTCGAGAGGCGTGCGATGTCTGACGCGGCGAATTGGCGTCGACGCAACGGCCTAGACCTCATGCACTCCGACTCCGGGATCGCTGCGCTGAGCTGCCGCGCCGCCGGTAAAGGCCAGGACAAGCCCCCGGCCGAGGTGCGGGCGAAGATCGTCGTCGCCCTCGCCGTGCCCTCGCCGGGCGCCGATCGTGCCGCCAGCGTAGGCCTCTATAACGGGCCTCTAGCACTTCTTGTCGCCGCGGACCCATGGTGGCAGCCGCCAGTGGAAAGCTATGTGGATGAAGGTCATACATAAGACGCGACTCGGCGGGCGCATCGTCAATGCCGATGCCCTTATCGTCCTTAACCGCGAGATCCGGCCGAAGTCGGTCGACCTAATTGTAACTAGTCCTCCCTTCGGTCTCGTTAGACAGAAGGCGTACGGAAACGTCGCATCGACGGAATACACCAATTGGTTCCGACCGTTTGCCGCCGCGCTTCATCGCGTCCTGAAGCCCTCCGGTAGCTTGGTCATCGACATCGGCGGCGCATGGACCCCAAAACAACCCACTCGCAGCCTCTACCATTTCAAGCTGCTGTTGATGTTGTGCGAGGAATACGGCTTTCATCTCGCGCAGGAATTCTATTGGTGGAATCCCGCCAAACTTCCTACGCCGGCTGAATGGGTCGCCGTTCGCAGGATTCGGGTAAAGGATGCGGTGAACTGCATCTGGTGGCTCTCTCCCACGCCCTGGCCGCGCGCCGACAACCGCCGCGTTCTTCAACCATATAGCGACAGCATGCAATCCCTACTACGAAGCGGCTACGCACCTGGGCTGCGTCCCTCTGGTCATGACATCAGTGCGAAGTTTCAACGGGACAATGGTGCGGCAATTCCGCCAAATCTTCTCGCCGCTGCCAACACGGACAGGAATGCTCATTACCTCCGGTATTGCAAGGCAAAAGGAGTGACACCTCACCCGGCGCGATTTCCTCACGCGATTCCCGAGTTTTTCATTCGCCTTCTGACTGACCGCGGCGACGTCGTTGTCGATCCGTTTGCGGGGAGTTGCGTGACCGGCGAAGTAGCGGAGCGTCTCGGGAGAAAATGGACATGCGTCGAAATCGTCGCCGAGTACGCGACTGGCGCCAAAGGTCGGTTTCTGAAGCCAGCTGACACCGTAGTCAAGCACGCAAAGCGCGAGAGCCACTATCGCATTCCGAGACTGGGCCTAAACTGGGCGGCTGGCTCGAATTCTCCGCTGCCTAAGGACGGCGGACGACGACGGCCGCAGATCAAGGCGGCTCGTCGACGCGTTGCGTGAAAGAGGAACGCGGCTTGGTTGTCCCGGATGCCGGGCTTGGATCGGTATCGCTTCTCCCGTCGGTGCCGCTTCGCCTTGAATACCGAACAGGAGAGTCAGACATTCCTTCGGACTTCTACTCGCCCTGCTTGAGGGCCTCTGTCGCATACGACCGCGCCGTGGGTTTCTTCGCCACCAGCGTTTTCCTCATCGTAGGTGACGCAGTCCTCGACTTTGCTCGGCGAGGCGGACACATTCGGATCGTGTGTTCACCAATCCTCACCGCTGAGGACGCGGCTGCGATCGAGAAGGGGTATGAGCAGAGGCGCGAGCTCATCGGCATTCGGCTCGTTGCACAAATGAGAGAGCTGGAAGCTACAAGTTGGGCGAGAGATCGTCTCGCGGCGGTCGCCACTCTTGTCGCCGCTGGCGCGATGGACTTCCGTGTGGCGATTAGGCCATCCGCGCACGGGATCTACCACGAGAAGATCGGCATCTTTCGCGACGCGGAGAGCAATTCAGTCACGTTCCGTGGATCGTCGAACGAGACCTGGAGCGCCTGGCACCCCGATGGGAATCTGGAATCCTTTGACGTATTTCGCTCGTGGGAGCCCTCGGACGCTCCTCGCGTCGCGCAACACGCTCAATACTTCAATCGGTTGTGGCACGGGGAGATTCCGCACTTGGAGGTCATCGAGTTGCCCGACGCAGCGCGACGCGCGCTGATCGAGCGAGCTCGCCCATCGTTGGATGACCTTGAGCTGCTTCTTGGCCGAATCACTAGTGCCGTTGTTGGAGCACGATCGGCATTCCCGCACCAGAGGGCTGCGCTAGCAAACTGGAATGAGAACGGGTGTCGGGGCATTCTGCAACACGCGACGGGTAGCGGTAAGACGTATACGGCGCTCCTCGCCATCGAGGAGCACGTCAGGAAGGGAGGTCCAGCCGCAGTCTTCGTTCCGAGTCGCCTGCTGCTTCGCCAATGGCATGACGAGCTCGCACGACATCTACCGGACGCTAGTCTGCTACTTGTAGGTGCGGGCCATGATGTCTGGCGTCAAAAGGGGCGCGTTGAGGCCTTCCTAGGTACTCGTCCTGATCTTCCGCCCCGCATAGTTCTCGGCACACTGCAAACTGCCGCAACCGAGCCCTTCCGAGAGAGGCTTCGCAGTGCCGCCGATTTGCTTGTAGTGGTCGACGAGGTCCACACCGCAGGAAGTCCGCGGAACGCCGGAATACTCGAAATCGCTGCAGCAAAGCGGCTGGGCCTCAGCGCGACCCCGAAGCGCTACGGTGATCCAGCCGGCACTCAACAAATCCTTTCCTACTTTGAGCGCATTCTGCAACCCATTGTCACACTCGCGGATGCCATCCAAGCGGGCTGCCTGGTGCCATACGAATACTATCCGCATGTTGTGCGCCTGAGTGAAAGCGAGGACGCAGACTGGTGCGCCCTGACGGAGCAGATTGCGGCCCTCGTTGCACGTTCCAATGTTACCGACGGTGCCATCGACGATGAGCGCCTGAAGAACCTGTTGATCCAGCGCGCCAGAATTGCGAAGCGCGCCGAGGCGAAGGTTCCCTTGGCAGTCAACGTCTTGACGACATTTGCCTCGGACGGGGACCGTTGGCTTGTGTATTGCGAGGACATCGCCCAGCTGTCTACTATCCGCCACGCACTCCGCGATGCCGGTGTTCAATCCACCGAATATCACTCTCAGATGCAGGGTGATCCTGAGGCGACACTAAAGTGGTTCCGAGACTTTGGCGGCATCCTGCTGTCTATTAGGTGCCTTGATGAGGGCGTAGACATTCCGGCCGTGTCGCACGCTCTGATTCTCGCGTCCTCCCAAAATCCACGGCAATTCATCCAACGACGTGGCCGGGTGCTCCGCAAGTCACCGGGCAAGGCGGTAGCTGTCGTTCACGATGCGATTGTGGTGCCCCAAGAGACGGTCGTCGATGCGCCGTACCTGTCACTTGCGCGCGGTGAGATGGTGCGCGCACTTGAGTTTGCAACCTCGGCAAGGAATCCAGGCGCCGATCTCGACATCAAGGAAATTGCGGCCCGCATGGGACTCAACCTCGGTGACTTGGCTGACACGGGTCTCGAGGAAGAGGTTGAGACGGAGGTTCCGGATGGTGGATGAGGAGCGCACCGCCGACCAGGCACTCGAAGTGCTGCTCGAGATAGCTCGTCGGGAGCGCTCGTCAGATCTCGCACTAGTGCGAGCCTGCTACGACGTTGAACGGCGGCACCAATATACACCTGAGAGGGAGCGCCCTCTTGAAGAGATTCGACGCCTCGTCGAGGGCTATGTCCGTGCGAAGCTAGTTGAGCCCAAACCCTAGCCAGGGGTTTCAATGAAGATCAGGTCTCTTCAGATCAAGAACTTCGGACCCTACCGCGGGCCTCAGAAGCTGACTTTTCCATCAGACGAGACCCGTAACGTAGCGATCGTCTTTGGCGACAACATGCGCGGTAAGACCAGCCTACTCAACGCGCTGCGTTGGGCATTCTACGGGCAGGCATTTGGTCGGCGCCTTGAGGCCTTACCCATCAGCCTTATTCTCAATAAGGAGGCGCGCGACGAGGGTGATTGGAACCTCTCTACCTTCGTTACCTTCGAGTCAGAGGGAACCGTCTACGACCTGCGTCGCGTGACTACTCCCAAGGAGGGCGTCGGCCGGCCCCGGGTCGACGCCGACTTTCGTACGGAAATTAGTCTGATGAAGAACGGCGAACCAGTTCGAGGAGACCGGATACAGGATGAGCTGAATCAAGTGATGCCTCAGCAAGTTGCCCGTTTCTCGCTCTTCGACGGTGAGTTGCTGCAAGAGTATGAGCTGCTCTTGAGAGAGGACGACGAGCAGGGGCGGAGAATCAAAGAGGCGATCGAGCAGGTCCTTGGTGTACCAGCACTCGTGAACGGGCGCGAGGAGCTTAGGACGCTTCTCAAGAAGGCCCAACAGAGATTAGCGCGCGAGAGCCGGCACGTAAAGGGTCTGGAGTCACAGACGGCGCAATTTGACCAGCTATCTGAGGAGATCTCCACCCTTGAACGCGAGCGCCAGGACCTCGTTGACCGAATCTCTCGATTCGGTCATGAAATCGCCGGAATAGAGGAGGTCTTGGCGCGCACGGCTGCTGCCGAGCGAGCGGCTGTTCAGATGACGCGACTTAAGGATCGTAGGGAAGACCTCGAGCGATCCAAAAAGGGACTGACGGCCGAAAAGGCAACCCTGCTTGCGGACGCGTGGCGTGATCTCCTGAAGCCTCGCCTATTCGCCCGAATATCGAGCTACGAAGCGGAGAGGACGCGTCTTCAGGCGCAACTCGCACGGCGTGGAGCAATCGAGCACGAAATCGGGACAATCCGTGCGGTCCTCAACAATAGCCTGTGCGGCGTTTGTGGCCAGGAAGTTGGTCCAGTCCGGCGGGACCAGCTAGGGACGATGCTGGGACGGCTTGAAGGCGAGCTTCGGAGCCTGGAGAGTAACTTGTCCGGTCTTGTCGATGTTGGTTCTGAGCTTCAGCGTCTCGAGCGCTTGGTTCGAGGCAACAGCATGCCGCGAATTGTCGCCTTGGAGGACGAGCTAAACCGTCTTGAAGTCGAAGCCACGACGATCGAAAACGAGATCGACCAGATCGAGAAGGAAGTCAGCGGACAGGATACCGCGGAGATCGCACGGCAGCGTGCACTACGGGATCAGCTATTGCAACTACAGGGAGCGGCAAAGGAAAAGCTCAGCACGCGCGAAGCCGATTTGGCCCAAAAGGAAGACAAGCGAAAGGAGATTTCGAAGCTACTCGGCCGAAATCCTGACGAGCGCCTACGGCAAAGCAGTCTGGAGGTCGATACATACAGCGGTCTTGAGCGCACGTTTGGTTTGGCGATTGACGAGTTGCGCGACCGGCTCCGCGAAGGTGTCGCACATCTGGCCACAGAGGCTTTTTTGAGGCTGACAACCGAGCCAGAGTATGCCCGACTAAACATAAATCAGAACTATGGTCTCACCATTGTCGATCGTTTGGGACGCAGTGTTCCGTTGAGAAGTGCCGGCGCGGAACAGGTTGTCGCGCTTTCACTGATTAGCGGGCTGAATCGCCAGAGCGGCAAGGGCCTTCCAATGATCATGGATACCCCGCTGGGGCGTCTCGACAAGAAACACCGAAACAATATTCTTACTCACCTTCCCCATATGGCGCCTCAAGTAGTGCTTCTCGCGCACGAAGGCGAGCTGGATCCCGTCACCGGTCTTGATGTCCTGTCGAGTCACATCGGCGTTGTCTACGAGATCGAAAGAGTCAGCCAGTTTCAGTCCAAGATCGTGCGAAGGGAATAGTAGTTATGTCATTCCAAAGCGGTGACGATGGCGAGGTCGACGAGCCGAATACCATTGGCTTAAGCGCTGAAGGGCACGCACGCCTGAAGAGGCTTAAGGAGGATGGCTACTTTGGCGAGATGCGAGATGCGTACAAGTTTGCAGTAGCGCTTGCACTTGCTCACGGCGGTATCGCTAGTGAGCTTCGCAGCACCGTAACCATTTTCAACAAGGGCACTCTGGACAGGGACGGTGCACTGCTTCAGGCTGTATCGGCGCTCCGTGACAAGGACCTCCAAGGCGAGCCTGTCTATAAGACCGTCGAACGCCTCGCCGAATGGGGGGTGGAGGAGGTCTTTCGCCGGGCTATGCAGGGCACGCTTTCCTTTAGAGAGATCTTTGGGGAGGTTGAGGCACGCCTCAAGGAGACGCCGAGTCCGTGAGACGGGTCAAACTATACTGCTTACTCAGGGCCGGTTCCTCATGGACGACGACTGTCTGCTCTTCTGTCGAGGACGCAGTCGGGCTATGGCGAGATGCATTTCGTGCCTCGTCTGAAGTTACGGGTCTCATCCATGTCGGAACGGGCCGCCCGTCCGAGGGTGCGCTTGAACTGGCGATCGGTAGTTCGTTCCGAGGTAGAGTCCTGGCGACTGCCGCCGCAAGATGGGCGCTACCCGACTCATTCCGATTCTCTGCTCGGCCGGTGCGGAACGTTGACGCTTCCTATGATTGCTGCGCCCTGCCTCTTTTCCTGGCCGTGAGCGGATGGGGCTATGAGGCCGACATTTCGGAGGCTCGCGAGGAACCATTGACGCCAGAGTGGCCCCGATTCGAGGGGTCCGGGCCTGACGAGTGGATTACTCTCCTGCAGGGAACGCGGCCGGCCCTCTTTGACGTCCTGGCGACACAGCGAATGTTAGCCGATTCAGCCTATATCAATGGCCGCGGCACCCTTCCTTCGAAGCTTCGAGAGGCACTGGACGACTTTCGATATCTAGCTCGTCGTGATTCAGTGGACCTCGATGATCCGCTTGCCGTACTAGCGATCGCGCCCCTGGCGCTATATGCGACTCCACTTAGTGTTCTTGGCACCACGGTCCGGATCCGTAACGTGTTTGGGAGATACCCGCTAAAGGTAGTGGGCGATCTTCGCGAGTACACACACGACCGCTTGATGCATTTGCCGCACTTTGGACGAAAATCATGCGTGCATCTTGCGCGAGCACTCGTTGCCCGAATCGAGAATCCTGGACTGTCTGATGCGGACAATAGGCAGCAGACGGCCCTAGGGCGGTCGCTGCGAATTCATGTAGAGAGTGCCCTGGAAGAACTCGAGCCACGCGCACAGACTGTGATGAGACGCCGCATCGGGCTCCCATCGCCTCCCGAGACCTTGGAGGCGATCGCTGTTACTCTTGGCGTATCACGCGAGAGAATTCGCCAAATCGAACGCAACGCAGTTCGGGTCATCATTGAAGAGGAATACTGGGACGACGTATTGTCCGATAGGCTGGAGCGTCTTCTCCTGGGACGGACGGAGCCCCTCTATCTTGATCTGATTCATGTGGAGGACCCTTGGTTTGCTGGTTTCGAGCAGGAGCTAGACTCATTGGCGGCGGTTGTCGAGACGTTTACCGATACCAAGTTCAAGGCCCTGACCATTCATGGTCGGTTAGTAGTGGCTCAACTCGGCACCGTGGAATGGCTCGAGATTTTGCGAGACGTACGAGCGTCCTTGCGGGCAGCCGAGGAGGAGCGCTGGCCAGCAAAGCAGGTTGATATTTTTCTTGAGGGCTGCCTCCGTACGCGGGGTGGCCTCAGCCTAAAACCCCTCCTCCTTCAGGAGCTCTCCGGCCGATGGGCGAAGCTTCTCGCGCCCGAAAGCATGCGAGAGAGAAGCGGGCTATCTCAGGACATCCCTGGTAGTACGACGCCCACACGACGCGCTGATATCGCATAGGCTCCAGGTGCGTGATGGGAGATTCTGCCGCGGAAGCGACGGCCGTCATCGTTGACAGCAATTGCTTCGCCTGAGCCGGCCTTCAGCACCTATTCGCTACTCTAGTCCACGCCACCATCGATCTCGCCCTAGACCCCGGTGGCCCCTGAACAAGAGAACGTCTCCGTGGCGCACGATAAAGTGGCTATTACATCCACTCTCCCGCCATACGGACGGCCACAGAGACGGTCGCCCGTCAGGATCAACGCTCAATCGCCAGCGCGGACGCCTCTCGAGCGAAAGATTTGCAAGCACCACGTCGCCGCACCCGCAGGGGCACAGGAACTGAGCCCATTGTCGACGGCCGGCCCGTGTGATCACTACGAGAATCCCGGGCTGCAGTATCGCAGCACTCTCAGCGTGCGTCGTGACCTCTTGAACCGGCCCGAAGAAATGCGCCTTGCGTTCGGATGTCGAAGCCATCTCAGGCAAGTTCACAGGCGAGCTCGTATGCCAATGCTCGCCGGTCCATCGGTTCTCGCGTGAAACTGGCAAACCTTAGGAGGTGGCATGCGACGGCGAGGTCGTATTCCGACCAGGTAAGGGCGTCCATCCTGGCGTACATGCGCACTCTGAGAACCGCCACGGCCCGTGCGGTATCTTCTGGCCGCCGGCGGCAACCAAGCAAAGGAGGCTCGTAAAGGCGGCGTAGAATTGATTCGTCTTCTGCGGAAACTGCACCTCCCGAAGCCTCATAGAAACCTAGGGAGACGTCAAGCGAAGCTGGGTCACGCAGGGCATGTGTCGTCGGTATGGGGCCCGGGAAGTCAATCAGAACGACATCAGCAGTGCTCTCGCGTACGAATACATTGCGGATCTGAAGGTCCCCGTGACCGCGGCAGATCCGGACCGTCTGTGCCGGACGACGAAGAATCCGCTCAATGACGCTCTCCGGCCTTCGACGGCGTGCCCGTGACGCCGCACACGCTTGTGCGAGCGTCGCTGGCTCTGGCAGGATCCCGCCATCACGGTATACCCTCCCAAGCTGGATGCGTTCCTCCGTTGTGCACTCACGCCAGTTGCGCAGCGCACCGTCGAAGAGAGCGGTGATCGCGAGATGCGTGGGATGCAAGCCCATGAACGTATCGAACTGCGTCGCGGCGCCGACGAACTTCGATACCATCAAACGCACGCCGGCGCCTGCCACGCAGCGGTGGAGATCAGTGGGCGCATAGTTCACGTATGGCAGTTGGTCAGCCACAAACTCTTGCATCGTTTGAATCTGGTCGGTGATAGCGTCGTCTCGATCCAATTTGGCTACGAACGGATGGGCTCTTTCGTCTGGGCCGTGCCCGGCATCGACGCGCCACAACCGCGCTTGCGTATAGCCACCATGAAGCTCTTTGAGCCGAATAGATCGAAAGTCGTAGAAAGCGCGTTGAAAGAGTAGCCGCTGCGCCTCGTCTTCCACACTCGGTGAGATCTCTAGCGCGAGGTTTGGAATCGGTCCTGGCATGTGTGAGGCACAGTATTCCGCGGCCGAATAGGCGCGACCGTCACGCGCATCGACAACTGGTACTGGCGAAGTACGCGAGCGCTTGATTACGGAAGCCGCGTTTGCGCTAGCGGCGTCCGGGTAATCGTCTGTGAGTGCTATTGCCAGAGCCGTGCCGCACGCTGCCGCTATCTGGTAGATCGACACCAACAGTTGGCGCGCTTCTGGAACATTCGCCACCAGCGCCGCGCGCGCACCACGAAGACAGGCGGTCCGCACCTCATCAGGACCGATGGCCTCAACCTGAAGGCCGCGGTTGGCACACTCCCGTTCGACCTCCTGCGGCAATGACGCCCCTACCCAACAAACCATCGCGCGCTCGGGACCGCTCCTCATCACCGCCAAGGCATCGGGAGTGTGTCTCCTCGCGCTAGGACACCGGATGAAGAGCAGACTACGCACTCCGGATGTGGCTGGGCACGGACCCTCCGAACCACACCCTCATCGCCGAGGTACATTTGGTGCCGCGTTGCGACTGGCAGTCCCAGAAACGATCCGAGAAACATCGTTACGGCCAACGAGGCGACGACCCCGTTGATCGATATCACTGCTGGGGCCGGCTCGGCGCTGCCGATGATATAGGGGTCCTTGGCCCGTTCCTCGTCCGAAAGAAGGTCGCGTCGAACAGCGTCAGGATCGAGCAAGTGTTCACAAACTAGACACGCTAAGGATGGTGCCAACATCTGCACGCGACCCACTATTCGGGCCACGGAGCCGTTAGCCGCATCGATCCGCACGCCCATGTCTATCGTCGGCAGTAGATGCTGGTATGCGAGCTGATTGACTACGGCTCGGCTCCCGTGGCTGTCGGTGCAACCGAACATAAAGTCGACGCCAAGAACCCGCCTGCCCTCCTGTGCCCTCCGTATGTCCCCTGCCGTTGTTACCTGTGCATCGGGTCGTATTCGCGAGACGCAGTCTCGCGCAACATCCACCTTTAGGCGGCCAACGTCGGGTATGCGCGCGCCGACCACTCGGTTCAGATTGCTGGCCTCGAGTTTGTCGTGGTCCAGCAGAAGGAACCGCATCACCCCCAGATGGGCGAGCTGCTGAAGAACTATTGACCCTATTCCCCCCAAACCAACAATCGCTACGCGAATTGCAGACAAACGTGCTTGCCCCTCTTCTCCGAAGGCCCGCACGTTGCGATCGAATGCGATAGCGTCGAATTGTCGAGTGTCGTCGCCGCCGGCTCGCACAGTCACTATCTCGGGGCCCACCTCGTCAATCGCCTCGATCGCACTCCAGACCCCGTCCGTGGTGCGTACCCGTCCTTCGAATCCGTGACCGCCCAAGACTAGGAATCCATGTATCCCCGTCGGCGACCTTCCAATAAAGAAGTCCGCAAGCGCTGGCGCCGAACTCTGATCTACAGGCGAGAACGTTGGCCACTCCGTACCTGGGTGTGTGTGAACAAGAACCACGCCCAGGTGCTCTAGCCGCGCACGCTTGGTTACGGCGGCCAAGAAGGATTGGCTGATGGTCAGGTTGAACGGCGTCCTCACTTCGTATGCCGCGCTCGGGACGACGACGACATCGTGGACCAAAACGCGAAATGGATCGCCCGCCGAGGGAGCAACGAGGAGAATGGCGGCGCTCTCGAGCCCATCGGTCGACTCGAGAGCCGCGAGGAGCGTTGACCAGCTTGGTGCCGGAAAGATGAGGCGGCTCATCTGACGTCGGCGAGGCGGCGCCGCACGACTTTCAGGTACGTGTAGAGATCATCGGAATTCGCGGCCCACGACGCTGGATGGAACGAGAACCAGAGTTTTGGCTGGGGTTCGCCAAGGTTGCTGTTGATCGCAGTGTTGGTAGGCATACCGCCGTGGGCAAGGCGGAGCTGCTCGGACGCCCAGAAGCAATCTGGCTTGGCCACTGGGTATCCGACAGGTACGAGAACATAGACGGTGGTCGAGGGCGCATTCCAGCCTGGCGGGAGCACCACATCCGGAACCTCAAGGACCGCTGTACCGTCACCCCGCCTGTGCAGAACCGCGCGCTCGTAACCTGGCGCCTGGCGCAGTCTCTCGAAATGACGTTCGATGGTATCTACGACCATCCCAATGTCGCGGGAGGCACGGTATAAAAGTGCATTCCGTTCCGCAGCTGGATCGAATCGGTATCTTGGATCAACCTGTCGGGCTCGTTCCCCTTCTCCTCCAGAAAGAGTTGGTAGGTGGCATCCCTCCCAGCCAGCGCCTTGAGCTGCGCCCCGCTCATGCTAGTCACGTCAACCTTGTGCTGCTGGTTGTCGATGTGAATTACGGTGTTCTCGCTGGTCATGGCAACCTCCGGCGAATGCTAGCATGCGTGGTTGCACTACGTGGCCCGCTTGGGTTCGCCGGCTCTACGGAATGACCTGCTCGATGATCGCCAAGTCACCCGGGTTCCGGGCCTGCGCGATGATGTACAGATCTCCGTCGGCCTCGCGGAATCGAGCATCGAGGACCGTTGAAGTTAACGAGGCTGAGGTCGTCCTAACGGAGTCTCGCGGAGACTAGTCGGTCACCCTCCACCATAGATCGCCCCTTTGCTGTTGACCGAGTCGTCGAGGGCGGCGACGACCGTATATCGGCCGAGGTGGTCGCGGCCCCTCCAGCGAAGCGGTCGCGCACGGAGGGCAGGCCGAACTCATCGCGACCAAGGGCAGGGCGGAGATCACAGGTAGGGGCGAGACGCACGCGCGAGGGGGCCTGAGGCACACAGCAACGTAGGGCCCGGCTATTCCCGGCCGGCCCCCGAAGCCCTATGCGCGAACGTGTACTCGCCGACGAGCCGGTCGCGCTCGCCCTCACGAGCGAGGAGCCGCATGCGCGTCGTGGACGACGGCAAGGCGCGAGCGGCCGGCATGGCCTGCGCTACGATCACCTCGGCAGACGACGGGGAGACGGGCAGATCGAAGACGCGGTGCTCGGGCCCGTCCTCGACCTGGACCAGAAGGTCGAGACGCGAGACCCCGCGGAAGTCCCCTTGCAGGCGGCCGACCAGGAGGTCGTCCTCCGCGGTGACCGTACAGGCAACGCGGCCTCCGGCCGGGACGCGGTACTCCCG
>Ga0207646_10003667_pt1 | contig 17151 bp, 13 predicted proteins | sample KBSK5502metaG_FD_184343 | JGI IMG/M metagenome (GOLD analysis project Ga0207646, IMG submission 184343) | Corn, switchgrass and miscanthus rhizosphere microbial communities from Kellogg Biological Station, Michigan, USA - KBS K5-50-2 metaG... | ecosystem: Host-associated > Plants > Roots >... | reverse complement strand
CATCGGTGATGGTGACCGCCACAACCCCTAGCGCGAACGCGACCTTCATGGCGAGCATTCCAATTGGCCCAGCACCGGTTATCAGCACATGATCGCCGCCGCGCAGTCTGGCTTTGCGACACGCCCACAGACCGACTGAAAGCGGTTCGATCATCGCACCTTCCTCATTCGACAGGTCGTCAGGAAGGGTATAGGCGAATTGCGTGGGAACGGTGACGTAGTTAGCAAACGCGCCATCAATAGGAGGAGTGCCGAAGAAACGGACATTGGGACACAGGTTGTAATGCCCGGCGCGACACTGATCACAGATGCCGTCCGGGATGCCCGGCTCAATCGCCACGCGTTCACCAATTCTGCTCCGCTCTACATCTGTCCCGACCCCCACAATTACACCTGCCGACTCATGGCCAAGAATGAGCGGTTGGCGAACAACATGAGTACCAATCCGCCCGTGCTCATAATAATGGACGTCGGAGCCACAGACGCCGACGGCCTTGACCTCGACAAGCACATCGTTTGGGCCAACCCGGGGCATCGGTCTCTCCTCCAGACGAACATCATGCGGAGCGTACAAAACGGCTGCCCGATTTCTCATAGCGTATTCCTCTTGAAGCTCACTTTCCTTGTTATTTCAGTGCGCCACCAGTCAGCCCTTGCACCAGGTACCTCTGTGCATAGATGCCTATCGCAACAGGCACCAGAATGACCAGCGTCGACAGAGCGGACAGCTTCGCCAGGAAGAGACCTTCGTTGCTCGTAAATGCCGCGACCATGATGGGCAAGGTGGGGGAGTTGGTGTAGGTCAAGGTAACGGCGAAAAAGAAATCATTCCACGCAAAAATGATGGCCAGCAGGGCGGCTGCAACTAACCCAGGTGCTGCCATCGGCACGACGATTCTCACAATTGTCTGCAATGTCGAAGCGCCATCTAGCCAGGCTCCCTCCAGCACCTCCTTTGGCAGTTCCAGAAAGTATGAACGAGCCATCCAGATAACCAAAGGCAGGTTCATCGCGGTATAGACGATGATTAACGTGAAGAGGTTATCCAGTAAGTTGAGGCGTGTGATGATCACGTAGAGAGGGACAAGGATGGCCGCAAACGGCATGAAGCGTGTGGAGAGCACAAAGAAAAGCATGCTCTCGGATGACTTCTGGCGCATCTGGAAGACCATCGCATAGGCGGCGGGAATGCCCAGAACTATCGCAATGGCAGTCGAAACCAGAGACGCCACCACGCTATTCAACAAGTAGGCACTGAAGCCTCCAGCAAACGCGAGCCCAAACTGATCGAGTGTCGGCTGGAAGAACAGCGAGGGTGGAATGGCAATCGCCGCGATTTCTGTCTTAAATCCGGAAATTACCATCCAGAGGACGGGAAAGACCAGTAAAAAAACCAGGAGATAGGTCAAGGCCGTCCATAAGACGTTGGACCGCTTACGTATAGCTTCCATACTCATGTGTTAGCCCCTTTCTGCTACTGTTCGCTCAGTCATGAGTCGCAACATGCCCCTGGCGAGAAGAATTGCTACTATTACCCCTATAACGCCAAGCGCTGCTGCCTGGCCGATCTGAAACGAATTCAACGCCGTGCGGTAGGTGTAGTAAGGGAGCGTGTTGGTTGTTATTCCTGGGCCACCAGCAGTTGTCACGTAAATTTCGCCGAACGTCTGAAAGATAAAAATAGTTCCGAAGAGGATTGCTATCTGGTACGGTTTTCGCAGTAAAGGAAAGACGACACGCCAGAATGTTGTGAAGGCATTCGCGCCATCCACCTTCGCGGCCTCTAACACTTCGCCCGGAATGGTCTGGAGGCCCGCGAGGATGACAAGCATCACGAATGGGGTCCATTCCCAGGCGACGATGAATATGATACTCTGAAGCGGGAAGGTAGAAAACCAGGCAACAGCAGGAATCCCGGTAAAGTGGAGGAGCCAGTTAACCATCCCTGAAGTTGGGCTAAGAAAGAGATCTCTCCATATCAGCGCCATAACCGATGGAGTCACCAGAAATGGAACTATGGTTATGCCACGCAAGACACTTCTACCCCGTATCGGGCGGTTTAACAGGAGCGCCAGTATCGTCCCGCCGACAAGGGCCAGGATGATCGACCCAGCCACCAGTTGTACCGTATTGCCCATAATGGGCCAGAAGTTTGGATCACCTGTGAACTCGGTAACGTAATTTGAAATGCCAATAAATGGAAATCCCTCAGACGGCACCAGCAGATTCCAGGCATGCAGGCTAAACCACACTGCGAGGAGAAATGGAATCTGCGTTAACACGATCATATATACGAGCGCGGGAAGATGCAACCATGTCCTTCCCTCGCCGTACGCCACCTTGGGAACGACACGCTTTTTCATGTCAGGAAGTGTGGGTACCTGGACTGCCTGATTTGCCTGACTCATAACGTAACCTCTCTTTTTATGCGAAGCGAGCCACCTCTAATGCAACGGGAGTGATGAATGAGGGACCGCCTCTTCTCACCAGACCGGGGTCCCTCATTCTTTCATACGGACAGCTTAGTTAGTACCCGGAAGCGTTGTCCTTATTTACCTGAGCCGCCAGGAGCTGATCGGACTGCTGGAGAGCCTGGCTGACTGTCAATTTTCCAGCAACCACCGCCGACATAAGCTCGCTTATCGATTGTCCGACCGATTCAAACTGTGGAATACCCACATATTGAACTCCATGATAGGGAACGGGATCGAGTGTCGGCTGATTGGGAGTCGCGGTATTGATGGAGTCAAGCGTAACTTGCGCGAAGGGAGCAGCCTTTTGATAGTCGGGGTTCTGATAAATCGAAGCGCGTGTACCCGGTGGCACGTTGGCCCAGCCGAAGGTCTGGCCCGCCAGGGTCAGATACTGCGGACTGGTGGCCCAGGTGATGAACTGGAAGGCGGCATCCTTGTTGTGGCTGGAGTTGACAAGACCAAGTGACCATGCCCACAGCCAATGACTGCCATTGACGGTCACCGCTGTCGGAGCATACGCGTACCCAACATTCCCGGCGATTGTGGAAGTCGAAGGCGTTTCCAGCACACCGCCAAACACGGTAGCGTCATAGAACATCGCACCCTTGCCTTGAGTGATCAAGTTCAGACACTCCTGCCAACCAGCAGTTGAGGCCCCTGGCTCACCATACTTCTGTAAGAGGTTAGCATAGAACGTCACCGCCCTTTGTACCGCAGGGGTGTTGAGCTGTGGCTTCCAATTCAAGTCGAACCAGCGACCACCAAAAGTGTTGATCATCGTATCGAGCGGAGCCATGTTCATGCCCCAGCCAGATTGACCTCGCAGCATAATGCCGGTCACACCATTTGCGGGATCATTGAGTTGTTGCGCGAATTGGGCGACCTGATCCCATGTGGGATGCAATGGCATGGTCAGGTGATGTTTAGCGAAAATCTGCTTGTTGTACATCAGGAAACTACTCTCGCCATAGAATGGGAGCGCGTATGGATGTCCCTGGTAGGAAAGCGTTGATAGGACAGGCTTGAGGAGATCGTCGTAATTGTAACTACTCTTCTCACTCGCCGACATCTTGGCAAAGTATGGAGAGAGGTCCTGGATCCAGCCGTTGTGTGCCCAAATGGGGGTCTCGTAACTGCCGATGGTGGCAATATCAAATTTCCCCGAATTGGTAGCAACATCCTGGGTTACTTTCGTACGCAGATCATTTTCAGGCAGCGTCACGAAGTTGACCTTGATATTGGGATGATCTTTTTCAAAGACTTGCTTCGTCAATTGCTCCATCTGCACCATATTGGAGTTGTTGACGGTAGCGACAGTCAGCGTCGTAGTAGAAGATGACGAGGATTGACTTGATGGCGCGCAAGCCGCCAGCATTGCTAGAAGCAAAGCAATGCTTGTCATGATGGCGACTGCTCGTGCTGCACTCTTCATTGCACATTTCTCCTTGTCGGATGTATCGATGCAGTAAGAAATAGAATGGCCAATGGTTGCAAAAGCACTACCTGGATGGAAGAGAGAGTCTCAACAACGAGAATCTCTGAAGCAAACCAACTCCTTTCTCTTTGGCATAGCTCGAAGTGTGAAGGTTCTCCCACCGGGGAAGTGCATGAGATCGATATACCTTCAAGAGTTACGCCGAATGTGTGAAGACGAACAAATAAATGCTTCAACGGAACAATATTAACACATTTTTTGTTCGATTTCAAGGGTTTTTTGTGATACTCTTGCTTTCTTGGACAAAATTATGATACTATTTTGTTATAAATTACCAGCATAAAAATAGCAGCCTGGCTAATCGTATTAAGAGAGGACTCTTTTGCATGAAGAAAAGCCGCCAGAATGCAAGCGACCGTCATACCGAACTGATTGGATTGCTCGAGAAGCGTGGCTACTGCTCCGTTGTAGAGATGAGCCAATTGCTCAACGTATCGCCTATGACCATTCGACGTGATTTGCATATGCTGCACGAGAAGCAGATTGTAGAGATAACACATGGAGGCGCTAGCTTCATTGCATCAAAACGAATCGAGCCCGATTTTGATATTCGCACGCATGAACACCTGCCTGAAAAACAAGCTATTGGGAAACTGGCCGCGGAACTCTTTATCAAAGCAGGGGATGTCATAGGTATTGACAGTGGCAGCACAACACTGGAGATTGTGCGAAACTTACCCAATGTCCCGCTAACGATCGTAACGCATTCTCTGGCCGCCGCCAACGTTGTCGCACAGAATAAGCAGTATTCATTGATTGTGCTTGGGGGAGTTTTGCAGTACGAAGCGAACTGTCTTTGTGGTCCACAGGCGATTGCCGCTTTACAGACGTTGTACATCAACAAACTCTTCCTGAGCACGAGTGGATTACTTCTTCCTGATAGCCTATCATGCAATAATCTGCCCGATGCTGAAGTCAAGCAGGCACTTATAAACTCCTCGCGTAAAACTATTTTATGTATGGATAGTAGCAAGGTTGGCAGAGCCTACCTTGCACGCTTCGCTCTCCTCAACAGTATTGATGCACTGATAACCGATACTGGCATCTCAGACGAAAGCCGCGAGGCTATAGAACAGCAGCAGATACAGGTAATCACAGCCTCTGTAGAGATTCCGGCGTCTCTTCTTGAATTAGAGCTGATCAGGGATGATGTTGCAGTATAGCACCCAGGCATAGTATGAGTTTGCGGTGAGAAATGCTGAAGTCCCTTAAGAAGAGGATTTACAGCAGTTCGAAAACGAAGCTGTGATAGCTAGAAGATTTGCTTCCTCCCTGATATACTCCTCGTGAGAGCATGCAAATTCACTGTAGAGAATTTGATGAACTGAGGAGATGCTTATGCAATTTTCAATCAACATGCTGAACTTTGGCAGTTTCGCACAAACTACGTTACGCCGCACGATATGTCTATGCATTGTCGCCCTTACCCTTTTACTGCCCGCTACATCTTTCGCCAGCGGCCATACAATCATGCAGGCTAGTGCGGACAGCACCGGCCTACCCACGATCGATCCCGGTTACATTTATAGCCAGCTCTTCTATATGGTCACCCACTACCAGCATCGCGAGGCGGGATATGATAACAATCTGCCGGTCAACGTCAATGGACACGATGAGTTCGCCGCCTACTGGTCCCAGGAAATAATGAAAGACCTGCAAGGCTTTGGGCCACAGGTACGACATGACCCATTCCCGGTGCAGGGCTGGCGAGGTCGTCCCGCAACCGTGCCGGCCTTTAACGTGGAAGTCACGGTCCCCGGCGTCGTCCATCCTGAGCAAATAGTAGTCATCGGCTGCCACTACGACGGGGAAGCCGGTTCAACTCAATCGGCCAACGACGACGGCAGTGGCTGTGCCATCGAATTAGGGGTGGCCAGGGCGATGGGTGAATACTGGCGTAGCCATCATCTCTTCCCGGCACGCACACTGCGCTTCGTGCTCTTCGATGCCGAGGAACAGGGCCTTTTCGGCTCGTTTCATTACCTGAACAGCACAATTAATGGTGACGTCAAGAACCTTGTTGCTATGTTCAACGAGGAACAGAACGGCATCGCCTATCCACTGCGCTATCTCGGCCAGATGTCCAATCCCCTCCTCCCATTCTATATCTACATGTCACCTTTGCAGGACAGCGCACTCTACGCCCACCAGGACCTCTTGTCACCTCAGCAGCAACAGCACATCTCACATTTTAGAGCCTTGATGCAGCAAGCCGTCGTCGCCTCGTTCCAGCAGTTCCAGGCATTGGGCTTTCAAATGCTCTCGTATCACAACGGCAAACAGGGTGATGTCTTCCAGCCCATCTTTACCCCTGACCAGTTGAGTTATATACACCAGGGGGACGATACCCTGGGTGGCAGTGACCAGATCCCTTTTACACTGGCGGGGCTGCCTTGTGCGACATTTGCCGGCAACTCAACCTATTACGACAACAACCCACCTCCCTGGTCGTATCCTTTTGATCAACCCCAGGATACCATCCAGCTCATGAATACGTATGCCGATGGCAGTTCGCAGCAATCCTACGCGCTCACCCTGGCCCTGGGACTACCGGGCATGCTCACCACCTGGATGCTCACCCAGCCAGATATCCTTGGAGCAGCACCAGCCGATCAGAACCCTGTTGCAGCCATCAGCGACATTGGGCAGACAGTTGTTGGCCGGAGTTTCACACTCGATGCCAGGGCTTCGTTCGATCCCAACGGCAATACATTGACCTATGCCTGGAACTTCGGTGACGGCACACAGGCCAGCGGCATCACCGCGACACATACCTATACGAAAACAGGCACTTACACACTGGACCTGACCGTCAGTTCATCAAAAGCTGCTCGCCACATCTTTAAGACGATCAATGTAGTAACGCTGCCAACCAGCTACGATAACCCTTATGCGAAATTCCCACAAAACGGCTATCCTCCTTCCAATCCCCAGGTCATTTACCCGGTGCCGAACGACAGCCTGTCAGATAAAGCCACAACCTCAGCCGCCGCAACAAAGCCAACAAGCGGCAACACAACCCTCTATATCACCTTGCTCATAGGTATCGTTGTGGTGCTGCTGGCAGCGGGCATAGGGATTGGTACGATGCGCAAAAGACGGCGGGTTTGACAATGTTCTGCTATACCCCTCATAATAGATAAAGAACCAGGGAAAGCTACTCTCGAAGGATCAGAACCATGCCAAGGTCAATCTATGTGATTGGGCACAAAAACTCCGACCTGGACTCTGTCGCCTCAGCATACGCCTATGCGCGGCTATTACGGCTGCAAGGTGAAGAGCAGGCTATCCCGGCTCGAAATGGCAATCTGAAGCCAGAGGTGCGTTTCGTGCTGGAACGTTACCAGGTTGAACCACCCGAAGCGCTCGATGACGTATACCTGCAGGTACGCGATGTTATGAGGCGCGGCGTCATTTCCGCCTACCTCGACCAAACTCTTTTAGAAGCCGGGCAGCTGCTCCAGGAGCATAACCGGCGCGCGATGCCCGTCGTGGATGCAGAGAACAAAGTGCACGGTATTATCGCCGTCGAGGATTTCGCTAAATTATTTTTCAATGACCTGGACCCACAGGCAGTCAACCGCGTACCCCTTCAGAGGGATAACCTGGTACGCGCACTCAAAGGCCGCGTCCTGGTGGAGGGACGGCGCAAACTGGGAAACCGCGTTCTCGTTGGAGCCATGCAGGCCGAAACGATGGTCGATTATATCGAGCCGGGCTGCCTGGTGGTGCTGGGAGACCGCGAAGACGCCCAACTGGCAGCTATAGAGCACGGAGCAGCCGCCCTGGTCATCACCGGCGACCTGCTAATATCGGAGCGCACACTCGCGGCTGCCCGCAAAAACGGCGTACTGGTCGTCAGCACCGGGCACCACACGTTTACGGCCGTACGCCTGATTAACCTGAGCATCAGCACAGAACATATCATGAATCGCGAGTTTGATTTCAGCCACCCGGAAGACCAGATGAGCGAAGTGCAGCATACCCTGGCCCGCCGCCGCTCGCTGCCGGTGGTGGATAATGATGGCAAGCTCGTAGGCTTTCTCTCGCGCACCGACATCCTCAACGCTCGCCCAAAACGAGTTATCCTGGTTGATCACAACGAGCAATCGCAGGCAGTAGACGGCATCGATGAAGCCGAACTGCTGGGCATCATCGATCATCACCGCATCGCTGATGTGCATACGAACAGGCCCATCATGTTCCGTGCTGATCCCGTCGGCTGCACAGGTACCATCATCGCCGGATTGTATCACGAGGCGGGCATCGCCATTCCTCGTGAAGCAGCCGGGCTGCTACTTGGCGGACTGCTTTATGACACGCTGATCCTGCGCTCGCCCACCAGCACACCACGCGACGAGCTTGTCGCCGCCGAACTGGCCGAGATCGCAGGCGAGGACATTGAGCAATACGGACAGGCAATCTTCGCCGCGGCTGCTGTCGATCTCAATGAACGCTCTGCCAAAGAGTTGCTAACCGCTGACTTCAAAGAGTTCACGGTTCGTGATACCAGGTTTGCCATTGGTACCGTCGAAACGGCCAGTCCATCGGCCATCGAAAAGCGCAGCCAGGAATTGCTGCAAACCATGCGGCAACTCGCACACGAACACAATTATGCATCCTTTCTGTTTATGATTGTGGATATTATCAACTTGCGTGCCCACGTACTCATCTCTGGTGCAGAACATGCCGTCGCAGAGGCCCTGGGAGTTCCTCTTGAGCCAGATGGGCACGCCGCAGTAGTGGAGGGTCTCGTCTCTCGCAAGAAGCAGCTGGTGCCACTACTTCCACGCATACAGGCTTCTCTCTAGGCAATATCACAGTTTTGTAACAGCCATAGCACAGAGAAGCCCAACCGCAAACTTCCTATGGAAATCCTACCGGCTAGCCTGTTACAATATACTTGTCATAGGACAAACACTATGCTACACTAGGGTTCGATTTGAGGACCTCACTGAGGAATTTGGGCAATCGTCGTAGGGTTTCTATCCCTGGAAGTTGCTCTTCAGCTTGTTACAATGCGCATGTACCTGGGTCAACGTCGACCTACCTGATTAACTTTGCTTTTGCCTAAGGAGGGCGTTTTCTATCGTGAGCAACTATATCTTTGTTCCCATCATCGTAGGCATTCTTGCTGTGGCATTCGCCGCCTATCTTGCAAGTTATGTCCTGCGTAAAGACACTGGCACTCCCGCAATGCAGAAGGTCTCCGATGCCATCTTTAAGGGCGCAATGGCCTTCCTCAACCGCCAGTATCGTACAATCGCTGCGCTTGCCGTTCTTGCTGGCATTATAGTCGGCCTGGTGCTATATCTGCTTGGACAGGTTACTGCTGAGTGTGACAAGTTTTGCCTGGCATACCATACCAGTATCGCCTTCTGGATTGGGGCAGCTTGTTCCGCCCTCGCTGGTTACATAGGCATGTACGTCGCGGTGAAGTCCAACAGCCGTACCGCCAGTGCCGCCACACGCAGCCTGGGCGAGGCGCTGATGGTTTCGCTGCGCGGTGGCGCAGTCTCTGGTTTCCTGGTGGTCTCGCTCTCCCTGCTGGGCGTAACGCTGGTCTTCACTGCCTATGGTGGCCTGAGCAATCCAGCACTGACTCCAACTCTGATTGTCGGATTTGGCTTCGGCGCCAGCTTCGTCGCCCTATTCGCACAGCTTGGTGGTGGTATCTATACAAAAGCTGCTGACGTGGGCGCCGACCTCGTAGGCAAGGTAGAAGCAGGCATTCCTGAAGATGATCCACGCAACCCCGCAGTGATCGCGGACCTCGTGGGTGATAATGTAGGTGACTGCGCTGGTCGTGGCGCCGACCTCTTCGAATCTACAGCCGCCGAGAATATTGGCGCAATGATCCTGGGGGTAGCATTGTATCTGGCCACAAAAAACATCGGCTGGATTCTCTTCCCGCTTGTCGTCCGCGCCTTTGGCCTGATTGCCTCCGGATTAGGATTGCTCTGGATTCGCCCATCCGTAGTAACAGAGCCTGACAAAGCCGCAGGCAAAGACCCTGGCGAGATCGCTATGAAACAGCTGAACATTGGCTATTTCATCACCTGCGGCCTCGCCATCATCGGCGTCTTCCTGGCAAGCTACCTCCTGCTGAACGGCGGCAATGTCACAGGTAGTCATGGAGTTCCGCCCTGGGTCTGGTTCGGCCTGGCAGGTACTACAGGCATCCTCCTGAGCATTGCCTTCGTCTATATCACGCAGTACTACACAGCCGGCACCTGGCGCCCGGTGCGTGAGATCGCTGCAGCAACCCTGACCGGCCCCGCGACGACGATCATCACTGGATTCGCCGTCGCATTCGAGTGTGTGGCCCTGCCCGTCCTGGCTATCTCTGGTGCGTTGGGCCTCTCCTTCTTCTTTGGCAGCCAGGTCAACGTTGCTCTTGTGAACAACCCCGGCGTGATCAACGTCGGTGGCATCTTCGGCACTGCCGTTGCCACTATGGGCATGCTGATGAGCACCGCGTATATTCTCGCCATGGACACCTTCGGCCCCATCACCGACAACGCCGGCGGCATTACCGAGATGAGCGGCCAGGCTGAATCTGTTCGCGACATTACCGACGCACTGGATGGCGTGGGTAACACCACCAAGGCACTGACAAAAGGCTACGGTATCGGCTCGGCTGCCCTTGCTGCCTTCCTGCTCTTCAGCGCCTACCTGGATGTGCTCTACTCTTTCAAACACAACCCGGCAGTCTACAGCGTTGACCTCGCGAATATCGTGGTCTTCATCGCAGCACTGATCGGCCTGACGCTGATCTTCTTCTTCAGCGCACTGGCTATCCGCGCGGTGGGCGCTGCTGCCAAGCGCATGATCGAAGAGGTGCGCCGCCAGTTCCGCGAAAATCCCAAGATTATGGCGGAAGACCCCGCGGACCGGGTTGATCCCGATTACGCTCGCTGCGTAGACATCAGCACGCGCGGCGCACTACGCGCTATGATCCTGCCGGGATTGATAGCCGTACTGACCCCCATTGCGATTGGTACCATTCTTGGTCCGCAGGCCGAAGCTGGCATGTTGATGGTCGGTACGATGGGCGGTATCGTCGTCGCAACCTTCCTGAACAACGGCGGCGGTGCATGGGACAATGCCAAGAAGTACATCGAGGCCGGCTACTTGCGCGTGAATGAGGAGGGCGAGATGGTTGACCGTCTCGACCCCAACGGCACTGTCCTGGGTAAGAAGAGCGAGCCACACAAGGCAGGCGTGATTGGCGATACTGTCGGTGATCCTTTCAAGGATACCGCCGGTCCATCGCTCCACGTGTTGATTAAGCTGCTCAGCACGATTACCCTGGTGCTTGCTCCTTTGTATGTAGCGCTGCACCCGTAGATTTTTTACGCTTGCAAAAGCGCCCAGCTTTGGTAAGCTGGGCGCTTTTTCCCTTCCGTCCAACCCTGTTCCGGCCTGTATACCTCAAGTACTATAGTTGCTAAACATATGGGCATCTCTTCCACATCTCTAGCCTTAACCTACGCCCGTTGACGAACGAACTAGGTGAAGTAGGCGGCTGACGCGTTGCCTTGCGGTACGTTACAAGGGCCAAACCATTGAGGAGCCGGATGACGCTAACGTGTCACGTCTGGTTTTGAAGCCGAGCGGCAGGGGCGACCCTGTCGCTTAGGTTAACCTATTCTTGAGGATCATCACTTAGGGCCAGAGGGGGCTCACATCGAGTAGCACAAACACCTTCGCCAGTAGATAGGTAAAGATACGGTAGTACATCTCATTCTCACCTGCTAGAATGTGTCTCAGATGTAGGGGCTTTCTCACTCAACCTTTAGGTATGCCACAACTTGCTACAAGAGAAGGAGTAGAAAAAGATGCCTTTTGCCGCCATTGAACTCGTCATTGTCATCCTCCTTATTATCGCCAATGGTATCTTTGCCATGTCTGAGACTGCCTTTGTTTCCGCACGCAAAGTTCGACTCCAACAATGGGCTAATGAAGGCAATGTGAAAGCTGCTGCCGCCCTAGAATTGGTGAACTCACCGAATCGGTTACTCTCAACCGTTCAGTTAGGGATTACCCTCATTGGCATCTTAGCCGGGGCTTTTGGTGGCGCAACAATCGCTGAGGCAGTGGCAGTGTATGTCCGTGCTATCTCCTGGCTCGCTCCCTATAGTGCTGCCATTGCGCTTGTACTTGTGGTCCTCTGTATCACCTATCTTTCACTGGTGATTGGGGAACTGGTTCCCAAACGCATCGCCTTAAATAATCCTGAACGCCTTGCGATGTCCATGGTGACACCGATGCGGAGGTTGTCGACGATCGCTTCTCCCTTTATCCACCTGCTGAGCCTTTCAACCGAGGGAATCCTGCGACTGATCGGCTTGCGACCATCTACCGAGCCACCCATCACTGAAGAGGAGATCAATGTCTTACTTGAAGAAGGGGCGCAGATCGGAACCTTTGAAGCCGCGGAACAAGACATGATCGAACGGATCTTTCGCCTGGGAGATAGGCGGGTCAGGGTCTTGATGACCCATCGGCCCGATATCGTCTGGCTTGACGTCAATGATCCGCCGCAAGAAATCAACCAAGCGATACGTGAGAGTCCCTTTTCTCGGTTCCCTATCTGCGATGGGAGCCTGGACAATATCCTTGGGATGGTACACGTCAAAGACCTGTTCCAGCAATGCATGACGGGTCAGCCTCTTGACGTGAAGGCAGTCTTGCAAGAACCCTTATACGTCCTCGAAAACACAAGTACGCTGAAGGTCTTGGAGTTATTCAAGCAAACGGGGACACAAGCAGCGTTAGTCATTCAGGAGTATGGGGATATTGAGGGCTTGATCACGCTGAATGACATCCTCGAGGCGATTGTAGGGGATATCTCTTCAGGCGACGACGTAGATCATCCACAGGCGGTTGAGCGCGAGGATGGATCATGGTTACTCGACGGCATGTTGCCGATAGATGAATTGAAGGATATACTGCACATTCGAGAGCTACCTGAGGAGGCAAGTGGTGACTACAATACGCTAGCAGGCTTTGTGTTGCTCAACCTTGGACATATTCCGAAGACCGGCGAGCATTTTGAGTGGGACGGATTTCGCTTTGAAGTCATGGACATGGATGGACGCCGTATTGACAAGGTGCTCGTGCAGCCTAAGCAAGCGAACTCACTTAATTCGAGGGAGAGCCCGAATACATGACCACTATCCCAGAAACGCTAACCGGAATTCCGGCCACTCCCCAAAAAACTGTTAACCGAAATTGGTGGTAGGCAAGCAGCAAGAGGGGGACGGGCAACGCGCTGTGAAACGTATTTCATTGAAAAGACGTGAACATAAGTGAATGGAAAAATCTCTACTACATCAGATACGAATACAGGAGACGTTACAAAGTTCTTAAACGGAGTGGGTTCGCTCATTGTAAAGGGGAAGAGCCATGAAGAAATACCTCTTTGTGCTAGCAATAATTGCTGTTTTATCATTAGTATTGGGTGGGTGCGACATAGCGATTTCGGGAAATGGCCCTATAGGTACAGTGGTGGTTACTACTCCCTCAAGTGGGTCAAGCGGCTCTGCTAACTTGGGCAAGCGAACCAAAACATCGGGGTGTGTGGCTCATGGAGGGCTGCCCGACTCCGCGTGTACTCCTGGCGCGATATTCGCAAATGCAACGGTACAGCAGATTTGTACCTCTGGGTATGCAAGTTCAGTGCGTAACGTTCCTTTCAGCAAAGCGGATCAAGTCTATGCTGAGTATGGCATCTCCCATCACTATTCGGGAGAGTTCGAGGACGACCACCTTGTGCCACTCGAGCTCGGAGGGTCCAACGACATTGCCAACCTCTGGCCTGAAGCCGCCTCCCCGACTCCGGGATTTCACCAAAAAGATCAGGTGGAGAACTACCTGCACGACCAGGTGTGTTCCGGTGCGATGTCGCTGAAAGAGGCGCAGACCGAGATTGCCACAAACTGGCTCGCGGTGTATAATCGTATGCCCAAATAAGAAGGATTGTAAGATCAGGAGGATTGATTTATGGAACAGCAGAGTGATCTGGCGACGATGTTCCTGCTTTCAGGTGAAGGCGTGAAGATTTCCTACTACATCAATGAAGATCATTCGTCTGAGCTGGATTACCAGGATGCGCAGGGAAGCCTCACCTTTCCGAGCGACCAACTGCATATCCAGCCAAGTGCGATTGGCACCCTCATCACTGCTCCTCTCAAGAAGAGCGCGGATGCCGGAGCAACGACGTTTACGCTGGTGTTACCCAACGTCAAGCTCGGAGGACAGACAAAACAGCCCTTAGCAACCTTCGCGGTCATTGCGCAGGACTATAGCACGCTTGAGAGAGTAGGCGCGCAGCTCACGTATCAGGTGGTATCTCTTACGGGCACAGGTGAGTATACGGATTATTAGATGCTCATAGGAAAGTAAGAGGTGGTCAGGCTACCTGCCAGTCGTAGCAATTTGCCTTATACTGGCTAGCTGCACCATTAGCATCACCCCTGGGAGCGGTACCACCTAAACGGCAGCGCGAGGAGGCTACGCCGAGAGCCCGTCAGGGGGAAGCGGCGCTCCAAGAGCATAGCGATACCCGTCTCCGGCTTGGAGCTTCTGGCAGTAGCGTGCTGGGATATCTTTGACCCGTCCGTGCTTCGTTTGCACATCGAAAACTCCTCGGGTACGCACTAATACACGCCCAACGTGAGTCCCCGCCGCGTTCAGATGGGCAGGACAGACAGCTTTGACAATATCTCCCGTGTGAAAGCCGCGCACCCGGCTCGGACCTTTGGCATGGCCAACTGGAAAGCCATGCTTGTCAACATTGCGCATTTGTCTGCTCTGTCGGCCTGTCGCGGTGATCAGCCAGGGGCGTACCGTCTGGAGTCGCACCTGCGCCGGAGTTGAGACGCCGCAACATGCGGCATCGACCCAGTGCTCTTTCGGGAATCCCTGCTTTTGCCGGTTCCATTTGGTCAGCGCGCCTGTTCCCGTCTCCACAGCAAGCCCTGTTGCCTGCAACCGCCGGTAGAGCGCGAACCGGGTGGCATTCACAGCTGCTGCGTTCTTGAGTGGCGCCTGACGTTGGGCTTGCACGCGTGCCAACACCTCTGGGCGGTCTGCCAGGAACTCTTCCAGTCGTTGATCGGCTTTCGCCTGGTTACAGGCGTGACAGGCAGGCACTCGATTGGCCACGCGATCGCTCCCTCCCCGAGCTCGCGGCTCTACATGGTCCATTTCGAGCGGGACTCCTGTGGTCAGGCAGTACGCACAGCGGTGCTCCCACTTTGCCAGCAGATAGTGCCGGAGTTCGATACCGAAGAGGGTCCCTTTCTGGTAGTCGAGGTTTCCAATAGCTGGGTTTTGGAGCAGCTGCGTGTCGAAGCGCACGAGTTCATAGGAGAGCGCGCTTATGGGGCAAAAGCGGCGCAGGCGCTTTACCCAGGTCTCGACATTGTGTACCCGTGAAAGGAGAGAGGGGGGAAGCCAGCCAGGCGCTCGGCGGCGATTGCTGAAGCGAGGGGCTCTGTACCGGGTATGTCGAGCGCGGCGAGAACGCCTGACGCCACGGCGCCGCATCAGCTCATCGCGCACCTGCTCGCCGCGATGCGTGAGTTCTGCCGCCCAAAGCACCTCACCTTTCCCATCATGGAGGACAGCCATGCCTGTCGTTTTCGCGCCTGGATCAATTTTGAGGCGCAGCGGTGCCACTACGGCCTCTGGCTTCGCCTCGCGCAAGATTACGGTGAAAGGAAAGCGACGCAAGACCGCCGCCCTGCCCGTTTCCAGCAGGATACGGGCACGAGCTGGCGTGCAGGGCATCAGGGGTTGCCGGTTGGCATCAACAACGAAGACGCGTGACATCATTCGACTCCTTCCGGAGGCCCCGTAAAGGGGCAGCGCTGCCTGGTACCTGAGGTACCAAACAGGTAAAGTTTTCCTCGCCCAGTTAGTTGGCGGCCATCTCCCCGATGCACTGGCTCTGCTTCCCCGTGTGCCTGTTTAACATCGGGATTGGAGGGTCTCGAACTGGAAAGGTCATTCGAGAGTCCGAACTCGGGCTGCTTCCAACTAACGGCTCCTGTGCTCGGGCACAGGGGGCTGGTCAGCATCAGGACATGCTCTTCACATGCCCCCCGCTCAAGCGGTGGGGTCGCTGACCTCTCAATGCCAGGGCAACTACACTGTCGGCTCCGGGGTACGAGGCGTACGTGTCTTCGGTCTTGAACCGCAAGGATTTCGCGAGGGGCTTGAGGCGCTACTCTACCGCAACTCGCAACCCATTGCCGAATTGCGCTTAGTTTCCCCGGCCGCAACATCAAGGCACCATGACAATGTACCTGTGCTGACCCAGCATACTGAGTCAGCAGCGTGGTGATCGATCCCGAACGTTTTACCTAGACATGGATTCTTGTCCAGAACGCCCTACGTTCAGTTGTGAAGGTACCGCGCATGCGAACCGCCTCTCTTCGGCGAACCGGAGTGCCTCAGCCTACAGTGAAGTATTCTTGCGCACGAGGCAAAAAGCGGAAATGGGCATTGTGGCGTTATTCTGTTTCGTCTGCGTTTTCTTGTGGAATTGCTATTGATTTAACTTTGTCAAATCCTCCAGTAGGAAATATATAAGTATCTCGTACACCGAACCACTTGAAGAGGTCTATTGCGCACATAATCGCAGCTTTAGCACCAGCATCGTTTATCCCAAAAAGAGAAGTTTCCTGGCCAGTTGCTACCTCACCCCGATGAGCGATATTATTTCTTGTGCGGTACAATTTTTCAGCTTTCTGATAAAGTTGTTCGTTCTCAATCAACAGAGATCGTCTAAATAAATATAAAGGTAGCTCATGAATAAGCTGGGTGAAACCTCCCCTGTCAGATAAAAATCTATATACAGGGTCTTTTACAATAGTTTCTTTTTTACGAGAGAAAAAGACCAAACGTATAGTCTCGTGAGGGTCTCCTGGCTGTAAAAGTCTGTTATATGCTTCTTCTAATTTCGTGGTAGCTACTGTTTCTGCCGATAATGCGGCATACAAGATTGCTCTTCTGTAATCGTTTTCCATGTAAGCGAGAATGGCATCAAGAAGAAGCGTACCAAATACAGGGGGTAGTATCCTGAATAGTGTGTAAAAACGGAGTCTGGTATCCAAGCTGATCCGTTAAGATCAGTAGAAAAACAAAAGGAGGATACCATGACTCGACAGA
>Ga0207646_10003663_pt1 | contig 17168 bp, 19 predicted proteins | sample KBSK5502metaG_FD_184343 | JGI IMG/M metagenome (GOLD analysis project Ga0207646, IMG submission 184343) | Corn, switchgrass and miscanthus rhizosphere microbial communities from Kellogg Biological Station, Michigan, USA - KBS K5-50-2 metaG... | ecosystem: Host-associated > Plants > Roots >... | reverse complement strand
CACAGCCGCCCGCGGCTGACCGGATGTTTACGGTCGCCGCGCACGCGGCGGATCGTGCCGTCACGCAATGACACCTCGATGCCGCACGCGTCGTAGCAATCTCGCGGGCAGGTCGTCAGGATGCTCTCGTCAGTCATGGCCGATCTCCCATCAACAACGCCATCAAGCGCCAAGCGCCGCTGCCGGCCACCGGGCACGCACTCGCGCAGGGCGGCCGTCACGACGGATGCCGCTGGTGGCCGGGACCTCCTCGCCGAGTGGACGCGCCCGCCGCCCTGAACCACGCGCCTGCCGATGAACACTCGTCCTCGGCGTCCGCCGTTCGACTTCACATACCACGGCGGGCCAGCAGGCAAGGGCATTGCTCGTCTTCATCATCGCGTCCTACCCCACCGGCGACTGGCGTGCGAGGCACCTGCACGCGACCTGCCCGGCCCGCGGGGCGTCCCCGAGCCCGCGCTAATGCACCTGTATATCCTTGGCCCCCAAGGTGGGCGGCTGCGGGTGGTCGATTTGCGCCGGATCGCGCTGAGTATGTGCGGCCCGGTCATCGCCTTCTTCAAGCCCGTGGCCCGTGCAGATGACCTACTTCTGTGCGGTTGAGGCCAACCCGGGTTGATTGCCCGTTACTGGGTCCGCTAGGTGCTCGGCCCGCTGGCCCCGCGCTTGAGTGTGACCGGACTGAGGGCTGTGCGGTCTCTTTGCTGTACTTGCGGCGTACGCCTGCCTCGCGCTGGCCCGCCCACCGAGGGCCATCCACGCAGGGGCAGTCCCCGCATGATCGAGCATGGGCGCGCGCTTGACTGCTGACCGGTTACCTTCCGGCATCGGGCGCCCCGCCGCGATGACCATCAAGTGGCAGCTCAACGACGCGCAGCCCTGATCACTCCCGATCACGTTGCCCGCGCGACGGCAAGATCTCAGCGGGCGCGCCATGTGGATTGGGACCGTAGATGAAAAGCATCCGTGCGTAATCGGGTGCGCTGTAATAGGCCGCGTGCCCAGCCGGAACGCGGACCACATCCCCGGGACCGGCTTCCAGCCGCTCACCGTCGCACTCGACGATCAGCCTGCCATCGAGAACATAGTTGACCTCATCGTGCTGATGGCGGTCACCGAACTCGCTGCCGTGAAGTTCCCACTCACCCAGGGCCAGGTGCGACCAGCCTTCCGGCGGGGCGGGAATGATGAAAAAGCACGGCGGCTCTTCGGCTGAGGGTTGGGTTCGGCGTGGAATCAGTTCGGCAGGCATCGCCATCTCCTTGTCTGCTTGTGCGATCCGCCCCTAACACCACCATCGAACAACCTCCCGCACCATTTCGATCCTTCTTCCCCGTCCGCTCATGGGCGCCGGGACCTAAGGTTCCCTCCGAGCATGACCGCGAGATTGTCATCGGGACCAACGAGGACGCGCTCGTCAGCATGTGATTCGTGCCGGTCACCGGTCGCAAAGACCATCAAGAACCGCGAGCATCTCGACCTCACCAGCAGGGCAGGGGACCGCGACCAGGAGATCGAGCGGCTTCTCGCGCTCGGTGCACGCCGGGTCGACATTGGGCAGACCGCGCAGAGTCCCGGACTGTCCTGGCCGACCCGGAGGGAAACGAGTTCTGCGTGGTACGCCATCCGGTAAGCCTCGGCGCTCGTAGGCAGAAATCGACCCGATCGGCGAGAGTGCGTTAGGCCGGCTGCGCGCCCGGTGATGGTCTTCGGCGTGGGCGCAGCCGGCCGCCATGGGCATAGCCGACGGCACTTACACGCTGGGGCCGGAGTCCGGCCAGCTGCTGATCAAGACGAGCCGTACCGGACTGGGCGCGAAGGCCGGACACGATCTGACCATCGAGGTCACGCGCTGGCAAGCCGACGTCACCGTCGACTCCGCCGATGTGGCCAGGTCCTCGGTAACCGTCGAGGTCGATGCCGACTCGTTCGAGGTCCGGAAGGGCAGCGGCGGCGTCAAGCCGCTCACCGACTCCGACCGCGCGGAGATCAACAAGACCATCCGCGAGATGGCCGACGGTCTTGTTCAACATCGTTCATCGCAATGAATCGCCTCTGAGCAGGCCCGCAGGAGCCGGGGTTATCGCCATAAGGGCGTGGGCGCGACCCCTGGCCTAGCCGACCTGGTTCGCGGACTTCCTGATCGCCCAGGTGGAGAAGTTCCAATACGTCGCGAGGGTGCAGAACGAGTAGCGGCGCTTCGGGTTGTGCCGGTACCCGACCGCAGCGAGGGAAACCTCGTCAACCTGATTGAGGCAGCTCGCCGCTATGGCTGAGTTGGGCAGTACCCGGACCCGAGGGTGTCGGCTGGGCCTGGCCCGTAACGACGTCAGCGCTCGGGCGGACGTCAGCGTGCGCACGGCGGTGTCGAGCAGGTCGCACAGGCTGCTGTCGTCGCTGGCGAGCCATTGCTCGTACGCGGCGATCGCGACGCCAAGCATCGCGTAGGCGATGGCCTGCGGGACAAGGGCGTTCGACGGCAGGCCCGTCCGGCCGCCCACGAAGTCGGCGATCACCTGGCGCCAGGCCGCGTAGCGCAGCGTGGAATGCGCCTGCAGCGCGGGCACGCGGAGGATGAACTCCATCCGCCGGCGGTGCGCTGGCACCTGGTGCGGCGCGATCCTGTTGAAGTCGACGATCGCCTCGCGGATGGCATCCATCAGCGGCGTTCCGGCCGGAACGGCATTGAGCCGGCGTCGCATCCGCTCGAGTTCGGCGTCGAAGTCGCCCCAGACCACGTCGTTCTTCGACGGGAAGTAACGGAAGAACGTCCTGCGGCCGATTCCGGCCGCGCTCGCGATGTCGTCGACGGTCGTCTGGTCGAACCCTTGCCGGCTGAACAGGTCGAACGCGACCTGCTCGAGTTCGGCACGCGAGGTGACCTTGCGGCGACCGATCGTCGCGCCAAGCTCGGCCATCATCGCCTCCGCGTGCCGCCAGCCAGTTGCGTCCGCTGCGACCCCGAGTGAATCAGATGTGCTGCCGCAACGCGAAACCGGATCCTTGTGCTTTGGCACTGAGTGCCGTTAGCGTTGGCACCCAACGCAAGATCGGCGGGAGGCACCGTGGCGGGCTACAACGATTCAGCAACCGGAACCAGCCGGGCGGGGCTGGAGCCGCCGGCCGGCGATCTCACCGCTCCCTCCTCGGGCGGCGTGCCCGTGGCCGAAGAACCGCCTGCCGACGACGCGCTTGCGGAAGGCACGCTTGCCGACGACGTGCTTGCCGAGGAACTCCTGGTCGAGGAGATCTCGATCGACGGCATGTGCGGTGTCTACTGAGGCAACCCGGCCGACGGCGGCGTTCGACCTTGACGGTGCCTGGTGCCTTGACGAGCGGGTGGCGGTGCGCCCTGAGTCATTCGGCGCGCTGCTCTATCACTACGGGACCCGCCGCCTGTCCTTCCTGAAGGACCCGACGGTGCTGACCGTGGTCCGCTCGCTGGCGGACCATCCGACCGCGCGGTCGGCGTGCGAATCAGCGGGCGTGACCGCGCGGGCGCTGCCCGCGTACGAACGCGCGCTCGCCACGCTGGCGCGATCGGCCATGATCCGCGAGCGGGGCGCGCCGTGACGGCCGCGCCGCTGCCGCTGGCTGACCAGTTCCAGCACGGGCTCGCGGCGCCGATCTGCCTGACATGGGAGCTGACGTACGCGTGCAACCTGTCGTGCGTGCACTGCCTGTCCTCGTCCGGGCGGCGGGATCCCGGCGAGCTGAGCACGGCCGAGTGCGAGGCGCTGATCGACGAGTTCGAGCGGATGCAGGTGTTCTACGTGAACATCGGCGGGGGAGAGCCGACGGTCCGCCCCGACTTCTGGCATCTGGTCGACTACGCCGTCGCGCACCGGGTCGGCGTGAAGTTCTCCACCAACGGCATCAAGATCACTCCGGAGGTCGCGCGGCGGCTGGCCGGCAGCGACTACGTGGACGTGCAGATCTCGCTTGACGGGGCGACCGAGCAGGTCAACGACGCGGTGCGGGGCACTAGTTCCTACCGGACGGCGATCCGCGCCGCGGCGACCCTGGCCGCTGCCGGTTTCCGCGGCTTCAAGCTGTCAGTCGTCGTGACCAGGCACAACGCGGCCCAACTCGACCAGTTCGCCGAACTCGCCGATCAATACGGCGCGCAGCTTCGGCTGACCCGGCTGCGCCCGGCCGGGCGCGGTGCCGCCGTGTGGCACGAGCTGCGGCCGACCGCGGGTCAGCAGCGCGCCGTCTACGACTGGCTCACGATTCATGGTGAGAACGTGCTCACCGGCGACTCGTTCTTCCACCTTTCTGGGTACGGCCAGGCGCTCCCGGGCCTCAACATGTGCGGCGCGGGACGGGTCGTGTGCCTCATCGACCCGGTCGGCGACGTGTACGCGTGCCCGTTCGCCATTCACGACAGCTTTCTGGCGGGAAACGTCCGCGGCGACGGCGGGTTCGCTCGGGTATGGCGAGAATCTCGGCTGTTCGCCGAGCTGCGCCGGCCGCAGTCCGGCGGGGCATGCGCGTCGTGCTCGGCGTACGACGCGTGCCGGGGCGGGTGCATGGCCGCGAAGTTCTTCACTGGGCTGCCCCTGGACGGACCGGACCCCGAGTGCGTGCGCGGCCACGGCGAGGCGGCGCTGGCCCGCGTCGGCGGCGTGACGCCGCCCAGGCCGGCCCCGGACCATTCGCGCCGGAATCCGGTGCGCGTCACGATCGGCCGCCGCCGGCCCCCCGACCGCGCCTGCGACAGCGACCCGCTGGCGGGCTTCACCGCGCGGACGGGCTGACATGCCAGCTCCTGCCCGGCCGCCGACGGCGCTGCCGCCATGCCGTGTGCAGAGCTCGTGACGCACGAAGAGCGGTCCGCGGGCCCGACGCGGCGAGTGGCCATCGTCACCGGCGCCGCGCGCGGCATCGGCGCGGCGACGGTCCTCGCCCTGGCCGGGAAGGGCTGGTCGGTGCTCGCGCTCGACCTGGTCACTGACGATCCCGCCTTGCCCTACCCGATGGCCACCGATGCCGATCTGTCCGGCGTGCTCGGCCGGGCGCGGCACACCGCCGGGGCGGACAACGTCGCCGGTCACCGTGCGGACGTGCGCGACCAGGCGGCCTTGACGGCGGCGGTGGCTGAGGCCGAGGAGCGATGGGGCGGCCTGGATGCCGCGGTCGCCGCCGCGGGCGTCATCGCTGGCGGCGTGCCGCTGTGGGAGGTCCCGATCGAGCAGGAACGCGCAGTGCTTGACGTCGATCTCGGCGGAGTCATCGCCTTGGCCAGGGCCGCGGTGCCCGCGCTGCTGCGCCGGCCAGCGCCGTGCTCCGGGCGGTTCCTTGCGGTGGCCTCGGCCGCCGCGACCCGCGGCATGCCCCTGATAGCGGCGTACTGCGCGGCGAAGGCGGGCGTCGCGGGGCTGATCCGCGCGCTGGGAGCCGAACTCGGCGGCACGGGCGTGACCGCCAACGCGGTCAGCCCTGGATCAACAAGCACCGCGATGCTGGACGAGACCGCCCGCCTGTACGGCCTCGCCGACGCCAGCGCATTCGCCGCCCAGCAGCCCGAGCGGCGGCTGATCGATCCGGCCGAGGTAGCCGCCGTCCTGGCGTTCCTGGCCGGGCCGGACAGCGGCGCGATGACGGGAGCTGTTGTGCCCGTGGACGGCGGGCTCGCGCTATGACGCCCGCGTCGCCGGGGCCGTCGTGCCCGCCGCTGCCCGTCGGCTTCGAGCTTGAGCTCGACCCGGCCGCCAAGCAACTCGCGCCCGGCGTCTGGTTCGGCGGGTCGCCGGCCAGGATCGTCCGGATGACCGAGGCGGGGCACGCCGCGTGGCGCGAACTGCGGACGGGCCCCGTTGCCTCGCGCGCGGCAGGCGTGCTGGCCCGCCGCCTCACGGACGCCGGGCTGGCCCATCCGAAGCCCGCGGCTCGCTCGCCCGGGTCGAGGCCCCCGGCGCCGCCGGTTCCCGATACCACCGTGATCGTTCCTGCGTACGACCGGGCCGATCTGCTTGACGGGTGTCTCGCTTCACTCGGGCGCGACCATCAGGTCGTGGTCGTCGATGACGGCTCGACCGATCCCGCCGCCATAGCCCGGGTCGCTGGCCGGCACGGCGCGCGGCTGATCCGCCGCGAGACGAACGGCGGGCCCGGCGCCGCCAGGAACGTCGCGCTGCAATCCGCGGCGACCGACCTGGTCGCGTTCATCGACAGCGACTGCGCCGCGCCCGCCGGGTGGATCGAGCGGCTGGCCGGCCACTTCGCCGATCCGCTGGTGGCCGCCGTCGCGCCGCGCATCACCGGCGTGCCGTCAGGTACCTGGTGCGGGCGGTACGCGTCCGCGGGCGGCGCCCTGGACCTTGGGGCTACGGCCGCGCGGGTGATGCCGCGGGCCGCGGTGTCATACGTTCCGACGGCTGCGCTTATCGCCCGACGGACCGCGCTGCTGACTGCCGCCCGCGACGGGCTGGTGTTCGACGAGGCGATGCGCACGGGCGAGGACGTCGACCTCGTGTGGCGGCTGCACGAGGCCGGCTGGCGGATTCGCTATGACCCGTCCGTCGAGGTCGCTCACCACGAGCCCGCCACGTGGGCGGCGCTGCTGACGCGGCGGTTCAGGTACGGAACGTCGGCCGCGCCGCTCGCACTGCGCCATCCCGGCGCGGTCACGCACTTGGTGGTGCATCCCTGGCCGGCGGCGACAGTCGCGGCCGCGCTGGCCCGCCGCCCGGGAGCCGCGGCAGCCGCTTTCGGCGCGTCCGTGCTCACCACGGGCCTGACCTTGCGCCGCGTCGACGTGCCCCGCGACGGCCTGCTCCCCGCGATGCTGGGCGCGGCCAGGCAGACCTGGCTCGGCGCCGGCCGGTACGGCACGCAGTTCGCGGCGCCGCTGCTCGCCGCCGTGATCGCCGCGCCGGGCCGGGGCCCGGCAGCCCGCCGATGGGGCCGCCGGGCCGCCGCGGCATCGCTGCTGCTTGGCCCGCCGCTGACCGCCTGGGCGAACGGCCCGCGGACGCTTGACCCGGCCAGGTTGACGCTTGCCAGGATCGCCGACGACTTCGCGTACGGCCTCGGCGTCTGGGCCGGCTGCGTCGCCGAGCGCACGACAGCCCCGGTCCGCCCGGCGATCGCCTGGCGCCAGATACGGCCCGAGGCGCGCAGATGAAGGTCGTGCCGGAGGTGCGCAGATGAAGGTCGTGCCGGAGGCGCGCAGATGAAGGTCGTGCCGGAGGCGCGCAGATGAATAGAGCGTGGTTCGAGACCGTGGCCGAGGCGCAGCGGCGGGCGCGCAAGCGGCTTCCCTCTTCCGTCTACAGCGCCCTGCTGGCGGGCACCGAGAAGGGCCTCACGGTCAGCGACAACGTGGCGGCGTTCGACGAGCTGGGGTTCGCCCCGCATGTGGCGGGGTTGTCCGCACACCGAGACCAGGCCACGACGGTGATGGGCCAGCCGGTCAGCCTGCCGGTGATCATCTCCCCGACCGGCGTGCAGGCGGTTCATCCCGACGCCGAGGTGGCGGTCGCCAGGGCCGCGGCGGCCAGGGGCACGATCATGGGCCTGAGCTCGTTCGCCAGCAAGCCGATCGAGGACGTCGTGGCCGCCAACCCGCGGACGTTCTTCCAGATCTACTGGATCGGCGGCAGGGACCAGGTTGCCGAGCGCATAAGCCGGGCACGCAGCGCGGGTGCGGCGGGGCTGATCGCCACCCTTGACTGGACGTTCTCTCATGGCCGGGATTGGGGCAGCCCGTACATCCCCGAGCGGATGTCGCTGCGGGAGGCCCTGCGGCTGGCGCCGCAGGGCCTGTCCCGGCCCCGCTGGCTGTACAGCTTCGCCAGGACAGGACGGCTGCCCGCCCTGACCGTGCCGAACATGGTCCCGGTGCGTCAGCCCGCTCCGGCCTTCTTCGCCGCCTACGGGCAATGGATGCAGTCGGCGTTGCCGACCTGGGACGATGTCGTCTGGATGCGCGAGCAGTGGCAAGGCCCGTTCATGCTGAAGGGCATCACGAGGATCGACGACGCGAGGCGCGCCGTCGACGCCGGGGTCACCGCGATCTCGGTCTCCAACCACGGTGGCAACAACCTTGACGGCACGCCGGCCACCATCCGCTGCCTGCCAGGCATTGCGAAGACCGTCGGGGACCAGGTCGAGGTGCTGCTGGACGGCGGCGTCAGGCGCGGTGCGGACGTAGTCAAGGCGCTGGCGCTCGGTGCGCGGGCCGTCATGATCGGCCGCGCCTACCTGTGGGGTCTCGCCGCGGGGGGCCAGCCGGGCGTGGAGAACGTGCTCGACCTGCTCCGCGCCGGCATCGACTCGGCGCTGCTCGGCCTCGGCTGCTCATCCGTCGCTGACCTGGCAGTCGACCACTTGGTAATCCCCCCCGACTTCACCCGGCGGCTCGGAGACGCCTAAACGATCAACACCAGCGTGCCGCCGACGTTGACGGAGGACCATCAACGGCACGCAGGTGTTGAACTTCGGCGCGCGGCTAGCGGCGGCCGCGAGTGGCGGGCAGGGCGGTTCACGGAATCTGCACCCAGAGTGTCATTTTCGGGCGCCGATCCCTTGCCCGGTCTGGGTGCCCAGGCGAGGATGGTCGTGACCGATGTAGGCCATCCGTGAGCAGGAGGACGGCTTTGGAGATCTCTGCCGCAGTTCTGTGGAAGACGCATTCGCCCTGGAGCGTGGAAGACGTCATCCTGGACCCGCCCAAGCAGGGCGAAGTGCTTGTCAAGCTCGCCGCCTCTGGCCTGTGCCATTCCGACGAGCACCTGGTCACCGGCGACATCACGGTCCCGCCCGCGATCGTCGAGCAGACCGGCGCGACCACGCTGCCGATGATCGGCGGTCACGAGGGCGCGGGCGAGGTCGTCGAGGTCGGCTCAGGAGTCACTGTGCTCAAGCCGGGCGACCACGTCGCGCTGGGCTTCATTCCAGCCTGCGGCCTGTGCCCGTCGTGCTCGCGCGGCCGCCAGAATCTCTGCGACAAGGGCGCCTTCCTGATCTTCGGCCGCCAGATCGGCGACCTGACGGCCCGCCATCACGCGCGGGACGGCACCGACCTGGGCATCATGTGCTGCCTGGGGACCTTCGCCCCGTACACGGTCGTCAACGAGGCGTCCTGCATCAAGCTCGACGACGACATCCCGCTCGACAAGGCCGCGCTCGTCGGCTGCGGAGTCACGACCGGCTGGGGTTCGGCGGTCTACCTGGCCGAGGTCCAGGCAGGCGAGACCGTCGTCGTGATCGGCGTGGGCGGAGTCGGGATCAACGCCGTCCAGGGCGCGGCCATGGCCGGAGCGCGCCACATCGTCGCCGTCGACCCTGTGCCGTTCAAGCGCGAGCAGGCGCTGAAGTTCGGCGCGACGCACACCGCGTCCAACCTCGAGGAGGCCGCCGGAATCGTCGCCCTGATCACCTGGGGTGCGCAGGCAGACAAGGCGATCATCACCACCGGGGTGGCCGAGGGCTCGATGATCGCGCCGATCATGGCCATGGTCGCCAAGGGCGGCCGCTGCGTGGTCACCTCGGTGGCGCCGATGTCGGCCACCGAGGTTTCGCTGAGCCTGTCCGACCTCACCTTCATGCAGAAGCAGCTGGTCGGCGGCATGTTCGGCGGCGCCAACCCGCGCCGCGACATCCCCCGCCTGCTGCGCCTGTACAAGGAGGGCAAGCTCAAGCTCGACGAGTTGATCACGACCACCTACAAGCTGTCCGATGTCAACCAGGGCTACCAGGACCTGCGGGACGGCAAGAACATCCGCGGCATGATCATGTACTGACGCGACCGGGCCGCAGCGGCCGGCTCAGACCGCCCGTGCGGAACCGGATCGACGATGCTCTCGAACGCGGTCCGTGGCCACCGAGCCATGAAGTCGTCTCGCACCTGCACCAACTCGTCAGGACCTACAAGCAGGTTGACATGTGACCAATCGGTCACATATTCTCGTTGTGACGAGCCCGGCTCGCTGATGCGAGCAACGGATTGAGGAGCATGGAGATGACAGATACCGCGACCGCTCGGATCACCGGCATCCACACCGTCGGCGTGCCGGTCACCGACCAGGACAAGGCGCTGGGTTTCTACACGGGACTGCTCGGCCTGAGTACGCGGATGGACGTGCCGATGGGCGGTGGCGGCCGCTGGATCGAGGTTGCCGCCGAGGGCGTGCCGACATCGATCGCGCTGACCCTTGCCAAGGAGTCCGTCCCGGCCGGTGTCGAGACTGGCGTCAGGTTCACGACTGCCGACGCTGATGCGTTCCACGCCCGGCTGGAGGCGGCAGGCGCGGACGTCGACGAGGTGCTGCGCTGGCCGGGAGTGCCGGCGATGTTCGCGTTCAGGGATCAGGACGGGAACGGGCTGGAGATCATCGAGCAGTCCTGACCGGTCCGAGCAGGCCGTGCCCCCGGTGTCGCTGACGGCCGGGGGTCACCGCCTGCGGGGTCGGTAACATGGGCCGCTGGCGCGATAGGCGCTCGTTCCAGAGCTACTCGAGTTCCTCACGACCCGAGTAATGCTTCCGCGTTGTTCGATAATGTGTTTGAATACTGGCGTGGTGCAGTTGCGATCTCCGATCATCCCGGAACAGTGCCGGCTCGGGCACGCCTGGCGGCCGGGCACCGCGCAGATGTCCTGGGAGGCGTGCGACTGCTACCCGGCGCAGGATGCCCGCGGCGGCCACGTCGTTGTCCGCTGCCTGGCTGACTACGGGGGCGGCCGGTGTCCCGAGGAATGGATGGCGCCGCGGCATACTGGCGACCATCTGAAAGGACCTCTCGGCCACCACCGCCCCGGTTACAGGTAGCGCGCAGGCAGCTATCGGCCCACGGGGCAGTAGCGACGGCTACGCTTCGTTCAGTTGATCAGGAGCGCCTGGCAGAGGCGGCGCTCAGGCCCGGGCTCCTGCTGGAGCGCCGGGGGTGGACCCAATGACAGCTATATGAAGCTCTCCGATCCTGGGACGCGCTGGCAAGTCGCCGATCCCGAGCGGCTTGCCACCGCGATCAGGCTCAGGGCGGTGCGCATGGTCGCGGCGCAGGGGTTCGGCTACCTCGGCCAGGCGCTGTCGTCCGCCGAGCAGGTCGCGGCCCTGTTCTCCGTCGCCAGGCCCGGTGCCGACCGGGTCGTCTGCTCGCCCGGGCACTACGTGATCGCGTTCTACGCCGCGGCCGCCGAGGTCGGGCTGATCCCCGAGCACCACCTGGACGGCTACGGCCAGGACGGCTCGGCGCTCGAGGCGATCGGCACCGAGCGGTCGCCGCTGTTCGACTACGTCGGCGGGTCGCTCGGCCAGGGGCTGTCGGCGGCCGCCGGGCTCGCGCTGTCCGACCGGCTGCGGGGCCGCAATGCGCGGACCTTCGCCCTGGTCAGCGACGGCGAGCTGGAAGAGGGCCAGGTCTGGGAGGCCGCGATGTTCGCGGCGCACCGCCGGCTGTCGGCGCTGACCGTTCTCGTCGACGCGAACAACTCGCAGGTCGACGGGCCGGTCGACACGATCACGACGATCGAACCGGTCGCCGCGAAGTGGGCGTCGTTCGGCTGGGAGCCGGCCGAGCTCGACGGTCACGACGTGCGGGCCGTCGCGGCGGCGCTGGCCGCTGCAAGGAACGCGAGCCGGCCCGTGGCGCTGATCTGCCGGACGTCGACCAGGCGCGGGCTCGACTGCCTGCCGCCCGACGCCGACGGCCACTTCATCAAGCTGCCGCCCGAGCTGGCCGCCGCCGCGGCCGCCGAGCTCACCGCGCGGCTGGGGCGCGGCCGTGCGTGAGCCCGCGCCGCTCGTGCGCCAGCCCCCGTACCCGGTCGCGCTCAAGCCCTACGGACAGGCGCTGGTTGAGCTCGCGAGCAGGCGCGACGATGTGCTTTGCCTGAGCGGCGACCTGACCCGCCAGTGCGAGGTCGACCTGTTCCAGGATGCCTACCCTGACCGGTTCATCAACGCCGGGATGGCCGAGGCGAACATGATCGGCGTCGCCGCCGCCCTGGCCCGGTGCGGTCACGTCCCCTTCGTGCACACGTTCGGCGTGTTCGCCACCCGCCGCCCGCTCGACCAGATCATCAACGCCGTGGCCTATCCGGGACTGCCGGTCAGGATCGTCGGCTTCATGCCGGGGATCTCCAGCCCGGGCGGGCCGAGTCACCAGGCGATCGACGACGTCGCGCTGATGCGATGCGTTCCAGGGATGACGGTGATTGACGTCGCCGACGCGGTGCAGGCCGGGCAGGCCTGCGATGCGATCGTGGACCTTCCTGGCCCGGTTTACCTCCGCCTGCGGCGCGGCGAGATCCCGGTCATATTTCCAACGGACCACCGCCTGTCACTCGACCACGCCAACGTGCTCACGACCGGCGGCGATGTGGCCCTGTTCGCCGCGGGGATGATGCTGGCGCCGTCGCTGACCGCCGCCGCGGTGCTGGCGAGCCACGGAGTCGGCGTGAGCGTCGTCAACGTCGCCGTCATCAAGCCACTCGACGAGGCCACCGTCGCCGCAGTCGCCGCAGCCTGCCGGGTCGTGCTGACCGCCGAGAATCACCTGGTCACCGGCGGGCTCGGCTCGGCGGTCGCCGAGGTTCTCGCCGAGCACGGCACCGCCACGCCGCTGCGCAGGATCGGCCTGCGCGACACGTTCGCGGAGGGAGCGGGCACCGTGCCTTACCTGTTCGACAAGTACGGCCTGTCCACCCAGGCGGTCGTCGACTCCGCCTGGCGGGCGCTCGGCCTGGCAGGCACGCCGCCGGCTGCGGTCACTGCCGATGCCGGGCCGGGCGAGTACTCCCCGGTATGACGCACCGCCAGCCGACCCGTCACGCGTCCAGCAACCGGCAGGAGGAATCTCATGAGCACCACGTATCCCGTCCCGTTCTACTCGGCCAGCGACCAGCCCGTTCCGATTGCCTCGCCAGGAGCCGTCATGGGCGTGGACTGGGAGCGGCGGGTGGACTACGCCCGGCTCCGGTCCGACCGGGCCGCCCGGGTCCAGGGTGCGCTCGCACGCTCAGAGCTCGGCGCGCTGGTCCTGTTCGACATGAATAACATCCGTTACGCAACCGCCACCCACATCGGCAACTGGGCCAGGGACAAGTACTTCCGCTGCGCGCTCGTGATGCGCGACCACGAGCCGATCCTGTGGGACATCGGCTCGGCGGCCAGGACGCACCAGCGGTACGCGCCCTGGTACGACGAGCGAAGCTGGCAGGCCGGGATCTCCAGCTGGCGCGGCGCCATTCCCGAATACGTGGGCGTCGAGGCCGGCAACGCCAGCCGCCTGGCCGGCCTGCTGCGCGACGCGGGCCTCGCGGGCGAGCCGGTCGGCGTGGACGTGGTCGAGCTTCCCGTGCTCCGCGCGCTCGAGCGCGAGGGACTGCGCGTCGAGGACGGCCACGGGCTGATGCAGGACGTCAGGTCGATCAAGACCGCCGACGAGGTCGCGCTGCTCGACCACGCCGCCGCGCTGGTCGACGGGGCCTACGACGAGCTCTACCGCGCGCTGCGCCCGGGCATCAGGGAGAACGACCTCGTTGCGCTCGTGAACTCGTACCTGTACGCGAACGGGTCGGAGGAAGTCGAGGCCGTGAACTCGATCTCGGGGGAGCGGTGCAGCCCGCACCCGCACGTCTTCTCCGACCGGCTGATCAGGCCAGGGGACACCGCGTACTTCGACATCATCCACGCGTTCAACGGCTACCGGACCTGCTACTACCGGACGCTGAACGTCGGCGGCAGCAACGCGGCGCAGCGCGAGGCCTACCGCCGGGCCAGGGAGTTCATGGACAACGCGATCGCGGAGATCAGGCCGGGCGCGACCTCGGCCGACGTGGTCAGGCACTTCCCCGCGGCGCAGGAATTCGGGTTCGCCAGCGAGGAGGAGGCGTTCGGCCTGCAGTACTGCCATGGCCTGGGGCTGTCCAACTGGGAGCGGCCGCTGATGAGCCGCTATCACTCCTTCGAGCACCCGGTCGAGCTGCGCGAGAACATGGTCTTCGCGATCGAGACGTACTGGCCGACGCCGGACGGCTCGGCGGCGGCGCGGATCGAGGAGGAGGTCGTCGTGACCGCCGACGGGTGCCGGCTGCTCACCAGGTTCCCTGCCGACGAACTCTATGTCGCCGGCACCAGGTACCTCACGGCGTAGCGGCGAGCTGGCTGATCTCCACCAGGTGGCCGTCGGGATCGCGCAGGAAGCAGCGGATCTCGCCGCCCCAGTCGTGCGGCGGGGTCAGGAATGATGCCCCCCGGTCGAGCAGCGCGCGGTAAGACGCCTGGCAGTCCGGGACCCGGATCGTCATCGCATGGCTCACCCGGTCAGGGTCCGCAGGCGGAGCGAACGTCACTGTCGGCTTGTCCGCGGTCGGCGCGCCGCCGCTCACCAGCAGCACCCAGGTTCCGGCGAATCGCAGGACGACGCTCGTCCCGCCGTAAGCCCGGTACAGCTCGGCGCCGAGCACGTCCACCCAGAACCGCATGGACCGGTCCGGGTCGGACACCACCAGGATGTGCGTGACCTCGGCATCTGACCCGAGCGGCCCGGCCTGCCGTTCGATGCCCTCCACGGCCCCTCCCCGACGTCGCGTGTCACCGACGACCATAACCAGCCTGCCGCTTGAGGCGGCGGGAAGGCAATCACCCGGCTCGGTTGGCCGCCATCAATGGGCGGCGAGTGCCAGGATGGCGATCACGGCGGCTCCCAGCAGCATCCCGGCGAAGACTTCAAGCAGCCGCCGGCCAAGCATGCGGCCGCGGCGTGCCTCAACCCAGCCCGCGGCACCCACCATCAGGGCGAGCAGTGCAGCAGGGCCTGGGAAAAGGTCGAAGACGAGCAGCGATGCGATGACCGTGACGAGGACGATAGCCACGTCGCCCGCTTTGACCAATGCGTGCACGGCACCATTATCCTCGAGCCGGCCTCAATGCGTGATGGCACCCATAGCTCCAGCACAGAACGGCGCGCGCCGCCGTCTCGTCCGATCCGCGTCTGTTTAGAACGGTTACGACAGCCTGCCGACGGCGCGTTGGATCGCCGGCAGTGGCAGCACTCATCAAGAGTGCTCGCTCACTGTCAGACAGCGGCATTAACCAGACTCCCCGGAGGGTCATCGGCCTCGTCTGAGGCGATCCTTCGTAGCGCCTCGTCCACGAAGGCACGGTGTAGCTCGATCCCGCCTGCACGGCGGCCATTGCGACGGGCAACGACTGTAGTTGTCCCGCCTCCGGCGAAGGGATCGAGCACGATGCCTGACGGTGGGCTGACGGCTTTGATGCAGAATGACGCTAGACCCTCCGGCATTGCGGCAGTATGCGCCACGCCGTAGTGCTGGTTATACGTTTGCGGCACGCTGAGCACGTTGCCAGGATCGGCGCCGCCATGCCTGTATGTGGTAGTCCGGTCGCGGCCGAAGCCCGCTTCGGTGTTCCGGCGGCCGTTCGAGTCGAGCTTGCGGCGCTCGATCTCAGCGCTTGTCGTCTTGTACGGAACGCGGATTGCGTCCAGGTCGAAATACGGCTTGGGTCCGCGCGCGAAGTGGTAGACGTACTCGAACGCATCCTTGGTTCTCGGCCCGTACTTGCCCGGCACGGCGTTCGGCTTCGCCCATATGTAGGTTTCGAGCCAGCGCCATCCCATCTGTTGCATTGCCAGCACCAGTTGGTACACATAAGGATGGCGCTGGCCGCGCATCGGCCCGCTCTTGGCAACCCTGTTCTTGATGTTGAGTACCAGCGAGCCAGTTTCGGCTGTCGCGTCGAACATCGCGCGCGCGAAGGGCAGAAACCAATCGACGTACTGATCCGGATGAATCCGCGAGTAGGAACGAGCGTCGGCGTACGGCGGGGACATGAAGAACAGGTCAACCGCGCTCTTAGGCAGGGCGGGCAACCAGTCTGATGAGTCGCCCCAGGTCACCCCTTCGCTTAGCAACCTCCGGAGCGCCTCGTCTGGCGCTGGTGGTGGCGCTGGCATCGCCGAGGGCACTTCGTGCAAACGCATGGCGTACACCCTAGCGACGCCGGACGACATCGATCAGCGGACCACGCCGGGGCTAACAGGCCTCGACTCGTGACTTCCACCATGCGCAAGGTTGCTCGCCCGACGTTGTGCTCTGCCGAGATCTAGGCCCGAGGCCGCCGCCATGGTCGAGCGCTTCGTCGACGCGTTCCAGCGCTTCGACCTTGACCGGTTCGTGGCCCTGCTGACAGAGGACGCCAGGCTCGCCGTGCCGCCCGAGTCGGTTGAGTTCCGCGGCCGACAAGCTGTGCGAATAGCGTAATTGCGGTCAGGATCGAGCTCATTCCTCGCGATGGACCCGAAGGTAACTTCGGACACCTGCCTTCGCGGACGTGGGCGCCCGAGCAGGGGAGACGGTGCACCGGGCACCAATCACCCTTCTGCGTCGCCGCGCTCGGCCAGGACGGCACCGCCTCGCTCGACATGGGCCCAACCAGGCGGTGGTCGCGGCGTATGAATCCGGGCTCGTCGTGCCTGGCAGCCCCTAGCTACGAGCCCGCGGCGGAGGCGGCGGTGGCCGCCTTGCGTCGCTTGCGGGGCCGACGGACCTGAGCCGGGGTCGTCGCGGCCAGCGGGAGCCGGGAGGGCGGCTTGATCTCGGCGAGCCGCAGGTAGGTCACCAGCCGCTGCCCGCCGCGGCTGGCAAGGCCCGCGAGCACCTGCTGGAGTTCGGCGACGTCGCGTGCGACCACGGTGAGCAGGTAATCCACCTCGCCCGCGACATTGTCCGCGGCGATAATCTGCGGTAGCGCCCTGACCTGGTCTTCGAACGCCCGGGTGGAGCGCGGGTCATGTCGCGCCAGGGTGGCGGTGACATACATCTGCAGCGGGAATCCGACGGCCGCGGGGTCGAGCCGGGCGCTGATGATGCGGATGACGCCAGTCTCCTTCAGCCAGCGGACCCGATGCAGCGTCGCGGTCGGGGACAGCCCGGTCAGCCGGGCGAGTTCCACGTTCGTGCGGTCCGCATCGGTCTGCAGCGCTGCGAGCAGCTGGATGTCAACTTCATCAAGCTCAGTGGCCATATAACGAAATATTATCGCGCCTGAGTTCCTCATCGCCAAATTCTGCGTCACTCGCGATGAAGATGGCGGCATGACCACCGACCGCCGCCGCGCTGTCGCGGCACTCACGTTCGCCGGGCTGGCCTGGGGTGCCACCGTCCCGCTGTCGAAGCTGGCCCTTGGCTGGCTGGC
>Ga0207646_10003662_pt1 | contig 17171 bp, 12 predicted proteins | sample KBSK5502metaG_FD_184343 | JGI IMG/M metagenome (GOLD analysis project Ga0207646, IMG submission 184343) | Corn, switchgrass and miscanthus rhizosphere microbial communities from Kellogg Biological Station, Michigan, USA - KBS K5-50-2 metaG... | ecosystem: Host-associated > Plants > Roots >... | reverse complement strand
AGCTCAGGTCGATGTTCGCCGGGGCGTAGTCATTCGGGCCCGACCGGTCGGGCCTAGCAGTGGTCCAGTAGGAATAACGAGCTTTACCCAGCCCGTTAGGGGGATAGGAATGACGTCGAAAGAAAACGCAATTCGTATGAGCTTCAGCGAGGAGTTGTCGCCCGCAAAGATCAAAGTCATCGGCGTGGGCGGCGGCGGGTGTAACGCCGTCAACCGCATGATTCGTGCCAAGGTCGAAGGCATCGAATTCATCGCGGCGAACACCGACTTGCAGGCGCTCAAACTCTGTCAGGCGCCGATGAAGTTGCAGCTCGGCGCAAAACTTACGAAAGGTCTCGGCGCGGGAGCCAATCCCGAAGTCGGCCGCAAAGCTGCCCTCGAGGACACCGACAAAATCATCGAAGCGCTCGAAGGCTCGGACATGATTTTCATCACCTCCGGCCTGGGTGGAGGCACGGGCTCTGGCGCAGCTCCGGTTGTCGCATCGCTTGCCAGCGAGCTTGGCGCCTTAACCGTCGCCGTTGTCACCAAGCCGTTCGCCTTCGAAGGCAAGCGCCGTATGCTTCAGGCTGAACAGGCTCTACAGGATTTGATCGGCGCCGTTGACACTGTCATCGTCATTCCGAACGAACGCTTGATGGAAACCGTTGAACGTGGCACCAGCTTTTTTGACGCGTTCCGCATCGCTGACGATATTCTTCGCCAAGCCGTGCAGGGCATCTCGGACATCATCACCGTCCCCGGCATCATCAACCGTGACTTTGCTGACGTAAAAGCCATCATGAGCGGCCAGGGCTACGCCGTCATGGGCACGGCTGTCGCCACCGGCTCGAACCGCGCAGTCGATGCCGCCAACCGCGCCATCGCCAGCCCCCTGCTCGAAGACAATTCCATTCAGGGTGCGCAGGGCATCCTCATCAACATTTGCGGAAGCCCCAGCCTTACGCTTCACGAAGTTCACGAAGCCTCATCCATCATCCAGAAAGCCGCGCACGAAAACGCCAACATCATCTTCGGCGCGGTGCAGGATGAAACCATGAAGGACTCCGTCAAAATCACCGTCATCGCCGCCGGCTTCAAGGAAGCCAACAAGAAAAACGTCTCCAAGCGTCCGGAGTTCCTGCCGAAAACGTGGAAGGCCGGCAGGGAAGTTCCCGTCGCCGCCGCTGGTTCCGGTTCGTCAACCACATCCGAATCACAAACGATCGTCCATCAGGTTCAGCAGAATGTCCGCGACGTCTTGCAGGACGTTCCAGCCGACGATCTGGACGTTCCAACATTCTTGCGTCGCCAGGCACAAAAGGCCTGATCAATCGATCCGGGTTTTCAAAATCTTAAGTAGCTGGGTGCAGGCTCTTCGCCTGACCCTTCGTGGCAATTTGTAGTCACCGTTAGCCCTTCGCGCGGCTTTGCTGACTTTAGTTACTACCGCTCAGCTGGAGGTTTTTTCATGCGCTCCGCCAGCTTGCCTACCTCGGTCTCGAATTTGCCGTAATCCGCTCTTGGAGAGGGCACCACTGTACTCAAACCGGAGTGAACCTCTCGGGCACGCGTCGTCTGGAGAATGCGTTCAATATTCGCAGCGCTTATTCCGGCGCCCGGCATAATTCGTATTCTTTTGCGGCCCGCGTTAACAAGTTCTGCAAGCGCGGCGACGCCTTGCTCTGCGCTGGGACCTCCACCCGAAGTCAGAATCCTTGCAGCTCCCGTGGCGATCACCTCTTCCAGCGCTTCCCGCAAGTTTGGCGTTTCATCAAACGCGCGGTGAAACGTCACCGGCAGCGGCCGCGCCAAATCCACAAGCGTTCGAGTGCGCTGAACGTCCACGCGATGGTCCGCGCCGAGCAGTCCCAACACGACGCCATCCATACCCAACCCCTTCGCAATCGCGAGCTCGCGCGCCATTTGCTTGAACTCCATCTCCGAATAAAAAAAATCTCCAGCTCGCGGACGGATCATTGCAAAAACGGGAATGTGAACTTGACTGCGCACTGCGCGCATCAGATCAGTGCTCGGGGTAACTCCGCCCACCTGAAGATTTTCGCAGAGCTCGACGCGATCAGCTCCGCCGCGTTCGGCGGCCAGTGCCGCGTCCAGTGTCTCGACACAAATTTCCAGCAAAGGGAATTTCGTCATTGGGGGAATCCGGAGTCAATTCTTCGCGGTCGTCCCTTCCACGCTTCCCGAAAGAGTCCCCCACCCTTGCCGGGAAAGATTCCAGAAAATCAGCCAGCCGGCAACGCCGCTCGCTCCAAGAAGCAACACCCCGCTCAACCAGTGCCTGAACACCAGCATGCCGATGCCGAACATCGCGGTATACACCATCACGCAACCGGCTACCCAGTTCGCAGTGTTTGCCGCAAAGTCACGAACTTGCGGCAATTCCGGACACAGTTTCGCAATCGGTTGCCATCCATAAATGCTGGGGTGAACGCGCCTGTAAAACGAAACTAATTTTTCCGTCGGTTCTGGTTTCGTTGCGAATGTTCCGACGATCCACGCGATAGTCGTCACACCCGCGGTGATCAGTGTGGCTTTCGCGGTAACCACGGCACCGCTACCCGTGAACGGAACTTTCGCCAGCACGAACGTCAGCGCCGCTGCCGTTACTGTCGCTGTAATTTCGCTCCAGGCATTGATCCGCCACCAGTACCACCGCAAAATCAGCACCGCTCCGGTGCCTGCGCCGATTCCCAACACAATCTGCCAGCCTTCGGAAATTGACGCGAGTTGGCTCGCGACGTATCCGCCGGCCAGCACCAACAGAACCGTGAACACTTTTCCGATGTTCACATAGTGACGCTCGCCCGCATCGCGAACCAGAAAGCGCCGGTAAAAATCATTTACCAGGTACGAGGTTCCCCAGTTGAGTTGCGTCCCGATCGTGGACATGAACGCCGCGAGAAATGCCGCGACCATCAGTCCGCGCAGCGCTGGCGGCAGAAAGTCCCGCAGCACCATCACGTAACCTTGTTGTGGACTGGCCGCAAAATCCGCGCTTGGGGTAAGCCCGCCGTTCGGCGAATACAGAGCGAGGGCTACCAGCCCCGTCAGAATCCACGGCCACGGACGCAGCGCATAATTCGCCAGATTGAACCACAGCGTTGCTCCCAGCGAATTTTTTTCGTCCTTTGCGCTGAACATTCGCTGCGCGACATAACCACCACCGCCAGGCTCCGCTCCTGGATACCACGAACTCCACCACTGCACGCCAAGAAACAACACGAATGAAACCAGCGGAATCGTCCACATGGCGTTGGTGGTCATTCCCAAGTGAAAGTCCGGAAAAAATTTCAACGGGTTCGCGGTTTGCGCGCCAGTTTTTGCAACCGCGTCGCCAACAATCTGCAGTCGCAAAGTGAGGGCATTAATCCCGCCAAGTTTGCTCACGGCAATCCACGCAAGCACTGTCACCATGCTCATCTTCAGCACGAACTGGAAAAGATCCGTGACTAGCACGCCCCAGAGCCCGCCGATAAATGTGTAAATTCCGGTGAAGGGAATCAGCACAAAAACGCAAATCATCAGCGCTGTGTGCCGTGGCTCGCCGAGCGTGTAGTGCATCAACACGTGATCACCCAGCGCAAGCTGCCACACTTTACCTGGCGCAATGGCGGGCCCCAGCAACACTGCGATGATGTCCACCATCGCTCGGGTCACCCATCCCAGAATGAAGCAGTTCATCAGCAGGCCAAGATAAATTGCTTTCAGTCCACGCAGGAACGCTGCAGGTTTTCCGGAGTATCGCAACTCCGTCAGCTCAACGTCGGTCATGATTTCCGCGCGCCGCCAGTACCGCGCGAAGAAAAATACTGTCAGCATCCCGGTCAGACATTGGTTCCACCACAACCAGTTGCCGGCGATCCCTTGCGTCGCCACAAGACCGGTCACAAGAAGCGGCGTATCGGCGGCAAACGTGGTGGCAACCATGCTGGTTCCAGCCAGCCACCAGGAAACGTCTCGTCCAGAGATGAAAAATTCCGCAGTATTTCCGCTGGCGCGCCGCCGGTAATAGATTCCGATCAGTAGATTGATAAGCAGATATCCAACGATGACCACCCAATCCGTTGTGGTTAGCGGCATAGTCCTCTCGTTGAATCGATGGGACCGAATGAGGTCTAAATCCACGTCTCGTTCGGATGCGAGAGAATAGTGCTATAGAGCATTAATTGCAAGCGTTTTTGAAATCGAAATCCGAAGAAATACTGAGGAATCAGTTAAGTTTCTGTTGATGCGCAGCTGCCGATTAGAACTAAAGCAAGCCCATCGCAGCGAACGCTGTCAGGGAAGCGCAACCGAGGCCTACGCCGATGACCGCACCGGCCAGTACATCGCTCAGGAAGTGCATTCCCAGCACGATGCGCGAGATCGCGATGCTGCAGGCAAAAAATCCGAGAGGCAATTCGACGCCGCGATAAAAATAGCAGAGTACAAGCGCGATCGAGAACGCCGTCATGGTATGGCCGGATGGAAAAGAAAATTTGTCGGGAGGCAGAACTTTCGACCAGCAATGCGGTTCGAGTTGGCATGGCCGCTGTCTGTGACTGAGACTCTTTAGGATTTTGAAGACGGCAACTCCGGCCAAAGCAGCGCTTGCTGCAGCGCTGACTGCGGCAAATCTTTGCGGACCACCAAACACCAGCAAAAGTGCCGCGAGCGCATACCACAGCCATCCATCGCCCAGCCGCGTGGCGGCAATCATCCAGATCCGGATCCAGCGCGGAGCACGCCAGCGGTTCAGCCGGCGCATCAGGCGGTGGTCGCGCCGTTCAATGAAGCCCCAGACTTGGCGTGCGACGGTCATATCGTCAGTCCACGAGTTGCACCAATCTCAAATTCGTTCCGCTCCGGGAGTCATATCCCACAGCATGCGTGGAGATTCGCGCGTATCCTCAAAGTGTGTCGCCCATTTCCGGCAGAACCACTTTTCATTCATCCAATGCCCTGCGGTAAACACTGGCACCAGGACGGCGAGTGGCAGTAGCGCCAGCGTCGCGGGCTTTTCCTGCAACACCGCTTGAATGATTCGATAAACATCCGCCGTCAGGCCTGCACACGTTCCATCCGCGCCGCGCACCCGCCCGCGCCTTGCCCTTAAGCCCGCAAAAAATTCCGCGACGGTGCGAGCTTGTGCGACCTCCGTGTAAGTGTGCCCCACGCCTCTCATGGTGTGCGAATCGCTGCCGCCAATCTCCATTTTCCCAAGCCTCCTCGCCAGCGCCGCAGCCTGCCGGTTGGCCTCCGCGCACATCTGTCCATTGCGGGTTTCAAACGCCGGCACATACGACGCAAACCAGTGAAAATCGTCGACGTCACGCCTTCCGGTGAGCCCGGAAAAGACGTGATTCACGCTAAAGAAAAGTTTCTGTTCGGTGAGATACATCAGCAGCGAAACAAAATCTCTTCGCCGCCGCTGAATTTCCACGTGATCGCGCTCGCCGATGTTATAAACGCCGATGTGAACTTCCGTTCCGCTCGGCATTTGGCAGGTAACCTCTTCGCTCACGAAGAAGTCGGGGTGGCAGCGCAGCTTTTCCGCCGCGTCGATTGAATCGTGGTCCGTCAGAGTGACGATGGACATACCCAATTTCTTGCAGTGGGCATAGACCTCGTCCGGCAAGTTGTAGGATTCCTTGGAGACGCGATCAAGCCAAGGCGTGGTACACATTCCCGAAGCGATTGAGTGAATGTGAAGGTCGCATCGCATGCTTCCGTTTTAAACCAGGGATATGAACAGCGGGTGAAGAGGTAGAAAAAACTCGGTGAATGTGGTCCTGGAAACTACTGATGACAAATGACTTCCTGGGTTATCCACATGGCATGGTCCGTGCTCTTCGGGAACATGAGATTCCTGTGTAACACTACTGTCATGTCTGGCCCTGGGAGAATTCACGTTTTATTTCACGATGCGGGCGGTGGCCATCGCAATGCCGCCGTGGCGCTAAAGGCTGTCTGCGAACAGCAGCTCCGGCCTTGGGAAATCAACCTTGTGCAGTTCCAGGATATTACGGATCACTTGGACATTCTCCGGCGCATTACCGGCATACGCATCCAGGAGCAATACAACATTCTGCTGCGCAACGGCTGGACCTGGGGCAGTGAATATCTTCTGCGTATTCTGCAACTTACCATCCGTATTTTCCACAAACCGCTGGTTAAACTTCTGGCAAGTTATTGGCGCGAGCATCCCGCTGACTTGCTGATTTCCGTGATTCCGCATTTCAATCGTCAAATTGCGGAAAGTTGGGACTCTGTTTATCCGGGACGCCTTTTTGTCACCATTATCACGGACCTGGCGGATTTTCCTCCGCGTTTCTGGATTGAACCAATCGCAGAACAGATTGTTGTTGCCGGATCGGAGCGCGCAGAGGAGCAAGCGCGCAATCTTGGCAAAACTGAAAAGAATTTGTTTCGTGCGTCGGGGATGATTCTTCGTCCGGAGTTTTACGCCGAGCAAAAGGAAACTCCGCCGGCTATCAGAAAAGAACTTGGGCTCGACGAAGCGCTGCCAACCGCGATCGTTCTGTTTGGCGGTTATGGCTCGAACGTGATGTATGACATTGTGGAACAGCTCGATGCGGCGCATCTGCCGCTGCAGATGATTCTCGTATGCGGGAAAAACGAAAAGCTGGCCGCGAAGCTTCGCGAGAAAACATGGAATCTTCCGCTGCACATTGTTGGCTTCACGCGAGAGGTAAACCGCCTGATGCGTGCCGCCGATTTCCTGATCGGCAAACCCGGTCCCGGAAGCATTGCGGAAGCAATGATTTCCGGTCTGCCGGTTCTGGTGGAATGCAATTCGAGCACGCTGCCGCAGGAGCGTTTCAACACAGAATGGGTAACAGAAAAGAAAGTGGGAATCGTCATCAAAAGCTTCCGCAATGTTGTGCCCGCGGTGAAAGAGTTGCTTGAACCGGGCAAACTGCCTGCGCTTAAGCGTAACGTTAGAGCCCTCCAGAATCGCGCAGTATTTGAGATACCGGAATTTCTATCGAGTTTCTTGCCTGAACACGACAAACCGCAGTCTGAACAAACGGTCGCTTCGCGAACGGTGAATTGAGTTTTGAAACTTAGAGGCTGGCGCGTTCGGCGCGATCAGAGCGAGGGAATCGTGGTCCAGCACCTGGATTTTCCGCCGGCGGTTTGAAGCGTGGCTTTACGCAGGTTGAAGCGCCCCAGCGTGTGGCGCGCTTCCGTATTTCACACATCTTGACGCATCCGGCGCGCGCGTGCGACTGGCTGCAGCCGCAGTAGCAGGCCGGAGGAGAGGCGCGGCGCAGAGGTCTGGCCGTGTTGGCAAAGAGGTTCATCGCGGCGGCCAAGGCGAATGCAAGCGCAATACCGCAGCGCGCCCGAAGGGGAAGTGTGCCGAGGGAAGTAACGATGCCGCGCACAAGGAGATCTTGTTCCTGACGGCACAAAAAACCGATGGACCGGCGAGCTAAATAAATTCGTTACCAAGGTTCTAGAACTGGCTAGGGTGTGGCGTGCGGCAAGGCAGAATTCCCGAACGGCGTGAAGTCCGTTCCAATCCGGTTCTTCGGTCCGATATCGGCGCGAGCGCGAATGGCAAGGAATCAATCAACATTCTTTAATTCAATAAGTTAGCTGCGACATCCGTCTTAGGTGCGATGGATACGCGCTTGCATTAGTGACTGCGTGGGCGCGTTTCAGATCACGGTCCACGAAGGATGCCAAAGCGAGGGGGAAGGGGCTTGCTTGGCTGAATTCAAGCTGCGTTCCCACCTGCCTCTGAGAGGGAAGCTAGGATAGATAGGATACGACACTAGATATGAATCGTGCCTTCCGAGGCTCCCGGTCCCACTGGAGCCCCATTTTTTTGCCCGGGCGATTTGGTTTTTGCGCGACGGCACGCGGCACGACAGTGGAATTTTTGGTTCGCGACGCGACGGTTCATCCGGCAGTGAAGCTTACGCGAAGTACTCCGCGGCAGTTCAATTCAATTTTTTCCAAACCGCGATTTTTGCCTGACCCAGCACATGCTCCACTTGCGTTTCGCGCAGCCGTGAAGCGTCGTACTCAAAGCACAATTCCGTTTTTGCATCGTTCAGTTTGAACTTCCGCAAACCATACGTGTTCGCAAATTCGCCAAGCTGCTTCAGCTGCTCGAGCGTGAGTGGCGATGCCAATGCATATTTAATTTCGAGAAGTGTCATGGCGGTAGTATAGCAGGCTCGCGCAGTTCCTCGAGTTTTACGCCGGCGCACCCGGCACGCGACAATTTGACACGATATAGGGGGCAGGGGTATAAATACCCGTAGGGGGTATATATTCATATGGCTCGCAAAGCTACAGCCCACACGCACTCAGCCGAATGTGGGTGCGCAATCGGTCCGGGCCACAAGGCCATTGCGGTCGATCCCGAACTCAAGCAAAGCAACCAGAAGCGGCTTCGCAGAATTGAGGGCCAGGTCCGCGGCCTGCAAAAAATGGTCGGCGACGACCGGTATTGCGCCGACATCATTGTTCAGATTGCTTCGGTTCAGGAAGCGCTGCGGGGCGTAGCGCGTAATTTGATGAAGAATCATCTTCACCACTGCGCTGCAAAGACGTTGCGCTCAGCTAAAAAAGAAGAAGCGAACGCCATGTGTGACGAACTGCTCGGCCTGATTTACACGCACCTGCGATGACGGCGGCAGCATCGGAAGTTCGAGAGGAGCGTAATGGAGCGCGATCCCGTTTGTGGAATGAATGTTGAACCGGCGAAAGCCGCGGCGACTCGCCAACTCGCTGGCAAGACATATTACTTCTGTGCGCGCGGATGTGCGGAACGATTCGACCGCGCGTCTGAGCATTTCCTTGCGGTACCCGGCGCGTCTCCATTGGGGGGTTCCGGCGCCCCGGTTTCCGAGAAATCGTTTGCATTCACGCCTGCTCCTTCCGTCGAACAAAAAAAGATCCGCTATACGTGCCCGATGCATCCCGAAGTGGTGCAATGGGGCCCTGGCACATGTCCAAAATGCGGAATGGCCCTTGAGCCCATGGATATCGTCTCGGAAGAAAGGCCGGATTCCGAGTACGCCTCGATGCGCAGACGTTTTTGGCTGAGCGCACTTTTTACCGTTCCTGTGCTCGTTTTGGGCATGCTCGGCGAAAAGCTTGGACTGCATTTGTCCGGAACTGTTCGGAACTGGGTTGAACTTCTGCTGGCTGCGCCAGTTGTGCTTTGGGGAGGCTGGCCATTTTTCGAAAGATTCTGGTCGTCGCTGGTCAATCGCAGTCCCAACATGTTCACGCTGATTGGGCTGGGGACTGGCGCGGCGTTTCTGGATAGCGTTGTCGCAACTCTTTTCCCGCAGTGGTTCCCCTCGTCGTTTCGCGAAATGGACGGCTCAGTTCCTGTCTATTTTGAAGCGGCTGCCGTCATCACGACGCTGGTGCTACTTGGGCAGGTGCTTGAACTTCGCGCACGCGCGAAGACATCGTCAGCTATTCGTGCGTTGCTGAAGCTTGCGCCACAGATCGCGCATCGTCTTAAGGACGACGGCGGCGAGCAAGATGTTGCGCTCGATCAAGTTCAACCGCGCGATCGTCTTCGTGTCCGTCCAGGCGAACGCGTTCCGGCGGACGGTGTGCTGCTCGAAGGCGCGAGCGCGGTTGACGAATCCATGATTACTGGCGAGCCGATGCCGGTCGAAAAATCTGCTAACCACAAACTCACGGGGGGCACGCTCAATACCAGCGGTAGTTTTGTGATGCGTGCCGAACGTGTCGGAAGCGAAACCACGCTTGCGCAAATCGTGAAGCTGGTGAGTGAAGCGCAACGCAGCCGTGCGCCGATGCAGCGTCTTGCTGACAAGGTCGCCGCCGTTTTTGTTCCTGCCGTGGTGGCTACCGCGATTCTCACATTCGCTGCTTGGGCGCTGATTGGGCCGGAGCCGCGGCTGGCGCACGGTCTTGTTAACGCCGTCGCGGTACTAATCATTGCGTGTCCTTGCGCGCTCGGCCTCGCGACGCCGATGTCCATCATGGTTGCGGTGGGCAAGGGCGCTGGCGCTGGAGTGCTGGTGCGCAACGCTGAAGCGCTCGAAAAACTCGCTGCGGTAGACACTCTTGTAGTGGACAAAACTGGCACACTGACTGAAGGCAAGCCCGCCGTGGCCTCGGTCGCCGTGCTCGAAGGAAGCAGTTTTACGAAGGACGGACTATTGTGCCTCGCGGCAAGCGTTGAACGTTTCAGTGAGCATCCGCTTGCACGCGCAATCGTTCGCGCCGCGGAAGAAAAGAACATGCAACTGGCGGATGCCAAGGATTTTCGCGCCACGTTCGGAGGTGGCGTCGAAGGCCAGGTAAATGGCGACCTGATCTATGTCGGCACGGCAAAGTTTCTCCAGGAGCACGGCGTGAAGGTGCCGGCCGCCTCCGAAGGGCAGCCTCGCGAGCTTAGTATCGCCGGTGGCTTGGCATCCCTAACTGCCGTCCTCGTCGCCGTAAGCGACAAAATCGTAGGAGTGATCGGCCTAGCCGACCCGATGAAGGAAACGGCTGCCCAAGCCGTCTCGGCATTGCGTCAAGAGGGAATCCGCCTCGTCTTATTAACCGGTGACCACGAAGGATCCGCGACACTCATCGCAAAGGAATTGCGGATCGATGAAGTCCACACGGACGTCTCACCCGCACAAAAGGCCGAGATCGTGGGCAGAATCAAACGCGAAGGTCACATTGTCGCGATGGCCGGTGACGGAGTAAATGATGCACCCGCTCTCGCCGCCGCCGACGTTGGCATCGCGATGGGCACGGGCACCGACGTCGCGATCGAAAGCGCAGGAATCACTTTGTTGAAAGGAGATTTGCGCGGAATCGTTCGGGCGCGCAGGCTGAGCCGGGCCACGATTCGCAACATCAAGCAGAATCTGCTCTTCGCATTTCTCTATAACGCACTCGGAATTCCCATCGCGGCCGGAGCACTATATCCATTCTTCGGCTGGCTTTTGAGTCCAATGCTGGCCAGCGCCGCGATGAGCTTCAGCTCTGTCTCCGTCATCGCCAACGCGCTGCGGCTTCGTTCGCTCAAGCTCTAACAGAGTATGCCCGTGCGCCGTGAAACTTTGAGTCACTTCCCAGATTTCAGAAACGTGCCCTTCTCCAAATCCCGGAAGGCCTGCTGCAGCTGTTCCTGCGTATTCATTACGATTGGGCCGTACCATGCCACCGGTTCTTCCAGCGGTTTGCCCGAGACGAGTAGAAAGCGAATGCCGTCGTCGCCCGCTTGTACGACCACTTCATCCCCGCGGTCGAATAGCACGAGCGAACGATTGTCCGCCGCTAACGGAGGAGTCGTATCGGCCCAGCCGACCGGCTCCGTGGGAACCGCCAACGGATCGGACGCGTTGCAAAATTTACCGCCGCCTGCAAATACGTATGCAAACGCGTGCCGCGTGGTTCCCACTGGCAACGCCTTCCTGCGGCCGGGTGCAATTGAAATATCGAGGTACACAGGATCGGCCGCGATGCCATCGACCGGACCGCTCTTGCCCCAGAAACTTCCGCAGATCACGCGAGCGTGGGTTCCGTCATCGTCGGTAATTTCAGGAATGTCGAGCGATTTCACCTCCTGGTATCTCGGCGGAGTCATTTTCAGCGACGATGGCAGATTCGCCCACAACTGAAAGCCGTGCATGCGTCCCGCTGCGTCGCCCTTCGGCATCTCCTGGTGAATGATTCCGCTGCCTGCTGTCATCCACTGCACATCGCCAGGGGAAATCGCGCCCTGATTGCCGATGCTGTCGCCGTGCTCCACTGTTCCTGCCAACACGTACGTGATCGTTTCGATGCCACGATGCGGATGCCACGGAAATCCCGCGAGATAATCCTCTGGCACATCGTTGCGAAAATCGTCCAACAGCAGGAAGGGATCAAACTCCGTCGTATTTCCAAATCCAAACGCGCGTCGCAGATGAACTCCCGCGCCTTCCGTGGTTGGCTTCGCTTTGATCAGCCGCTTTACCGGTCGAATCGACATGTCCGCCTCCTTGGCCCCAGTCGCGCTGCCCTCAGGAGAAGGTAACACCATGCGCCGAGCATTGCAGCTCGCGGCAGTATCTCGTGCCCGCGCGGTTCCGTTGTACAATCCCTCGGCTTCGCAAGAACTTCTTACCGCAAGTGGAGGATCGCGCATGATCGTCGCCATTGGCCGCCGAGCTGGTTATCAGCTTCTGGTTTGCTTATTCATCTCGACTTTCGCGGTCGTCGCGCAGGAACTGCCTTCCGCCAAGCCGGAAAGTGTGGGCCTGTCTTCGGAGCGTCTCGAACGGATCGCTTCGAAGGTTCAGCAGGAGATCGACCAAAAGCGAATCGCCGGAGCCGTGACACTGGTAGCACGCCACGGCAAAGTTGCATGGTTCAAGTCGCAAGGTGCGCTCGACCGCGAAGCGAATAAGCCCATGCGCGCTGACGCGCTCTTCCGAATCTGCTCGATGACAAAGCCCATCACGAGTCTGGCGGTGATGATGTTGTATGAAGAAGGAAAATTTCTTTTAGAAGATCCTATTTCAAAATATCTGCCGGAGTTCAAGAATCCCAAGGTGCTCGTCAAACCAGCGACTGGCGAGCCTTACACAATTCCCGCAGCTCGTGAAATCACGATTCGAGACCTTCTGACGCATACTTCCGGTCTTACCTACAATTGGAATGAAGATCTGGGCGAACGCTATAAAGCAGCGAACGTGGCGCACGGCCTGCTGCCGTACGACGGCACGATCGAAGATAACGTCAAGCGACTGGCGGGAGTTCCCCTGCTCTTCAGCCCCGGCACGCGGTGGGAATACGGTCTGAGCATCGACGTTCTTGGCCGTCTCGTGGAAGTCGTCTCTGCGATGCCGCTGGATCAGTTTTTCCGGACACGCATCTTTGAGCCGCTTGGAATGAAGGACACGTACTTCTTTCCACCGGAGAACAAACTGGACCGTCTTGCAGTCGCTTACACCTACTATCCGGAAAAAGGACTCCAACGTTTTCCCGACACGCCCATCACGGAAGGCCCCACGAGTTATTCGGCTGATTATCCGTATCGCGGTCCGAAGAAACTTTTTTCGGGTGGCGGTGGTCTGAGCTCGACCGCAGCTGATTACTTGCGCTTCTGCCAGCTGATGCTGCAGGGAGGGAAATTCGGCAATGTGCGTCTGCTGAGCCGCAAGTCCGTGGAGTTGATGAGTCACGACCAGTTGGGAAAAATCAGCGCAGATCAGGCGTTCGGCCTGGGGTTTGGCATTGAAGGCGTGAAGACGCCGCTCCGCGAACTTGGCTCAATCGGAGAGTTCAATTGGGGAGGCTTTTTCTATACAGCGTTCTCCATTGATCCGAAGGAAGACATGATCGTGATCTTTTTGGCGCAGCTTCACCCAACGGGTGAACTGATGCTTGACCGGCAGGTTCATGAATTGGCCTACCAGTCGATTGTCGATTAGCGCGCGTCCATAGCAATTACTACTACTCGGATCGATGCTTATGTTTCTTCACGTTCTGACCGCCCAGATTCCCCATGTGAAGTCACCTATTGCATTCCCATAGGACATGTGGCACGGTGCGGTTGGATCCCCATAGGGAAAAGGGAGACTTCACATCGTGGGCGATAAGAAAGATGTTTGGCAGGGCACTCTGGCGCTCATGGTTCTTAAGACGCTGGAAGCGCTCGGCCCGCTGCATGGTTACGGCATCGCTCGCCGCATTGAGCAGACCAGCGGCGATCTCCTCTCCGTTAACTACGGCACGCTCTATCCCGCGCTGTTGAAGCTCGAACAAGAAGGCTACATCGCTTCGGAGTGGGGCGTCTCGGACAACAATCGCAAGGCGAAGTATTACAAACTCACGCGTGCGGGCCGCAAGCAACTCGAAAGGGAAGCACGCGAATGGCAGCAGACTACTGCGATCCTCGCTCGCTTTCTCTCCGGAAAGGAGCCCGCCTCATGAGTTGGCTGCGCGCTACATTCGTCCGGTTCCGCAGTTTGTTTCGCAAGAGACAACTCGATCGCGAACTGAATGCCGAATTGACCGGGCATCTCGAGCTGCACATCGCGGACAATCTCCGCGCGGGCATGACGCCCGAAGCGGCGCGCCGCGATGCCCTACTCAAACTTGGTGGAGTGGAGCAAACCAAGGAATCAGTTCGCGATCGTCGCGGCATCTCGTTTCTTGAAACCTTGCTTCAGGATTTCCGTTACGCCCTGCGTTCACTTGTGAAGAATCGAGCTCTCTCTTTTGTCGCCATTTTCGCGCTTGCATTGGGTATCGGCGCGACGACAGTGATGTTCAGCGTTGTCTACAATGTTTTCTTTGATCCGCTGCCGTATAAGAACTTCAACCGTTATGTAGTATTTGGAATTCAGAATCTCGCTAACGTCGGAGGATGGAAGGGACGTGGTTTTTTTTCGCTGGAGGAAGTTCGCGCTTTTCGTGAGCAAAATCACGTATTCGAAGAGACTATAGCCCACAACGGCTACCGCCTCTTGTACGACAACGGCAAATACACTCACCACTGGCCGAGAGGGGAGGAGGTAACGACCAACACGTTTGAATTTTTGGGAGTGCCTCCGCTCCTCGGCCGCACGTTTTCGGAAGAAGATAGCCGCCCAGCCGCTCCACCCGTGTTCATCATGAACTACCGCCTCTGGCAAAGTGAATTCGGAGGTGATCCAAAGATCCTCGATACGGTCTTCATACTGGACGGTAAGCCTAAAACTCTTGTCGGAATCATGCCTCAGCGATTCAACTTTTTTGGCGCAAGCTTCTGGCTCCCGGTGAGTGACACCAAGGCCTCAGGCTCCGTCGTGGGACGTCTCAAGCCGGGCGTAAGAGCGCAAACTGCCGCCGCTGACCTCGATGCAATTGCCCACCGCCTGCAGAAAGAGAATCCACAAGGAATATTCCCGGATAAATTCTCGATCGTGCCCGAAACACTGCTTGACAGTTTCATCGGAGGCTTCCGAAAGACCCTCTATGCGTTGCTGGCCGCGGTGCTGCTCTTGCTGTTAATTGCCTGCAGCAACGTTGCAAATCTGCTGTTGCTGCGTGCTACTGTACGCGAACGGGAAATCGTTATGCGCGCAACACTGGGTGCAAGCCGCTTCCGCCTCATCAGGCAACTGCTTGCGGAGAGTTTTGTGCTCGCTGCAGTTGCCTCCGTCGCAGGCTGTGTGTTGGCATACTTTGCTTTGAAAGTTGTTGTGGCGCTGATTCCTGCAGGCACCCTCCCTGAGGAAGTCCTGATTCGCATGAACGTGCCCATACTTTTCGCAGCCTTGGGCCTCACTCTCTTAACGACGGTCTTAAGTGGTCTTGCTCCGGTTCTCCATATTATGAGCGGCGATCTGCAGTCGCGGCTTACTGGGAGCGGCAGAAATGTCGAAGGAAATCTTCGTCATGGCAAACTTCGTTCGAGTCTGGTGATCGGCGAAGTGGCGTTGTCTATCGTCCTGTTGATCGGTGCTGGCCTGCTGATGCGTAGCTTTTTCATCCTCACGAAGGCGGATTTGGGATTCGATCCTCAAAATGTTCTTTATTTTCGCCTCGCTCTACCCAAGGCTTATAACACCAATATCGACGTCACCAGAGAAAAGAAAAACGCGCTGACGCGTCAAGTCCTCGAGCGAATGCAAGGTCTTCCGGGCGTGACCTCCGTTTCCGAATCGATGCTTGAGCCGCCGCTGAGGTACGACTGGAGCGACACCATCATTCCGGGGAAACCTCACACCGAACGTTGGGAAACTCGGTTCGAAGTCTGCAGTGCGGGATATTTCCAGATACTCGGACTTCCATTACTTCACGGCAGGCTTTTCTCGGAAGACGATGTGAACGCGAATCGGCACGTAATGGTGGTGAACGAGAGTTTTTCTCGCCAGTACTTTCCCAACCAGGACCCTATCGGCCACCAAGTCAAGCTGGAGGTTCTCGACCGCCCTTTCCTGGATGCGCCCCATGACACCTACTTCGAAATCATTGGCATTGTCCCCGACTACAAGACACTCGATGACGATGGCAGGTCGTGGCGCGCTTTTCCCCAAACTTTCATCCCTTATAGCGTCCAGGGATTCAGCCATCGAACTTACATGGCCAGGACTTTCGCAGACCCTAAGGTGTTGTTGAAAAATATACAGCAAGAAGTACGGGCGATTGATCCCAGCGTGGAGATTGAGACGTCCGGAACGCTCACGGCATCCTTAAATGAATTTTACCGACGGCCACAATTCGAAGTGCTCACGCTGGGGACATTCGCCTTCATCGGTCTGGTGCTCGTTGTGATCGGAATCTTTGGCGTGATGGCTCATTCCGTCTCGCGCCAGACCCACGAGATTGGTATTCGCATCGCCCTCGGTGCGCAGCGGACAGACATTCTGAGTATGGTCTTCGTGAAGAGCCTGCGAATCATTGCTGCAGGCGTGGCCATCGGTCTATTGGCCAGTTACGAATCTTCACGGTTCCTGGCAAGCGAAGTGTCTGGCGTCTCGATTTCGGATCCGTCGACGTACGGTGTTGTCACCTTTATTGTTGTTGCTGTCGGTCTATTGGCCTGCTATCTGCCAGCCCGGCGCGCTACGCGCGTCGATCCCATGATTGCTTTGCGGTACGAGTGAAATGATGATGCCAATTCTAAGAGCATGGTCTCTACGTCTGCGCAGCATGTTCCGCAAGGAACAGTTGGATCGCGAATTAGATGCCGAGTTCGCGAGCCATCTCGAGCTGCACATCGCGGACAATCTCCGCGCTGGTATGACGCCCGAAGCTGCACAGCGCGATGCCCTACTCAAACTTGGTGGAGTGGAACAAACCAAGGAATCGGTACGCGACCGCCGCGGCATTCCATTCCTGGAAATTCTGCTTCAGGATCTACGTTACGCCTTTCGCACTCTGCGCAAAGATCGCGGTTTTACAGCTATAGCCGTTCTGATTCTCGCGCTCGGCATCGGTGCCAACATCGTGGTCTTCAGCGTAGTCAACGCGATCCTGCTGCGCCCGTTGCCATTTCCGGATTCCGAGCGGCTCGCCTGGTTTACGGCCAATCACGGCAAGGGCGGACTTTCTGCGGTCACGTACAACGTGGGGTCGTATGAGGAATTTCGCCGACACAACCAGTCCTTCGAGGAAGTCACTGCCTACCAGGCGTTCTGGGGAAGCTCCGAATACAACATGACGGGTCACGGTGACCCGCAAAACGT
>Ga0207646_10003657_pt1 | contig 17191 bp, 14 predicted proteins | sample KBSK5502metaG_FD_184343 | JGI IMG/M metagenome (GOLD analysis project Ga0207646, IMG submission 184343) | Corn, switchgrass and miscanthus rhizosphere microbial communities from Kellogg Biological Station, Michigan, USA - KBS K5-50-2 metaG... | ecosystem: Host-associated > Plants > Roots >... | reverse complement strand
GGTGCACATGTATGCTGTTCACGAGACGCTCCGTAAAGTGGTATAAAAGGATTCTATGGCCAACTTACTTTACATCAGCACTTTGAGCGTTTCACGCATACTCTAATAAAATTGACAGTGGATGAAGGTCCTTCATCCCTTGATGACCAGCGTCATAACCGATTTGACGAACGCGAATATGCCAGTTCTGCAAGAGCTGATACTGACTGGCCAGAATATTCTCATCCAGGAGGTTCACTGATTCACTAACTCAGGTTCCGGCGCCCGCTGGCTCTCATGAGCCACCAATGCCTTTGAGGCAACGAGGATCGCCTCAGCGATAGCTTCGTGACTCACCCTCCCTCTCCACTCTCTGACGATTGTGTTCCAATCCATGCCCCGGGCCACCATCGCCAGCACTTGCCAGACCATGATGCGTGTGCCGCGAAATGTGGGCTGGCCGTGGCAAATCTCGGGATCCGCGACAATGTATTTACCTAGCTCTTTGACTTTCATAAGAACACTTCCTTCACTCAAGCGCGTTCGGCTACTGTCTCGCCTGGCACCTCCACTGCCGTGCTGCTAGGCATAGCATACACCTCCACTGCCCGATCAGCCATGTGGGCGACGCCGTAATGCCGGCGCACGCCATCATAACCCCGGCGGCTGAGGTCAAGTGCCAACCCCGGGTTTTGATAAAGCGAGAGAATTCCCTCGGCCAGACTGTCGGGGTCATCCGGCTCGACCAGGATGCCCCCGCCGGTCTTCTCGATGATCTCCGGAAATGCGCCCCGGCGTGGCTGCACCACCGGCGTGCCGTTGGCCATCGCTTCGAGGAGGAAGAGGCCCTTCGGCTCGTCATAAGTCGCCGGGACGGAGAGCACGTCCAGGTTCTGCAAGAACCTGATCTTCTCTGACCGGTCGAGCACGCCGCGGTAGTTGAACTCATCCGCGAGCCCCCACTCTTTCATCCGGCGCTCGATCCCCTTCAGGTAGGCTTGATGCTCAGGCGCCAGATAGCCGGCCGCCTCCAGCCGCGCTTCGGGCAACCGGTCGCGCTCACGCAAACGCCGGTAAGCCTCGCACAAAACATGCAGGCCCTTTTCCGGCGCCACCCTGGCAAAAAAACCCACCTTGAAAAACGGGGATTGCAGTGGCCGGATCGATTGATAGCCCGCCAAGTTTATCCCCAGCGGCACCACGTGCATCTTACCCGCCGGAATTCTCAGGTAGTCCGCCATCGACTTCGCGCCGTATTCGCTCACGGCGATGAAGCCATCGACGAATTCGACGTTGGCCCGGATCAACTCCACGGCCTCAGTGCGATACTGTTCAGGAAGGCCTGAAAGGAATAAATCTTCGCCTTGCAGTGTGCAGTAGATGGGGCGTTGCAGGGCTTGTTTGATCGGGCGGGCGAGCCCGACGAGCAGCGAGTTCGGCAGGCTGACTAAGTCAGGCGGAGTTTCGCCCTGCAGCCAGTGAATCAGCTTCAGCAATTCCTTCCGCTGGTGCCCGTCTTCGCCCCGGAGCATGGAGACCGTCAATTCGCCCAGCATCTGCGGGTTGACCGGGATCGAGCGGCGCGAGGCCAGCTTGAGCGCCAGGCGCGAGTCCCACAACCGATCCAGCGCCCAGGGCGTCTTCCGGAAGAGCCCGACGTGCTGCTGGAGGTAGACGCTGATCCCGCCGAAGAAGACCCGGTCCCGGCTGACGTTCGGCTCGTCGGTCAGGGTGGGCGTGTAGATCGGCACGAGCGACACTTCATGCCCGCGGGACAGGAACTCCGCGGCCAGGGCGTTGTCGCGCAGACAACTGCCGCAATACATGCTGGCTGCGCCGGCAGTGATATACAGGATCTTCATCTCAAGCCGCGTCCTTGGTCAATCGAATCCCGGATTTGAACTTAAAGTTTGATGGTGTTGTCTGGCGGCGCCGAATTCAAGCGCGCGCGGTCAAGCCCAGGGCCGCTTTCATTCCAGGCTCCAGAGCGCCAGCGCCGCATCATCTTTGATCAGAATCTGCTTGCCCAGCACGACCGGGTGTGACCAAGTGGGGCTGTCGGCGACTGAATAGCGCGTGACCGGCTCGAAGCCTTTTCCGCTCTTCTTCGCCACGATCAGGTTGGCGTCGCTGGTCAGAAAGAGCAAGACGTCCCCGGCACTGAGCACCACCGCATTCTGGCCCTCCCGCCCGTCGGTGGCCCAGAGCGTCTCCCCGGTGCGGGCGTCGAGGCAGAAGAGTTGACCTTTACGCAGGTGAGACATCCCGAACAACAGGTCGCCGTCCAGCACGGGCGAACTCATGTACATCGCAATCTTCGGATTGTGCCAGACCTGCGCGGTCGTCCATCGGTCGCCGTCCTTGGTGACCTTAACGGCCATCGTCCCCTTCCTCACCCCGGAGAGGATCAGCAGCTTATGATAGAGAATGGGCGAGACGATGTTCTCGTTCCACTCGTCCGGGAAGGGCATCCGCCACAGCAGCTTGCCCGCGTCCGCCGAGATTCCGATGACTGACTTGTCGGTCAGGGTGATGACTTGTCGCGTGCCTTCGAGGTCAGCCACGATGGGCGAGGCATAGCCCGGCCCGTCACCTTGCCAGGCCCATTTCTCTTTGCCGGTCTCAGCCTCGAGAGCGATCATCGAGCCCTGGCGGTCATCGCCGACGTGGACGATGATGAGGTCCCGCTCGACCACCGGCGACATGGCCGTCCCGCAAAAGAGTTTCGAGGTGTCGATCTGCTTGGAGAAATCTTTGCGCCACCTGAGCTCACCGGTCTGCGCGTCGAAGCAGGAGAGGATCGCGCTGACCCCGAGCGTATAGAGCTTCCCCTGGTGCAGGACGGGTGTCGAGTGCGGGCCTCTGCCCATGCTGACGGCGTACTGGTTCTTGGTGAAAGGCACCGGGTAGCTTTTGCTCCACCGGACCTTCCCCGTTTTCAGATCGAGGCAGGAGACGACCTCCTGCTCATCCTGGCGGGTGTGAACGTAAACCTTGCCTTGGGAGACGACCGGGGAGGAGTATCCGGCGCCGACCGGCACCTTCCACTTGCGCGACAGCGTTTGTGGCCAAGTGGGCGGGGCCGAAAAAGCATTCACCCTCCCGTCGCGGTTCGGCCCGCGCCACTGAGTCCATTCCTGCGCCCAGGCACTCTGAACACAGCTCACCACCAAGACACCAAGCCACAAAGGGAAAACATCTCTTCTGAGCGTTAGTGCCTTGGCGACTTGATAGTGCATTTTCGTTCTCCTTCTACAGCATGTTCGGCATGGATGTGCAGCGGCTCAATGATGTCCGACAAGCTGCCAGCTTGTCGCTGTCCTCCGGTAGTAGCTCTCTGGCAGGCCACGACAAGCTGGCAGCTTGTCGGACAGCTCCTGAACAGACCTGTCGAAATTGCTATAGGTCAGTACACACCCTCGACCACCGTCGCCTGGAATCGCGAAAACGGCCGCACGTTGCGTACTCCGTCCCACGGATATAAATCGCACGGCGGCTCCCGCTCCGCCTCGTCGCGCTCCAAGAAGCGCGGCATGAAGAACTCCCGCGTGAGCGTCGTCAGCCTGACGCGGCCGGTCTCGCCGTACCCGACGATGCGGGTAGGCTCGTCGGGGTCGACCACCTCGATCATCGCCCGCGGCGCCGGCGGGTAGTAAATGATCGCGTAGTTGTCCTTCGGGTCGCGCGGCTTGTGCACGGCCAGGCCCATCAAAGTGTTTCCGTAGGTCGGGGCGAAGTAGACGCCGTCGAGCAGCTCCTCGACCGCGAAGCGGTGGAACTGCGGGGTCATCTCCGTCCCGCCGCAGAAGACTCCCTTGATCCCGATCTTCTTGAGCGAGACCTTCTCGCAGAGCGCTTCTAAGAGCTTGGGCGTGGTAAAGAGGCAGCGGATGTTGTCGTGCGCTTTGAGGAGCGTCAGCCCCTGGTCGATGACGTGCTGCTTATACTTCTCGGCCATCTCCGGTTGTTTCAGCTTGATCATCTTGATCACCCAGCGCGGGTCGAGGTCCACCATAAAACAGATGCCGCCGCGGTACTGCGCCAGATGCTCAACGGCCAGGCGCAGCCGGCGCGGACCCGTCGGACCGAGTGAGAGCCAGTCGGAGCCGCGGGGGAAAGCTTCGTCGGGCAGCGTCGCGCTGAAGGCTTCGTAATCGATCCGGAAGTCGTCGATGCTGATGCGAGACTTGGGCACGCCCGTGCTGCCGCCCGTCTCGAAGGTATAGATGGGTCGGTCGGCGTAGGCTTTCGGCACCCAGCGGCGCACCGGCCCGCCGCGCAGCCACTCGTCTTGGAAGGCGCCGAAGCGGTCGAGGTCGTGGTAGGTCTGAATCTCGCGGCGCGGGTCCCAGCCCAGGTGCTGCGCATAGTCCAGCCAGAACGGGCAGCCCGTGGCCGGATCGAAGTGCCATTGGACGACCTCGCGCACCCACGAGTCCAAGGCTTCGCGCGAGGCTTTGACTTTCGGTTGCAGTTCGGGATTGGGAAGTGTTTTCAATTTTCTCACCGGTTTAATCTGGGATTATACTGCTCTGCGATTGGATTGTTGCCAACAGGCAACCCGCTGTCAAGCGTTACTAGTCGAGGAGGCGTTGCCGCAAGCAATCGCTGCTTGCGAGGTGGTGCCGGCAGCACTGGGCAAACGCATCGGCGATGTTGCGGTGCTGATGGCGGCGCTCAATCATTACCGGCGCAGTACGGGGAGCGTGAGCGACCTGAGCCACCTGGAGCCTGCCGCTAGCGGAGGCTCAGGTCGCTCACGCTCCCCGTACTGCGCCGGCGAGTGTGAGGCATCGCCGCCTTGTCTTGCCTAATGCCGCTCAATGAATATTGACATTGACTATGTTTGCCGCTTTGCCGTCCACCATCAGCGCCACGTCTATCTCACCCCGCCCGATCAGACTCCGCGGCACACGCAGATTGACTTGATCCAGGCCGACGAATTGGCCTTGCGCTCCGGCGAAAGTCACCTGCGCATCGACGCCGCCGATGGTCGCCGTCACGGCTGAGAGCGAGCTGCGGAAGCGGATGCCGGTGCCGAATAAAACCAAGAAGACTTGATCTGTTTCGGGGCCGAGGTCGAGCGGGCGCGAGGCATATCTGCCTTGCGCCGTGTCATAGAAGGCGACGGGCTCGAATGTTTGCGAGTTATCAGGCTTGACCCGGAGCGCCAGGGCGGCGGCGACTCCTTGCCCATTGGCATTGGCGGCGAACAGCCCTGGAGCGACGGCGGCAATCTGAGCCGTCTGGCTAGAGACTACGCCGTTGCTGGCCGTGATGTTGACTGAGGCCGCCCCGGCCGTCGTCCCCGGCGGGATCTGAAAATTGGCCTGGGATGGAGAGACGAAGAAGATGAACGCCGGGCGTTCAGTCCCAGCGCTGTCAACGACTCTGACCGTGGTGCCGCCGAGCGATGTCCCGCCCCCGCTCTGAGTGGTGGTGGCTAAGCCCGTGCCGAAGGCGGAGACGATGGACTCGGCGGCGAGCGCCGCCCCGTTGAAGCTGGCGGCGGAAACACTGGCCAGCGGATTGGGGGCCGCGATCCGGTGGACGGTGCCGCCGAGCCCGACGACATAAATTTCCCCGGCCTCGTCTTCACCGAATGACGAGATTGACAGACTCGTGTCGAGCAGCAGACTTTGAGCGCCGTCGCGCAGCATGAAAATCTCCCCGGTACAGTAATCGCCGTAGACGTAGGCCCCCACGGGCAGGCTCGACTTCGCGCCGCGGTAGACGTAGCCGCCGGTGATCGAGCAGCGCCCCGCCGAGTGAGTGTACTCGGCAATCGGGGCAATAAAGCCGCCAGCCGTGCATGAGGTCGGGCCGAGGTTGGTGCAGCGAGTGCCCTCAAAGATGCGCCAGCCGTAGTTGCCGCCGCGGGTGATGATGTCGATCTCTTCGCGGGCGTCTTGCCCCACATCTGCGGCGTAAAGCTGGCCCGTCGCGCGATCAAACGAGAACCGCCACGGGTTTCTGAGTCCCAGGGCATAAATTTCGTCCGCGCCGGGCGTTGGGCCGAAGAAGGGGTTATCCGGCGGGGACGAGTAAGGGACCGACCCGTTCGGGTGGTCCACGTCGATGCGCAGGATCTTCCCGAGCCGCTCCTCGATGTTCTGCGCGCGATTGCCCGGATCGTTGGCTGAGCCGCCATCGCCCATCCCGATATACAGGAAGCCGTCGGGGCCGAACTCCACCATCCCGCCGTTGTGATTGGGGAACGGTTGCGCAATCGTGAGCAGCACGGTTTCGTTGGTGTCGGCGACGTTCGGGTTTGAGGCTGAGGCGTGGTATTCGGCGATCACCGTCGCGCCGTCTGTCTGCCGGGTGTAGTCAACGAAGAAGCGCCGGTTGGCGGTGAACTGCGGATGAAAGGTCAGGCCGAGCAGGCCGCGCTCGCCGCCCGACAAGACTTTCGACGTGATGTCAAGCAAGACGGTGGGCGAGGCAGTGCCCGGCTGGAGCACCTTGATGCGCCCCGGCTGCTCGACAATAAACAGCCGGTTGCTGCCGTCGTGCGCGTGGGTGACATAGAGCGGGCTCGACAAGCCGGTGAGCATCGGCTGGAGCTGGATCGTTGCCGCCACCTCTGAAAGGGCAGGCGTGGCAAAGCGGGCGGCAGTCTTTCTTCCGCCCGCCTTCTCTACGGCCGGTTTAGTGCTGAAACCATACCAGGCAGGGCCGATGGCGCAAATCAGCGCCAAGCCATACCGCGCCCCGAGATTCGGCTTACTCATACACCTCCTCCTTCGCAATTGGCGGACACCCTGGGGTGCCCGAATGCCGCTGTCAAAATGGGAATCCTGGGGGTTGTTAGTTCAGATCATACCGTGAAGCTCAGCCTCACCACAAAGCATCCTCGGCTGCGAGGGCGGTCGCCCTTCGGCGCCATCTCCTGGGTACGCACGCTTCCAGCGTGCCAGTCTTTCGCCAATGACTCCCTCCGCGAGGCGGGCACGCTGGAAGCGTGCGTACCCAGGGCGACCCGGCGAGCATGAATCAACCCTAGTTAGTGGTGCCCGCCCCAGTGCCAGATCTCGACAACGTGGCTACCCACATCAGTGTGAGGCGGTTTAGCCACAGGGTCCGGAGCGGACTACCAGTCAACCCACTGTTGCCTACCTTGTGTTCGCGCCCTTCGATTTGGGTGATACTTCGCCGCGATGCAGACAGGTGACGATCAAAGGCGAACGAACTTGCGGCAGCGGGCCGCGCTGCCGCTGCTCATCTTTGTTATTCACGTGGCCGTCCCCGCCTCTCCGGTGCTCGCCATGATGGGTGCGCACTGGTTGGCGCCTCGCCCGGCGACGAGGCAGCCCATCGAAGACCCTGACGGCCGCGCGCTCTTCAGCTTCCATCAAGCGCTCGCGCAGACTCTCGCGCGGGGCAAAAACGGAGAGGGCGCCGCCATCACGCGGATCATTCATTACGGCGACTCGCACGTGGCTGCGGATCTGATGACCGGCGCACTCCGAGGATACTTTCAGCGTGACTTCGGGCAGGCCGGCCCAGGTTTCATCCTCGCCGGGCGGCCTTGGCCCTGGTACCGGCCGAGCGAGGTCGAGAGCGGGGCCAGCGCGGGGTGGCAGGTCAACGGTCTCGGACAAGCCGCGCTGGCTTCGGACGGCGAATACGGTTTGGCCGGCTTGAGTCTCAGCACGGAGCGCGCAGGCGAACGCCTCTGGCTCGCGACTGCCTGTGAACGTTTCGTCTTTTACCTCCTGAAGCAGCCGGGCGGCGGGGCTGTTGAAGTCCTACTCGACGGCGGGACAGTTCATTACTCGGTCTCACTCGCCTCGCCGCAGGCGGAGGCAGCTTATCTTGAGGTCGAGGCGGGTGACGACCGCCCTCATTTGATCGAACTCCGCACCGTCAGGCCGGGCCGCGTGCGCGTGTTCGGTGTGGTTGCGGAGCGGAATCAATCGGGTGTGGTTTACGACGCGCTAGGCATCAACGGCGCGCGTGCTACTCGTCCGCTCGCCTGGGATTGGCAGATCCTCGCGAGTAACCTCCGGCGCCGCGACCCCGATCTGATCATCGTGGCCTACGGTTCCAATGAGGTGGGCGATGTTGACCTCGATCTCATCGAATACGGCCGCGAGTTTTCAGAGCTGCTCAGGCGACTGCGCGGGGCCGCGCCGCGGGCTTCGCTCCTAGTTATCGCCCCACCAGATCGCGGGGTGAGGGAAGGGCGACGCTGGCGGACGATGAGGGCGATGCCGGGGTTGGTCGCAGTCCAAAGGCAAGCCGCCCTTGAGGCCGGGGCGGCTTTTTGGGACCTGTTCCACGCGATGGGCGGTGGCGGGTCGATTGAGGGGTGGGCAAGGCGCTCAGAGCCATTGGCGCAACCTGACCGCGTCCACCTGACTAGGTTCGGGTATCAATCGGTGGCTGAGATGCTCTACCCGGAGTTGATGGGCGGCTTCCTCCAAAGCGTCTGGCAAACAATTCGGAATGAGTGGGAACTTCATTGGGAGAAACCTTTGAGCAAGTGAGTTCACCATGCTTTTCACCAGCGGAACCTATTTCGTCTTTTTGATCGCAGTCTTTTTCGCTTACTGGGTGATCGCCGACCGAGGCCGGTGGCGGATCACGTTCCTGGCCGTCGTCAGCTATCTCTTCTACGCGCAGGCTGGCGTCAAGCCCCTGCTGCTCCTGTTCGCGGTCTCGACCATCGACTTCACTACGGCGAGACTGATGCCAGACTGCGTGAGCCAAAGAAGGCGTAGATTGATGCTCAGCCTTTCGCTCTTGATCGACCTCGGCGCGCTGTGCGTCTTCAAGTATGCCAACTTTTTCCTTGAATCCGCGACTCAGAGCCTGTCGCGGCTCGGGATTGCTCTCCCCACGCTTCACGTTCGCCTGCTGGCGCCGATCGGCATCTCGTTCTTCATCTTCCAATCCGTCGCCTACGTCATCGATGTTTACCGCCGAGACGTTGAGCCCACGGAAAATTATCCGGAATACCTCTCGTTCGTCGCCTTCTTCCCGACGCTCATCGCTGGCCCGATCCTGCGGGCGCGGCAACTGCTGCCGCAACTCCGCGGCCACTTGACGCTCGAGGCCGAGACGGGCGGGCAGGCGCTGTTGCTCATCGCGGTCGGGCTCATCAAGAAGATCGCGATTGCCGACTACCTGAGCGCGAACCTGGTGGACCGGGTCTTCGATTTCCCCGAGCGCTTCTCGTCGGTCGAAGTCCTCGTGGCTGTCTACGGCTACGCGCTGCAAATCTACGCTGACTTCTCCGGCTACAGCGACATCGCCATCGGGTCGGCTCTGCTGCTCGGCTTCAGGCTGCCGGAGAATTTCAATGCGCCTTACCGCTCACGGGACCTGCCGGAGTTCTGGCGCCGTTGGCACATCTCGCTCTCGACCTGGCTGCGCGATTACGTGTTCTTCAGCGTGGTCGGGCCGCGGGCGCGTAATACGCTGATGCTCTACGGCGGCCTGGTGGTGACGATGCTTGTTGGCGGGCTCTGGCACGGGCCGACGTGGGCGTTCGTGTTGTGGGGGTTACTGCACGGCCTGGGTTTGGTAGCCGTGCGTGCGTGGGCGGCGCTGCGCAAGCGCCTGGCTTTCCCGCGGCGCAATCATCGATGGTCGGACGTGCTCGGCGTCTTGCTCACCTTCCACTTCATTTGCCTGACCTGGATTTTCTTCCGCGCCGAAAACCTCGGGCAGGCCGTGGGAGTGCTTCGCCAATTATCGAGCTTCACCGCCGGCACTGCGAATCTCGCCTGGCCGGTGGCGTTGATCGTCGCGCTCGGCTTCGCGGCGCACTGGCTGCCTGACGGCGTGTGGGATTCACTGCGCCAGGGTTTCAAACAGTTGCCCGCGCCGGTCCAGGCGGTCTTGCTCTTCGGCCTCGGCCTCGGGCTCTATTTCGTCGCCAGCACGGATGTCGTGCCGTTTATCTATACCCGGTTTTGAAGTCTAACTGTTATGCAATTACCCGGTCAGATAGTCAGAAGGTTCGTCCCCGTGGTCGCGACTCAAGGAGTCAGCCGCGGGGCCGAGAAGCCAGATCACGCCCTGCTTGGCAAGACGGCGCAAACGCTCGTCTGTTTCGTCATCCTCGCCGTGCTCCCATGCTTGATTCCGGGCTTGAATCGTTACCGTCTGCTCGTCCCAGCGAACGCACTCAAGCTGCTCCGACCGCGGAGCGACCAAGTCGTCGCACCACCCGCCCCGCTGCCACGGACTGCGGGCAGTTCGGCGGCAGATCATGAAAACCGAGCGGAAGTAAAGATTGAAGCGCAGCCGGGCGAAATCGAAGACCCTTCCGGGAAAGCTTTGCATCACTTCTTTGCGGCGCTGCTCAAAACCGAGACCGAGGGCGGCCGAGTGCGCGTCTGCCATTACGGCGACTCGCCGATCACGGCCGACGGCATCACTTCGACCGTGCGCCGCCGCCTCCAGCTCAGGTTCGGCGACGCCGGGCATGGCTTCATTCTGGCGGCCAAGCCCTGGGGCTGGTACGGGCACGTCGGCGTCACACACGAGGTAAGCCGCGGCTGGCAGAGCGACCCGATGTTCATCTCACGCGGCGATCATCTATACGGCCTCGGCGGGGCCAGCTTCACGACCGGGGCCGCTCACATCACGGCCCGCTTCGGCACAATCGATGAGGGCGAAGTCGGCCGTTCGGTCTCATCGTTCGATGTCTACTACCTGGCCCAACCCGGCGGCGGCGATTTCGAGGTGGAGGTCGATGGGACCCCATCGGCGCGAGTCTCCACCGCGAGTGATCAAGTGCGCTCAGGCTTCTACCAAGTCAAGCTTGAGGAGGGGCAGCATCAGATGACGCTCAAGACCGTCGGCAACGGCGAAGTGCGGATGTTCGGGGTGGTGCTGGAAGGCGGCCCGCGAGGTGTTGAGTACGACTCGCTCGGAGTGAACGGCGCCTTCGTCGGCCTGTTGGCCCATTACTTGGACGCCGGGCATTGGGCTGAGCAACTGCGGCGCCGGCAGCCGAACCTCGTCGTCCTCGCCTACGGCGCCAACGAGAGCCAGTACGAGAACTGGCCGATGGACCAGTACGAGCAGGACACAAAGGAAGTCATCCGCCGCATCCGGACGGCGCTCCCGGATGTCTCGATCTTGTTGGTCGGCCCGATGGACCGTGGGGTGCGTGCGGCGGGGGGCGCGATCGTGACGCGCCCGACGATCCCGCGCTTGGTCGCAGCCCAGCGGCGCCTCGCGGCCGAGACCGGCTGCGCGTTCTTCGACACCTTCACCGCGATGGGCGGCGAGGGCACTGTGGCTCGGTGGTATGAGGAGCGGCCGCGTCTGATGGGCGGCGACTTCACCCACCCGACCGCGCCAGGCAGCGAGATCGTCGGCAGTCTCATCCACGACGCGATCATCGCGGCTTACGAAAAATTCAAAAAAGCAGGGGTTAGGGACTAGGGGCTAGGGGTTAGGGAAGATTGTGTTTTCACTAGCCCCTAATCCCTAGTCCCTAGCCCCTGCTTTAAGGAGATTGTACAGATGTTACCAGAAGTTGTTTTATCTTACCTGACACAAGCCGCCGAAGAGGCGCGCACGGAACTGCCCGACCGCAACTCGTCGCTCTTTCTTTCGGGCGTGCTCGATTCGTTCGCGCTGGTTGATTTCGTCGCGCTGCTCGAAAGCAAGTGTGGCGTCAGAGTTGATGATGCGGAACTGAGGCCCGAGAACTTCGACACCATTGCCAAAGTTGAAGCCTTCGTCCAGCGGGCAAGGGGGGAAGTATGAGCTGTTATATCACCGCCTGTGGGGCCGCTCTGCCTGATCGCGTCGTGACCAACGCGGAGCTGGCGCGTTGGCTTGAGGTGACGCCCGAGTGGATCGAAGCAAATTCCGGCATTCGAGAGCGCCGGTGGGCAGGCGCCGAGCAATCGACTTCGGACCTCGCGGCGGCGGCCGTGAGTGACGCTTTGAATGATGCGGGGATGAGCGCCGGGCAGATTGACTACCTCATCGGCTGCACGCTCTCGCCCGATTATCAGGTGCCGGGGATCGCGCCGCTGGTGCAGCGCAAGCTGGCAGGGTGTCGCCAAGTGCCGGCGGTTGATCTGCGCGCCGGCTGCGCGGCGATGCTCTACAGCCTGCAACTGGCCGGCGGGCTGATCGCCGCGGGCGCCGCGAATGACATCGTTTGCTTCGGGGCGGAGGCGCAGTCGAAGGGGCTGGACCTCGCGCGGAGGAGCGCCGAGTTGAGCATGCTCTTCGGCGACGGCGCTGGCGCTGTTGTGGTCAGCCGTGAACCCCGGCACGGCCGCGGCCTTCCGCTGGAGATCAAAGACGTGCTCATCGCCGCCGACGGGAACTTCGCCGAAGACCTGACGGTGCGGGCGCCGGGCACGGCCAACGGCCCGCGGTGGTTTGATGCCGAGCAGCGGGCCGAGCGGCTGCATCACCCGGCGATGAACGGCCGCAGTGTGATCCTGCACGCCGTGCGCAAGCTAGCGGATGCCGCCATCGAGGTCACGACGCGCAACGGCGTCTCGCTTGACCAAATCGATCTGATCATCCCGCATCAAGCCAATGCGAACTTGCTCCGCTCGCTCGGCAATCGGCTGAAAGTTTCTGAGGAGCGCATCGTCGTCAACGTGGATCGCTACGGCAACACGAGCGGCGCTTCGGCCTTCCTCGCCTTGTGGCAAGCGCAACGCGAGCGGCGGTTGCGTCCCGGCTCCCACGCGCTGATCCTCGCCTTTGCCGCGGGCTTCACTTGGGGGGCCGCGCTCTGCCGGGTTGGGCAACCGCCCGGTCAGGGCTAAATCGAAACACGCCGCATGGGTACGGTACGGAGAGCGTCAGCGACCTGTGGCTCGCGCAAACGGCGCTGTGCGGAAGCGCCAGGTCGCTCACGCTCCCCGTACTGCATTGACGCCTCTCCCAATTTGGTTTCGCCGCAGAGGAGGCGGTGAAGTGATGAGCAACCCATCGTTAGTAGATCAATTGAGATCAAAACTGCCGCGCCCTGGCCTACGAAACTTCAAGCTTCTGCTGGCCGTGCTGCTGGCCGCTTTCTGTGGTCCTGGGCTAGCGCCCGCAACCAACCAGGCCGTCGAGGTCCGGCTAGACTCACAGCAAGTCGGTGCGTCCGCCGACTCGGTGACGTTTGCGGATCAGGCTGCGCTCGAAGTCGCTCAGCTCACGGAGAAGGTGACCCCGGCTGCCTGGCTTCAATCGCACCCGGGCGAAGAACTGAAGGTCTTCAACGGCCACAGCCGTGAGCCTGAGGAAGGCGGCTGGTGCGCTTGCGCCACCAAGCGCGAGCCTCTGCCGGACGGCCAGGAACTGGTCCGGCACGCATTGTTCGCTTCACCGGAAGCGCCATCGCCCGCCGTGTTGCCGCCCGATGGCGACCCGACGCAGTTGATCATGACGGGCTGTTTACTGGCCGCGATCCGGGTCGAGACTAAGGAACCGGAGATAGACAGGGGCATCAAGCTGGCATCCGAGACACGCCAAGCCATCACGCGGTCGTTCGGTCCAAGTTACCATGAAGGTGATAGCCACTATGCCTATGACCGTTGGTGGGACACTGCCGCCCACTGGCGTGCGGGGCGGATCACGATTGATTCCTCCTACCGCCCGGACCCGAATCAGGCCGAGAGTCGCTGCGTGGAGGTTTACGCCTACCTGGAACGCTCGGATGTCGGCATTGATTCGGCGGAGACTGTCGAGCCCGGGAATGAAAGGGAAATAGCGGGCATTCAAAAGGCCGTCACTCTTGGTGGGCTGGACCGGTCACAGATGGCGCCACTCTTCTCTTTATTGTCGGAAGCGCAAGCCTGGAACGAAGGGCGGCTGCCAGTGCCGGAAGACCAGGAGGGTTCGTTCGTCTCCACCTTCGAGCAATGGATTGCGAACGCACGGGGACTGGATCACCGGCGGCAGGCAGCGGCACTTGTGGTGGCGGACCTGATCCTCAAAAAGTCTGAAGGCGGCTTTCAGCAGTTGCGCGGCGACCAGAGCGCGATGCGTCAGCGACTGGCCGCGCTCGGCGCGGAATTCAAACCATCCCATGACAGTTACTTCTACACCAATAGCTGGCTGAAGGAGGCCCTCCGCCTCGACCCGGACGGAGAGGTCGGTGAGTCGGCCTTCCTCCTGCTGATGGAACGCGGATTCGATTGGCCGGGGACGTGCGATCTTGACGAAGAGCCTTTCCGACAGGTGATCGAGGAAGGGGAGAAGTATCTCAGTCGCGCGACCAAGCCCGAAATGATCACGGCCGTACACTTCCTGGTGGCCGATGCCTACCGCGATATCGTAACTCGTGTCCGCTGGGCGGAGGATGATGAGCAGGCCAGCCAGTACCGCGCTGAGGCCGAGCAAGCACGCCTCAAGGCCATCCAGCATTACCGCCTGGCCCTCTCGCGCGACCGCACTTCGCCGACCGCCCGAGAAGCCTGGGGTGAAGCGTGGCGACTGATGGCCGGCCTGCCGCCACGTGACGCCAGGTACTTCTGCCTCGACGGCTGCTGAAAAAGATTGTTCCCCGGCGCGCGAGGGCCAGCCCTGGCGAACGCTCTTATTCCTTTCCTCAGCCAGCTATACCTTGAACGGGGACAAATTGAGCTTTTGAAGAGAGAAGAATCTCAACACAAAGGGTCAAGGGAGACCGCTTAAAAAGTGCCTGTAACGTATCGCATATTGTTTTTACGCAACGCGACCACCACTACATATGGGGCTGTCACCCGACTTTTTAAGCGGTCTCCTTTGAACCTTTGTGTTGGAGAAGCTCCATTTGTGGCCGTGCTTGGTATAGCTTCCTACCGCACCCGTGTGACACTTCACAGAGTGTCACACGGGGACAAGCGACCATCCGACACGATAGCTATGATGTGGGTCAGGAGGGCAGGAGGGGTAATCCCACTGCTTGAACTGATGACATCTGTTTATGATCTGAAACCGCGATTCCAGAGGCTGCTGAGGCCGCTGATGGCTAAACTGGCCAAAGCCGGCTTGACGCCGAATGCGATCACGCTGATTGCCATCACCGGGTCAATCGTGGTCGGCGCGATGGTATCACTGGCAGGGAAGTGGCCGGCCTTGCTTTGGCTGCTGCCCGTTTGGCTCTTGGCGCGGATGGCGCTCAATGCCATTGACGGAATGATGGCCCGCGAACTTGGCCTGGCTTCCCAACTCGGCGCCGTGCTCAACGAGCTTGGCGATGCGCTCTCCGACCTGGGCCTTTACTTGCCGCTCGCCTTGGTCTGTCCGCCGGCCCGATGGCCAGTCGTCGCGTTCTCCATCGGCGCCCTACTGACAGAGTTCTGCGGCGTGCTCGGCCGCGCGCTCGGCGCCAGTCGCCATTATGAAGGGCCGATGGGCAAGAGCGATCGTGCTTTGATCATCGGCGCACTCGGGCTCCTGACTTTCACCGCCCCTCGCGTGATGCAGTGGTGGCCTTGGGTCTTCTCCGTCGCGGCGCTGCTGACCGTGGTGACGTGTTGGAATCGATCCGCAAAAGCGCTCAAAGAATTGCGCTCACTCCAGCAGGTAAAGGGGAAGCGATGCTAAGTCTGATCAAAAACCTGGCGCCGATCTGGCAGATGGGGCTGCTCATTCTGACCGTGCTCGTCGTGGCTTCTGTCGTCGTCGCACTGCTTCGCCGCGCTCGACCGCGGAAAGATTTCGCGGAACTCTCAGCGCGCGTCCGGTCGTGGTGGCTGATGGCTGCGGTCTTTTTCGGCGTAGTTGTCGCGGGCAATCTCGCCGCGCTGGTCTTCTTCGCCTTTCTCAGCTTCTGGGCGATGAAGGAGTACGTGACGTTGCTCAAGACGCGGCCGGCCGATCACCGGGGACTGGTCTACACCTTCCTGGCCATCCCGGTTCAGTTTTATTGGATCCGGATCGGCTGGTACGGGGTCTTCATCATCTTCATCCCGGTCTACATGTTTTTGGTCTTGCCGATGCGGCTGGTATTGGCGAAAGAGACGGCCGGGTTCGTGGCCTCCGTCTCGCAGATTCAGTGGGGATTGATGGCCTTCGTCTTCGGCTTAAGCCACCTGGGCTACCTGCTCACGTTGCCCGCGGCTGGGGCCGGTCGCGCCGACGGGCGCACGCTCGTGCTCTTTTTGGTCTTCGTCGTGGAGATCAGCGACGTGATGCAGTATGTCTGGGGCAAGACGCTCGGCCGCCACAAGCTCATCCCGGCCGTGAGCCCGCATAAGACCTGGGAGGGCTTCCTCGGCGGCATCGCGAGCGCGACGCTCGTCAGCCTCGGGATCAGGTTCCTCACGCCGTTCTCGGCGGCCGAAACCGTGATGGTGGCTGTGATGATCACGGTCGCGGGGTTCTGCGGCGGGGCGGTGATGAGCGCCGTCAAGCGCGACTTCGGCGTCAAAGACTTCGGCGGCATCATCCCCGGCCACGGCGGCATGCTCGACCGCGTGGATTCGCTCTGCTATGCCGCGCCGATCTTCTTCCATTACGTTTGGCATTTTTACTACTGAGGTAGATTTCGTTTGATTGTGCGGAAATGAGCTTGGCGCCTTTGCGAGGGGCCTGTCTCTCGCAAAGGCGCAAAGAAACACAAGCAGAGGAGGCACAGAAGAAAATGGACGAGACAATCGATGCTATCGACATTTGGGATAAATCGGCGCAGGACACGAATCAGGCGAGTCCGCACCGGACAGCCACGCGTGGGATGATCGCGGACTTCATGCAGATGATCTTCTTCGCGCTCCTGGTCCGGCCGTTTATGACTCTCTTCATCGGCCTGCGTGTGCGCGGGCGCGAGCACCTGCCGAAGTCGGGGCCGTTCATCCTGCTGGCCAACCATTCGAGCCACCTCGACGCGGTTTCGCTGCTCAGCCTATTTCCGCTCGCGCATCTCCGCCATCTCCGCCCGGTGGCGGCGGCGGACTACTTCGAGCGCAACCGCTTCATCTCGTGGCTCGCGAAGCTGCTCTTCAACATCCTGCCGATTGCGCGCCAGGAGATCACCCCGGAGAACAACCCGCTGCGCCAGATGCAGGCGGCGCTCAGGGCGGGGCACTCGCTCATCATTTTCCCTGAAGGCACACGCGGCACCGGAGACGAGGTCGGGCAATTCCGCTCCGGCATCGCTCACCTGATTCAGAAGATGCCCGGCGTGCCGGTGGTGCCCGCTTATCTAGGCCGTGTCGCATAATTCGATAGGCCATACACCTCCGGTGTCAGCCTCTTTTTACTACTTTTTCCTCCTTCATCACCTTGATCGCTATTCAGCCTT
>Ga0207646_10003656_pt1 | contig 17192 bp, 16 predicted proteins | sample KBSK5502metaG_FD_184343 | JGI IMG/M metagenome (GOLD analysis project Ga0207646, IMG submission 184343) | Corn, switchgrass and miscanthus rhizosphere microbial communities from Kellogg Biological Station, Michigan, USA - KBS K5-50-2 metaG... | ecosystem: Host-associated > Plants > Roots >... | reverse complement strand
AGCGGCCTTCGAGGTCCTGCTGAAGGGCGGCAATGCGTTCGATGCGGGAGTCGCCGCGATGCTTGTGGGCGGAGTCGTCGAGCAGGATCTCTACAGCCTGGGCGGCGAGGGACTTGTCCTCGTTTATCCGCGCAACGAGGCCAAAGTGACCGCAGTGGTGGGACAGGGCTGGGCTCCCAGGGGCGCCACCATTGAGTATTACAACGCTCGGCACAAGACGCTCGACGGTGAAGGTCTCGATCCCGCGGTCGTGCCCGGCACGCTCCATGCCGCCCTGACGGTCCTCGAACGCTGGGGCACGATGAGTTTCGAACAGGTTTCCGCACGCGCCGTCGAATATGCGCGCGAAGGGTTCCCGCTCAGGCCGCGTACGGCGGAATCCATCAAAGGCAATCTCAAATTCTTTGAAAAGTGGCCGGACAATCAGAAGTACTGGTTGAAGCCCGACGGCTCGATGTACAAGCCGGGCGAAACGATCAAGCTCCCGACACTTGCGCATACGCTGACGCTCATGGTCGAAGCCGAGCGCGCCGCCTCCGCGAAGGGCCGCGCTGCGGGTGTAGCGGCGGCACGCGATCGTTTTTATAAAGGTGATATCGCGCGCGACATGGTGGCGTTTCTGAAACAGCATCAGGCGCCGTTTGAGCTCGCCGACTTCTCCGAGTTTTTCGCGAAGATCGAAGAGCCTGCGACGACGAATTACCGCGGTTACCAGGTATACAAGCATTCGTTCGGGAGTCAGGGCCCGGTGCTCCTCGAGACCCTGAACATCCTGGAGAACTTCGATCTCAAAGCGATGAAGCGGAACAGCGCGGATTACATCCACACGGTGATCGAAGCGCTGAAACTCGGATACGCGGACCGCGACACGTACTACGGCGATCCGGCTTTCGTCCAGACGCCTGCGGAAGGCCTGCTATCGAAGGAATACGCGAAACAGCGGGCGGCTCTGATCGATCCCAGGCATGCTTCTCGCGGCTTCATTGCGGGTAATCCGCTCGCGTTCGATTCGAAAGTCAAAGACTGGAAGTACTGGGTGGCGAACATCGCGGATGGAACGAAGGGCGCAGGCTCTGAACCTGACGCCGAGCCCATTCGCGGAACTCTTAAAGACACGACGCACATTGCGATCATCGACAACGCAGGAAACATCTTCGACGCGACGCCGAGCGGTGGATGGATCGGCGGTGCCGTTATTCTCGGCCAGACCGGAATCGGGATGAGCGTCCGAGGCGAACAGTTCTGGCTTGATGCGACGCGTGCTGCTCAACTGCGGCCTCGTGCGCGTCCGCGCTATACGCTGACGCCGAGTATCGTCCTGCGCAACGGCCAACCATTTATGGCCATCGGCACCCCTGGCGGCGACAATCAGGACCAGACAATCCTTCAGGCATTCCTGAACGTTGTCGAGTTCTGGCCGGACTGGTACCCCAACCTGCACGAAGCTTTCGAATGGCCTCGGGTCCAGACGCTGCACTTCTTCGGCTCGTTCTGGCCTCACAGTGCCGGATTCAATCGGCTGAATGTGGAAGGGCCCATTTCCGATGAGGTGCTCAAGGAGCTTCAGGCCCGCGGCCACAATGCGAACCGCATCCGGGCTCAGAGCATCTCGAGTTGCGCAACTGCGGTACTGATCGATCCCGCAAGCGGGAATCGAATCGCCGGCGCCGATCCCCGACGCGACTGCTATGCGATGGCGTACTAGCGCTGCCTTTGTTTCCTGGCGTCGTCGACGAGCTTTTGGATTTCGGCGGAGTCCTTGTGAAGATGGAGTGCGTCCAGAGCGGTGGCGGAGTCGCGATCGGAGCCTTTTGCCACGAGTTCCAGTAAAAATTGGAGCGCCGATTCCTGTCGCGACACACTCAAGGCGCGTAACAACACGGAACGAAATTCACTCCCTCGAGCCTGCTGCCACGTCTCGATCAGGACCTTAACCGCTGGAGCGGACCGCGAGTTTCCCAAGGCGAGCGCGGCTTCGTCACATATCTCTGGATTTTCCGATTCCAAAAAACGAGCAACAAATGACACGGCTTTCTCTCCTTCAAGCTGCAGCAGTGAATCGAAAACCTGCCCGATCACGTGAGGACGCCGGTCGCCTGAATGAGCCTTTAATCGCAGCAGGACTGCAGACTCTTCGCCGTTCATCTGTTCGAGCGCACGGACAGCTTCAAGGCGCACCGGGTCGGCGGGATCTGCGAGGGCGTCGACAAGAAGCCGGAGCACCTGGGCACGCGAGAGATCCTGACACTGCACAAGAGCAAGAACCGCGTTCGCCCGCAGATGTATGGCGGCGTCTTCCTGGCCTCCCCACACGGGTTCCATCTGGACATGTCGCGAAGCCCGCAAAAAGGCCGCGGATTCGCCGTGGTCGAGCGCGACGAGCGCCTTCACGATCGCTGTCTTGCCCCAGCACTTCGAATCGTTTTTGACTGGATCATCAAACAGGCGGTCCAAAGCAGCGAGCATTTCGGAAATCAGCAGTGTCCGCCTCTGCTCACCGACAATCTTTGCCGCCTCAGCGACAACAAGGTTCGACCGGTCTGCCAGCGCCTTTCGAAGCATGACGTCGATAGACTCCGAAGGCGCGGCTCCCCGGAGCTGCTTCACCTGATCAAGACGTTCTTCGAGCTTTCGGCCAGCCATAGCGGGTGAGTAAAGACTACTGCTAAAACAATGATCACGCCGAGGTAGAAGCTGGAACTCAATTCATGCTGCTCGCCGAGGAACAGGATGGCGAGAAAGATCGCGTAAACCGGTTCCATGTTCACCGCCAGTGCCGTCGTGAACGCGCTCAAATGCCGTTGAGCAGAGAGGGAAAGTGCAAATGGAACCAGAGTGCATGCGATCGCCAGAACGAGCAGCAACACGGCATCGTGCGCCGCCGGTTTCACGAACATCGGTGGCAGACGTGGCAGCGCGATTCCGATCATGGTCAGGAAAACGGCGCCGGCGATCATTTCGAGCCCGGTTACCGTTAGCGCTCCGCTGTGTTCGATGTACCTTTTATTTAGAGTCCCGAAAATCGCCGCCAGCAGCGCCGACAAAACGCCGACCGCCAGTCCCGTTCGCATTTCGGCGGGAATGCCGCCAACGACAAGAGCAACGCCGGGGACGACGGCGATTCCAAAAAACAGTTCGCGCCTCTCGAAACGCCGGCCGACGATCAACGGCTCGATAAACGCGACGAACAGCGGCGCCATCGCCATGCAGGTCGCCGCAACCGACGCGTTCGACAGTTTGATCGACCCATAAAACATGAGCCAGTGCACGGCGACAATGGTGCCGATGAATGCGTACGTAACGACGAGGCGAGACCGCAGTGCAGCAATGCCGCGCCAAAACCGGGGGATGAGCAGCAGCGCGCTGCTGACGAGAATGGTCCGCCACCACACGAGCGGAAACGCCTGCAGCGTGATTGCTTTTCCGAGGATGGCCGTGAATCCCCACAGGAAAACGCAGAAATGGGTTTGGATCAGCGCGCGTCTGTGGGGTTTTGTGGATTCTATTGCCGTGTGATCTTGAAGTCGCCTTTCACGTTGTCGTGACCCCAGCTCCCGACAATGGAACGGTTATACAGTCCGAGGTTTTCGATTTTTCCATCGAAGACGTAGTGAACCGGTTGGCCGGCGGGATTCTTCGCGTCGACTTCGAAATGGACGAGCCAGCCTTTAGGGTCGAGAGTGGCTTTCTGGATCTGCACAGCGCCTGGCCCCGGATTGACCACGCCGGTGACTTGCTTGCCGTCCCAGTCCATGACAATTGTGACCGGATTCCGGTCGTTCCTGTTCGGACCCCAGTCACCAATCCAGCTGCCTTTCAGGGGGTGCCCCTCCTGGGCAAGCGCCGCGGCGGCCGGCATCAAAAAGGCCAAAAGGATAAATAAGGCAAGGATTTTAGATCTCATCGATTCTCCCGAATGAATGCTATTCGAATGCTATTCGCGCGTCGAATGTTAGCACCAGTTGAAAAAAACCAGAATACCGTTTTAAATTAGAGGGCTTCCGCTATAAATTAGAGCGCTTCCGCAATTTAAGCGGGGGGACCGGCCAAAAAATGCTAACTTGGAGACTCATATGAAATGGAATTTTGGGAAAACTGCGATGTGGATGTTTGCGACGATCGCAGTGGCGACGATGGCTTACGCGACGGCCCAGGAAAATCTTCCAGAAGGTGATGGAAAGAAGGTTTTGGAAACAGCCTGCACCGCGTGCCACGGGCTTGAAGGTGTTGTAAAACTGCACCTCGACAAGGACGGCTGGGAAGGCCTGATCTCCTCGATGGTTTCAAACGGCGCTCAGGTCGATCAGAAAGACTTTCCCGTTCTCGTCGACTACCTCGTGAAGAACTTCGGCCCCGCTGGCGGAGCGAAACCGGCAGACGGTGGAGCGGGGGCGGGCGGGGATGCGGCTGCAAAGATGATTCTCGAAACGGCGTGCACCGCATGCCATGATCTGGACCTCGTCTCTGACCAGCATCTGAGCAAGGAAGACTGGCGGGCTCTCGTCGGCTCGATGGTCGCGAAGGGGGCAAGCGTAGACGACAAAGACGTTCCTAAGCTTGTTGATTACCTCGCGAAGACGTACCCGCCGAAGAAGTAGCGCCAGCTGTAGTCGCGGGCTTCCGCCCGCGTTAATGGCATGTAGTTATGAAGTCCGTTCTCTTCACATGCGTTGTCATGATTGCGATGTGCGCCGCAGCCGAGGCGCACGACGTCATCACAACGCCTGTGACATGGGATCGCGAGATTTCCCGCATCTTCTATTCTCGATGCGTTGCGTGCCATCGCACCGATGGGTCCGCGTTCACGTTGATGCAGTACCAGGAGACGTTCCCCTGGAGAACAGCAATCAAAGAAGAAGTCCTCGAACGACGGATGCCGCCCTGGGGTGCTGTTAAGGGCTTCGGCGATTTCCGCAACGATCAGGCGCTCACTCCGGAACAACTCGAATTGCTCACCAGCTGGTCGCAGGGTGGATCTCCGGAAGGCGAAGAGAAAGACCTTCCGCCTAAAGACAAGCTTGAAGAGATGATGAAAGACGGTGCATGGGCTGCCCCGGCGCCGCAGCCCGCGCATCATCCCGGCTCGCTCGCCGTCAGTGGTGACTTCAAACTCGTGAAGCCGTTCAAGCTTGATGGGCTGTTTCCGCAGTCGGTGCCGGCCGGTTCGTTTCAAATCATTGCCGAGTTTCCCGACGGACGCGTCGAGCCGCTCGTCTGGCTCGACGACTACAAAGAAAAATACGCGCATCCCTTCTTATTCCGTACACCGCTTGAACTGCCGGCAGGCACTGTAATCAGCGGCATTCCACCGGGTGCAACCGTCCTTCTGCTACCCGAGGAAAAAGCGGAGGCCAAAAAATGACGCGTGCGATCTTCGGTTTCCTGATCCTGATGATCATCGTCATCGCCGGCAGCGCGCAAGCTCCGATTGCGCCGCTTCCCTCGCAGAATGCCGGTGATGTTTACATCTGTCCGATGGATCCGGATGTTCGATCCAACAGTCCCGGCAAGTGCGCGCGTTGCGGCATGGCGCTGGTCGCGGGGCTTCCGGATCCCGTAGAGTATCACCTGCACCTGGATGTGACGCCGCGGCCGGTCAAACCGGGTCAGCCGGCAAACCTGACGTTCGAGATTCACGATCCGTGGAAGGATCGCCAGGTGACCAATTTCCAGATCGTGCACGAGAAGCTGTTCCATATGTTCGTGGTCAGCCAGGATCTCCAGGTCTTTCTGCACAACCATCCGACACTCGGAACCGACGGCAATTTCCACTACGAATACGTTTTCCCAAAGTCCGGCATGTATCGCATCCTCGGCGATTTTTATCCCGACGGCGCGACGCCTCAGTTGATCACGAAAACCATCTTCGTCCCGGGTCCCGCGCCAAAAGCCGTCCCTCTCGCTCGCGACTATTCACCCAAGGACGCCGAGAACATGAACGTGGAACTGACGACGGATCCGCCGCAACCGATCTCGGGTTTCAAAACGCAGGTTTATTTCCGGGTGAAGCCGGCTGAGGGGTTGGAGAAATACCTCGCGGCATGGGGACACATGCTCGCAGCCAGCGACGATCTTATCGACATGATCCACGAGCATCCCTTCATCGCCGACGGTGGCCCCCAGATTCAATTCAACGTGATTTTCCCTCGAGCCAGAACCTATCGCGTGTGGGTGCAGTTCCAGCGCAAAGGCGTAGTCAACACCGCGCGCTTCGACATACCGGTGAAAGCCCTCGGGCAGTAGAACCACAGAGACAGGAGACCATATGCCAATGGGCCACTGCCCAGTTCCGAGTTCCTATATAGGAAACAGGAACTGGGAACTGGCCCATTGGCATATGGTTCCCTGTCTTTGTGGTTCTACTCCAGATGCAGGAAAGGCCTGAGGGGAGGAAGCTGTTCCGCTCTCGGAGCCGGAGCGATTCGGCCAGAGAAACTTCCAGGACCCAACAGTAAGAATGCGAATGTTTCGGCGAAGTCGCCGGCGGGTGTGTTGAAGTCCGAGCACCGGTTGCATCCGAACCACGGTGTCTCAGGATTGATGCCACGGAGTGTCATCCATGTCCTGCGAGTGGCCTCCGTATTGAAAGTCATGTCGATCGCGTGTCCCAGCTCGTGCGCGATATCGTAGGCCACCCGGCGCGAATCGTCGGACGGCCGCGCGTAGATCTCGATCCTGTGAGCACTCGGAAAGATCATGGCGCGGAGGCCGGGCCGCGGCGGCTCGAAGACAATGGCGTAGTGGAGTTGTGCCCACGGAAACTGGATGAGAGCAAGCGCTCCGTTATCGCGGCGCGCTTCGTCTGCCGCAGAAAGGGGACCGGCGAGCATTACCAGAATCAAGGCGTACGACACGCGCCTAGTGTATGGGAGGTGCGCGCAACGCCTAATAAGGTAATCACCTGAGCAAGAGGAGGAAAATTACCTTAGGATAGTGGCCAATGTTGACCACCGCTGAACCAACTCTCATGCGCGCCATTGGCCGCTGGAGCCTGACGGCCGGAATCGTCAACGGCATCATCGGCAGCGGCATTTTCGGAATGCCGTCGGCGGTCGCGAACCTGGTGGGTGTGTGGAGCCCGCTCGCTGTGCTGCTTGCAGGGTGCGGCGTCTTTTTCGTGGTGCTGTGCTTTGCGGAGGTGGGAAGCCGTTTTGACGATGCGGGTGGCCCGTATTTGTACACGCGCGAGGCCTTTGGGCCTGCAGCGGGCTTCCAGATCGGATGGCTTCAAATCTGGACCCGCCTGTTTTCAGGCGCCGCCGCACTGAACATCCTTGTGTCTTATACCGGCGCGCTCATACCGCCGGTGGAAACGCCGCTGGGCCGCGCGATCACCATGACAGGCGGCATCATATTGGTAACACTCGTGAATATCGCCGGCGTGCGCAACGCGGCATGGACGGTGAATGTATTCACGATCGGCAAGCTGCTGCCATTGCTTATGCTGGTTGTGCTCGGTAGTTTTCACCTCAGCAAGGGCGTCCTGGCCGGCCAGGTTGTATCGAGTCCAAATTGGACGGAGGCCGTCTTGCTGCTGGTCTTCGCATATGGTGGCTTCGAATCGGCGATCATCGCCGCGAGCGAAACGCAGAACCCGAAGCGCGATACTGCTTTTGCTCTCGTCACGGCCATCGTCGCCGTCACGGCTGTCTACCTTCTTGTTCAACTGGCTGTCGTGGGTGTGCTTCCTCATGCCGCGCAGAGTTCGACGCCAATCGCGGCGGCGCTGGCCGAGCTGCTGGGACCCGTTGGTTCCACCATCGCGGGCCTTGGCGTGGTCGTGTCCATTTACGGCTGGCTCACCGGATTCGCATTGATGACGCCTCGCATTCTCTACTCCATGGCTCGACGAAGCGAAATGCCTGCATTTCTCGCCTCCGTCCATCCTCGTTTTCTTACTCCGTGGGCGTCTATCGCGGTGAACTCCGCTGCCGTTCTCGTCATGGGTTTAGCGAGCAACTTCGCGCAGGCAGCCACGCTGGCCGCAATCGCCCGCCTGGCGATCTTCGCTGTCACATGCGGCACCGTTATTGTGTTTCGGATGCGGGATCGTGAACCTGAAGGATTCCACATCCCATGCGGAACAGCAGTCGCCGTGATCGGCATCGCATTCAGTGCATGGCTTCTCAGCACTCGAAGCTTCGCGCAGGGGTGGATTTTGATCGCCATCGTGGCGTCCGGAATGGCGTTCTGGAGCCTGAAGACGATTAATACAGGGGGCCTTACGCGCGGTAAGCTGTAGAGCCGCCCACGACCGTGCGCACGATCTGGATATCCTTGATTTTCTCAGGATCGATCGTGTGCGGATCTTCCGCCAGAACAACGAAGTCGGCCAGCTTGCCGGGCGTGATCGATCCCTTGATCGCTTCCTCGTGCGACGCGAATGCGCCGTTAATCGTGTTCACGCGCAGCGCGTCATCAACGGTGATGCGCTGGTTCAGGCCCCAGGTCTTGCCGTCCCATCCCTTGCGCGTCACCATGCCCTGCATTCCCATCAACGGCGCGAACGGGCCGGGACCGAAATCGGAGCCGGCTGCAGCATTCACACCTGCGTCAAGGAAGGTACGGTAGGCCATGGAACGCTTCATCAACTCCTCTCCGTAAAAGACAAACTTGTCGGAGTTGTAGTACGCATAAGTCGTGAACATGGTGGGAATGGCGCCCAGAGCTTTGATGCGCGACACAAGATTGTCGTTGATGAGCGTACAGTGAGTGATCTTCGGCCGGGCATCGGCTCGGGGAAACTGGCGCTGCGCGCGCTCGACAGCCGTGAGGAACATGTCGATGGCAACATCGCCGTTCGCATGGCAATTGACCTGAATGCCCGCACGATGCACGCGTTCAATCCATGCATCGAGGACATCCTGCGTCTCGGTAACGTTCCCCTTGTATGGCGGCTGAGAACCGGGATACGGCTGGCTCAGCGCCATAGTGCGTTCGGAGAATGAACCGTCGATGGTGTGCTCGGAGGTGGCGCCGAACCGGATCCACTCGTCGCCGAAGCCGGTCTGGATGCCGCCGGAGATCATCGACTCCAGTACGCGCCCGTTGGCTTCATAGTTCACGCGGTGCAGGAGATCGCCTCGGGCCCTCACATCCTGCAGAGCAGACAGGTCGCCGCCTTCGTGGTGGACGGTGGTCAGGCCGTAACGGACAAACTGTTTCGAGATGTGCGCAATCCCGTCGCGGCTGCGTTGCGCGGTCTGTTGGGCCGTGAACGTCCCCCGCCGGCCGACGCCGTTAAACACTTCACGCGCGCGATCAGTGACGCGGCCGTTGAGCTCACCATTCTTGAAGCGGTCGAAGGTGCCCTCCGGACGATTGGGGGTGTTCTTCGTGACGCCCGCCATCTCAAGCGCCTTGCTGTTGTAGTACGAGGTGTGGCCTCCACGATGCCGGACGGCGACCGGGTGTTCGGCCGATACTTCGTCGAGGTCGTGCACATCCAGCTCGCGCTTGTCCTTTACTTTGGTGTCGTCGAAGAAAAAACCTTCGACCCACGTCCCCGGCGGCGTCTGGCGCGCTTTTGCACGGAGCTTCTCGACGATGCTCGATATCGTAACGAACTCCACCTCGAACGGGTTTCCGACGAGAACTTCGTACAGAAGGACTTCGCCGGAAGCATGATTGTGGCAGTCGGTGAAACCAGGCACGACCGTCATCTGCTTCGCGTCGAAAATCGCAGTGCGCTTACCGGCGAGTGCCTTGATCTCGGCCGTCGTGCCAACCGCGCTGAATCGGCCGCCCTTGACCGCGAATGCTTCCGCTCTCGGCGTGTGGTTGTCTACTGTGTAAACCTTCGCGTTGATAACGACGAGATCCGGTTCGCTGCTCTCGACTGCGGGCGCAACTTGCATTACAACCACTCCGGCAAGACCGGCCCCGGTCAGGCCCATGAATTCTCGACGACTGCGATAGTGCTGCCTCATGCTCGCTCCCTTGCGTGTTCTCCTTCTGCGTCGCGCGGCAACGCTGGGATCAGCATCGGAACTCGTTCCTTGTATTGCAGGTACTTGTCCCCGTACAGCGCGACCAGATCGGTCTCTTCGAAGCGGATCGCAACCAGGATATACGCAGTTGTCATCGCTGCGAAGAAGAAGTGAGCGATCGTCATCATGGGCACAGACCAGAACGCCAGGAGCCAACCGACATAGAGCGGATGGCGCACGTAGCGATAGAAGATTTTTGGGACAACAAAGCTCCCCTCCTCAGATGAGGAGGGGAGTTTTTTATCGAAGCTGGCGTTGAATAAACGGATTGCCGGGAAGCTTTCGATCCCAATACTGCCAAAGATCGAGGCGCTGCTGATCCAGCATTGAAGCTTGAGCAACATCTCCTGCGCGGCGGTGAAGGGCGCCCAGAGCGCGATAGATCCGGGACAGGCCGTTGGCATGACGCAAATCGGTTTCGGGCTTTGGGTTCGATGCGCGGACTTTCCCGAGCAGGGTTTCGTAAGTTGCAATGGCGTCGGCTGTCTGTTCTGTATCGGCGTAGTGGTCCGCAAGCGCACGCAGGACGGCGTCTGCTTCTTCTCCGGGGCTGACTCTTTCAGATGGGTAGTCTTTGAGATCCTGCAGAATCGCCAATGCCTCGTCGATTCTCTGTTTCGACTCGCTCGGACGCTTCAGGCGGCGCAAGGCGTACGAAGCTCCTGTCAGGACCCAGACCTCATCACGCCGGGCTTTCGGATTGTCCTTGATCTCGAGCAGTCTCCGACGCGTCTGATCGTAGATGGCGAGTGCGCGGGCCGGTTCGCTGTTTCTCAAGATATCGCCGAGTTCACGGCCGCTCATCGATACATAAGTCCGGCTGCTGTAGTCGCGCGCGTCCCTTCGGGTGAGATCCTCGGCGATATCGAAGGCCTTCGAGATCAGAGATGCCGCTTCCTGCGGGCGATTCAGGTTGATGTTATCCAGCTCGCCAAGGACGAGGCCTTCCCGCCAGAGAGCGGCGGCGTAAGCGAGCATGCGGCGGGAGTCGTCCGGCTGCGCCGCCTTTTCGGCAATTATGCGCGATTCGTGAATCGCTTGAAGCGCGCCGTCGAGGTCGCCCGCGAAACGGGCAGCATTGGAAAACACACCGAGGCTCCCGCTGAGAACCGTCTGGTCGTGACTGAAGCTGCGAGCGACATCCAGGGCACGACGTGCGTAGCGAGCCGCATCTTCCAATTGATGGTTGTTGGAGTGGAAGAGCGCGATGTTCGAATAGATTCGCGCGACAATCGTGGCCTCTTCGGCATTGGGACTTCCCATTTCCAGGAAAGAGTCCAGACGCGCGGCGGCCTGTTTTGCAAGCGCCATCGCGTCCGCGTCGCGTTTTTCGGAATCAGCCACGATCATGCCGTCATGCGCAATACCCGCCGACAGGCGCACCGCTTTGCGGCGCGCGGGTGCATCAGCTATCGGAAGAACGGACTCCACCAACGCGTTCGCCTTGGAAAGACTTTCCTTCGCCTGAGCGAACTGGCCTAGATTGGAATGACCTGGAACTCCCTGCACATGCGCGACGTCCATGTAGGCCTTGCCGATTTCCAGCGTCAGGTCGGCATCATCCTGGGTCGGGATTCTCCAGCGCGAGAGGCGAACTTCGGAGCCGAGGCGATCCAGAGACTCGATGGACGCGGATATGATGCTGTGCCGCACTTGTGTCATTCCCGGCACGTCGCGAACCTGGGCATCGAGTTCGAACATCTTGTTGGACAACTGCCGCACCTGATCAAAGCGGTGCTGGGCCACGGACTGCTCGTGCCTCGCTAAAATCAAGCCGCCCGTGAGACCTGACAGCGCGAGACAGGCCGCGCCAACGGGAAGCCAGTAGCGCCGGACAAACATGCGCGTGACATACCAGGCGTTGCGCCTCCGCGCCCGCACCGGCCGGTGCTCGAGGTAGGCTCGCAAATCGTCGCTGAAAGCCTCGACCGAGGCGTACCGCTCTTCCGGTTCCTTGCGCATGGCCCTGGCCAGAATGAATTGCAGGTCCTGGGACACGCGCTGGCCGGTGAGAAGTTTGGAAAGGACGGCGCCAAGTGAATAGATATCGGTCGATGTTGCCTGCGCTTCGCCGCGAAATTGCTCGGGGCTGGAGTACTCGGGTGTGAGGACCCGTTCCATCGTGCGTGTTTCGTCAGGATCGTCGATGATTTTGGCGATACCGAAATCGAGAAGCTTCGGCTGGCCTGCGGCGTCGACCAGAATATTGGAGGGTTTCAAATCGCGATGAATGATGAGATTTCGATGCGCATACGATACCGCTCCGCAGACTTGCAGAAACAAGGCCAGGATTTGGCGCGTGTCCAGTCCGGGAACGTACTGGTCGATGCGAGTTCCGTCCACATACTCCATCACCAGGTATGGCTGCCCTGCGGAGTGGCCCGCGTCGAGGAGCCGCGCTATCCCTGAGTGATTCAGCGACGCCAGGATCTGGCGCTCTCGAAGAAAGCGTCCACGAAAGGAAGGCAGGTCTGCGCCGATTCGAAGAAACTTGATGGCAACCTGCTGTTCGACTTCGCCGTCGGCGCGCTCGGCAAGGTAGACGGCGCCCATGCCGCCATTCCCGAGCAATTGCACGAGGCGATAAGGACCACACCTGCCGTTCTGTGAGACCGGCGCATTGAACCGCAGAAAGTCTTGTGCCGCGGAGCCCACAACATGGCTCAACGGATCGACAGGCGTCTCATCAAAACGCAACAGAGACTCGAGTTCGGCGCGCGTCTCGGGAGACACCTGCCGCCTGGTGTAAAAGCGTTCGCGCTCGTCCGAGGGAAGGTCCGCAATTTCCTGAAACAGAACCTTCACATTTTCACTCATGGATTTGCGGCATATTATCAACCACAAAGACACAAAGCCTGGTGCCTTTGTGTCTTTGTGGTGCCTCATTACTTCGCTTTATAGAAGTAATAGTCCGTCGTATACGCACCAGCGCGAGCGCGCCGACATTTGCAGCCGCGCTGCAACCCGTGGAAGGCGCGACGCCTCCCGAAGTATTCACGCGATGGATGTATGTCGCTTCCGAGAGAAGCGATCCACCCATTGGGCCTCGCTCCGCTCCGACTATCTGCACCAGCAGCCAGGGGATCGCCCCAGGCGCCACATAAGCGGGATCCGTGGATGATGCAACTGCTTTGCCCCACACGACGCTGGTATCGGCTGAACCCTGCCACGTTGGACGAGGCGTTCCGTCCTCGACTGGATTCGGACTTAGAAAATGTGTCGCGATCTGCTGGGAAGTCTCGTAGGGGCCCACGCGAAAGTTGATAAAGAGCGTGGCCTGCGGAGCGATAAATTTCCAGAAAAAGCCAGTCGCGGAAGACTGGCAGATATAGTTTTGCGTTCCGATTGCACTGCCCTTCAGGAAAACAGTATTTCCCGCCGGCACCAGAATCTCGGTCGGCACAGGAGGTACGGTCACAGCTCCCACCAGGGCCTGGGCTGAAGCCGGGTGGGACTGAAGGGCGAAGGCAATCACAACGGCCGCAATGATGCGTTGAACATGGTTCTTCATAATCGATCCTTTCCAAATTGATTTTCTGTCTCGATGTATGAAGCGAGATTGAGAGAGAAAATTCGCAAGCAGCGCCGCAGAGTGGTAAATTCCCCACGTGAACAGTCCGGACGCTTTGAATGAATTAACGCCGGCCTTGTATAACGAGCTGCATCGGATTGCGTTGCGGCATCTGTCCGGCGAGCGTCCGAACCACACACTGCAGGCGACGGCGCTGATCCACGAAGCGTGGCTGAAACTTTCCGATGGCGCCGAGCGCACGTTCACCAATGAGGTTCACTTCCTCGCCGTCGCTTCAAGAGTGATGCGGCAGGTTCTGGTCGATTATGCGAGAAGCCGCGCAACCCAAAAGCGATCGGCCGGTATCGAGAACGATGCATTCTGGACTGCCGGCCTCGAGGTCAGCACTCCCAAAGGCGTCGAACTGCTCGAACTGATCAAGCTGGATGATGCAATCAAGGATCTTGCCCAGGAAGATGAATCCGCTGCCCGGTTGATCGAAATGCGATATTTCGGGGGCATGACAGCGGAAGAAACCGCCCAGGCCCTGGGCTTATCCGTGCACGTCGTGCGTCACGATTTACGATTCGCCCAGGCCTGGCTGCGGCGAAGACTGGAATCTCGATAATGAATTCGGCCGTTCTTTCGCTGCTTATTGCAATCGCCATCCATCATTCGATCGCCGGTGTTTACGACAACAGCCGGCAGGTGACGATTGAAGGTGTGATTGCGGAGTTTCATTTCGTGAATCCGCATCCGTTCGTCATCGTCGCGGTGAACAATGAACGCTGGAAGCTGGAGATGGACAACCTGTCGGAGCTCGTGGAAGTCGGCATGACCCGGGAAACCTTGAAGCCCGGAGACCGCGTTGTCGTCAGCGGAAGCCCGGTGCGATCCACGCCACCGCAAGGTCTCTACATTCGCAAACTCGATCGTCCATCGGACGGCTTTCGGTACGAGCAGGTCGGCACGAGCCCCAAGGTTAGTTTTCCATCCAGGCCGTAACTATTTGATTGGTACTCTCAGCGCGAGTGTGCCGACCCACTGTCCGGGATTGTTCGTACTGAGCATGAGATCGCTCACCTGCTGGGCAAATGCGATTTGCCCGGTTGACGGTGGGCGGTCGTCATCGTAGGTGTATGCAACAGGTGTAATCGCAAACGCTGTGATTACTGCCATGACGGCCATAGCGGACAGCACAAGATGCTTCTTTGACATGATGGTCTCCTATTGTGCGAAATTTTCGTTCCCATCTGTAGAAGCGAGAGTCCAGGACAAAATTAGCGGACAAAGCAAGTAACGATTCCAGCAGGCACCGAGGTCTATGTCCGGATGATCGATTCCATCGACACCGAAAAAAGCCATCCTAATGAAACTTTTCACGCCTCGCTGGATAAACCTATCGTGGTGGACGGCCAGCGCAACAACTGACAGCGATGGATGATGACTCAGCTCACTGCCGCCGCAGGACGAAGTTACCGGCAGCCCCACAGGATTCGGTGCACGGTGGTGGAGGGACGTAGGTGTCCTTGATCTTTTTCCGGTACTCTGGATAGAGCGTCTCGCGATAGCCGAGCACGGCCTCTCGCGGAAGGTGGTAGAGCTTCATAAACTCGTCGATGAACGGATTCTGATCCGGCGCGAAGTGGGGGATGCTGTCGCCTGGTTCGTGCCCTTCGTAGGCCGGCACGCACTCCGCGCGGTAGTCGAGCGTCGTTCGCGACAACCGAAAGCTCTTGGACACGATTTCCGGCTCTACGAGGTATACCGGATCGGTCGCCACCATAAGGACGGTCAAGAGGTCGCCGTGGCGGAAGAAGCGCCAGTCGATGGTGGCCTGGTCGGTCAACGGCACGCCCGTCTTGCGAATGAAGCCTGCCTTCACGTGCGTGGTCCGCGCCGCGAGGGCGCCGCCTTCCCAACGGCCCACCGTGAAGCCGGCGTGCGTGTGGAGCGCGTGCTCGGACGGCCGTGGGCGGCCATCCATCCAGATGATCATTTCGTTCCAGTCTTCCCACGCGCCGATCGTGAACGACACGACGCGGTTCGTCACGGGATCGGTCTGGCTCGTCACTCGAAGGCCAAAGGGACCGAGCACCATGTAGGCCGCGCCCCAGCCTGCGCATTGCCGCTCGATCATCGACTTTTGCGACTCGTCGTAAGAGAGCGCTCGGGTGCGGGCCTCGTCGGTGAGTGCGAGCCCGAGGTAGTCCACCGGCAGCGAGTCGTTCTGGATATCTTCGGTAGCCAGGGGCGCCCACGAGCCGACGAAGTCGAATTGCGCCGACGCCTTGCTCGCCGCGAGAACGGCGAACAGGAGCGCGACGGCCGCGCGGCGGGCTACCAGGTGGATGAGCATGGCGTGGGATCCCATTTGGAGCCGTCGGCCTCCTTCTTGAAGTGGGGGCTTACGACGTAAGGCCCGATCAGGTATACAGGGTCTTCGACGATGGTGGTGACGAGCAGGAGCCTGCCGCCGTCGGGGAGCGGCGCGACGTCGAAATGCTCCGTCACCGTCGCGCGCTCGCTGTACGGCACGCCGTTTTTCCGCAGGTATCCGGCGCGCAGGTTCGACGTGACGACACGCAGGCTGCCCCCGCCCCCGCCGCCGTCGCCTCCGGTTGCGCGTTCCCACGTCGCTGTGGATTCACCTTGCCAGCTGCGGGGCCCCGAGGAAGCTTGCGACGCTGCTGCCGACGCGCTCTGCGAGAAGTGGAAGAGACGTGTCTGCGTACCCGCGTCCGTCTCGATGCGCAGCGTGTCCGCATCCTGCCAGGTGATGTGCAGCCGGCCGGGCACGCTCATGATGGCGCCCGCACCGTAGGATTTGCACTGGTTGCCCGCGCGCTCGTCGGCGGCCGGATCCCAGGCGTTAATGAGAGGCAGCGCTGCGGGCGAGGACGGAATGCGGCGGTACTCGCCCTTGGCGGGCGTCACCATCCGGTAGCGCCAGTTCTCGGTCACGTATGACACCCAATAACCGGTGAGGTCGATCGGCGCCGCGTCCCGCGCCGACCTCGCAGCAGCGCCGCCTCGCTGTTGCGCGCGCACGGCTGTCGGTGCAGCGAGGACCCCGAGGAAGAGGAGCAGGAGCAGCACGGTAGCGGCCATCGACCAAGTTCTAAAGACGGTCCTCAAGACTTCTCCTTCGTGAGACTCCGGTAGATAGCCTCGATGAAGTGATCCGTCGTCCAGGCGCCGCCCGGGTTGCCGTAGCGTCCCATGTATCCCTTCGCCGGCTGAGCTGCTTTTATCTCGGCGAGCGATCGTCCCGCTTTCATCAGATCGCGAACCCGGTCCCGAATGATTGTCACCATGTCCCGATACTCGACGACGTCGTACTGCTCGCAGAGCCGACCGTGCCCGGGAACAACGATCGTGCCGGCCTCGCGCGTCACGACGGGCACCGAGGGTACGGCCAGATCGACAAGACGATTGAGCGCTGCGATCTCGCCCTGGATGCTCCCGCCGCGCTCGACGTCAATGACGGGAAACTGCCCCGTGTCGAGCACGTCGCCGGCAACGACGACATCGGATCGCCTGAAGAACGCGAAGACGTCGCTATCGGTATGCGCTGCAGGCTGGTGCAGTACTTCGATTGCCTCGCCGTTCAAGTACATGGATTTGCGCGAATAATGAAACACCTCGGTCGGCCAACCGCCGGATGGAGACTTCGCCATGTGCCGCAGAAC